>WNFQ01000311.1_pt1 | contig 30764 bp, 25 predicted proteins | sample 5400171 | NCBI WGS metagenome assembly WNFQ01 (sample SAMN13153356, study PRJNA577476) | soil metagenome | isolation source: 20 cm soil under Madrone tree | place: USA:California | collected 2016-06-14
AGCCTGAAGGCGCGACACCTCGCGCAATCCCTGATCCGAGATCCAGAGGCGGTATTGCAGCAAAACCAGCGCCAGAGCTAGTACGGCGGAGAAAATCCTCATGGGGTCAGGAGCTTAGCATGAACTCTTAAGAAATTGGTACCGACAATGCACGCGCGCCGGCAAAAGCGGCCTTATCCTTGAGCTCACCCTCGATCCGCAGCAGCTGGTTGTATTTGGCGATGCGGTCCGAGCGCGACATCGAACCGGTCTTGATTTGGGTGGCCGTGGTTGCGGCGGCGATATCGGCGATGGTCGAGTCCTCGGTTTCACCCGAGCGGTGCGAGACCACGGCGGCATACTTGGCCTGGTGCGCCATCTCGATGGCGGCCAGCGTTTCTGTCAATGTGCCGATCTGATTCGGCTTGATGAGAATCGCATTCGCGATTTTCTTGGCAATGCCTTCGGCGAAAATCTTGGTGTTGGTGACGAACAAATCGTCGCCCACGAGCTGCACCTTGGATCCCAGTTTCCGGGTGAGAATGGCCCAGCCGTCCCAGTCGCCTTCGCTCATGCCGTCCTCGATGGTCACGATCGGGTACTTGGCCGCCAGATTCGCCAGATAATCGGCAAACTCGGATGACGTGAAGTGCCGGTCCTCGGATTCGAGGGTATACACGCCGTTCTTGAAGAACTCGGTGCTCGCAACATCGAGGCCCAGATAGATGTCCTTGCCCGCCCGATACCCCGCTCTGTCAATGGCTTCCAATATCGTCGTGAGAGCCGCCTCATTCGACGGCAGATCGGGCGCGAAGCCGCCTTCATCGCCGACCGCGGTGTTGAGCCCGTTGGCATGCAATACCTTCTTGAGCATGTGGAACACTTCGGCACCGTAGCGCACGGCTTCCGAGAAGGACGGCGCGCCGATCGGGAGAATCATGAATTCTTGAATGTCGACGCTGTTGTCGGCGTGTGCACCGCCGTTGATGATGTTCATCATCGGTACGGGCAGAGTCAGATCGCCGGGCCCGCTCAAGTGCCGGTACAACGGCAGGCCATTATCGCGCGCGGCCGCGTGCGCCGCCGCCAACGACACGGCCAGAATGGCATTCGCGCCCAGGTTGGATTTGAAATCCGTGCCGTCCGCTTTCAGCATCCTGGCGTCGAGCCCGCGTTGATCCTGGGCGTTGAAGCCGATCAGAAGATCGCGCAGCGGCCCGTTGATATGTGCGACCGCTTTGAGCACGCCCTTGCCGCCGTATCGCTTGGCGTCCCCGTCGCGCAATTCCACAGCTTCGCGCGATCCGGTGGAAGCGCCGGAAGGAACAGCCGCCCGGCCGACCACGCCGGAATGCAGCAGCACATCCGCTTCGACGGTGGGATTGCCGCGCGAATCGATGATTTCGCGGCCGCGGATATCGACGATACGACTCATCGGAATTCTCCGTGCCGGATACGCCGGCATTGATTATTCATGACGTGGGAGGATGTCAAAGCAGGGTTTCCTCGAATGGTTGCTTCTTCACCGCCCTGTCCAATTCCTTGAGCGTGGCCAGGAGCGAGGCCATGCGGTCCAGGGGCCATGCATTCGGGCCGTCCGACAAGGCTTTCGCCGGGTCGGGATGCGTCTCCATGAATATTCCGGCGACTCCCGCGGCCACCGCGGCGCGCGCCAGTACCGGCACGAATTCGCGCTGCCCGCCGGAAACATCGCCCTTGCCTCCGGGCAGCTGCACCGAGTGCGTGGCATCGAACACCACGGGACATCCTGTGCCGCGCATGATGGCGAGGGAGCGCATGTCCGACACCAGATTGTTGTACCCGAAGGAGAACCCACGCTCGCAGACCATGATGCCGGCATTGCCGGTGGAACGCGCCTTGTCCACCACGTTCTGCATTTCCCAGGGCGACAGGAACTGTCCCTTCTTGATGTTCACGGGCTTACCCTGCGACGACACAGCGACGATGAAGTTGGTCTGACGGCACAGGAATGCCGGCGTCTGCAGGACATCGACGACGGCGGCCACGTCGGCGAGCGGCGTATCTTCATGCACGTCCGTCAGCACCGGCACCCCGATCTCCGCGCGCACGCGGGACAGCGCTTTCAGGCCCGCATCGATGCCGGGTCCGCGAAAGCTGGTGCGAGAGGAACGATTGGCCTTATCGAATGAGGCTTTGAAGATGAACGGGACACCGAGCTTGGCCGTAATTTCCTTCAGGCGTCCCGCGACATCGAGCACCAGTCCCTCGCTTTCGATGACGCAGGGACCGGCAATCAGGAAAAACGGACGCTCGGACCCGACCTCGAAAGAGGCCAATTTCATGCGGTCGCGCGCCCGGGCTGCAGCGCGGCGCGATACTGGCGGGCCGCTCGGACGAATCCCGCAAAGAGAGGATGGCCGTCGCGGGGCGTCGAGGTGAATTCCGGGTGAAATTGACTTGCCACGAACCAGGGATGCGAGCGCAGCTCGATGAATTCCACCAGGCCGTCGTCCGAGAATCCCGAGAAGCTCAAGCCGGCCGCGGTCAATTCCTCGAGATAGTGATTGTTGAATTCGTAGCGATGGCGATGGCGCTCGAATATCGATCCCTTGCCGTATAACGAGTGCGCCAGGGAGCCGGGCACCAGCTTCGCCTCCTGTGCACCGAGGCGCATGCTGCCCCCTAGGTCGGATTTCTCATCGCGTACTTGTTGACCGCGCTCCAGGTCCTGCCACTCCGTGATCAGGGCGATCACCGGGTGATTGGTGGCGCGGTCGAACTCGGTGCTGTTCGCTCCCTTCAACCCCAGCACATTGCGCGCGTATTCGATGATCGCAAGCTGCATCCCGAGGCATATGCCGAGATAGGGAATACGGTTCTCGCGCGCAAAGCGTATGGCTTGAATCTTGCCCTCGATGCCGCGGTCGCCGAAGCCGCCCGGAACCAGGATGGCGTCCATGTTTTGCAGCGCCGCGGGACCCAGGCGCTCGATGTCCTGCGATTCGAAATAATGAATGTTGACGCGGGTGCGCGTCTTGATGCCGCCGTGCATCAGCGCCTCGTTCAGCGAAATGTACGAGTCGCGGATCTGGACGTACTTGCCCACCATGCCGATGTCGACCACCGCTTCGGGGTTCTGCTTGGCGGCGACGACCGCCCGCCATTCGGGCAGATCCGTGGGCGGCGCGTCCAGGCGCAGCTTGTCCACCACGATGTCGTCCAGGCCCTCGTCGTGCAGCAGCATCGGAATCTTGTAGATGTCGTCGGCATCGACCCCGGAAATCACGGCGCGCTCCTCGACATTGGTGAACAAGGCGATCTTGCGGCGCTGCTCGTCCGGCAGCGAATGCGCGCAGCGGCACAGCAGAATGTCCGGCTGAATGCCGATGCCGCGCAGCTCCTTGACCGAATGCTGGGTGGGTTTGGTCTTGATTTCGCCTGAACCTCCGACGATGGGCACCAGCGTCAGATGCATGTACAGCACTTGATTGCGTCCGAGCTCCACCCCCATCTGGCGAATCGCCTCGAGAAACGGCAATGATTCGATGTCGCCGACCGTGCCGCCGATTTCCACCATGCACACATCGGCGTCGGCGGCGCCCATGCGGATTCGGTACTTGATTTCGTCGGTAATGTGCGGGATCACCTGCACCGTCGCGCCCAGATAATCGCCGCGCCGCTCCTTGGCGATGACACGCTCGTAAATGCGTCCGGTCGTGAAATTGCTGTTGCGCCCGGCGGTCATGCGCACGAAGCGCTCGTAATGACCGAGATCCAGGTCGGCCTCGGTACCATCGGCGGTCACGAAAACCTCGCCATGCTGGAACGGGCTCATGGTGCCGGGATCCACATTGATGTAGGGATCCAGCTTCACCATGCTGATCTTGAGCCCGCGTGCCTCCAGAATGGCTGCCAGGGAGGCGGACGCAATACCCTTGCCCAGCGAGGAAACGACGCCGCCGGTGACGAATACGAATCGAGTCATGTAGTCACCGCCGATAAGAGCGAATCTTCACGCATTAAATATCGCGTGCAACGACGCTCGAGCCAAATGAACAATGGGAATTCGACGGGAGTTCAGGTTAGCAGAACATGAGGCCTGCGACAATCCACTTAGACAATAATCGGTGCACCCTCCCAGACGAGCGCGAAACCCGGCTCGAGCGGAGCCGCGCACCAGCGCGCGTCCACCCAAAGGTCGGCGACGGCAATCAGGGCGTCGCCCGCGAACACCAGCGGCAGCGCGTCGCGCATCCACGGCAGCACGCCTTGCGACTGACACAGGTGCTGCACGCTCCGGCTCCTGGCTTTCACGGCGGGCTTCAGGACCTCGCCTCCGTCGCGCCGGCGTACGATCACGGTCTCCGGCAAGCGTTGCGGGTCGATGCCGCCGATTTCCGGTTCCCAGCGCAGTGTTCCCAAATTCGGCCCCAGATCGATTCGCGAATCGAGTGCCGCGCGCCAGTGCCGCGTCCCTTCGAGGCGCGGCGGTTCTGCCTCCGTCAGGAACACTCTCTGGCGATAGCGCCGCAACGCATGATCGCCCCACACGATCGACGGCAAATGATCGGCTTTCGCTTCGAAGATTTGCCTCAGGGCCTCGTTCAAGCGTGCAGCGGCCGGCGGCTCGACATTGGCATCGCAGAGCCAGAACCGAAGCGCATTGATCCGTTCGGGCGCACTCATCACCCGCAGGCCCGGCACCGACAGGGCGTCGCCGTCGCGCAATCGGCCCACATCGGCCGCGGCCGCACGATCCAGCAAATCCTGCGCATCGGCCGCATGCCCGGCGGTGCGCGCAAGCGTCGCCGCCGCGCCGGGCCAACGCGACTCGATCAAGGGCCAGACTCGCCGGCGCAGGTAGCCGCGGTCAAAACGCAGATTCTCGTTCATGGGATCCACGACGGAAGCGCCGGCCGCGCGCGCGCCGAAGGCAAGCAGCTCGCTCTGCGGCACATCGAGGAGCGGCCGCAGATGCCAACCGCGTCCCAGCGGCCGGCAGAGGGGCATGGCCGACATGCCCTTGAGACCCGCGCCCCTCAAGGCCTGCAGCAGCAGCGTTTCCGCCTGGTCTTCGCGGTGGTGTGCCGTCAACAGACACTCGCCGGGCTTGAGCTCCTCCTCGAGCGCGGCGTAGCGCGCATCGCGCGCCGCGGCCTCGATCGATGCGCCGGGCGGCGTCTCGACGACGACGCGGATCACGGTCAGGGGAATGTGGAGGCGCCGGCACAATGCCGCGCAGGACTCGCCGAAAGCGGCGGCGGCAGTCTGCAAGCCATGATCGACATGCACTGCGCGCACCCGCAGGCCGCGAAAGCTCGAGTCCAGGGCAGAAGCGGCCGCCAATAAGCCCGCCGAATCCGCGCCGCCGCTCAAGGCCACCACCAGCCCCGTGGCGCCGGCGGGGGTATGGGCGTCAAGGACCGCGCGCAGGGAAGCCGCGGAAAAGATAGTGTCCTGTCTCACAAATACCTTGCTCGATCCGCCCGCGGATTGTCGTGCCGGGCAAGGCGCGCCGACGAGGGAATATTTAAAGTGCACGGGCGAGGAGGCGCAACGCCGCCCGGCGCGACAAGACGCGGCGCAGCGAGTAAGGTATTTGTGAGACAGGACACTAAGCTTCGCGGAACACACCGAATCCGCGCAGGCGCGCTTGCCGCGCATCGAGCAATTGCGTCACCGGTTGATTGCGGAGTTCAGCCAGATTCTTGATCACGCTCTGCTTGACGGCCTCCGCCATGCCCTGCGGGTCGCGATGCGCGCCGCCGTGGGGCTCCTTCAGTACTTCGTCGACCAGGCCGAGCTTCTTGAGCCGCTCGGCCGTGCCGCCCATGGCGTCGGCCGCGATTTCCTTCTTTTCCGTGCTCTTCCACAAGATGGAGGCACAGCTTTCGGGGGAGATGACCGAATACACACTGAACTGCAGCATGATCAGCCGATCGCAAACGCCGATGGCGAGCGCCCCGCCCGATCCGCCCTCACCGATGACCACGCTGAGCACGGGCGCCGCCAAATTCGACATCTCGAACAAGTTGCGCGCAATGGCTTCGCTCTGACCGCGCTCTTCGGAACCTATGCCGGGATAGGCTCCCGGCGTGTCGATCAGCGTGACGACCGGAATGCGGAACCGCTCGGCCATCATCATCAGGCGCAGCGCCTTGCGATAGCCCTCGGGCTTGGGCATGCCATAGTTGCGCCGCACCCGCTCCTTGGTATCGCGGCCCTTCTGATGTCCGATCAACATCACCGGCGTCCCCTCGAGCCGCGCCAATCCGCCGACGATGGCAAGATCGTCGCTGTACATGCGATCGCCGTGCAATTCATGCCAGTCGGTGAAAATCATGGATACATAGTCGAGCGTATAGGGACGCTGAGGATGGCGCGCCAACTGCGTTATTTGCCACGGTGTCAGGTTTGCAAAAATGCTGCTGGTCAGCGCCCGGCTCTTCGATTGCAGCCGTTTGATCTCGTCCGAGATATTGACGCTCTGGTCCTTCCCTAAGAATTTCAGCTCCTCGATCTTCGCCTCGAGCTCCGCAATCGGCTGTTCAAATTCTAGAAAATTCATCGCCATGAAGACGTTTCCTCGCCACGAACATCATTACGTGGACCATACGTTAAGTACCAGCCGTCGCGGCCCACCAGGGCGGTAAGCTTATCGAGTAATTCGCGCGACGCACGCACCGACCAAGTGTCCGCCAAATTGAGCCTTCCTAAGTAATCGGATCGGTTGACCGCCACGCTCACGCCGCAGGGACCGCGGAGGTATGGCCGGAGCATCTGTTCAAACCGATTCAGGCCCTGCGGCCCGTCGAATTCTTCCGGCCACCGCAACCAGAGACGGCGCGCGAAACGCTCTCGCGCCCGGTCGATATCCATCAGCGACTTTGCCTGCAGTCGCCAGCCTTCTATGAAATCGTCGAAGCGCAGGGTGCCGTCCACGATCAGGATCGCGTCCTTGACGATGATGTCGCGATGCTGCTGAAAGATCTCCTCGTACAAGCTGACCTCGAGCCGGGCACTGCGGTCGTCCAAGATCAGTGTCACCCGATTCGGCCGGCGGCGAATCTCGAGCACCAGGCCGGCAACGGTGACGGCCTTGCCGGCCGACCAGCTTCGCGTGCCGTCGGCGGCCGCCGCGGGCTTGGGACCGCTGACGACGTCCGCCAGGCGCGCGCATCCCAAGAGCTTCAAATCCGGCTCATAGGGGGTGATCGGGTGTCCGCTCAGGAAGAGACCCAAAGTCTCGCGCTCGCCCGCCAGCCGCTGCGCCTCGCTCCAATCCGTCACCACGCTGTCCGGGGCGGCGCTCAAGCCGAACAGGTCCACTTGACCCACGCTCATGGCACGAGAATTCTGCTCGCCCAGATGCATCGCGCGATCGAGCTCAGCGGTCAGCGTGGCGCGATTCGGCCCGATCCGATCCAAGCTGCCCGAACGAATCAACGCGTCGAACACGCGCCGGTTCACCCGCTGCAGATCGATGCGCCGGCAGAGGTCCGGGAGGCTCGTATACGGTCCGTTCGCGGTGCGCTCCTCGATGATGGCTTCCACGGCAGAGGCGCCGACGCCTTTGATGGCTCCCAGCCCAAAACGGATACTCATGGCACCCGAGACGTGGAAGGCATACACCGATTCATTCACGTCGGGCGGCTGGACGGCGAGGCCCATGCTGGCGCATTCGTCGATCAGCGTGACCACCTTGTCGGTCTTGTCCATGTCCGAGGACAGAACCGCCGCCATGAAGGCGGCCGGATAGTGTGCCTTGAGCCAGGCCGTCTGGTAGGACAGGAGAGCGTAGGCCGCCGAGTGCGACTTGTTGAAGCCGTAGCCGGCGAATTTCTCCATCAAATCGAAAATATGCGTGGCCTGCGCGTCGCGCACACCGCGCGCCACCGCACCGCTGACGAATACCGAGCGCTGCTTGGCCATTTCCTCGGCCTTCTTCTTGCCCATGGCGCGCCGCAGAAGATCCGCTCCGCCCAAGGTGTAGCCCGCCAAGATCTGCGCGATCTGCATGACCTGTTCCTGATACAGGATCACGCCGTAGGTTGCCTCGAGCACCGGCTTCAGATCCGGATGCAGGTAATCGATGGTGGCGCCGGTGGTGTCATGCTTGCGCGCAATGAAATCGTCGACCATGCCGGATTGCAGCGGCCCGGGGCGGAACAAGGCCACCAACGCCACGATGTCGCCGAACCGGTCGGGCTGCAGGCGGCGGATCAAATCCTTCATGCCGCGCGATTCGAGCTGGAACACCGCCGTGGTCCGGCAGCTCTTGAGCAGCTGGTAGGTGGCGGAATCGTCCATGGGCAGAGCGCTCATCACCAGCGGCGCCTCGCCCATACTCGAGCGCTTGGCATTGATGTCGCGCACCGCCCAGTCGATGATGGTCAGCGTGCGCAGTCCCAGGAAATCGAATTTCACCAGCCCGGCGGCCTCGACATCGTCCTTGTCGAACTGCGTCACCGGCGTCGTGCTGCCCTCTTCGCAGTACAGCGGCGTGAAATCGGTCAATACCGACGGCGCGATGACCACACCGCCCGCATGGGTGCCCGCGTTGCGCGCCAGGCCCTCGAGGATTCGCGCCAGGTCGATGAGTTCCCGGACCTCGGAGTCGCCCTCGTACAGGCGTCTGAGCTCCTCTTCTTGCTCGAGCGCCTTGTCGAGCGTGATGCCGATCTCGAACGGAATCAGCTTGGCGATCTTGTCCACATAGCCGTAGTTGTGTCCGAGCACCCGGCCCACGTCGCGCACGACGGCTTTCGCCGCCAAGGTGCCGTAGGTGATGATCTGCGACACCCGCTCGCGGCCGTACTTGTTGGCGACGTATTCGATGACTCGGTCGCGGCCTTCCATGCAGAAGTCGACGTCGAAATCCGGCATGGACACGCGTTCGGGATTCAAGAATCGCTCGAACAGCAGATCGTGCTCGATCGGATCGAGATCGGTGATGCCGAGCACATAAGCGACCAGCGAACCCGCGCCGGAGCCCCGGCCGGGTCCCACCGGCACGCCGTTGTCGCGCGCCCACCGGATGAAATCGGCCACGATCAAAAAGTATCCGGCGAATCCCATGGAGCAGATGACGCCGAGCTCCAGATCCAGGCGGGCCTCGTAGCCGGAGCGCGCGGCTTCAGCCGCCGCAGGCGCCTCAGGCTCGGCGCCCCGAGATGCCACCAGGGTGGCGCTCCGCGACGCCATGAACCGCGCCCGCAGGCCGCGCGCCGCCTCCTCGCGCAGGAAGTCTTCGGTACTGCTGCCGGCAGGCACCGGATAGGCCGGCAGCATGGAAGCGCCCAAGCGGATTTCCAGGGAGCATCGCTTGGCAACTTCCACCGTGTTATCAAGCAGTTCTGGCGCATCCTTAAAAAGCTCGGCCATCTCCGCCGGCGATTTCAAGTACTGCTCTTCGGAATAGCGCCGTACGCGGCTCGGATCGGCAAGCAAGGCACCGTCGTGGATGCATACCCGCGCTTCGTGCGCCTCGAATTCCGCGCGCGTCAGAAAGCGCACATCGTTGGTCGCGAGCGCCGCGACACCTCGCTCCAAGCTCAAATCGATGACGGCGTCGGCATAGGCATCCTCACCTGCGCGGCCCGTGCGCTGGACCTCCAGGTAAAACCGATCGCCGCACAGCTCCTGCCAACGAGTCAGGCACCGTGCAGCCTCATCGTCGCGGCCGCGGGCTATCGCCTGTCCGATGTCGCCCTCTGCGCCGCCCGACAAGACAATCAGCCCCTGCAGGACGTCGCTCTGCAGCCAGCTGCGTTCCAGCATGGGCGCACCGCGATGCTGACCTTCCAGAAAGGAACGGGTCACGAGCTGCGTCAGATGCCGATAGCCCGCAAGATTCTGGCAGAGAAAGACCGCGCGCGACGGAGGGGCGCGCTCACCCACTTCGCGAATCCACGCGTCCACTCCGATCAAAGGCTTGACGCCGGCGGCCAACGCCTCCTTGTAGAACTTCACCATCGCAAACAGGTTGCTTTGATCGGTCAGTGCAACCGCCGGCATCCCCGCCGAGGACACGGCGGCCATCAGCTCCGGCACCCGCACGATCCCGTCGACCAGGGAATATTCGGTGTGCAATCGCAGATGGACGAATTGCCTCAAAGCTCCACCCTCAGTGCCAGCCGCACCGGAGCGAATGAGCGCCGGTGCAGGGGGCAGGGCCCGTGCAGCTCGAGACGCCGCTGGTGATCGGGCGTGCAGTAACCCTTGTGAGTTGCGAAAGAATATGCGGGATATAGTGTATCCATGTGATTCATATAGCTATCTCTGGCCGTCTTCGCCAGGATAGAAGCGGCGCTGATGGCGGGTACCGTCGCATCGCCATCCACGATGGCGCGCGCAGTGAGGGTCTTGCCCAAGCCGCCCAGGTACGGCAATTTATCACCGTCCACCAACACATGATCAGGCGTCAAGACCATCGCCAGCAGCGCGCGGCGCATGGCCAGAAAAGTGGCCTGCAGTATGTTCAGGGCATCGATCTCGGCCCGGTCCGCCCAGCCGATACCGAAACACAGAGCCTCGCGCCGGATCACCAAATCCAGGGCGGAGCGCTCATCCGGGCTCAGCACCTTGGAATCCGCGATGCCATCGATGCGACGCCCGGGACGCAATATCACGGCTGCGGCGACCACGGGCCCCGCCAGAGGTCCGCGACCCGCCTCATCGATCCCGGCCACTCGCCGCGTCATATGAGCAAAGCCACGATAGCCTGCGCCGCGCGAGTCCCCGCGTCGCGGCGCAACTCGGCGTGAATTCGCGAAAACTCGCGTTCGAGGCCGCTGCGGCGTTCGCCATCCTCCAGCCACATCAAGAGCTCCGCTCCGATCGACTCCGGGACAATCTCCTCCTGAAAATACTCGCCGACGACGCGCCGATCCGCAAGTAGATTTGGTTGCGCAAAAAATTTGACTTTGACCAGATTCAGCCGGCGCAGGATCCAGGCGGTCATCGCCCCGAAACGGTACACGACCACCATGGGCCGCTTGCACAGGGCCGCTTCCAGACTCGCCGTCCCGGAGGCCACCAGGACCACATCGGCCGCGATCAGCGCCGTCTGGGATTGACGGTCGATGAGCTGCACATCGAGGCCGGGCGCATGGCGCGCGAGCGCCTCGGCAAAAATCTCCCGTGTCGCCGCGCTCGCCATCGGCGCGATGAATTTGAGCCGCGGGCGCTGTGCGGCGAGCCAACGCGCCGTTGCGGCAAAATCCCCTGCCAGCCGCGCGACTTCGCCGCGCCGGCTCCCCGGCAGCAAGGCCACGACCTGGGCGTTTGCGTCCATATCGAGGAAACGGCGCGCGCTCGAGCGGTCGACCGTCATCGGGATGGCGTCGGCGAGCGGATGTCCGACGAACTCGGCGCGCATGCCGTGTTCATCGTAGAAGCGCTTTTCGAACGGCAGCACGCAGAGCACCAGGTCCACGGACTCGTGGATGCTGCGTGCCCGGCTCTGCCGCCAAGCCCAGACCTGGGGACTCACGTACTGGACCGTCTTGATTCCGGCGGAGCGCAGGTCGCGCGCCAGGCGCAGATTGAATTCCGGTGCATCGATTCCCACGAATACATCGGGTTTGGCCGCCAGAAACGAGGCACGGATGCGGGCGCGCAGGCGCAGCAGGCGCGGCAGATCGCGCACGATCTCGAACAAGCCCATCACGGCCAGCGACTCGGCCGGCTCCCAGACTGCGCACCCTGCCGCCTGCATTTTTGGACCGGCGACTCCGAAGAACTCGGTGTCCGGCGAAAGACGGCGCAGCGCGTGGATCAGATCGGCGCCCAGCGTATCGCCTGACGCTTCTCCAGCCACCAAGCCCACCCGCAGTGGAGCAGACATTGCTAGCCGGAATGAACAACGGAAAGCTCGTTGTTCATGCTACCGGACGATGCTGCGTTCGCTGCGCTTGATGAATTCGACGAAGGGCCGGATCTCCATCTGGGTCTCGGCCGCTTTCTCGAGTTCCTCGAGAGCCATCTTCAGTTTCAGCCCCGAGCGGTACAGCAATCGGTACGCGCGGCGTATGTTCAGGATCTGCTCGGGGGTGAAACCCCGCCGCTGCAAGCCTATCGCGTTGACGCTGTGCGGCACCGCCGGCCGTCCCACCGCCAGCACATAGGGCGGAACGTCGCGAGTCACCATGGCGTTGTGCGCAATGAAACAGTGCGCGCCGACCTTGGTGTATTGATGCACGGCCGACAGGCCGCCCAAGGTCGCCCAATCGCCGATTTCCACGTGCCCGCCGAGCGTGGCGCAATTCGCCATCACGATCTGGTCGCCGAGACGGCAGTCATGAGCCACGTGCGAATACGCCATCAACAGATTGTCGTTGCCGATGAGCGTCACCCCTCTGTCGTGGGTGGTGCCGCGATTCACCGTGACGGATTCGCGAAATACGTTGCGGTCGCCGATTTCGAGCAGCGTGGGCTCGCCCTTGTATTTCTTGTCCTGCGGCGCGTCGCCCAAGGACGCGAACTGAAAAATCTTGTTGCCGGTGCCGATGCGCGTCGGTCCGTTGATCACCGCGTGCGGGCCGATCCAGGTGCCGGAGCCGATGACCACATCCGGACCGATGACCGTGAACGGACCGACCTCAACGTCCGCCGCCAGCTGCGCTTGCGGCGATACCACCGCGCGCGAATCGATCATCCCGCGTCTCCCTTCGCGTTCGAGCCCGTGGTCTCCGGAGCCACCATGATTTCCGCCGACGCCACCTCAACGCCGTCGACTTCGGCCAACCCGTGAAACTTCCAGATTCCCTTGAAGGCACGTTTGAACGTGACCTTGAGCACGAGCTGATCGCCCGGCTCCACGGGCTTGCGGAATCGCGCGCTGTCGATGGCCACGAAATAGAACCGCGTATTGGCGTCCGGGACCACCTTCGCAGTCTTGAATGCCAGGACGCCCGCGGCCTGGGCCAGCGCCTCGATGATCATCACTCCCGGCATCACCGGTCGATGCGGGAAATGTCCCGGGAAGAACGGCTCGTTGAACGTCACGTTCTTCAGTGCGAGAACCCGCTCTCCGGGCACGCATTCCAGAACGCGATCCACCATCAAGAAGGGATACCGATGCGGCAGTTGCCGCATGATCGCTTCGATATCCATCTTCTCGGCTTCAGCCATCATCGCTCCTTTGCGTCCAACCGCCGTAAACGCGCCACCATGCGCCGCCACATCCGGGTCTCCACGGCCGGCATCCCGCTCGAGTAGCTGCCGGCGTGCTTGATCGAGGCGCTCACCAGGCTGACGCCCGTGACCACCACGTCGTCGGCAATCGTCAAATGACCGGCGATCCCGACACCGCCGCCGATCATGCATCGTTGACCGATCGTCGTGCTGCCCGAAATGCCTACGCAACCCGCGATGGCGGTATGAGCCCCTATGGTCACGTTGTGGCCCACTTGTATCTGATTGTCCAGCTTGACCCCATGCTCCACCACCGTGTCGTCGATGGCGCCCCGATCGATGGTGGTGTTCGCACCGATCTCCACGTCGTCGCCGATGGTGACGCTGCCCACCTGGGGCACCTTCACCCACGTCCCCGCATCGGGCGCGAAACCGAAGCCGTCGGCGCCGACCACCGCTCCGGAGTGAAGAATACAGCGCCGGCCGATGCGCACTCCGGCATATAGATTGACTCGCGACACCAAGCGCGAGTCGGCGCCGATCTGCGCTCCTTTCTGCACGATGCATCCAGGACCCACGACCACGCGCTCGCCGATGACCACGTCATCCTCGATGACGGCCAGCGGCCCCACGTTCGCCGAAGCCGCTATGCGCGCGCTCACCGACACCACCGCCGTCGGGTGAGTTCCCGGCGCCGGGTGCGCCTGAGGATGCAGCAATTCCGCGATCCGCGCATAGGCAAGATAGGGGTTGGGATCGATCAGCGCGGCGACGGGGCACCCTGCCGCATGTTCCGGTCCCACCAAGACCGCGGTCGCGCGCGTGGATTCCATCTGTTTGCGGTACCGCGGATTCGCCAGGAAGCTCAACGCGCCGGCCTCCGCGTGCGACAAGGTCGCGACGCGCGAGACTCGCAGCCCAGGCTCGCCGCGCAGCCCGAGGCCGAATCGCACGCTTAAGTCCCCTAGGCTGTATTCTCCCTGCACCCGCGCACCACCTTGAGCGCCCCTATTTACCGCCAGGGGGCTTGGCCGGGGTAGTCGAAGTCGCGGGAGTCTTGGGTGCGGGTGCCGCGGCCGGCAAGGTCGCCGGCTTGGTCGCAAGCACCGCCAATACCTGGGCCGTGATATCGAGCGGACCCTTGGCAAAGAACACACCGTCGCCCAGCACCAGATCGAAGCCCTGGGCATTGGCATAGCCTTGAATCTCCGTGACGAGGTAGCGCTGCACCTTGCCGATTTCCTCGTTACGGCGCGTTGATGCATCGTCCTGGAATTCGCCGGCCTTGCGCGAGAATTCACGCTGTTGGTCGCGCAACGTCTTCTCCGCCTTGGCGCGGTCGGCCTCGGACATCACTGCGCCTTCTTTCTGCAATTTCTCGTCGCGCGCCTTCAGGTCGTTCTGCAACGTCAAGAGTTCGCGGCGGCGGGGCGCAAATTCATTTTCAAGGGCTTGCATCGCTGTCTTGGTCTGGGGCGCATCCTCCAGAAGCTTCTGGAAATTGACCACGCCCATTTTGATCTCGGCGCTCGCCGGGCCGGACATCACGAGCCCGCACACGCAAAAGGCCAATAAGGGAATGCTGCGATTGAAAGTCGACATATTTATATTTAAGACCTCAAATAGTGAGCGGTCAAAATGCTTGACCGATAGAAAATTGAAAGCGCTCTGTTTCGTCGTTGAATCTTACCGTGTTGCCGGAGAACGCATTCAAAGGGACGCCGTATGAGAAACGGAACAGACCCAAGGGTGCAAGCCACTGCACCGCGATCCCGGTCGATCTTTTCAGGTTAGCATAATCGAAGTGATAGTTGACCGGCGTCGTGTCGTCGAACCCCAAGAATTTGACCTTATTGCCCGTCTGAAATACGTTGCCCATATCATAAAACCAGCTCACCCGGGCGGCGCTTTTCCACTTTTCGGGCACCGGGAAGATCAATTCCAAGCGGTTGACCACGCGAAAGTTTCCGCCGTACGGGTTGCCAAGGCCGATATTGTCCCGGGGCCCCAAGCGGCTCTCGCGATAGCCGCGGATGCTGTCCGGCCCGCCGGCGAAGTAGTTCAGATAGGGAGGCAGCGCGGTGGTACGACCCAGCGCCGAGGCATAGTCCACCTGGGCGTTGAAGGACAACAGCCATTTTCGCCAAATGGGGACGTACTGAAGATATTGGAAATTGGTGGCGTAGTAGCGCACGTCGCTCGGGGGTATGGCGTAGCGCCCCGAAACGCTCAAGTGCAGGCCGCGGTCGGCGAACAGAGCCCGGTTGCGCGCATCGTAATTCCATCCGGCCGTGAGCTCATAGGTATAGAAGTTGGTGCCGTAGACCGTGTACGGATTGTCCAGGGAATTGACCACGCCGTCGCCGTTGGTGTCCGTGAGATCGCGGATGAAGGTATTGCCGTTCTGCTTGACCCAATCCACGGCCTGCTGGGCGCTGTACCCTTGCGAGACCACCAGGGTGTTCTTGTTGGCGGATACGCCGGCCTGCAGGTATTGGTACTCGCTGATGGGGTAGGACCACTGCAGCGCGCCCGTGATCTGCTTGGTCGAGAACGCCGACGACGCGGCGACGAATTGCGTGATATCCCGGTAGGTGATCGAACTGGTGCGGGCCACACCGTCGATGGTGGTGTAGGGATCCGTATGCGAGAACGCGTAGCTCTTGCTGTATTTGCCGGCGTTGATTTCCAACGCGATGCGATCGCCCGTTCCCATGAAGTTGCTGTGAACGAAGTTGCCGTTCAGGCTGATGCCCTGCGATTGGGAATAGCCGATGCCGCCGCCGAATTGCCCGGGTAATCCTTCCTTGATGTTGTAATCCACGTCCACGAGGTCCGCGCTGCCCGCCACCGGCTTGGTCTCGAACTCCACTTTCTCCACGTACGGCAGGCGCTGCAGCCGTTCCTTGGACCGTTCGACCGCCGAGTTCGACAGCCATCCACCCTCGAGCTGGCGCATCTCGCGGCGCAGCGTTTCGTCGTTGATCGCCGTGACGTTGTTGAAATTGATGTGCCGCACGTATACGCGATTGCCCGGCTCGATGAAGAACGTGAGCGAGACGGTTTTCTTCTCGTTGTCCGGGGTGGGCACCGGATCGATCTTGGCGAATGCATAGCCGTCGGCGCCCAGCCGGTAGCTCATCAGTGTCTGCGAGCTGGTGACGGCCTTGCGGGAAAAAATATCGCCGGGGTGAATCTGCAGCAGTTTTTGCAGCTGCTCCTCGGGCACCACCATCGTGCCGGCGAGCTTGATGTCCGATACCTTGAAAACATCGCCCTCGCTGACGTTCACGGTGATGTACATGTCGTCTTTTTCCGGCGCGATGGCGACTTGCGTCGACTCGATCTGGAAATTGGCATAGCCGCGGTCCATGTAGTAGGAGCGCAGTTTCTCCAAATCGCCCTGCAGCGATTCGCGCGAGTACCGGTCGTCCTGCTTGTACCAAGACAGCCAGTTCGGGGTTTTCAACTCCAGGGTGCCGAGCACGTCCTTCTCTTTGAACCGGGTGTTGCCGACCAGGTTGATCTGTTCGATCTTGGCGCGCTTGCCCTCCTTGATGTCGACGATGATGTCGACCTTGTTGCCCGGCAGCTCCGTGATCTTGGTATCGACGCGCACGGCGTATTTGCCGCGGCTGAAGTATTGGTCGGTGAGGTATTGCTTCACTTCATCGAGCACCGAGCGGTCGAAGGTCTTGCCGGTCGCAAGGCCCACGTTGCGCAAGCTCTTTTGCAAGTCCTCGGTCTTGATGTCCTTGTTGCCCTTGAGCTCGAACTTGGCGATGGACGGCCGCTCGACGACCACGACCAGCAGGGTGTTGCCGTCGCGGCGCAGTTCCACGTCGCGAAAGAACCCCGTCGCGTACAGCGCCCGCATGGCCTCGCCGATGCGCTGGCCGTCGAGGTGATCGCCGATGTTCACGGGCAGATAGTTGAATACCGTGCCTTCGGAGATTCGCTGCAGACCTTCGATGCGAATGTCGCCGACGGTGAACGGCTCCTGCGCGATTTGCGCGCGCACAGCCGATCCCAAAGGCTGGATGGCAAGGGCCACCAGGCACGCCAAACGCAATTCAAGCCGCACGCGACAACGACCGATTGCTGTTTCGATTGATCATGATTTCCCGTTAATTCAAATGTCTTGATATATCGTTATAGAAGGCGAGGCTCATCAACACGACAAGGAGCGCAATTCCGAGCTGCTGACCGAACAGCTGGGCACGCTCGGACAGCGGTGTCCCCTTCACCGCTTCCACCACCTGGTAGACCACCTGGCCGCCGTCCAACAACGGTACCGGCATCAGATTCAGCACGCCCAAGCTCACGCTGATGATCGCCAAAAAAGCCAAGAACGCGGTCAATCCCAGGTACGCGCTTATACCGGCGAATTCCGCGATGCTGATCGGACCGCTGATGTTCTTTGCGGACACTTGGCCCGTCACTATCCGCCACAGCATCTGCACGGTGAGCGAGGACATCTCCCAGGTCTTCGCCACGCCGCTCAAAGCCGCGTCGATGGGACCTGAGCGATGGATTTCCACCAGCCCCGGCGGCCAGGCTCGCGGCCCTTCTTGCAATGTAATGCCCAGCCGGCCGATCGTCCTGCCCGCCTCCATCACGCGCGGCACCGGCGCCACGATACGCAATCGTTCGCCGCCGCGCTCGACTTCGATCGAAATGTCCCGCCCCGGCGCGGCGTTCACCATGGACACGAACTCCGCGCTGTTGGCGACGGGCTGGCCGTCGAGGGCCAGCAAGCGATCGCCCGCGCGCAAGCCCGCCCGCGCGCCTGCGCTGCCCGGGGGCGCCTCGTGAACCAGCGTGTCGGCGTTCCATGTCGAGAGATCGAAGCCAAGTCCGGGCAACAACTTGCCGGGCTCGGTCATGGCGCGCCGATCATCGCCGACCCGCAGCATCAGCGAGCGCTCGCTGCCGTCGCGCCGCACCCGCAGGGGTATCACGCCGTCATCGCTGAATTGCCGGATCAGCGCGATCTGCAGCTCTTCGGTGTCGCCGACGCTGCGTTCGCCAACGCGCACGATCTGGTCGCCGCGCCGTAGTCCGGCCACCGCCGCGGGACTGTCGAGCCGCACCTGTCCGACCACGGGTTTGACGATTTCCGTTCCGACCATCGCCAGAATGGCATAGAGGACCGAGGCGAACAGCAGGTTCATCGCGGGTCCCGCCAACAGCACCGCGATCCGGTGCAGCACCGGCCGCCGCGTGAACGATCGGTGCAGCTCGGCCGGGCTCACCTCGCCCTCGCGCTCGTCCAGCAATTTGACGTAGCCGCCCAAGGGTATGGCGGCAATGCAGTACTCGGTGCGATCGGCGTCCTTACCGACCCGCATCACCAAAGGTTTGCCGAAGCCGATGCTGAAGCGCAGAACTTTGAAGCCGAGTTTCTTCGCGACCCAGTAATGCCCGAATTCGTGGACTGCCACCAAGATCCCGATCGCAACCAAGAAGGCGGCGAGAAAAAACAACATTTTCATGCGAAGGCTCCAGAGCCAGGCTCGATCAAGGCATTAGCCAAGCGTCGCGCCGCCGCGTCGGCGTCCAAAACATCTCCCAGAGCCTTGACGGGGGACGAATCGAGCTGATGCAACACTTTGTCAATGACCGCGGCAATCCCGGTAAAGTTCAAGCGCCGGTCAAGAAACGCCTGTACTGCGACCTCGTTGGCCGCATTCAGCACCGCGGGCGCGGTGCCGCCGGCCCGCGCCGCCGCCCGCGCCAATCCGAGGCTGGGAAAGCGCGCATGATCGGGAGGCTCGAAGGCAAGCTGTCCGATCTCGGCTAGATTGAGCGATTGTACACCGGAAGCAAACCTCTCCGGCCACGCGAGCGCCTGAGCGATGGGCGTGCGCATATCGGGAGCGCCGAGCTGTGCAAGCATCGAACCGTCCGCATATTCGACCAGCGAGTGAACGACGCTCTGCGGATGAACGATGACATCCACGTCCCGTTCCGGCAATCCGAACAGCAAGGTCGCCTCGATGACTTCGAGCCCCTTGTTCATCAGCGTCGCGGAGTCGACGGAAATCTTGCGGCCCATCTTCCACTTCGGGTGGGCACAGGCTTCGTCCGGCGTGACATGGGGCAAGGTTGCGATGTCGGCGGTGCGAAACGGCCCGCCCGAGGCGGTCAGAATCACGCGGACCACGCCGCGCGCAATCTCGCCGGGAAGATAGCCCGCCGGCATGCATTGAAAAATCGCATTGTGTTCACTGTCGATCGGGATGAGTTCGGCGCCGGCGCGGCGCACTTCATCCATCAGGATCTGGCCGGCCATGACCAGGGCCTCTTTGTTGGCCAGCAGCACGCGCTTGGCCGCCCGCACGGCGGCCAAGGTCGACGGCAACCCGGCAGCACCCACGATCGCCGCCATCACGACGTCGACATTGTCGGCGGCGACGGCGGCGGCAAGCGCCTCGGGCCCGCTTTCCACGCGCGACGTCGAACCACAGTCGCGTAAGCTGGCGCGCGCCAGGGCCGCGGCCTTGGGGTCGACGAGCACCACGGTCTCCGGCCGAAACTGCCGTGCTTGCTCGACGATGGCTTGCCAGCTGCTGTGGGCGCCCAGCACCGCGACCCGATATTGCTCCGGATGCAAGGCCACTACGGCAAGCGTGCTGCGTCCGATGCTGCCGGTGGATCCCAGGATGGCGAGGCCCCGGGGCGCGCTCATGCGATCACACCGTGGCTGAACAAACCGAGCGCATACAGGGGCGCCGCCGCCGTCACGCTGTCGATGCGATCCAACAGGCCGCCGTGTCCGGGCAGCAGCGCGCCGCTGTCCTTGAGGCCTGCGGCACGCTTGAACATGCTCTCGGTAAGATCGCCGATGATCGAAAAAACCCCGACCGCACAGCCGAAAACCACCACAGCCAGCGGCGGTAAGCCGAAATGCGCGGCGCCCGCCCAGGCGACCAGCGCCACCATCAAGAGACCGCCCATGGCACCCTCCCACGTCTTGCCCGGACTCACGCGCGGCGCCAATTTCCGCCGGCCCAAGCTGCGTCCCGCAAAGTACGCGCCCACATCGGCGGCGATCACCAGCAACACCAGCCAGAGCACCATCTGCGGACCGCCCGCGAAGCCTTGGGTTGCGACCTGCAGCCTCGCGAGGGCAATGAATGCCGGCACCAATACCGGCAGCCCGCAGGCGAGCGCCAGCGTCGGATGATGCCGGGGAGGCCCCCACGACAGCCACAGCAGGGCGATCGCCCACCAGGCGCACGCGACGCTCAGCAGCAGCAGCAAATGCTTGGGGTAGGCGGTCCACCGCCAGGCGAGGACCAGCAGCACTGCGACGCCGGCCGCGTAAGCGGTGCGCGCCCCCGTCCCGCGCAGCGCGCCGAAGCCGGCCCACTCCCAGGCACCGATGGTGAAGGCCGCGCCGATCGCGACGACGGCCCATGGCGGGGGCAGCAGAAACAGGCCCGCCAGCAGGATGCAGGCAAGAACGGCCGCGGTGAGTATTCTTGTCCTAAGCATCTGCCGTCTCAAGCATCGGCTTTCGCCACGAGTTGCCCCGACGTCTTGCCGAAGCGGCGCTCGCGTTGCGCAAAGCATTCGAACGCCGCGTCGAGATGCGCCGCTGAAAACGCCGGCCATAGCTCATCGCAAAAATACAGCTCCGTGTAGGCAAGATTCCACAGCAAGAAATTGCTGATCCGCTGCTCGCCGCCCGTGCGGATCAAGAGGTCGGGGTCGGGGATGCCGGCCAGCGCGAGACGTTCCGCGACTTGCGCTTCGTGGATGTCGGACGCGGCCAGAGTGCCGGCCGCCGCATCCGCAGCGAGCGAGCGGCAAGCCTGGGTGATATCCCAGCGCCCCCCATAGGCCATGGCCACGATCAGCCGGAGCCCCGTGTTGGCCGCGGTGAGTTGCTCGGCGCTCTGCATTCGCCGCGCGAGTTCGGCGCCCAGCAGGCCGCGGTCGCCGATGAACGCCAGGCGCACGTGGTTCCGGTGCAAATCGGCGACTTCGCGCTCCAGGGCGTCGAGAAACAGGTTCATGAGCATGCCGACCTCGTCGGGCGGTCGGCGCCAATTTTCGCTGCTGAAGGCGAACAGCGTCAGATGGCGGACCTTGCGCCTGGCGCATTCCTCCACGACTTTGCGCACCACCTTGACGCTGGCGCGATGCCCGGCAGGGCGCGGCATGCCTCGCGATCGGGCCCACCGGCCGTTGCCGTCCATGATGATTGCGACATGCTGGGGCGAATCGGCCATCTTCACACCTGCATCAGCTCCTTTTCCTTGTCGGCCATGGCCTGATCGATTTCCGCCACGTGCCTGTCGGTCAGCTTCTGAACGTCGTCCTGGGCCCGACGGTCATCGTCTTGCGCAATCAACTTTTCCTTGAGCATTTCCTTCAGCTCATTCATGACTTCGCGGCGCACGCCGCGCACGGCCACGCGGGCGTTTTCCGCCTCGGCCTTCACGACTTTGATGATGTCGCGGCGGCGCTCTTCGGTGAGCGCCGGCATGTTGATGCGAATGAGCTGTCCGGCGGTGTTGGGGGTGAGGCCAAGATCGGATTTATAGATCGCCTTTTCGATCACCGGCACCATGGCCTTTTCCCAGGGACTCACCGTCAACGTGCGCGCGTCCTCGGTTGCTATGTTGGCCACCTGGTTCAAGGGCATTTCCGAGCCATAGTAGTCGACCTTGATGTGCTCGATCAGGCTGGTGTGCGCACGGCCGGTGCGCATCTTCTTCAGCTGATCCTTGAACGCCGACACGCATTTCTGCATGCGTTGGGTTGCGTCTTTCTTCAAGTCCTCGAGCATGGGGTCCCCCTTAGCCTGCCGCGGTTACGACGGTGCCGACGTCTTCGCCCTGCACGATACGCATCAAATCGCCGGCGTTGAACAGATTGAAGACCTGCAGCGGTAAATTGTTTTCGCGGCACATGACGATGGCGGTCGCATCCATCACGTTGAGGCGATCGTTCAGCACCTGATCGAAGGTCAGGCGGGCATAACGCTTGGCATTCGGATTCGTGACCGGATCGGAGTCGTAGATGCCGTTGACCTTGGTCGCCTTCAACAGAATATCGGCGTTGATCTCGATGGCCCGCAGGCTCGCCGCCGTGTCCGTGGTGAAAAATGGATTGCCGGTTCCGGCGCCGAATATCACCACGCGGCCTTTCTCGAGATGCCGCACGGCGCGCCGCCGGATGTAGTCCTCGCACACTTCGTTGATGCGCAGCGCCGACATGACCCGCGCATACGCGCCCAGACTCTCGAGGGCGTCCTGCAACGCCAGCGCATTGATCACGGTGGCGAGCATTCCCATGTGGTCGGCGGTCACGCGGTCCATGCCGGCGCGGGCCAACCCTGCGCCGCGGAAGATGTTGCCGCCGCCCAGGACGACGGCGACCTGCACCCCCATCTGGGTCAGGTCGTGGATTTCCCCGGCGATACGCTTGAGTATGACCGGATCGATGCCGTAATCCTCTCCCCCGAGCAGCGCCTCGCCGGATAATTTGACCAAAATTCTACGATAGCGAGCCGTGGCGTTTGTGTTGGTCATGATCTCGTATCCCGTACCCTACTATAAAAGACCCCGCAAGCGCGGGGTCATTCAGTCCAGCCGGTTGAGGCTTAGTGCTGTTTAGGACCGTCTTTCGGGCCGCCGCCGTTGCCCTTGTTTCCCTCGTCGGTTTTGGGCTTCTCCTGCGCCTTCACCTGCGCCATCACCTCGCCGACGAAATCATCCTGCTTCTTTTCGATGCCGGCGCCGACTTCGTAGCGCTCGAATTGCACGACCGCGGCGCCGGCCTTCTTGAGGAGCTTCTCGACCGTGACGTCCGGGTCCTTGACGAAAGGCTGCCCTACCAGCGTGATTTCCGCCAGATACTTGCGCAGCCGGCCCTCCACCATTTTGGCGACGATCTCCGGCGGTTTCTTCTCGGCCTTGGTCTGCTCCGCCAGAATCTCCCGCTCCTTGCCGAGCACCGCGGCCGGGACGCCGTCCGAATCGATATAGGCGGGATTCGCGGCGGCAACGTGCATCGCGAGGTCCTTCGCCAAGGCCTCATCGCCGCCCTTCAATGCCACGAGGCTGCCGATGCGGCCGCCATGGATATAGGCGCCGAGCACGCCCGGCGCCGTCACGCGCACGAAGCGCCGGACCGAGATGTTCTCACCGATTTTCGCGATCAGGGAGCGGCGCTTTTCGTCGAGCGTGGATGAACCGCTCGACAGCTGGAGCAGTGCGCTCACATCCGCAGGCGCCTTCTCCAGCGCCAGCCGGGAGACTTCGCGGGCGAATCCTTGGAATTCATCGCCGCGCGCCACGAAGTCGGTTTCGCAATTGACTTCCACGAGCACGGCGCTCGAGCCGGAGCGCTCCACCGCCACCGTGCCTTCGGCTCCGCCGCGCGCCGCCTTCTTGTCCGCCTTGGCAAGCCCGGTCTTGCGCATGAGCTCGGCGGCCGCGTCCAAGTCGCCCTTGGTTTCGACCAGCGCTTTCTTGCACTCCATCATTCCCGCGCCCGTACGCTCGCGGAGCTGCTTTACAGTATCTGCCGTGATGTTCATTTGAAGCTACCGATTACGCGCCGCGCCTCGGCGCACTGCCGCTGCGGCCGGTCGGACGGCGCCGCGGGGCGCTGGCCGGACGCGTCTCCGCCGGCGGAGTATCCGCCGCGTCGACGTCATCGACTTCGACCTCGTCGAGAGAGGCCGCCACGGCGGCCACGCTCGGCACCACGGTCACCGGAACCTTACGGCGCGGCGGCGGCTTCTTGTGGCCTCCGCGCGGCGCCTGGGCCGGACGGCGGCCGCCGGCGGCGCGCTTCTTGGGATTGCCTTCCTCGTCGAGCTCCACGAATTCGTCCTCGCCCACCGGGACCTCGGGCAGCGAGGCCTTGCCTTCCAGCACCGAATCGGCCACTCCGCCGGCGTACAGCAGGATGGCGCGCATGGCGTCGTCGTTGCCGGGAATCACATAGTCGATGCCGTCGGGCGAGCAATTGGTGTCCACCACGGCGACCACCGGAATCCCGAGCTTCCTGGCTTCGTGAATGGCGATTTGCTCATGGCCGACGTCGATCACGAACAGGGCATCGGGCAGAGCCGTCATTTCGCGGATGCCGCCGAGGCTCCGCAGCAGCTTGTCCATCTCACGGCGCAGCATCTGAGCTTCCTTCTTGCCGCGCCGATCCAGGGCACCGCTCTGCGCCATTTCGTCCAATTCGTTGAGCCGCTTGATGGACTGGCGAATGGTCTTGAAATTGGTCAGCATGCCGCCCAGCCAACGTTGGTTCACGTAGGGCATGCTGCAGCGGGTGGCTTCCTTCTGAACCGCGTCGCGGGCGGATCGCTTGGTGCCGACGAACAGCACCTTGCCGCCCTCCGCGGCCACGCCCTTGATGAACGCCGCCGCCTGGGCATACAGGGGTTGCGTCTTTTCAAGATTGATGATGTGGATCTTGTTACGTTCGCCGAAGATGAACGGGGCCATCTTGGGGTTCCAGAAGCGGGTTTGATGTCCAAAATGGACGCCCGCTTCCAGCATTTGTCGCATAGACACGCTGGTCATAAAACACTCCTGGTCGGGTTGAGCCTCCGCGTATCCCAATCGGCAACCCGTCGAAGACTTGAAATTGAAGCCTTGGCCTTCATTTTTCAATGTCCCGCCGGGCACCCGGCCGATTGTGACGACACGCGTGCGGGGTTGTTAAAAATAGCCGCGCTTTATACCATGAACATCTGTTAGACACAAAGCCTGCCGTCCTATGAACGTAACCGTCAAAACGCCTGCCGAGCAGGACAAAATGCGCGCCGCCGGCCGCCTGGCCGCCAGTGTGCTGGATATGATCGAGCCGTTCGTTCAACCCGGGGCGACCACGGACGAACTCGACAAGCGGTGTCACGATTTCATCGTGGACGAGTTGAAGTCGATCCCGGCCAACCTCAATTACCGGGGCTTTCCCAAGACCATCTGCACCTCGGTGAACCATGTCGTATGCCATGGAATTCCGGGCGACAAGCGCCTGAAGGGCGGCGACATCATCAATATCGACGTCACCGTGATTCGCGACGGCTTTCATGGCGATACCAGCCGCATGTACTTCGTCGGCAACGCCGGGGTCCTTGCCCGCCGGCTGACGGCCGCATGTCACGAGGCCATGTGGCGCGGCATCCGCGTGGTCAAGCCCGGGGCCCGGTTGGGCGACATCGGGCATGCCATTCAGACCTTCGCCGAAAGCAATAATTTCTCAGTAGTGCGCGAATATTGCGGACACGGCATCGGCCGCGTTTATCACGAAGACCCTCAAGTGCTGCACTACGGCAAACCCGGCACCGGACTCGAACTGACGGCGGGCATGACCTTTACCATCGAGCCCATGATCAACGCCGGGCGCCGCGACGTGCGGCTGCTCCCCGACGGCTGGACGGTGGTCACCAAGGATCAGTCCCTGTCGGCGCAGTGGGAACACACGATCCTGGTCACAGACGCAGGCTTCGAAGTGCTCACTTTGAGCGCGAGCGTCGACCTACCCGCCGCCGCGGCGGCCTCTTGAGCGCCCACGGCACACTTCTCGATCCCACCGCTGACTGGCCTTATCTCACGGCCGCGCCCGAGGCCCTTCGGGAGGGGCAGTTCTCGCCGATCGTCTTCAGGCAGGTCCTGGATCGCGGCACGGAGCTTCTGCAGGATCGTTTCGCCGCCGACGAGGCCGTCGAAGATCTGGTTCGTGATCGAGGGCGCCTGGTCGACATTACCCTGCGCGCCGCGTGGGTGCGCCACGCCGGCAAGTTTGCGGACGATCTGGCACTGGTGGCCGTCGGCGGTTACGGACGCGGCGAACTGCACCCGAGTTCGGATATCGACGTCATGGTGCTGCTGCCGAAGAGCGACTCCGCCGACTGGCAGCCGGATATCGAAAAATTCCTGACCTTCCTCTGGGATATCGGTCTCGAGGTCGGGCACAGCGTGCGCTCCATCGACGACTGCCAGCGGGAGAGCCTCGCCGACATCAGCGTCGCGACCACCCTGTTCGAAGCGCGGCTGCTGGCCGGCCCCGAATCGCTGTTCGCCGGCATGCGCCGAGCGCTGGCGCCCGACCGCCTGTGGTCCTCGCAGGACTTCTTCGAAGCGAAGGTCAAGGAACAGACCGAGCGGCACCATCGCTACTTCGATACCGCCTACAACCTCGAACCGAACGTCAAATCGAGCCCCGGGGGCCTGCGCGACATTCAAACCATCGGCTGGGTGGCAAAACGCCATTTCGGCACCGACACGCTCGACGAGCTGGTGGCTCACGGCTTCCTCACCCGTGAGGAACTGCGCAAGCTGAAGGCGGGCCAGTCGTTTCTATGGAAGGTGCGCTTCGGACTGCATGTGCTCACCGGGCGGCGCGAGGATCGGCTGCTGTTCGATTATCAAATCAAGCTCGCGAAGCTGTTCGGCTACGAAGACGCCAGCTTCACGCTGGCCGTCGAGCAGCTGATGCAGAAGTACTACCGCACCGTCATGGACATCAGCCTGCTGAACGAAATGCTGCTGCAGCTGTTTCGCGAAGCCATCCTGACCCAAAGCGGATCGCCGCTGCCGATCAACGCGCGCTTCCAGATCCGCAACGATTACCTGGAAGTGACGCACCCGGAAGTCTTCGCGCGCTACCCGTCGGCCCTGCTCGAGCTGTTCGTGCTCTTGCAGCAGCACCCTGAGCTCCGCGGCGTGCGCGCCGAGACCATCCGCTTGATCGGCACCCACGTGTCGCTCATCGATGAAGAGTTCAGACAGAATCCGCGCCATCACCGGCTGTTCATGGAGATTCTGTGCGCACCCGTCGGGGTCACGCACGAGCTGCGCCGCATGAATCTATACGGTGTGCTCGGCCGCTACATCCCCTCGTTCGGGCGCGTGGTCGGCCGCATGCAATACGATCTGTTCCATGCGTACACCGTGGACGCTCACACCTTGTTCGTGGTGAGCAATCTGCGCCGGCTGGCGATGCCGAAGTACAACGACGAATTTCCCGCGCTGAGCCAGATCATGCAATCGCTGCCGCGCCAGGAGATCGCCTACCTGGCGGCGTTGTTTCACGACATCGCCAAGGGCCGCGGCGGCGACCACTCGGAATTGGGCGCGGTCGACGCGGAGGCGTTCTGCCTGGAGCAGGGACTCGGCCGCTACGAGGCGCGCCTGGTCGCATGGCTGGTCAGAAACCATTTGATTCTGTCCATCACGTCGCAGAAGAAGGACATCAGCGATCCCGACATCATTCATGATTTCGCGCGCCGCGTGGGCGATCAGGTGCACCTGGACTATCTCTACGTCATGACCGTGGCGGACGTGCGCGGCACCAATCCGAAGCTGTGGAATGCCTGGAAGGCGCGGCTGTTCGAGCAGTTCTACGAGCGTACCAAGCGCGCCTTGCGCCGCGGGCTCGAGACTCCGGTCGATCAGGAGGAACTGATTCGCGAAACGCAGGAACAGGCGCGGGCGAAGATGCCGGAGGTTCCGGCGGAACAGGTCTCGCGGGTCTGGTCGCAGTGGACCGAAGCTTACTTTCTGCGCTACACGCCCGAGGAAATCGCCTGGCAGACCGCACTGCTCGCCGACCGGCATCCTCACGACGATGCGCCGCTGGTCGCCATTCGACAACTGACGGATCGCGGCGGCACTGCGGTGCTCACTTACGCGCCTCGGCGCCTGCAGAGTTTTGCACGAACGACCGCCGTGCTCGATCAAATGGGTCTCAACGTCGTGGACGCCCGGCTGATCACGAGCGCCAATGGCTTCAGCCTGGAAACCTACGTGGTGCTCGAGGACAACGGCGCCGTCATCGCCGACCCGTCGCGGATTCGGGAGATCGAACAGGGTCTGTGGCGCAACCTGCAGCAGCCCGAAGATGCGCCGACGACGGTGACGCGCCGCGCGCCGCGTCAGGTGCGCATGTTCTCGACGCCGACCCAGGTCAATTTCAGCGTCGACAGCCGCAACGGCCGCACGATCCTGGAACTCATCGCCGCGGACCGCCCGGGTTTGCTCTCCGAAGTCGGCAAGGTCTTCAGGACCGAGCGCGTGGCGATCAACGGCGCCAAGATCATGACCGTGGGCGAACGCGCCGAGGACGTGTTCTATATCACCGACGCCGAGGGCCGTCTCCTGCAGGAGGAGGCGTGCCAGCGCGTGCAGGAATCGCTGGTACGGGCGCTCGATCGGCGCGACGCGACCCGCTCCTGAAGGCGGTAAGGCGGTCGACGGTTACCATAGTTACGAACGACGAGCTTCCTCGTGCCCGGAGGCAGGATCGGGAAGGCATTTCCCGGGCCGCCGTAAACCCATTGCGCTGCGCAGTCCCTGCTGCGCGCAAGCCCTGGGTGACCATCCATGGTCACCCGCGGGACGCGTGCGTCCCGCCCATGGCCACCCGCGCAACGCATGCGTTGCGCCCATGGGGGCTGCGGGAAAAACATCCTGTTTTTCACGCCCCGGGAAATGCCTTCCCGATCCTGCCTCCTTCAAGCTTTTTGTCGCTCATGAACGGTTTCGGCTAGTATCAGGCGCCTTACAATCTCGAGCGAGAGCCATGTCCAACGAACTGCAAGCGACCATCGAGTCGGCGTATGAGATGCGGGCGCAAATCACGCCTCAAAATGTTTCCCGTGATGTCCGTGCGGCTGTCGAGACCGTGCTCGGACTGCTCGACGCCGGGAGCTTGCGCGTAGCGGAAAAGCAAGCCGGCGGGTGGCGCACGAACGAGTGGCTCAAGAAGGCGGTGCTGCTGTCGTTTCGCATCGCGCAGAACACACCCATGACCGCGGGTGGGCTCGATTTTTACGACAAGGTGCCCCTGAAATTCAGCGGCTGGAACGACGTGCAGTTCGCCGCGGCCGGCGTGCGTGTGGTCCCTCCCGCGACGGTGCGCCGCGGCGCGTTCGTCGCCTCGAATGTGGTGTTGATGCCGAGCTACGTCAACATCGGCGCGTACGTGGATTCCGGCACCATGGTCGACACCTGGGCCACGGTGGGGTCCTGTGCGCAAATCGGCAAGAACGTACATTTGTCCGGGGGCGTCGGCATCGGCGGCGTCCTCGAGCCGCTGCAGGCGAGCCCGACCATCATCGAGGATGACTGCTTCATCGGCGCCCGCTCCGAGATCGTCGAGGGCGTCATCGTCGAATCGGGCGCGGTGATCTCCATGGGAGTCTTCATCGGGCAAAGTACCCGCATTTACGATCGCGAGCGCGATGAAATCCTGTACGGCCGCGTACCCGCCGGCGCCGTGGTGGTGCCGGGTTCGCTGCCCGCGAAAGACGGCAAGTACAGCCTTTCGTGCGCCGTGATCGTCAAACGAGTGGATGCGCAAACTCGCGCCAAGACATCGCTGAACGATCTGCTGCGCAACACTGAGTAGCCGTCACCGCCGATATAAGCTGGTAGGAGGCAGGATCGGGAAGGCATTTCCCGGGGCGTGAAAAACAGGACGTTTTTCTCGCAGCCCCCAGGGACGGGTTTACGGCGGCCCGGGAAATGCCTTCCCGATCCTGCCTCCGGGCACGAGAAAGCCCAACTCAGCTCAGCCGAAGCGGCCGGTGATGTAGTCCTCGGTCAGCCTCTGCTGCGGATTGGTGAAGATCAGATCCGTCGGGCCGACTTCGACCAGATCGCCCATGTGGAAATACGCGGTACGCTGCGATACCCGCGCCGCCTGCTGCATATTGTGCGTCACGATGACGATGGCGTAATTCGCGCGCAATTCATCGATCAGATCCTCGATCCTGGCGCCTGCGATCGGGTCCAACGCCGACGTGGGTTCGTCCATGAGAATGACCTCGGGACTGACGGCAATGGTGCGAGCAACGCAAAGCCGTTGCTGCTGTCCGCCGGAAAGGCTGGTGCCGGGGGTCGATAGACGATCCTTGACCTCGTTCCAGAGGCCGGCGCGCTCCAGGCTGGTCTGAACCAATTCGTCCAAGTCGCCGCGGTTCTTGGTCAGGCCGTGAATCCGCGGTCCGTAGGCGACGTTGGCATAGATCGAGTGCGGGAACGGCGTGGGCTTCTGGAAAACGATGCCGACGCGCGCCCGCAGTTGCGCGACGTCCTGCCTGCGATCGTAGATATCGCAGCCATCGAGAGTGATCACCCCATCCACGCGCGCGGAGTCGATCGTGTCGTTCATGCGGTTGAGGCAGCGCAGAAACGTGGATTTGCCGCAGCCCGACGGACCGATCATCGCGAGCACCTGATTGCGGCCGATGTCGAGATTGACGTTCTTGACGGCGTGCTTGTCGCCGTAGTAAACGTTGACGCCGCGCGCCGTCATCACGGCGTCGCGCACGATGTCGCTGACGGCTGCGACGGAGTCGGTCTCGGTGACGGGAGAATCTTGCATCACTCGTCCGGGTCAGCCGAAGCGCCCGGTAATGTAATCGTCGGTTCTGCGATCTTTCGGAGAAGTGAAAATCTCGCTGGAAGGCCCTATTTCCACGAGTTCCCCCATGAACATGAATCCGGTGACGTTCGACACGCGCGCCGCCTGCTGCAAATTGTGCGTGACCACCACGATACAATATTTCTCGCGCAGCGCCTGCAGGGTTTCCTCGACGCGCAAGGTGGAAATCGGGCCTTCCAGCGGGATTTTCACTTCTCCGAAAGACCGGAGAACCGACGATTACATCACCGGGCGTTTCG
>WNFQ01001734.1_pt1 | contig 30741 bp, 28 predicted proteins | sample 5400171 | NCBI WGS metagenome assembly WNFQ01 (sample SAMN13153356, study PRJNA577476) | soil metagenome | isolation source: 20 cm soil under Madrone tree | place: USA:California | collected 2016-06-14
CGGCTGCGACTGGGAGTGGCCGATCTGTGGCGTCGTGCCCAAATCTGCGAGGCGGCCAACCGCCGTTATCTAGAAGCTTTGGCCAGTGTCACCGGCAAGAGCCCTCTGCACCAGGAAGCACTCGGAGTCTGTCGGGCCACCAGCAAAGTCCAACAACGCCGCCAAGCCGCCGCCATCACTCGCCGTCTGGCATTGCTCCGCGCCCACGGCGTCTTGCGCAAAGTCGGCGGCACTCACCGTTATCAGCTCAGCCCACGCGGTCGTCGCGTCCTCACCGCTCTGCTCGCGGCAAGAAATGCTGATGTCGATCAACTTACCAAAATCGCTGCATGAATATCCTCGCGAACTTCGTCGAAATACCACCGTAGTAGTACAGAGATCTCAGAGGAAAACAAGGCTCGAGGGGGCCAGGGTCAGATGCCTGCGTGTTTGCAGCAAGATCGGGCGTTCTGGTATTGCACTTCGCAGATAAGGACGATCGCTCAAATCGATTTTTCTCCTTTGTGATCTCTGTGATCTCCTTGTTTAAAACTCCGTCTCCGCGTCCTCCTGTCCAACTCTGCACCGGGTCAGGTTGCGTGGAACCCGCCATCGATCTGCAAGTTGAGTGCGTTCAACATGCCCGCGGCATCACTCAATAAGAAACAGATGACCGAAGCGATGTCGCTACATTCCGCAAAACGATTGAGCGGTATGCGTTGCAACATGGGGCCACCTTTGGCCGGATCGCTCCACGCCCGTTTGCCCATCTCGGTCATTACTACTGTGGGGTTAACCGAATTAACCCGGATGCCGTACTCGCCTAACTCCACCGCCATAACTTTGGTTAGCTGATCCAAACCAGCCTTGGAAGCACAATAGGCAGCGTGATCCCGTAGCGCCTGAAATGCTGCCATGCTCGACACGTTCACGATTGAACCGGCAACACCGCGTCGGATCATTCGAGCAGCGATTACCTGACTTACAATTACGATGGCGCGCAGATTGACTGCCATCGTTGCGTCCCAAGCCTCTGGAGTCGTCTTCAAGAACGGCTGTAAAATCGCGGTGGCAGCGTTATTCACCAGCAGATCAATGTCACCCGCTTGTTCCGCGGCTCGTTTGGCTGCCGCCGCGTCGCCCAGATCTGCGATGATCGTTTCGCAGTCGATTTCATCTTGCAGGTTGATCAGATCTGCTTCCGTACGACTGACGGCTACTACCTTGGCCTGGTAGCGAGCCAACATTACCGCAGTATCACGGCCGATTCCTTTTCCCGCCCCGGTTACAAGGACACGGCGGTTTTTGAAATCGATATTTATGCTGGAAAGGTCGAGGGACATCAATTGACTAACCTAGATAGGGATGGATGCAGTCAAGAGAAATTCGCTGGCATTCAAACCGGCGCCGAGCAGAAACCCTGACTGAAGTAGAGGAAGGTCGAGGCTGATGGATTTTCAGAATTTGACTGCAGGCAAAGGCCTTGCTTGGAGCGAGGGTCTTCGTCGCTTTTCCGCCATTATTGTCACAAAAAAGTAACAGTTCAAAATGCCGACATTTTGCAATGGCCGTTTATCTTCCGCTGACACGGGACCTTAGGGTCACACTCAGGGGGTCGTCATCCAGGTATCGGTAAGAGCTGTTGGTGGCGATCTTCCGGGTTCAGAAAAACACAAACGCAACTCACACAATGAAAATTGGATTCACTTCCACTAACGCTTACAAGAAATTGGCGATCGCTTCGGTGATCGTTTCTTCTACCTTATCTGCCCACGCTCAACTAACCACCCCCACCGGGCCAATGGCCAAGCCGCCGTACACGGTTACTGTTTTTGCGGCTCCGCCCCAAGGACTCACTAATCCGGACTCAATCACCACCGCGAATGAAAACATCTACGTCGTTTATGCGAACAATACGCAGCCGGACGGCAGCGGCGGCAATAGTACCATTGTCGAATATAGCTCGAGCGGCCAAGTGCTCCACAAGTTTCAAGTAAAAGGGAAGGCGGATGGCCTAAAATACAATCCATTCGATCATAAACTTTGGGCACTGCGTAACGAAGACTCCAATCCGGCCTTAACGCTCATCGATCCGATATCTGGGGACCAAGACGACTTTACTTACGCCGACCCAACGCTGCATGGCGGCGGCTATGACGATGTCGTCTTCTTCAAAGATGCAACATTCATCAGTGCTTCCAACCCAAACCTCCAAGCGCCGACAGTGTCTACGCCGAATGGACAAAATATTTTTCCTTCAATCGTCAAAGTGCGGCTAGAAGGTGGGAAGATTTTTGTCGAACCAGTACTCTCCGGCACCGCATCTCTGGTCGATATCGCGACCGGACAACTCGTTATCGCTCAACAGTCTGACCCGGATTCCTTAAAGGTTGATTGCGCTGGCGACCTGGTCCTCGACAGCCAGGCAGACGGTGACCTGATCTTTATCAATAGTCCAGGATCCGACAACCAAGCCGGTCTGCGTCTTCATCTGACTAATGGTACTTCCAAGCAGATCACGGTCGACGACACCGTCTTCCCGACCGCTCCATCGGGGACAATTCTGGTTGTCGACACCAAAGCGGACACCGTTTACGCGGTCCAGAGCGAAGCGTTCCAACCAGGGGGAGCGTATTCGGCCAGCGATAGTGACGGCATTCTTGGTAAAGTAGACCTTAGTACCGGATTAGTGACCCCTATCGTTACCGGCATGCAGAGCCCGCACGGCGCATTGTTCGTTCCGCTCGACGTTGATCAGAGTGACAGAGACAAGTAATTGGGGTGGCGTCTCACCCAGCACGGTAGGGCAACAACCTCGGCGCTTTGGGCGGTTAGCCTTTTCGTTTGGCATCCCCATGCGCCGGGTTTAAGCCATTCGTGCCTGTCCGGGGTCCTTGCCAGGCCCACCGCCATCCTCCTCTGATAAACGCGGCCAAACAAATTGTTCCGGCGCTTGGCTCAAAACCGGCGCGATACAGGACAACAGAGATAGCAGATCCTCCATCGCGCCGAGTTTTTCGCCCTACCGATCTTGGACGTCGGTAATCCGAAGGAACAATGCCCGTAATCATTGAACAAAGGCCGATCAGCGCTTTGATTATCAAACGCTATGCCCCTTCCAATAACTCCGAAATTTCTTCCAGGGAGAGCCCGGTCATTAGTGGCTCTTCGTTCTCGACCGTCGCATCGATGATCTCCCGTTTCTTGTTCTGCAAAGCTAAGATCTTTTCTTCCACAGTTCCTCGGGTGATGAGCTTGTACGAAGTGACCACTCGCTCTTGCCCGATCCGATGAGCGCGATCGGTAGCTTGGTCCTCGACCGCGGGGTTCCACCAGGGATCGAAATGAAATACAGTATCAGCCGCGGCCAAATTCAGACCAACGCCACCCGCTTTCAGGCTGATCAAGAAAACTGGAATGTCTGATTGGTTTTGAAATCGGTCGACCGCTCCAGCTCGATCTTTAGTTGATCCGTCGAGATAGCAATACGGAGTGTCCAGCCCGTCGAGATCCTGGCGGATCAAATTCAACATCGTAACGAATTGACTAAATATTAATACGCGATGACCTCCGTCGATCGCTTCTTCGAGTAGCTCTAACAAAAGATCGAGCTTGCCGGAACGAGCAGCAGGCTCCTGGCCGAGTAAACGAAGGTCGCAGCATGCTTGCCGGAGTCGCAAGAGCGTGGTCAGCATGGTCATTCGGGCCCGATTGCCATCCTTCTCTTTTGCTAGGAGATCCAGCTTCTTCCGGCCTTCTGTCTGTAACTTTGCGTACAGCTCCCGTTGGTCGTCGGAAAGATCGCAAAAAGCGGTCTGCTCCAATTTTTCGGGAAGATCTTGGAGCACATCCTTTTTGAGCCGACGGAGCATCACCGGGCGCAAGCGTTTGGCGAGTCGTTGCTGCTCCGGTTCTGAGCTGCGGCCGATGGGAAGCTCATAGCGTTCCCGGAATTCTTCCCGTGATCCCAGGTAACCCGGAAGCACAAAATTCATAATCGACCAAAGATCGCGGACGGAATTCTCTACCGGAGTTCCGGTGAGAACGAATCGCTGCTCCCCTCGCAGAGCCGTCGCCGCTTGCGCGTTTTGGGTTTCCGGGTTTTTGATGTGGGTAGCCTCGTCCAAGATGACCGCACCAAAATGAAAGTCCCTGTAGGAATCGATATCGCGCCTGAGCAAAGGGTAACTGGTCAACACCAGATCGTGCTGGGGGATCAATTTAAATCGGGCGGCGCGGTCCGATCCATCGATCGAAAGTACTTTCAATTCCGGAGCAAAATGCTCGGCTTCGCGCCGCCAATTGAAAAGCAGGGAGGCCGGGCAGACGACCAGAGACGGAGCCTTTGCTGTCCGTAAGTAAGCCAAAATCTGCAGGGTTTTTCCGAGCCCCATCTCGTCCGCCAGGATTCCGCCCAACTGATTCTGGTGCAGAAAATGCAACCAATAGACTCCTTCCTTCTGATAGGGGCGCAGAACCTCCTCCAAGCTTCCAAGAGCGACGGGCGCTAGCGGTTTCAGTTGTTTTTGTGCTGTCGTCCAATCTTGCCAGCCATGATCGCCCACCACCCGTGCCCCGGCGTCGGCCGCGGCTGCATCAAGAAACCCCGCCTGGCTCCGCGCGATCCGGTATCGACCTGGCTGCGTTTGCTTTGGATCGCAGTCCCGCAGCACCGCTTCAATTTCCGCAATGTCATCGGGATTAAAGACCGCCAAAGCGCCATCGCGCAATCTGGTGGTGTTTTGACCGGATTGGAGCAGGCGTTGAATATCGGCGGTGGAGTAACGATCACCGCGAGCCGATTCCAGTGAATACGAGAGTTCAAACCAGTCTTGGCCAGAGCTGACTATCTCAAACCGAGGCGAAATGCGTTCGACGTCGCGGGTTACGTTAGCAAAACGGCTCCCGATCGAAACCTTCCAATTCTTTTGTAGATCCGGCAGGACTTGTGCGAAAAATCGAAGAATCGCATTTTGCCCTTTCAATGTGAAATTGCCGTTCGAATCGGGCCCTTGAAATCCAGCCAGATGAATGACATCGGCGCAGTCTCTCTCAAACCGCGGATTACGAGACGTTTTTCCTTGGACCGATTCGTAAACGAAATTCTCCGAGGCCGCGGACGCCCCCAGAGTGATCATCCTTTTGCCGTACAAGAATTGGAGTTTCGCGTTGAGGTAATTCAAAGAACCCTCAAACGTCGAGAACACTTGTGGCACACCGGGGGCAACCCCTGCGGGTCCGGCGACCGAATCGACCGTGAAGAACGATTTTAGTCCAGGTAATTCATGCGTAAGAAAATTATCAGCCTGCTCTGCCGATAATGTGATCGGTTCACGCAAGAGCGCCAGGTAAGATGATGGCAGTCCGGGCGCGATCGGCTGGAATCTTTCTCCAGTCCAACACCAGGCCGACCGCGGTCCGATCAACGTTGCTGCCGCGGTTGGTAAAACGGAACTGATTTTCCAGCGACGGTCCGGCAAATCTTGCACGAGAAGCTTTGGCAGGATCGGTTCGCGTTCGACAGCGATCGAATCTTTTTTCCCAAGCGTGATGCGCGGATGGCCGAGCAGCCATTCGAGACATCGGCAAAACTGTTCCTGGCTCAGCATCACCATCCCAGGCAACCCGCCGTCACTGAACCCGCGTAGCTTGTCCAATATTTGGTGGTCCTCAGAGGAACAAATGAACGTTTTGCTCCGATCCAAGGCGCTGGCCAGCAGACGCCTACCAGCGCTCTCCACCTCGCACCCAAGCATCACTTGATTGCGATCCCAGCCAGAGAGGAAGGTCGGAGGTATGACAAAGAACACCGTAATCGAAGGATGATTGCCATCGATGGTCAACAGAGGGCCCTTTGGAATTATCGGTGTCGGCCCGGTTGGTACGATCGTGGCAGATTCGCGTCGTTGCAGAAAGGCGAGTCCGAGCGCCAATGAGTGGGGACAGATTTTTCCCCATTCCCGCGACTCCCGACAAGAACACAGGTTTTCAATGTCACTCCGGGTCCGGATCTTCAATCCGGCGCGATATTCCGTCGCTCCTTCCCTCACCAAGCCTTTAAGGATCGGCGGCGTATAGTTGAAGCTTATTACCCGGTCCATCTCAAGCAGCGCTCTGGCATGCTTCATTGCTTGCCAACCGCCCGTGTCCATTAAGAACCTTTCGTTGAGTTCAACCGGCGACATAGGGAGCGTAAAGAACAACAACCGGAGATACATCGCAACAACGGGAACGCTGGGAGTAGCGAGAACGTTGTCTTTGGTAGCGGCGACTAGCTTGTTCGACACGGAAATACCAAAAACCGCAGTCGCCGTGGTTGAGCGTTGCCCCGGCGTTCCTGTGAAACCTACTGGGAACCTTCAGCTTAGCGCACTTTATACTTTGCTTGTCGATCTATGCCCACCAAAGTAGCGCACGGATGAAGTTGTTCGCGGTTGCCAATCAGAAAGGGGGAGTCGGCAAAACTACGACCGCCGTTAATTTGTCGACTTGCCTCGCGGAGAAAGGCAAACGCGTCCTACTCATCGATCTGGATCCTCAGGCGAACGCCACGAGTGCAATCGGATACACTGAGGGCGAAGGAAACAGCCTGTACCGCGCGCTGATTGGGCATGCACGCCCCGAAGATAAAATCAAGCCAACTCGAATCAGCGGGCTCTCGATTATTCCTGGAGATCTTGATTTGGCCGGAGCGGAGATTGAGGTGGCCCGTTTTGATGATCATCTGACGCGCCTGCGCGATGTGATTAAGACGATTCCGGTCTCTGCACCATTTGACTACGCGTTTTTTGATTGCCCGCCTTCGCTTGGAATCCTCATGACTAGCGCGCTGGCCGCTGCCGACGAGTTGATCATCCCGTTGCAGTGCGAATATCTTGCACTGGAGGGGCTCTCAAAGATCATTCAGCTTATTGAGCAAATTCGGGTGGTAAATACCGGCCTTGCTATCCGGGGAATCGTAATGACCATGTTCGATGGCCGCACCAATCTCAGCCAGCAGGTGGTCGATGAGGTTCGAAAACATTTTGAGAGCCTCACTTTCCATACCATTATTCCTCGTTCGGTGCGACTGGGAGAAGCACCCAGTTTCGGCAAACCGATTATTGAATATGAGCCCCACGGAATCGGAGCGACCGCATACCGGGCGTTAGCGGAAGAATTTTTGCGAAGAGATCGAGAGCCCGCTGGGACGAGGAACGGAAATGGGATCACGTTCGGCCGCTAGGCTCGCAGATCCGAAGGCTTTTTTAAAATTGCCCTACTGGCTCAGTCGGGTATAGTCGTAGGAAAAGGAGGCGCGCATGAAAACCAGTTCCCCCACGCCTAGTACCTCAACTGCGGGGCATCGCTCTACCGGATTCCGTTTGACCGTTGCCGGCCTGGTGAGCCGAACCCAGCAGTTTTCGGTTCAAGGTCTTCAGGATTTTTTCTCTGAACGCACTTTTGCCGAGCCCGGATCGTGCGCCAATTCTTCAACTCAATCCGGCTCAAGCTCCTGGACCGGCTGCACACTCAACGAGTTGCTCGACTTTGTCGGTGTATCGCCTCAAGCCAAGCATGTTGAATTTGTTGGTCTTACTCGAGATCGTGACTGCGCGACTCTAAACGCAAACTCCGTTTCGATCCCGATCGAGGAGCTTGAACACACCGAAATCGGTTTGGTATGGGAAAACGCCGGACAGCCGTTTACTGCGGATAGCGGGGGACCATTAGTCGTTTTGTTTCCTAGCGAAGGCGGTTTCGAAACGGCTCGCGGATTGTCACGAATCAATTTGATTATCGTTCCCGCTATGCGGACGGACGGGTGAGGATTAGTATCCGAAGGCTCACAGATCCTGCCTGCGCCGGATCTGTTTCGCCCGATCGCGGGCTACACGACCCCTCAATTGCAAATTGAGTTCTCTATCATAATCTAAGCCGGTGATTTCCATTCGCGGGATTCTTTCCGGGCTACTGTTGTTGCTCTCGCTGATTCAGTTCGCCGCGGGAGCCGAGTTTCGGGGCGCTTGGGTCGCATCGGTCTATAATCTCAATTTTCCTTCGCATGCAGGTCTGTCTGCCACTGACCAAAAGGAACAAGTTCGGCGATTGGTAGATGCAGCCGCCAACGCTGGGTTAAACGCTCTGATGATCCAGGTGCGTCCTGAAGGAGACGCGCTTTATGAATCCGACCTCGAGCCTTGGAGCCGCTTTCTAACCGGAACCCAAGGGAGGTCCCCAGGTTATGATCCCCTCGCAACGTTTATCGAAGAAGGAAAACGCCACGATGTAGCGATCCACGCATGGATTAATCCGTACCGAGCCGTGGCCAATGCCAGTAATGCGTGCGCAAGTAATCATGAAATTTACCAGATCAGGAATGCGGTGCGACGGGTAAGCTCCTCGCTTTGGATGGATCCGGGTGACGCCGCCGTTCGGCAACATATTGCTCGCGTGATCAAAGATTTGGTGAGCCGCTACTCGGTCGCCGGCATAATTCTCGACGATTATTTCTATCCGTACCCGAGCCGCGGCCATCCGCGTGGGACATTTCCGGATGGAACAACCTATGCGCAATACCGTGCAAATGGGGGCAAGCTCGGCATCGATGATTGGCGCCGGCACAATGTCGATCTGCTGATCGAAAATTTACACGCAGTCGTCAAGGAAGCGCGACCGCATGCGCTCTTTGGAGTGAGTCCTTTCGGAATTTACACTATCGGAGCACCTCCAAGCGTACATGTAGAACTCGACCAATATCGAGACCTCTATGCAGATCCAGTGAAATGGATGAAGGAGGGCTGGGTTGATTATCTGTCCCCTCAACTTTATTGGAGGGACGGCAGTGCCCAAAGCTACTCGGCATTGCTGCAATGGTGGCGCAGCAGTGAGGCGAATCCACACGAAGTACCGATTTTCCCGAGTATCGCTCTGGAACGGCTCGGCGGTGGCTACGGTTGGCCGGCCAGCGAGATCGCCCACCAGCTTAGTCTGGAGCGCTCGATCAAACCACGATCAGAAGGAGGTTTCATCCTGTGGAATATCGGACCCCTCTCCGCGAACCAAAAAGGGATCGCTAAAGTGATTGCCGCAGCGAGGTAGCACAAGACTGCCGAACGCTCGCGAGAGGATCAGTCCCGACGAGACCCGATGAAACGGCCGCCTATCCTCGCATCTCTCACCCCTCGGTCGGAAAGATCGAGCGGTAAGTTGCGGTGAGGTGTGCAGTCTCTTCTCTCGCGAGTTGGGATAATGGCGGCCGTACATTTGACCATCGACTGTCCTGTTTGCAGTAGGCAAGGAGAGCTTTGACTGCCGGCGTCACCGGATATTTCAATATCTCGGTGACAAGATCGGAAATCCGAAGATCCTCTTTCCCGGACTTGATTAGTTTCAGAAGAACCGCCGGACAAATATTGGCAAGCCCGGAAATAGAGCCCTTGGCTCCCAGGCGTAAGCCGGCCCCAAGATGGCGTTCGTCTCCGATCAGGATTATGAGGTCGCCATGCTCGACCAAGAGCCTCTCGGTAAAAGCCCAATCGCCCCCAGAATCTTTGACCCCGGCCACAGCTTCTGGAAAGGCCGTCTTTAGTCGGCCGATGAGATCGATCGAGAGCGGTACTTGGGTTACAGGCGGGATATGATAAAGGATTACGCCGAGTGCCATGTGCGCGATGCTTTCACAGACTCGTGCAAACCACTGGTAAAGTCCTTCATCGCTCACTCCCTTGAAATAGAAGGACGGCGCCAGCAGGATTCTGTGACAACCGGCATCGTTCAAAATCCGCGTCTGCTCCACGGCGTCGCCGATCGACGTCGCCGAAACACCGCCGACTATCTGGCGGCCCGGATCGATCCCAGCGGACAAAAACGCATTGAGAACCTGCTCGCGCTCGGGAAGACTGACGGAGGCGCCCTCGCCGGTTGTACCAAAAACTGTCAGGCTGGAACAACCGGCATCCAGGCACCAGCGGGCGTGCGCAAGGAGGCGACCGTAGTCGATTACTAAGACATCGTCGATGGGCAAAGCCAAAGCACACGAGAGACCAAATTGATCACTGGGATTCATTGCTATTTCGTTCTTGGCATCTTCGGCTAAATGAGCGGGTTTTTCGGAGAATAGCCGTCGGATTATCTCCTCCGCTGCGCTTCGACGAAGTTGCAGGTTTGCTTCCTCGGAATACCAAGCTACCTGGGCGCTCAGCACGATACTTTCCAACGCCAGATATTCCGGTTTTCTTCAGATCTCCTATAATCGCTTGCTGCAGGATCGCTACCGTTTTTGTTGGAGCAACGCTTGCAGATTCAGGTGGCACACAGAGATTTCGCCATTCATGGATTATCTTTCCTTAGGCCACACCGGACTAAAGGTTTCTCGCCTCTGCTTAGGCTGCATGAGCTACGGCTCTTCCCAACAACGAGAGTGGATATTGGACGAGGAGCAGTCGCTCCCGTTCTTCCGACGAGCGATCGAAACCGGAATTAATTTCTTCGACACCGCCGATATGTACTCCCGCGGACTGAGCGAACAGGTCACCGGCCGCGCGCTGAAGAAGCTGGGATTGCGTCGGGAAGAAACCGTCATTGCCACCAAGTTATACTACCCAATGGGGCATACTCCGAACGAACGCGGTACATCAAAAAAGCATGTTCGCCATGCCATCGATGCCAGCTTACGGCGTTTGGGTGTCGACTATGTCGATCTGTATCAGATCCATCGTTACGATCGGACGACTCCGATCGCCGAGACGTTAGCAGCGCTAACGGAGGTCGTGGACCAAGGCAAAGCTCTCTACATCGGCGCTTCCAGTATGTGCGCCTGGGAGTTCGCTAAATTTCTTGGTACAGCGGAAGCTAATGGCTATGCGCGCTTCGTGACGATGCAGAATCATTACAATCTAGTTTATCGAGAGGAGGAACGCGAAATGATTCCGCTCTGTCGCCAGGAAGGGATTGGGATCATTCCTTGGAGCCCCCTGGCGAGAGGGTTTCTGGCCGGAAATCGCAATCGCCGGGCAGAGAGTGAGACCACGCGCGCTAAGTCCGATCAATTTGCGCATCGCCTGTATTACCAAGACTCTGATTTCGCGATTGTTGACCGGGTCACTCAAATTGCTCGCCAACGAGGCCTATCCAACGCACAGATCGCATTGGCTTGGATGTTGCAGCAACCGGGCATCATCGCTCCAATCATTGGCGCCACTAAACCGCATCATCTTGATGAAGCGGTCAAAGCCCTACAGGTGAATTTGAACCGTGAGGAAATTGCAGCGCTGGAAGAATTGTACCAACCTCATCCGATCCTAGGGATTGACTAGTGGGAAAGGGATTGCGGATTGCGGAATGTGTGAAATTTCAAATCCACGATTTGCTATTTGTTATCTGCTATTTGTTATTTCCCGTCATGGACTACGTTTCTTTAGGTAACACTGGATTAAAGGTTTCTCGGCTCTGTCTTGGGTGCATGAGCTATGGCACTTCCAAATGGCGCGATTGGGTCCTCGATGAAGAAAATGCATTCCCGTTTTTCAAACAGGCAGCGGACTCGGGCATCAATTTTTTCGACACCGCTGATATGTACTCCGACGGAGCAAGTGAAGAGGTGACTGGTCGCGCGCTGAAGAAGCTCGGATTGCGTCGCGAAGAGACGGTCATTGCCACGAAGGTGTATAATCCGATGGGCAATACACCGAACGAACGCGGCACATCGAAAAAGCATGTCCGTCACGCGATCGATGCCAGTCTGCGGCGCTTAGGCGTCGACTATGTTGATTTATATCAGATTCATCGTTATGATAACACGACCCCAATCGAAGAAACGTTGGAGGCGTTGACCGAGGTCGTGAACCAAGGAAAAGCGCTCTACATTGGCGCCTCCAGCATGTATGCCTGGGAGTTCGCCAGGTTTCTCTGTGCCGCGGAGGCGCACGGCTACGCGCGTTTCGTGACGATGCAGAACCATTACAACCTGGTCTATCGAGAAGAGGAACGCGAAATGATTCCGCTTTGTCGCGAAGAGGGAATTGGGATCATTCCCTGGAGCCCCTTAGCCCGAGGGTTTCTGGCCGGAAATCGTAACACCCAGGAAAAAGGCGAAACCACTCGTGCTAAATCCGATAGTTTCGCGCATCGTCTCTACTACCAGGATTCCGATTTTGCAATCGTCGATCGGGTTACTGCGTTTGCCAAGAAACGAGGCATATCGAACGCGCAGATCGCGCTGGCGTGGATGCTGCACAAGCCAGGCATTACCGCTCCCATCATTGGCGCTACGAAAACGCATCATCTGGATGACGCGATCAAAGCTCTGCAGGTGAGATTGGATGCCGAAGAAATCAAAGCATTAGAAGAACCATATCAACCGCATCCGGTGCTCGGGATCAGTTGAAAGTTGCGAGTTGCGGGTAGCAGGTTGCGAGTTGCGGGTTTCTCATTCCGAAATCCGCATTCCGCATTTCACCATCATCCCAGTCCCAGCTCTTTAGCATTAGCCTTCATCGCATCAAGGACGAATTGAATATGTTCGTCGAGAGGAATCCCGAGCTCAGACGCGGCCTGCACGATTTCATCGCGATTGACCGGCGCCGCGAATGCCTTGTCTTTCCATTTCTTCTTTACCGACTTCAGCTCGACGTCGGCCAGGAGTTTGGAGGGCCGCACTAGCGCGACTGCAACGATAAAACCGGTCAACTCATCGACTGCATAAAGCGATTTTTCCAGTTTCGATTCAGGTTGGCGACCAGTCACTTCCGGCGCGTGCGAAAGGATTGCCTGCACAATCTCTTCATCAACTCCTCGTTCTCGTAAGAGAGCGGCGCCCACCGACGGATGTCCGTTGACGGAAATATCAGGATATCGTTCGTAATCGAAATCGTGCAGCAATCCGACGACACCCCAGACCTCTGGATCTTCCGAAAAGCGCTTTGCATAGGCTCGCATCGCCGTTTCCACGGCTAGCATATGCCGGCGGAGCGAATCACTTGTGGTGTATTCTGTAACCAATTCCCTAGCCTCTTCACGTGTCGGAATCATATCGTTCCATTATATCGCGGGATGATGATGCGCGAGCCCGAGGAAATTTTTGGGGCGGTGGCACTCCCCATGACTATTTCGACCTACCTGCCTCGATCGAAGTGATCGCGATAATCTGCTTTGTTTCCGGTTGACCGTCGACCAATTGCTGTTCACGGTTCGCGGAGCTGCTTTCTGGATATGAGGATTCCTTCAGCAGCTCTTGTTTATGCAAACAGAAAAACCGTTGCAGGTTGGGATTGTGGGCGCTGGAGTCATTAGCGCCGCATATTTAAAAACCAAGTTTCCGCAGTTCAAAATCACCCGCTGTTCAGATATTCAGCAGGCCCAAGCTGAAGTGCGGGCACGGCAATTTGGGATTGCCGCGGTCTCCACCGAAACCATTCTAGCCGATCCGACGATCGATATTGTTCTGAATCTAACCACTCCGCAGCATCACGTGGAAGTAACTGGAGCCGCCTTGCGGGCGCGTAAACACGTCTACTCAGAGAAACCGCTTAGCATCTCCACCGGCGAGGCCGAACCGCTGCTCGGCATTGCCGCAACCAACGGCGTCCGGATTGGTTGTGCGCCGGACACCTTCCTTGGTGCGGCACAGCAAACGGCTCGCAAGCTGCTCGATGAAGGCGCCATTGGATCGCCGATCGGAGGAACCGCTTTTTTCATGAGCGGTGGTCCGGAAAGCTGGCACCCGAATCCCGAATTTTTTTACCAGAAAGGAGCCGGTCCAGTTTTTGATATGGGACCGTATTATCTTACTGCTTTAGTCAACCTGCTCGGGTCAATTAAGCGGGTCTGGTCAGCTGGAAGAACCACTCTTCCTCAGCGGACGATCGGCAGTGGTGCGCGCAAAGGTGTGTCTTTTCCGGTCGTAGTTCTCAGCTATTTATCGGCGATTCTTGAATTCCGCAGCGGTCCGATTGTCACTTTCGTCGCAAGCTTTGATGTTCCGGCCTACAACCATCCGTACATTGAAATTTACGGGACAGCGGGCACGCTGCAACTGCCCGATCCGAATTACTTCGGAGGCGCCGTTCGGTTAAACCAAAATGAACGCTGGGTCGATGTAAGTCACAGTCATGGCTTTGGCGATGGCAACTATCGCGGCATTGGATTAGCCGATCTGGTGGCGGGACTGCGGTCTGGCACTGCTCATCGCGCATCGGCAGAACTCGCGTTTCACGTGCTTGAAGTCATGGAAGCGATTGTCGAAACCGCTGGGAGCGGCGCGGCCTATGCGATCCAGTCCAGTTGTGAGCGGCCACGGGCTTTGCCTCCAGTTTCGCATATTCCTGACTTTAGTTAGGGAGGTAGGGAGAAAATGCGGATTGCGGAATGCGGAATGAATTTGGCAATCGTTAGCCCTAAAATTTTACCGAAGTTCTGACCGCGCGCCGGACTCCGCAATCGTATTCCGCAATCCGCATTCCGCATTTCTTATAGCGTATTTTCCGGATCGAGTGCACTAGATGTCATGAAGCTTTCCAAGGTTGCCCTCCAGCTTTACACCCTTCGCGATTTCTGTGGCAGCGCGAAAGATTTGGCTACAAGTCTGAAAAAAGTCAAAGCGATCGGGTATGATGGGGTTGAATTTGTTCGCTCCGATTTCGCTTCCAATCGAGATCTACGGAAGCTTGCTGATGATAACGGGCTAGCGATCAGCTCGATTCACGAAGATGGAGACCGACTGCTCAATCATCCGCAAAGGGTTGCCGAGGAGTTGACTGACCTAGGCACGGATCTCGCCGTTTATGCCTATCCGACAGGAATCGATTTTCAAAAGGGAGCGGAGGTCGATCGCCTGATCCAGCAACTGCAGCACAGCTCCGAGGCATTTGCGGCCGCCGGCAAGCGTCTGGTCTACCACAATCATGCTCTCGAATTTGCGAAACACGACGAAAAACTCATTCTCGAATACATCCTCGGGAACGCCCCAAAGCTTTTTGCTGAACTCGACACGTACTGGATCCAATTCGGCGGAGGTGATCCCGTGGGTTGGATTTCCAACTTGAAGGGCCGAGTACCCCTGATCCATTTGAAGGATTATAAATTCAACCCTCGAAAAAATATTCCCGAGATGGCCGAGGTCGGTCGCGGTAACCTCGATTTCGCTACAATAATCGAGCAGGGCCAGGCCGCCGGTTGCGAGTGGTTTGTGGTTGAACAGGATTTTTGCGAAGGCGATCCCTTCACCGCGATCCAAGTCAGTCTGGAATATTTGAAGGGGAACGGCGACTGATAAAAGATCAATCTGTGGCGATGCGGGCACCCACGACTGGTATGGCGAAACCCGACTTCGTCCGGCGGCTGCCGGATCGCGGCCAGCGCTATGGTCTTCTTCAAACACAAACTCGGGCGCGCCAAAGCGCAGCGACGGCGGCACGTCGTTGAGCGACATCGAGATGGACGTGTGAGCCGAACCCAGGGCGGTCCACAACGAAGCGGCTCACAGTCCAGCGCGGGACATTGAATTGCCCTTGCTTTCTGCTTAGAAAAAGCCGAGTCAGAGAGCGTTTTCCTATAACCTCTGCGGCAAGGAATGGCTGCAGGAAGGAAAACAAAGCTAACCCCCACAATGATGAAAAAAAGAATCGTGGCTGCGCCAGCTCAAACGGTAATCAAAGTCCTGCACATTCAATCTCTCCAGCCCATCCGTGATATCTGGAGATCAGCTGCGGATGAATATGAAAAGAGCCATCCCGGCGTCAAAGTCCAATTCGACTACCTCGAGAACGAAGCCTTCAAAGCGAAATTGCCCACACTTCTACAATCAAATGACCGGCCGAGCGTCTTCCACAGCTGGGGCGGCGGTGTGATGAAGGAACAGGTCCAATCGGATGTCTGCCAAGAGATCACCAGTCGAATCACCGGCGAGTTTAAAGACTCATTCTATTCGGCAGGAATTCAGAATTTCACGGTTGATAGCAAGTTATACGGATTGCCCAACGATGTGGCGCCGATCGTCTTCTGGTATAACAAGGAGCTTTGTCAAAAGGCGGGGGTTGATCCCACCAAGATCAAGCAATGGGACGACCTCTTAGAAGCGGTAAAAAAATGCAAAGCGGCTGGGGTCACGCCGATCTCAGTGGGCGGCGGCGACAAATGGCCTCTTCACTTCTATCCCACTTTCTTGATGATGCGAATAATGGGCAAGAGCGGTATGGAAGGGGTTATCAGCAAGGATAACAAACAGGGACTGGCCACTCCGGATGTGCTGAAAGCCTGGAAAATGTTCAAGGATCTTTGCGATTTACAACCGTTCCAAAACGGCTACCAAACAGCGAAATTTCAAGATGCAGGCGGGTATTTCCATGATGGCAAAGCGGCGTTTCACTTGATGGGGACATGGGATTTAACCGAAGGCCGCGCGAACTCCGCTTCAAAAAAAGGCCTGTCCAACGATCAGATTGGCTGGATCTTTTTTCCGGAAATCAAAGACGGAAAAGGCAAAGCCAACGATATCTTTGCGAGTGTCGATGGATGGCTGGTAACTAAGCAAGCACCGAAAGAGACGGTTGATTTCCTCAAAGTTTGGCTTGGTAAAGAGACGCAAACGAAGCTGGCTGCCGCCGGCTTGTTCATACCCATGGTAAAAGGCACGGCTGCATCGATTCAGGATCCATTTCTTCGCGCGATCGCTCAGGAAGCCGAAAAGACCGACTGGATTGGCATCGCGATGGATGTGTTCCTTGGACCTGACACTGGTCGCGTGTTCAATGACGAGGCGGCAGCGGTCGCTGCGGGAAGCACTACCCCCGAGCAAGCCGTCAAAGCTATCCAGGATTCCTGGTCGCAGAATCAAATGTAAGTCGAGTGGTAGGGACGGGCAGGAGCGCGTCCCTACCGTAATAAATATTTAGTGCACGGAACCTTTGCACGAAGAAGCGACATGAAGGCAAGAGCCAGTTCAGCCCCGAGTGTGTCGCCGCAACGACCGGAGCTCGCGAGAGGAGTTTCTTCGTTCTGGTCCAAGCTTGGTCGGACGTTGCGCGCCGGCCCGTGGCCGATTCTCGCTCTGTTTTTACCTCCGGCCCTGCTCGTTTTTACGTTGTTCGTTGTTCTTCCGGTCTCGCAGTCGGCTTACTACGCCTTCTTCAATTGGAACGGATACGGAGCGCCGCACAATTGGGTCGGATTTTCAAATTTCGAGCGAGCATTCAATGATCCGATCCTCCAAAATTCCCTTTTCAACAACCTCCTGGTTGTCGCGGTGTCGGCGGGAATCCAGATTCCGATCGCACTATCGCTCGCCTTAATCGTTTCCGATGCCAGACGCAGTAATCTGATCTTCCGCGCCATCTTTTTCATTCCCTACATTTTGGCCGAAATCGTTGTTGGTCTGATCTGGAAATACCTTTATGACGGCGAATATGGGTTGGTGGGCACCATTTGTCACTGGTTCGGCTGGCGAGCCCCTTTCTTGTTGGCCCTACCAGGTTGGGCGATGGCCGCCGTGCTGCTGGTGGTTGTTTGGAAGTATATCGGTTTTCATCTGGCACTGTTTATCGCCGGGCGTCAAAATGTGCCCAACGATGTCATTGAGTCCGCTTATATCGATGGGGCTAATCGATGGCAGGTTACTCGGCATATCGTTTTACCGATGATGAGACCCGTTATCCTGCTCTCATTATTCTTTAGCGTTCTAGGCTCCTTTCAGCTTTTTGACTTAATCATCCCGTTGACCGGCGGAGATCCCCTGAATTCTACCCATTCGATGGTGTCGTATCTCTACACATTCGGGATCAAAAGGATGCGCCTCGGTTATGGCAGCGCCGTTGCGCTCATCCTGTTTGTGATTTGTGTCGTGGTAATGGCTTGCTACAAACGATTTTTGCTCCGGGAGGACCGAGCGAACTAGACTTATGCGGATGCGAATTCCATTGTACGCTTACTATCGTTGGCTGGTACTTTTCCTTGCTGCCGGATTGTGCCTACTTCCCATTTGGGCCGCCGTAATCGGAGGTTTTAAGAGCTCTGGAGATCTGCGCACCAACGCCCTGGGACTGCCCCGAGAGTGGGTCGCGGACAACTATATATCGATTCTTTTATCTCCGCGATTCTGGCAAATGTTAGGCAACTCCGCCTTTATTGCATTCTTTACGGTATTGTTAACCGTCTTGGTTAGTTCAATGGCTGCGTTTACCCTCGCGCATCTGCGGTTCGCCGGCAAAAGATGGATCGCCGGTTATTTGACGCTCGGTCTAACTTTCCCTTTTGCGACCGCCGTTCTACCTGTGTTCATTCGGGTGCGCGATCTTGGACTCCTCGACACCCACTGGGGTGTCATTCTTCCGCAAGTGGCGTTCAACCTGAGCTTTAGCATCGTCTTGTTGCGCGGATTCTTCCAAGAGTTACCCAAGGAATTATTCGAGGCAGCCCTGATGGATGGTTGCGGTTATTTGAGAATATTCTGGCGAATCACGCTGCCACTCTCTCGACCGATTCTAGCCACGGTATCCGTTCTCGCCTTGGTTGGCAGTTGGAACAATTTCCTTTTGCCACTCGTCACCATCAACTCAGATTCCCTCTATTCCTGGCCACTAGGAATCATGCAATTTCAAGGCCAATACAGCACCGATTGGGGGCGCGTTTTGGCGTTCGTTACGTTGACCATGATACCGGCCATTGCGTTTTACCTTGCAGCCCAGAAACATATCATCGCGGGTCTCACGGCGGGGGCAGTCAAGGGATGACGGAGCTTGCTAATCAGTGTCGGTGATTGGTAAAACAGATAGATGGCGCTGGTTTGAAGCAGGAAATCTGCGAGGCAAAACAGACGGAGCATGCGGTGGATTAGGCCTCGACGTTGTTCCCGACTATACCAACACTACCCAGGCTAAAGCCTGGGTTAAGTTCCCAAGGCCGTTCGGGCCGATCAGCTTTCACCTTTCACCTTTCACCTTTCACCTCTCACCTCTCACCGATCACTGACCACCGATCACCGATCACCGATCACTGATCACTGACCACACCGCTCCTTCAAATCTCCCCTATCCGGATACACGCCGCGAACCGGGCCAGCTCCTTTTCCTCAAGATTCGGAACCTCCATTTCGCACTTTTCAACGGCGAACGGACAGCGGGGATGAAAACTGCAACCGGCCGGCGGCTTGATCGGTGAAGGCGGATCACCCGGCAGGATGATGCGCTGCCTTTGGCGCTCTCGGACCGGATCGGGAATCGGTACGGCGCTGATCAGAGCCCGAGTATAAGGATGCAACGGTCGCTCGACTACATCGACGGCGGAACCGACCTCCACCAGCTTGCCCAGATACATCACGGCGATCCGGTCAGAGATATATTTCACCACCGATATATCGTGAGAGATGAAAATCAGCGTTAGTTCCATCTCTCGGCATAGCTTGAGTATCAGGTTCAGAATTTGCGACTGAATCGATACATCAAGCGCAGAGACTGGTTCGTCGGCTATGATCAGTTTCGGCTGAGGAGCCAATGCTCGTGCGATCGCGATGCGCTGTCGCTGACCACCGGAAAACTCGTGTGGGTAACGCATCATTTGCTTAGGCGGCAGCCCTACCTGACGCATTAGTTCACCGATTTTCTGAACCAGCGGTTTTCCCCGTAGTTTTGCTCGAGTTTGCAGGGCTTCCGCCAAGGTATCGAATACCGTCATGCGTGGATTCAACGAAGCGTACGGATCTTGGAAGATCATTTGGAAGTTAACCCGCGACCTTCGAATCTCCGCCGAGCTGAGATCGGCCAGACTCCTGCCTTCCAGTCGAACTTCACCGTCGGTGCAGCGAAGCAACTGCATCACCGTTCTGGCCAGCGAAGACTTCCCGCACCCAGATTCTCCGACCAGCCCAAGAATTTCGCCCTTTTTCAGCGTCAGCGAGATTCCATCCACTGCTTTCACCGAAGCGATCTTTCGCCGGATGATAAGGCCGCGATAAATCGGGAAGTGAGTCCTCAGATCTCTCAACTCAAGAAACGCACTCATACCGCTTGCGCCTTCAATCGCAAATCGCCCAGCTCACCGCGTAGGACCCTCTGGCAAGAAGTTGTATGACCCGGCACCGGCTCATCTAGATCGATCTGGCTGGTTTCACATAGCTCTTGGGCAAAAGCACAACGCGGAATAAAGGGACATCCTTTGATCTCATACGAAAGATCTGGCGGAGCACCCGGAATCGTGTAAAGAGGATCTCCCTTTCGATGCAGCGCCGGAATCGACTGCTGCAACGAAGCATTGTAAGGATGGAGCGGCATGGCGAATAGCTCCTCGGTCGGAGCTGACTCGACGATTCGACCAGCGTACATGACATTGACGCTTTGACAGAAGGAAGCGACGACACCCAAGTCGTGCGTGATGAAAATAACCGCCATGCCGAGACTCTGCTGACTTTGACGAATTAACTCCAAAATCTGGGCCTGGACCGTGACATCAAGTGCGGTCGTCGGCTCATCCGCAATCAGGATTTCCGGACGACTGATCAGAGCCATCGCAATCATGACTCGCTGCCGCATACCTCCGGAAAACTGATGTGGGTAGAGTTGGATCCTTCGGGCAGCATCCTGGATCCCGACTTCTTCCAGAGCTACGATCGCCTTGAGCAAAGCCTCGCGATGACTGATTTTTTCATGAACCAGCAGCGGTTCCATGATTTGTTCGGAAACGCGAAGATACGGATTGAGCGAAGTCATCGGATCTTGGAAGATCATCGAGATCCGTTTCCCGCGTATCTGCCGGAGCTGTTCGCCCGAGCAGTGAAGGAGGTCAATCCCGTCGAAGCGCGCGGTTCCCGATTCGATTCGACCGGGGGGTTGTGGAACCAATCCAAGCATGGAATAGCAGGTGACCGACTTGCCCGAGCCCGACTCACCCACGATACCCACGGTCTCGCCTTCCTGGAGGGAGAAGGAAACGCCATCCACCGCCCGGATAATTCCAGCCCGGGTATGAAAATAGGTCCGCAGATTTTCAACTTCGAGCAATGGCATAACGGGGTCCGGCACAGGTCTCTTTTCTCATTTGGTCATTCTCAGTCGGTATCAATCTTTTGCGGACTTAGGATTGCAGGCATCACTTAGGCCATCCCCGAGAAAATTCAGCGAGAACAGAGTCAACGAAAAGAAGGCGGCAGGAATCCAAAGAAGCCAAGGCGATGTCTCCATCGTGGAGGCTCCTTCCGAAATAAGGACGCCCCATGAGCTCATCGGCGGAGGCACTCCCAGTCCGAGAAAACTGAGCACTGCCTCGAGTAGCATCACATTGGGCACGGTGAGCGTCGCATATATAACAATCACCGTGGTGACGTTGGGAATGAGATGCCGGAACATGATCCGCGCCCTACTTAGGCCAAGGGAAACCGCGGCCTCCACGAACTCCTGGTGTTTGAGCGAAATGATTTGCCCTCGGACAATTCGCGCCATGGTTAACCATTCCACTGCCCCGATTGCCACGAAGAGCAGGATGAAATTCCTGCCGCAGAACACCATGAGCAAAATCACAATCACAGTAAACGGAAGAGCGTAGAGCACATCCACGATGCGCATCATAACATTGTCCAGTACGCCTCCGGCAAAACCGGCAGTGGTGCCCCAGACGACGCCGATGGCGACGGAAATGAGGGTAGCAACAAAACCAACCGACAAAGAAATCCGGCCACCGACCAATACTCTAGTTAGCAGATCGCGACCGAGTGCGTCGGTTCCAAATAGATGTTTTTGGTCGGAACTTTGGTAAACGAATGCTCCCTCGCTGTACTCCTCTCCCAGGGCCAATCCCGCCGCGATCCGCTTGCGTTCGTCGCGTGGCTTTTCCACAAACTCGTCTTCAATGTTGGTTAACGAATAAAAATTAACCTTTTGCTCCCCATTTTTGAGCGTCTCGGTTCGTTTAATGATTTTGTCTAACGGCGGGCTGGCCTTCAGAGTTAAATCTGTTTGCTCATAGGTATAGCCCGTCACCAGCGGTCCGATCAAACACAGGAACGTGATCGTGAGAACGCAACCGAGGCCAAAGAGAGCCAATTTATTTTTTCGAAGCCGGTACCAAGCGTCCGTCCAGAGTGAACTACCGTGAACGAATTCTATTTCGTCCGGGACGATTACGGGAGAGTCAGTCGCGGAGGCCATGCAGAGTCAATTGCGAGTGCGCGGATCCATCGCACTCTGAAGCAAGTCGGCGAGCAGGTTAAATACCACGATGAGCACAGCGAAGAATGCCACCGTGCCGAGAATCAGAGGATAGTCTCGATTAAAGACTGACTTGATAAATTCTTGGCCCAGACCGGGTACGTTGAAGACCTTTTCAACTACGAACGAACCGCTGATCAGGCCGGCAAACTCCGGTCCCAGAAATGATACGACCGGAAGTAAGCCACCCCGCATCGCGTGCTTGAATATGATATCGCGATTGGGCACTCCTTTGGCGCGCGCAGTACGGATAAAGTCCTGATTGAGCACTTCCAGCATCCCGCCGCGAGTGAGGCGCGCAATGTAGGCGGCATAGAACAGCCCCAGGGTAACCGCGGGTAAAATCATCGGATGCAAGGGGGCATAATCTAGGCCATACCACCCGCTTACCGGGGCGATTTTTAGCGTCAGCCCGAAATAGACCACGAGGATCGGTCCCATCACAAAGGTGGGCACACAAATGCCGGCCATCGCGAGGGACATCGGCAGGTAGTCCCAAATCTGGTTTTTATAGATCGCCGCTACTACTCCTGCAGTGACACCAATAGCTAGCGCAATTATGAATGCCAGCGTTCCGATCTGCAGGGAAACTGGAAACGCGCGGGCGATGACCTCATTAACGGAACTAGTCTGATAGGTGTAGGAGGGTCCAAGATCAAAATGCGCGACTCTCGTAATGTAATGGACGTACTGTTCCAGTAACGATTTATCCAACCCGTAATATTCGTTCAGCTTCTGTTTAACTTCCGGAGTTACCTGTCGCTCCGCGCTGAAGGGACCGCCCGGGATGGATTTGGAAAGGAAAAAGGTAACCGTCAGCACAATCCATACTACCGGGATCAGTTGCAAAAGCCGGCTGACGATCAGTTTGATCATGAAATCTAATGAGCGAGCGAAAGCTTGGGAATTCCATTCTCCTCAAGATCGATAAACTTGTAATTGTGATCGTCGAGCACCAACGGGTTCCAATTCTTGACACTCGGATCCAGGTTATAGACCAGCGTATACCAATAGAGAAGGACACCCGAAGGCTCACTCAACCAGAGCTGCTCGGCCTGATGCAGAATCGAAAAACGCTTCTGCGGATCAGCGGTCTGAGCAGCCTGATCCAGCAGCTTGTCGTATTCCGGATTGCTCCAGCCGGTATTGTTATTGCCATCGCCGGTTCGCCAGATGCTCAAAAAAGTAACTGGATCCATAAAATCGCCGATCCATCCGGAACGCGAAACGTCGTAGTTCAAACTATTCTGCGAGTCCAGGTACACCTTCCATTCCTGATTCTCTATTCCCACGTCAATATTCAGCTCTTGCTTCCACATCTGCTGGATCGCCTCCGCTACCGTCCGGTGCCACTGGTTCGTATTAGTCAGGATGTTAAACTTCGGGAAACCGCTTCCGTTCGGGTATCCGGCTTCAGCGAGCAATTGGCGCGCCCGATCCGGATCATAGTGGATGACGTCCAACGGTTCGTAATCCCCCATCCCGGGCGGTACGTAACCGGTCGCCGGCTTTTGCTTGCCGCGCGTAATGTTTCTGACGATCGATTCACGGTCGACCGCGAGGTTCAAGGCGAGGCGCACTTTGGGGTTATCAAATGGTTTTCGCGTTACATTGATCCGGTAAAAGTAGGCACCTTCATATGGATCGATCCGAATCAGCTCAGGATGCTCCCGGCGATAGTATGGAATTTTGTCGAGTGAGACTTGTTCGGTCTTGTGCAACTGGCCGGCCTGAAACGCGCGCTCTTGGGTATCATAGTTTTCGATTGAGTAGAAGTTGATACCGTTGAGCTTGACGTTCGCTGCGTCCCAGTAGAGCGGATTTCGAACCAATTCGATGACATCATTTTCCTTCCAGGTTTTGAGGATGAATGGACCAGTACCGACATAGTTACCTGGCCGCGTCCACTTGGTGTCGCGCTGGTCCATTCTACCAAACTTCAAGATCGTAGCCGGATGGACCGGGAACCACGAGGTGTGCAGGATGGCAGAAAGGAAATAAGGCGTCGGCCCGATTAACTCGAATTGCAAGTCGCGATCATCGAGCGCCTTTACACCGACTTCGTTAAAATCGGTGATCTTACCGGCGGCGTAATCTCTAGCTCCTTTGAGGATGTAAAGTGCATCGATATACGGAGCACCAAGGGTCGCAGTAAGGATGCGTTTATAGGAAAAGATGAAATCCTGAGCGGTTACCAGATCTCCATTCGACCACTTGGCGTTATCGCGGAGGTGAAACTTCCAAACCGAGTAATCTTCGTTGTGCTCCCAACGATCCGCCAAGCCGGGCAACTCTTTGGATTGATCGTTGGGATCGTGCTCCATCAATCCGTCCATTAACCCCATAATGATATGATGCTCCGGGACTCCCTGTGCAATGGCGGGATCGAGAGTCCGCGGCTCGGTTCCCTCGCACAACAGTAAGATTTTGCGTCGATTCGCTTCCTCCAACGCCGGCTTAGTGGCAGCGTTGAGTTTCAGCGAAGAAAAGACCAGAAGAGCCGCGGCAACAGCAGGAAAAATCGGCCGAGCATTCATGAGATTACTGCGGGTTGATACCCAACTTCTTCAGGAATGGGCCAGTTGAAGGCTTGCGACCGAGGAATTTCTCCACCGAGATGTTAATATCACGGGAATCTCCCACTGCATAGATTTCGTCTCGCAATCGCCGGCCAACCGCTGCATCGAGAAAACCGTCGCGAGCGGTCTGGAAAACTGACGCCATGTCGGCGGCAATCGCGTCCGCCCAAGCGTACCCATAGTAACCGGCATCGTATCCATCGAACAAATGCCCAAAAGAGGCTAGCATCGCAGTCGAAGGATCCGACGGAAAAAAGACATCATTCAGGATGGAATTAGCAAATCCGTTGATATCCTCTTTCTGCGCAGGGGTTAGCGGCTGGTGGATCGATAAATCCAACAGACCGAAGGAGAGCTGGCGCCGGTAGGCGCAGGCTTTAGTCGCCAAGTCGGCCTCCTTGAGCTTGGCTAGCACTTCGGCCGGAATCTTCTTCGAAGGATCCCGATAATCACCGGCAAAACTGTCCAGCACTTTTTTGTCCCAGGCGAAATACTCGAGCATTTGGGACGGTGCCTCCACAAAATCCCCCGGCACATTAGTTCCGGAAAACTGAACGTAATTCACCGTCGTCAATATGGCGTGCATCGCATGACCAAACTCATGGAAAATCGTCACTACATCCTGTTGCGACGCCAGTGAGGGCTTATCACTCGAAGCGGGCGGAAAGTTGCAAATTAGATCCACCACCGGTCGCTGATATTTTCCATCCGGCAATAGTCCTCCGCTGATCAGCGTGAAATTAGCGAAATGATTATATTTTCCCGGGCGAGGAAATAGATCGAGATAGAACATTCCCAAAGGCTCGCGACTTTGTTGATCGAGCACAGCGTACAGCTTTACATCGTCTTGGTAGACCGCCGGTGCGTCGACCGGGCGAATCTCGACTTGGAAAATATGTTCATAAACCTTGAACATACCGTCGAGTACGCGATCGAAGGGGAAATACACACGAAGTGCCTCCGAATCGATGTTATACTTTTGCTTCTGGAGGAGAGCGGAAGTGAAGTACCAATCCCAGAGCTTTACATCGGGAGTTATGGCTCCGGGCACGGTCGCCTTCGCCTTCTTTAATTCCGCGGTTTCAGCTTGATACTTGGGCTCTAAGGCAGTCTTCAAACGTTCTTCGAAATCGAGCGCAGCCTTGCCGGTCTTGGCCATTTTCACCTCCTCCTGGTAATCGGCCCAAGACCCATAGCCGAGAAGCTCCGCCAATCGAGCGCGGATCTCAATCGCCTGAGTCGCCAATGGCAGATTCTTTTCTTTGGCGCGCGTGTCGCGGGCGATACAGAGGCGCTTGCGGGTTTCCTCTTTGACGCAATTTGTCATCGCGTAGATGTACTGTGGAGGCACGTTGGCATCGACGGTGTATTCGTTCTCTCCGGTTTTTGCTTGCCGGAGAAAGTCGTCGGAAACACCTTCCAGCTCGTCCTTGGTAAACTTCAAGGGGGCAGCCGCATTATTCGCGTTGACGAGAAAGTGCGTTTGAATGCTGGCCAGTTTTTTCCGTAACGCCTCGACTTTTTGCTGTTTCTCATCTGGAAGTGTCAATCCAGCCCGCTTGTAGTCGCGAACCGTGAATTCCACCAAACGAGCATCTTGGCCCTCGAGATGAGGGTTCGTGTCGAGATATGCCTTAATCGAGCGGTAGACGTCCTTTCGGTAATCAATTCCGACAACGAACTCGTCTAGCTTTTGGGTCGCATCGAGGCTGGCGCTGCGCATTTTGGGGTCGGGATGCGCCTGCTCCAGAACTACTATCCGACGCCCCGTCTGGAATACTTTGGCATAAACATCGTCGAGTGCCCGGACGGTGTTTTCGAACGTTGCGCCTTTCGGATCGACGCCGGCAATTGCGCCCAGTTGGCGATTGGCGTCGGCGATGGCCGCATCGACATTCGCGTCCACTTGAGCCACGGTGGTCTCCCAATCCGGCAGGGTCAGAACCGAGTTGAAGCGCGCTGCCTGATCTTGAAGATCGCGGAACTGAAGTTTCGGGGTCGGTGAGGTCGCTGGGTGGTCAGACGTCACGGTCTGATCAGCCCAAAGGGGAGCGAAGTTGCAGAAGGAAGCGGCGAGAGTCGTAGCGACCAGAGAGACTGCGAGGCGAACGTATTTCTCGGCCCGGTCAAGAAAGGGTCGAAACGGTCTGCAAGACAAAAGTATGATCACAGAGTTCTCGAATTGTAATGGGCCACCTACAATCGTTCTCGCAGGAAGCAACCGAAATATTTGTGGTTTTTGCGCTCCTTGTAGCGTGACGACCCAGCCTCAGGACGCTAGCCCGTCGAACCGGCATTTTCAGAGCGTAGCGCATCAGCGTCCTGGGTTGGCCGGCCTCGGAAGTTAGGGTTGGTGTGAACAAAGGAAGAGACATCAGGCTACGTCCGCTGAAATCGATCATCGGTCCAGGGATCACCGTAGTCGCTGTATCCTCGCTCCTCCCAATACCCGCGAATCAGCGAGTTTCTAAACTCAATCGAGCGCACGAATTTGGCGGCCTTCCAGGCGTAAAGTTTCGGGATGATCATCCGGGCCGGCCCACCATGCTCCCGAGACAATGGTTGGCCATCCAGGTGAGTCGCGATCAAAACATCGTCGTCCAAGCAAGGCTCGAATGGAACATTGGTGCTGTAGCCATCATAACTCCGGATAAAAAGAGTATTCACGTCCGGTTTCGGCTTTACGAGGTCGACCAACGTAAAGAACGCTACACCGCTCCATCGGCAGTCGAACTTTGACCAAGTAGTGACACAATGAAAATCGCTGACATCCTGAAACCGCGGCAATCGAGAGAACTCATCCCAAGACAGCTTCATTGGTTCTGCTAGCTCACCGCTCAGCTCAAGCGACCATTCCGAGAGCGGTATGTCGGGTTGGATACCCAGGTCGAGAACCGGGAAGCCGCTCGTCAAATGTTGTCCGGGCGGCAGCCGCTCGCTTGATCGCTCAAGAACGCGAGAACTTTGCCCGGCCCTTTTCTTGGCCCATCGTTCTTTGCGCTCAAGGATCGACGGATTCATCGGGGATTCGACGAGACATTTTCAGAATCGCATCGCGCAACTCCGCCGCCCGCTCATATGCCTCTTCGGCAATGGCCTTCTCGAGGTCCCGCTCCATCAATTCCACCGGCGATAACGGAATATTCTCGCGCACCTCGTGCAGCCATTCATTGAGAAAAGCCAGCTCCGAACTGCTCTCAATCCACTCCGGTTGATTAACGGAGCGATAGAACTTTTCAATCTGCTGCTTACCCTCTTCGATCAATCGAATGGCCTTCCCGGCATTCCCTTCCTGAATTTCGAGCGAAGCTCGCGCCCGGATATTCATCATCATTACGTAGGGGCGGAACTGTTCGAAGGTCCATTTTGACTCATCCTCCTGGGTGTATTTCGAGACGAAGTTAAGCAGCTCGAGATTCCTTTGCGTATCTCGGATCACATTGGGATAATCACGAAGCTGAAAAAGACTCAGGTAGCGATGATAATATTGGACACTCTCCTGCTGCAGCGCGACCAATTCCGCTTCGCTTAGTTCGTAAGGGCTGCCGCGTGACTCAGCGCTCTGGACTCTGGCCTGATGGTACTGTAGCAAAGACTCGAAGCCGAACGGGCGTTGGCCGTCGGGCCGACCGTTCATTTCCATCTGGATAAGACCAAGGTCGATTCGCAACTGGACCTTCTCTCGGCCATCGATCCCGGTGATTTTACGGGCCTTCACTTGGCCGGGCTCATGTGGAAACCCATCCAACAAGCTATTTAAGTCCAGATTACTCACTGAGGAAATATCAAAACGACATCGGCCATTGTCAAAATCCGAAGTGCTTTGTCAAAGAGATGCAAAATTAAACGTCCATGCCAAATGCCAATTTGGCTACCGCGCATGGATTCGAACCATGAATAACGCCTCCAAAAGGGCGCATGTGTACATTCATAACATGTTGTCCTTCAGCCAGTTATAAAGTCGAGATTTTTGTTGCTGCATTTGTTGCTGTTCCGCGTTGCCTTTTTCCCTCAACAATGAGTCTTCCTGTACGTGCAAACGGCTTTGGGAGAAAGCACTTTCTCCCTCCATCGCAGTCTCTCGTACCTTGTCTCTTAAGCAAAACTACCTCCGGTTAAAATCACTGCTGTTCCGTGTCTGACTCGCCACGTTGAACCACGGCGCGTTACTTTATTCGATTCGCCAATAATCAGGTCTCCGACGATCGCGCTCGTTTCAGAAATTGCGGCAATTCCTTCCACAGCGTAAGGCCGAGGCTGTTCCTGCGTAAATTTCGATCGATGGCATCTGAAGTCTTGCTGCATTGAGTATATCCGCCCGTTCTGGCCAGCTCGACAACCCGGAATCGATCTACGGTGTGAAATGCTGCTCGTATCGGACCCTTTCCAAGCGCAGCGAATACGCGGGGCCGTCTCCGTAGCCGAACAAAACGACTCTGGATCACTTTGTCATGGTTCGAATCCATGCGAGGCAGCTTGTTGAATCAGAACCATTTACGCAACATCGCATTTTCTGACAATAGGCTTGCTTGGACACTTCTTGGACACTTTTCAATTCTTTGCCTCTAAGAATCATCCCCAACGAAGCCACTTCGGCGTTTTGAGTAAACGAGCGTGCCATGGGCAGTATATGACTTCGGGTCATAGGGTTGCAGGTTCGAGACCTGCCGGGTGCAACATAAGTAAGTCTCTCGTAATAAGCTGTTTACTAGAGAGTAATTTTTATAGTTAAAACGTAACATATTCATTTATTCTCACTTTGTTCTCACTTTTCGGACGCAACCGTTCTCAGTTTCCGCGCTTCTCGGCGAGAAACTCGGTGACTGCCTGTTGGATCAACTGCTCGACGGTACAACCGCGCTCTTTCGCGAACGCTTCGAGCTCTTCGCGTTTCTCGGGTTCGAGTCCGAAGTAGATAAGCTCGTCGGCGATCTCGGTCATTGACGCGTTCGCTTCACCCTTCTTTTTACGGCGGGCAGCTAGCCGTTTTAGCTTGCCCCAGGTCGATTCGCGTAAAGCGAGCGGACGTCGTTTCCAGCCGACCTTTTTCTTGCGGCCCGCTCCTTTTCGCGCGCCGCCACGACCAGCAGCCTGCTTTTTCGCTTTCATCTTTGACCACTCTCCTCTTCCACGCGTCTGCGTAGCTCGGCGACCGCTGGTCGAATCTCCTGGTGAAAGCAATGCCGATAACCTTCGGTCTCCGCGATGTCCCGGCATTGTTCGAGAAGCGCCTCGATGCCATCGGCCACTGCCTCCATCTCCAGCAGAAGGCGGCCCGCTTCGTGACCGCCCGATTCCAATGACGCGAGCCGGTTGTTTAATTTGTGAGATTGCTCGATGGCATTTCGGAGCGCCTGAAGCCGCTCTAGCCTGGCCTTCAGCTCTTTGTATTCATTCTCCGTCATTTGAGTTCTATCTGCCTTTATACCGCGCTCGGAATTGAAAACGCGATACCAAAATTCAGCCTCGACTTTTTACGGTGCGCGCTGGTACGCTTCGTATTCTGAAAACGAGTTACTAGAAATCAAATACGATGACTTTCGAAGAGAGATTTAATCAGACCAACACGAGGCAGAATCGCTGTTACGTCATAGCAACCCTTGCGCATATGGAACTCGATGAGGAGATCGAGGAAGCGCTGACCACCATGATTCTACAAGATCGCGCAATCGATCAAGAGATTCGCGCCCGGCAACTCGCATTCGCTCAACCGTTCGTTGAAGCCGGATACGCGCGTGAAGTTCAAACATTATACGACCTTAACCCCCGCTAAGGCTATGGCCGGGGCTCGCCTACTCTCTCTTGGACTCTCTGCGAAGAGCCCTCTGGACGAAAGCGCTCGAGCTCGCCTACATTCGTGCCCTCCAATGTTACGACAAGCTGAGCTCTGGCGGGTGCTCGGTCGCCGCTTAACCGAGCGACTTTTACGATCGGGCTGGATCGAGCCGGTCCGCGAAAATCGCGGAATCTTCTTTACGGCGCCGCGATGTCCATCGCGCTCTCTCGCGCGTCCA
>WNFQ01000576.1_pt1 | contig 30733 bp, 29 predicted proteins | sample 5400171 | NCBI WGS metagenome assembly WNFQ01 (sample SAMN13153356, study PRJNA577476) | soil metagenome | isolation source: 20 cm soil under Madrone tree | place: USA:California | collected 2016-06-14
TACCGGCTTGAGGGTGTCGGCGGTGGCGCTCGGAACCGGCAATTTCGGAACGGGATGGGGACACGGCGCCGACCCCACCGAAGCTCAAGCCATCTTCGATGCCTATCGCGCAGCCGGCGGCAATTTTGTAGACACCGCCAATATCTATCAAGGCGGCGAGTCGGAGGTCCTCGTTGGCAAGTTGATTGCGTCCGAACGGCACGACATCGTGCTCGCCACAAAATTCGGTTTGAGCGGAGGTCAAGAAAGTGGTCTTCAGGCGACCGGCAATAGCCGGAAGACCCTAGTGCAATCGGTTGAGGGCAGTCTAAGGCGTCTCGCGACAGACCGCGTCGAGCTGCTGTGGGTCCACAGCCCCGACGGGGTAACTCCGATTGACGAGATCGCCCGTGCGCTCGACGATCTCGTGCGGTCCGGCAAGGCGCTCCATGTTGGGCTATCGAATTTCCCGGCGTGGCGCGTTGCAACGGCCGCGACGATTGCCGAATTTCGTGGCTGGGCGCCAGTTCAGGCGCTGCAGACCGAATATAGTCTGGTCGAGCGTACAGCAGAACGGGAGCTGTTGCCGATGTCGGCCGGGTTCTCGATGGCCATGCTGGGGTGGTCACCGCTCGGCGGCGGCCTGCTCACGGGAAAGTATCGCCGTGGAGAAACTGGTCGCCGGGAACATTTGAAGACGGCGATTCATGACGAGAGCGATCCACGTACCACGACAATACTCGATACACTCCTGGCGATTGCCGCAGAGGCAAACGTAACTCCCAGTCAGGTCGCAATCGCCTGGGTACTAGCGAAGCGCGTAATGCCCATCCTGGGTCCGCGTACGCTGGGGCAATTCAATGACAATCTGGGCGCCCTCCGTATCGTACTTGATCGCGCGCAAATCATGCGACTCGATAACGCGAGCGCACCCACACTGGGATCGCCACACGAGAAGTTTCAGCTGTCAGCAGTCAAGGACAACCTGTCCGCAAACAAGGCCGATCAAATCGCCTGGCCCGACACCGCGTTACGTTGAAGGGTCTGCGATCCCACTTTCTCCCTTCGGGACGAACGCCTTGAATGCGCTGACACTCGTTGATAAGTCAACGGTGTTGACGTAACTCCCAAATACCGAGTCTGTGTGCGGCGACGGTCCCTCGCTCTAGGGACAGAACCCATCGCCGCGCTCTCGTATGCTGGTGTTGCTTGGGAATTGCCAGCGTCGGGAGATGTACCGTGCGGTAGCGCCGATCAACGTCGCGGATTGCTACCAACTATTTCCGATGATCGCGCCCTGCGGAACTGCGACGAGACCACGGTTCACGAGCCAATACATAAAGGAACTCCCCATGCCAACCGCCAACATCACACAGGCTCCCATTAGGAGCCCTGATCGGTTTTTCATCGGCGGACAATGGGTCATACCCTCGAGCGATGCGAAAATCGATATCATCGCCCCCGCCACCGAGGAAGTGTATTTTAGTGTCGCCGAGGCGAAGGAAGCCGATGTCAACCGCGCGGTCTCGGCCGCACGGGAGGCGTTCGATAGAGGACCGTGGCCGCGCATGTCGCCGCACGAGCGCGCCGTCTATCTCCGGGCGATCGAGCTGAAGCTGAAGGCGCGTGCCAGTGATGTGGCGCTGGTTTGGCCCAACGAGATGGGCATCATGCATCCGATGGCGATCGACTATGCCAAAGCGATTCCGGAGGCATACGGCTATTACGCCGGACTCGCCGAAACGTTCCCCTGGGAGCAGCCCCATGTGCCGGGCGGTGGCGGCAAAATCGGGCTGTTGGTTCGCGAACCAGTCGGTGTCGTCGCCGCGATCATTCCCTGGAACGGCCCCATCCTGCTCATCGCACACAAGCTTGCGCCAGCACTTCTGGCCGGCTGTACCGTAGTCATCAAGGCCTCACCCGAGGCGCCGGGCGCTGCCTACATCATGGCCGAAATCGCCGAAGCCGTGGGACTGCCTAAGGGTGTCGTCAACGTCATCACAGCGGACCGCGCCGTTTCGGAGATGGTGGTAAGGCACCCCGGTGTCGACAAGATCAGTTTTACCGGCTCGAGTGCCGCGGGCAAGCGCATTGCCTCGCTTTGCGGCGAGCGAATCGCTCGTTACACACTGGAGCTCGGTGGCAAGTCCGCTGCGGTGATCCTGGATGACTACGACATTGAAACGGCAGCCGACTCGATTTCCGGGGCGGCCTGCGCCCTGTCGGGCCAGATCTGCTCTTCGCTCACTCGGATCATCGTCAGGAAAGATCGCCATGACCAAATGGTCGACGCGCTCAGCGCGAATTTCCGCAAGGTCCGCGTCGGGGATCCTTTCGATCCGGCGATCACCATGGGTCCAGTGGCTATGCGGCGGCAACGCGACCGCATCGAGATGCTGATTAAGCTGGGAATTCAGGAAGGCGCGACGCTAGCGGCCGGCGGGGGGCGACCCTCGCATCTCAAGCGCGGTTATTACATCGAGCCCACGATATTTGGGAATGTTGACAATCGTTCAACACTCGCTCGTGAGGAGATTTTCGGCCCGGTGCTAAGTGTGATAGCGGCCGACAGCGAAGCCCATGCCATTGAGCTGGCGAACGACACCGTTTATGGGCTCAACAATTCGGTTTTCACAAACGACGTCGACCGGGCTTACGGGGCCGCGCGACAGCTGCGCTCCGGGATGGTCGGCCACAACGTCTTTCGTACCGAGTTCTCAATTGCGTTTGGCGGATTCAAGGAATCTGGCGTGGGACGTGAGGGGGGCGTCGAGGGCCTTTATCCGTACACAGAAGCTAAGACGATTATCCTAAATGAAACGCCCAGTCACGTCGCTGGCTGACACCAAACGTATCGACGTGCCGCTGAAATCGCATCAGTTACAAACCGCCGCGGGAGATGCCGGTGTCCCTAACGCACGGGACACCGGCAGGTAGCGGACCGTGATACGGTCCTTTCGATTTGCTGCAATAGGTTGCCCCAGGCGGGAACAGGGAGAAGCACACGTGGCTCTCGGACTAGAACAGACTCGGTCGATCACGCCGGGATTCCTACGTTGGTGAAGATTCACATTGTTGCGCGGGCCGTGCTTGCTGCTATGGTCATCCTCTGTGCGGATATGTCCAGCGCGCAAGAATCTATGGCGACGGATAAGGCTCCGATCGCCGGCGGCCGACAGTTGTTTTTGGGCAAATGTGCCGCGTGCCATGGGCCCAACGGAAAGGCTGAGGTAGAAGCGATGGCGAGCGCTGCCGATCTGACTCGACCGCAGTTCTTCACTCGTGGAAGCGGCGACGCGCAGATTTTCAACAGCATTGCGAACGGTGTCGGCAACAGCATGCCGCCGTTTAAGAGTGAGCTGACTGACCCTGATATTTGGAAAATCATTGCATTCATCCGAAGCATCGCCGCGCGAACGTCCACGACTGCGGCACCGTGATTGAGTCGCCGTGCTACGCGTAATTGCTACATGGAAGGAGACAGGCCGATGAATGTTCCGAGTGATGTCCGTGTCGTAGTTGACTATTACGCCACCCGTGGTCTCCTGCGTAACGTGCGCGCGACATCCACCGGGGGGCGGACGACGCTCTTCCAATTTACGTGGCACTACAACCGCACCTTCGATCTTCTCCTCGATTTGGCGGCTTCGCAGCTGGTGTTCGCTGCCGCCTTCCCGAATGTGTCGCCCTCCTCGGCAATCTGTCACGAATTGTCGCAGTACGTGGAAGCGATAATGGCTGACGACGTGCCTGTCCACCGACGTGTTGACAGCCGCAAGACTGTTGTGTCGGCGGCGCATTCCGGTACTGACATGGCGATTGTGGCAAGTGTCGTGGACGGGGATTTTGACTATGCAACGCGAAGACTCATCCAAGTCGTCAACGAGATCTATTTCGACTTCCTACCCAAGAGTTCCCACTACGCCTATCAGCTCGAGTCGCTCGGACTGGATCCAGGCGCGATCACCTGTGCGTGAATCGAAAAAGCACCTGCGAATAGAAGCAACAAGCCGCTTGCGGCAGCAGCGGCCGATAATACGGGGACAGGCAGATGAGCAATAATGAGCAAAATCGTGGCAAGCCACTCGCATCGCGGCGTGATTTTGTAAAAGCCATACCGATCGCCGGCCTTGCCGCAGCTAGCATGGCGAGAAGCACGCATGCACAAAGCGCCGATACGGGGAAAATCCAATCCATCCAGATTCCGTCGGATTTGGTCAATTCGATAGCCGCACCACTCCGGGTGGGCTCTTACGAAGGCAAGGGCCAGACCGGGGCGGAAATATTTGCCGGAATGTGCACAGCCGAGAATCTCGCAGCCATGTTCTGCTGTCCCGGAAACTACACTGTTATTAACGCGATTGCTTCGGCCGGCGTGCTTTGTTACGGAGGTCGCTCGGAGGGAGCAATGGCGTCGGCGGCAGATGGATTCTCCCGAGTCACCGGCGAAGTCGTCGCCTGTTCCGGAACTGAAGGTCCCGGACTGACCGACATGATCCAGTCCATCTATACCGCTTCCGCCGCGCACACACCACTTCTGGTTCTCGCGAGCAATATGACGATTGCTCAAGAGGACAGCCAATCGTTCATACAACAGGTGTCGCAACAGGAGCTGACCACAGGCATCAAGAAGTATGGCAAGCGACTCACTGCGCCCAGTCGTGTCCACGAATACGGCGCGTACGCCTTTCGCGAGCTCAAGTCCGGCGTGCCCGCCCCGGTCCATTTGGACTTTCCCGGAGAAGTAGCTCGGGCCCGTTTCACCGATCCGAGTGACCTAACGGAGAACTACGACAAGACCAAGTATCGGACCGACTCTCGAGCGGCGCCGTCGGAACACGACATCGCAAAAGCTATCGACATGATCGTCAAAGCCGAACGGCCGCTTCTGATTGCGGGTCAGGGCATCTTCCAGCGCAGGGCCTGGGAGCCGCTGCTCGCCGCGGCTGAAAGGCAAGAATTTGCCGTGTGCACCTCCGGGCCTAGTCGCGGTCATTTTCCCGACGACCACCGCCTATCGGCGAGCCTGTCGCCGAAAGCTGTTCTGAGCGCCGATTTAGTAGTCTTCGTCGGCCAATATCAGATGCCCACTCGCACCGACTACCTATTGCACCAGGACGTGGTTACGATCCGCGTGCATCCGTCTCAGGAGGATCTCGGGCGCAACTGGCCCCTGGACCTGGGGATCGTCAGCGACGAACTCATATTCATGGAGGCGCTCGCCTCTCGCCTGCCGCGCAAGAAACGTCCCAACTGGGTGGCGGAACTCGCAAGCGCTCGACAGGATAACCAAAAGCAGATGGACGACTATTATGCGCTGGGTCTCAAATATGGAGCCAGCACGGGCAAACTTCACCCCGCCGTGATCGGCCGCGAGCTATATGATTTTTTCTACGCCGGCGCCATCGACCCCAAGCAAACAGCCCATTGCTGGGGCGGACTCACAAATTTGCGATTTTTGCCGCCTTACCTGCGGGCCAATCGCCCGGGTCAGGGCGTGTGCTCGTATTATCAAAGCGGAACGATTGGCTCCGAAATCAATCACGGTATTGGCATCGCTGCAGCAGCCAAAGAAGGCTACGGTATCCAGAATGCCTACAGAGGCGCACCCGTTTTGGCAGTCGGCACCGATGGCGCCATCGCCTATGCGCTGATGGAGCTTGAAACCGCCGCAAAGTACCGCCTGCCCCTGATCTGCGTCATCTACAACAACGACAGTTGGGGCGTATGGACGCTCGCGGAAAATGACCCGCGGGCACTCCACATGTATCTCTTCCAGAAGAACCTCCGCTACGATAAAGCAGCCGAGGCGCTCGGCTGCGAGGGCGCTTACGTCCAAACGCCCGAACAACTTAGGGCTGCATTGAAAAAGGCTTACGACGTAGCCGGTAGAGAAGGACTGCCGACGCTCATCAACGCGCAAGGCATCAAGGAATTCAGCTCCGCCAGTCTCTATCCGCCAGGCGTCAACATCGTCCAAGGTCCCAACATCGCGGCAATTTCCCACTGAACAAGGATTCTAGAATATCCCACGGGTAAGCCGCCTAGGCTGCGCGCTACTGCATCCGTAACCCACCGTTCACATCCATGACGGCGCCGGTCACAAAACCAGCGTCCCTCGATACGAGATACATCGTAGCAGCGGCAACCTCATCCGGCGTACCTATTCGTGCGAGCGGAACACGGCTCATTCCCGTATAGCCGCTGTCCGACCCACCGCGCGCTTCCGTAGCCGCGCGCAGCATCGGCGTATCGATCGGACCCGGCGCAATACTATTCACGGTAATGCCGAGGGGCGCGAGCTCAATACGCGGCGCTGCCCTGATAGCCGCCGATCTGCGCGCCAGCCGACGAGACCAGGATGATCCGCCCGTGGGTCACCGGCCTGCTGCGCCGGCGCCGCGCCATCTCGCGCGTCACGAGAAAGGAGCCGGTCGAGTTGATGGCGAAGACCCGATCCCATTCGGTCACCGTCAGACCCGCCAGCGAAAAATCCCCGCTCCCCGCTCGTAGCACGCCGGCAAAATTCGCGACGATCGCGATCGACGCGATGTCGCTCTCGATCCGGTCAAAGGCGCTGATAACGCTGCGTTCGTCTGAAATGTCGAGGGCAAATCCGCTGTGCCCCGCCCCGGGCAGTCGTGCCGCGACCGTCTGGGCCGCGTCACCATCAATATCGGCCACGGCCACGCGTACCCCGCTCGCTGCCATACGCAACGCTGAGGCAAGACCGAGACCGCCCGCGCCGCCCGTCACCAAAGCAAGCCTATTCTCGCCATCCATGACACGCCTCCTTCATTCGCTGGTGAGTGATACGCAGATCATAGATCAGTTCGGCGAATCAACGGTCCCTATATGTGGGGACGTCCTACTCGGTATAATCAGGGATTCGTAGCTCATAGTGAGACACATGGACCTGGCTGGAACTTCGAGCGTATTCTCCATGAATCGAGACAAGCTTCGGATGGCCTGGTTGCTCACATTCATTGGCGCGTTTTCTCACGCGTCAGGTGCAACAGCGACCGGCACGATTGCGGGTATCGCAGATCCCGGAGCAGAAATCGTCGTCACCAATCTTGACAATGGACAGACCATCACAACATTTGCGCGCGAGGACGGGGTTTATCGGGTCGAGCGCCTCAAGCCGGGTCGCTACCAAGTCGAAGAAATGGCACCGCACGCGCAATCTCGAACGCTGTTAGTATCGGCCGGCACTGATGCGCGGGTCGATCTGCTGTTCCTCAAGCCCGAGCCGCCGTAAGGCCTAGCCGCGCGATGCCACATCAGCGGGGGTTACCGGCGGGCGTGGCATCAGGTGAGCGATGCGACCAAGTCTGCCATTGATCGAACCGGATCTCGTCCGTCCCACGCTTCCGCCTCCGCACGCATTTTGTTCATCACGCCGGTCCACGAGCCGATGTCCGCAACCTCCACGTAGGCGTCAGGCAGAAAATCCGCGTGGAAGTAGCTGAAGCGTGCGCCTCCGATATTGCCATCAAGCGCTACCTTGAAACCCTGCGCAAGCCACCGCGCCATATCGACATCATAGTCGTAACTCCAGGCACACAGATGATGAACACCCTCACCATAACGGTCCAAATGGTCCTTGTAAGGAGAGGGCTCGGGATTGTGCTGCTGAATGAGTTCAAACTGCATCCCACCGGAATATCCAAGGGCAATGCTCAGGTCGATGTTGGTCTCTTTGCCGCCGACGCGGAAATATTCCAGTGGTAAATGGTCGTAGCGGTAAAAGGGACCAATGCCCAATTTGCCCCAGCGATCGAGCGACTCATCGAGACTGCGAACAACATGACCTATCTGGCGGATTATTCCGAATGTCTTGCTCATGGTGTCCCCTCATCGTGTTTGGCGATTCAAGCATGCAGTTATAGATGTTTCGTAGTTTGTATTTGATCCCCCGCAAACGGGACAGGACCAATCAAGCCGCCAAAGCCGCCTCCACTCGGTCCGGCGCCCGCGCCACCTCGAGCCTAAAAAGTGTCGGTGGCTCTGGCAAGCGCTTGCGGAGGCTCATATGTTGCCCCTCTTCGCGCCAATTGACCAAATGAGCCATAGTTCAATCGATTGCACGCGAACGGTTGTCCCCGCACCGTGGGACCGACTGCACGTCGCTTTCGCCTATGCTTGCAAGGTAAATCGCAAAGGAGCGCGAGTCACGGACGGCACCAGGTTCCCTGTCGTTTCGTTCGGATTTTACTCATGCATACGATGACCGGCCTTTCCCAACCGCTCTCAGGGCTTCGTGTTCTAGAGATCGGGCATTTCGTGGCGGCTCCATTTTGCACCCGCCTGCTGGCGGATTTGGGCGCGGATGTAATTAAGATCGAACCGCCGGGAGGCGATCCAGTCCGCCAATGGGGCGAGCAGGTCAAAGGACGATCGCTCTGGTGGTCAATCCACGGTAGGAACAAGCGTAGTCTGGGACTGAATCTCAAGTCCGCGGAAGCGCGCAACATCGTGTTGGACCTGATTCGCGGTTGCGACGCCCTGGTCGAAAATCTCCGACCAGGCCAGCTCGAACGGCTGAAGCTCGGCCCCGAGGTCTTGCATTGCGCAAGACCGGGGCTCGTCATCGCCCACATCTCAGGTTACGGACAAACCGGGCCCTATCGCGACCGCGCGGCCTTCGGCGTCATTGGCGAGGCGATTGGCGGCCTTCGCTATCTCACCAACCACGCGCCAGGCACGAACGGCCTTCCGCCGGTCCGCGTGGGCGTAAGTATCGGAGACTCAATCGCCGGCCTTTACGCAGCGTTTGGGGTGATGACCGCCCTGTGGCAGCGCGACCGGACGGGTGGCGACGGCGGAACGCGCAGCGTCGACGTGGCGCTTACCGAGAGCGTGTTCAGCATGATGGAGGGTATCCTTCCCGAATATGGCGCACTCGGCAAGATCAAACAGCCCACTGGCGGCGCCATTGCCACGGCCGCTCCCTCAAACGCTTACCCGACGAGCGATGACGGTTGGGTACTGATCGCCGCCAATTCGGAGCCTCTCTTCGCAAGGCTCGCTGCGCTGATGGAGCAGCCGGCGCTTTCGGCTGATCCGAGATTCATCGGCAACCGCGCGCGCGTACAAAACGTTGGCTTACTGGACAAGCTCATCGCGGACTGGACGCGGGTGCGCACGGCGAAGCAACTGGAAGAACTTCTAAATGCGGCCGACATCCCGAACTCGCGGGCGTACACTGCGGCGGATGTAGCCACGGACCCACAATATCTCTTCCGGGGCATGGTACGCCCGGTCGACGATCCGGCGCTCGGGCAAGTCTTGCATAGCGGCATTGTCCCGCACATCCCAGAAAGCCCCGGCGCGATCCGCTGGCCCGGCCCCGATGTCGGGCAGCACACTGATGAGATTCTGAGCGAGCTATGTGGCTTTGATCGAGCTGCAATCGCTAGATTGAGAGCGGAAGGCACGATTGTTTGAGGAAAATAGAGAACCCGAAGATCGTACCCTATTCAATGTAGCGGCAGGACTGGAGAGGCCGAGCGGTATCGTGGGCGTACCTGTCAGGCGGTAGCAACGGTCAGTAAACCAAGTTCGGCGCTCATGAGATCGCGCATGATGAACTTCTGCGCCTTTCCCGTAACCGTCAAGGGGAAGGCGTCCACAAACTTGATATAGCGAGGAATTTTCTGATGAGCGATCCTGCCGGCGCAGTACGCTCTGATGTCGTGGTCTGTCAATTGGGATTCATCCTGAAGAATGATCCAGGCACATAGTTCCTCGCCATACTTTAAATCGGGCACACCAAAAACCTGGACGTCTCGAACGAGCGGGTGACGATAGAGAAATTCCTCGATCTCGCGCGGATACAGATTCTCCCCGCCACGGATGACCATATCCTTCAATCGGCCGACAATATTGCAAAAACCCTCCGCATCGATGGTCGCCAGATCACCGCTATGCATCCAGCCTTGCGTATCCCTCACGGTAGCCGTCTGGTCGGGACGCCCCCAATAGCCGATCATCACCGAATAGCCGTGCGTGCAAAGTTCGCCGGGTGTTCCGCGGGGAACGGTATTGCCCTCTGCGTCGATGATCTTGACCTCGACATGCGGGTGTACCTGCCCCACCGTCGAAACGCGCCGTTCCAGCGGATCTGTGGTCGCGCTTTGAAAGCTGACGGGACTAGTCTCCGTCATGCCGTAACAGATCGTCACCTCTGACATGTGCATTTGACTAGCAACACGTCGCATGACTTCTATTGGACATGGTGACCCTGCCATAATGCCGGTCCGCAGACTGGCTAGGTCGAACTCCCTAAATCTCGGATGTTCCAGTTGAGCAATAAACATCGTCGGCACGCCGTAGAGGGCTGTGCACCGTTCCGTTGCGACCGCTTCCAGAGTCGCCCGCGCATCGAATCCCTCCCCCGGATACACCATGGCGGCGCCGTGAGTGAGACAGGCGAGATTGCCCATCGACAAACCAAAACAATGGTACAGCGGCACCGGAATACACAGTCGATCGTCGGGACCCAGGGCGATCCCCTTGCCGACAAAGTAACCATTGTTGAGCAGATTGTGGTGGGACAGTGTTACGCCTTTCGGAGTGCCGGTCGTGCCGCTCGTGAACTGAATGTTGATGGCATCATGGGCATTGAGGACCAGCGAAAGAGCGGATAGATCGGATTTATCAGCCCTTACGCCCATGGCTTCAATCGTCGCGAATGCGACCGCACCAGCAATGGGATCTGGCCCCATCTGGATAACCCACCTAAGATCGGGCAACCGGGCGGAGCGAATTCCCGCAACGCCGCCCGATGCCATCTCCGGCACCAATGACTGGACCATTCCCAGGTAGTTACTTGTCTTGAAAGCTGGCGCCAACACCAGCGCCGCGCAGCCTGAGTCGGTCAGCGCAAATTCCAGTTCTGACGTCCGATAAGCCGGATTAATCGTAACCAGAATCAAACCCGCTTTGGCAGCCGCGAATTGACTCAGCGCCCATTCAATCCGGTTCAAAGACCACACGCCGATACGATCGCCCGCCTTGAGGCCTAGCGCCAGGAGCCCCGCGGCAAGCTGGTCGGATCGCTCCCGGAGCTCCTGCCACGTCAGGCGGACGTTCTGCCCACGGTCAATCAATGCGATTCTGTCTGCCCATCGTTGAGCGGCCAGATCAAGCGCCCGGCCGATCGTGATATCCAATAACGGAACGTCGGTAGAACCAATGACGTGGCTGAGCATAAAGATAGCTCCCCTCCTTTTTACTCTTACGAACTCAGGGTGTAGGCAATACCGGCGTTGGAGCAATCCCGTGGGCAAAAGCGTTCGACTAGGCCGGGCGTCAAATCTACGATTTAAGGGCAATACTCGCAGTCCCACGTTGGGGGGGCAGCGTTACCGATCCTATCGCCTTAGCCTTGCGGTTTATCTCACCCACATGTCCCGTAAGCTGTAGGAACTCGACGTCCGGCGCAATCTGACCGGCAAAGTCTTATGAGAAAGATAGAATTCACCGTCTTCGGCGGACCGGATGTTCTGCGTGTCATCGAGTGCGAACGCCCTACCCCCGAGTCTGGCCAAGTGACAATTGACGTCACACATATCGGCGTCGGGCTGGTGGATGCGCTACTCCGGGCCGGTCTCGTTGCTCTACCCCTGCCGTTCACCCCGGGACTAGAGGTTGCCGGGCACATTGCGGATGTCGGACCGGGCGTCGCGGGACTTCAAATCGGTCAGCCTGTCGTGGCGCTTCTCCTTCTGAATTTTGGCGGGTACGCCACGACGGTGGCTGCACCAGCTACGTCTGTGATCCCGCTGCATGGCACGCATGTCGACCTTCAAACAGCCGCTGCCTGCATCGTCAATTTCACGACGGCATACATTCTGTTCGGCCAAATTGCACCTGTCGGACCGGGTAGCCGGATACTAGTCCATGGTGCCTCCGGCGGCCTGGGTACTGCGTGCGTGAAGATGGCTCGGGCACTCGGCGTGTCCGACATCGTCGCGACCACCACCTCACCGGCTAAGGCAATCTACCTGACAGACATCGGCGCATCCGCCGTTCTTGCTGCTTCGAATCTTAAAGACGGACCTGGACCGAGCGGAACGGATGGCGCTTTCGACGTCATCCTTGACCCCGTGGGCGGTGAGGTCCGGCAGCTGAGTTTGGCTGTACTCAAGCCGAGAGGAAAACTACTGGTCGTGGGCGGCGCGGAAAACTCCGCCGATATCTTGCTGTCCTCCACTGCCATCTGGCTCAATAACGCCGAGGTCATCGGCGTCAATATTGGCGCAATGTCAGCAGCGGATCCGGCACGCGTCACCGCGGCAGGTCGCGCCGTGATTGAAATGTTCGGGGATGGTCGCCTAACCCTCGGTGCTGTGCAGGTGCTTCCCTTTACGAGCGCGGCCGAAGCCCACCGGCGTCTCGAGGCGAAGGAAGTCGTCGGGAAACTCCTGTTGGCGACCTAACTTGCCCGGCCGGTTATAACGGAAGCGGGTGCGGGACTTCGTTTCCAGCCTGTCAGATCTTTCTTTCGGTCCAGATTCATTGCCGACTACAGGCTGGGCCGGCCCATGTTCCGAGCGCTGTTAGAGCTTAAGTACGATCTTTCCGAAATGTGAGTTCGACGCCATGTATGCATGGGCCGCCGCCGCCTCATCAAGCGGGAAAGTGCGGTCCACCGGAAGCCTGATCCTGCCCGACACGATCGCTTCCCAGAGATCCGCGCGCATCACTCTGACGATCTCGCGAACTTCCGCAAGATTGCGTGTGCGAAAGGTCGTGCCCATATAGTTGAGTCGCTTGAGGGAGTGCAGGTCCAGATCGAATTCGGTCTTGACGCCCCCGAGTCGGCCAACATTGACCATCCGACCCAGAACTGCGGCGGCTTTCATGCTGCCGTTTACCGTCGCGCCGGATACCATGTCGATAATCACGTTAGCACCTTGACCGTCCGTGGCCCTAAGAACCTGATCGACCCAACCTGGATCGCTCGGATCGATGACAAGATCAGCCCCAAACTCGGCAAGCCGCTTCGAGCGAGGTGCTGAGGTCGACGTCGCAATCACCATGCGTGCGCCCACCATCTTCGCGATCTGGAGGGCGGCGAGACCGACCGCCGAACTTGCACCTTGTACGAGCACGGCCTCGCCGGAGCTCAGGCGGCCGTTGGTGATGACGGCATCATGCGCCGTCATGAGCACGAGCGGGAGTGCCGCTGCGTGCTCAATGGCAAGATTACTTCCGTCCAGCGAAATTGCTCGTCCCATGTCGGCCACCGCATATTCCGCGTAGCCGCCGGTACCCGAGCACATCACGAACTCGCCAGGCTTGAAGGCCGTCACGCCAGCACCGACCGCGACGATCTCGCCCGCCCACTCCATGCCGATGGGTTTTCCCCAGCTATCCTTGCTCGCAACGCCGGCGCCCTTGGCCGCGTTGAGATCGGCGCGATTCATCCCGGCCGCCAACACACGAACTAGCAATTGCTCGCTGGCAGGCTGCGGTCTGGGTAACGACTTTATGGTCAGACCATTTTCGCTAGCGACGCCCGCCTTCATCATCTCAGCCATAATTGTCTCCCCGGACTTACTCGAAGATCTCGGCGTAACACGAAGAACTCACAAAGACATCAGCATTTCGCACGCCCCGTACACTACAACTTCATTCAGCACCGCGACTCCCATAACGCTGTCGCTGCTTTCGAATCAGCTCAATCATAACCTCGCGAAAGTCTTGACCTTCTGCTATTGCCTTGGCCTTTGTTTCGGTCCACATTTTCAAATCCGCATGCCCTTGCTCGGTATGCATGTTCCATTCTGGGTCGACCGGCAGCGTGATCTCAAGACGGAGTCCATTGGGGTCATGAAAGTAGATGCTGAGAATGAGTCCCTTATGATCGACCGGGCCGATCACGTCGACGCCATTCTTTACGAGCCACTCTTTCCACTGAAGCAGCTCTTCACGGCTCCCCGCCTGCAGCGCGAGGTGGTCGAATACGTCATAGGCTGGGTGCGGCAGGGGCGCGCGGCCCGGCAAGCCAGGGACCTCGAAGAATGCGATTGTCGATCCGTCTTGCATCCGAAAGAAAATATGGAAATAGGGGAAATCGTCACCCGTTGAGGGCACTTTGTCGTCATAGACGGTACTGGCTAGTTCCATACCCATGACTCCAATATAGAAGTCCGCTGTCGCGCCGACGTCGTGGGTGACCCAGGCGAGATGATTTAGCATGACGGGTACGAGGTTCGGATTGCCCGGTCGTAACTTCCGAGCGGGCGTGGGACCTGCAGCGTTGGGCATGAGCCTTTCTCTCCGTGCGTCTTAGGACCGGTGATCGCCAATCGTGGGGCCGCAGAAATCAGGGTTGGCGGCCAAACAAGGTGAGCATAAGATAGTTCTGAGGCGAATCGCTGCCCCCCCGTCCGGGGACGCGCTTGCGGACGGTTCGGTCGCTGTCCCCGCGACGGGGACATACATGGCAATTGCACACTCTATATTGGAGCGCTAAATGTACGCTCACAAACGGATGCGTCAATGAACACGACTAACATTCCGTCGACCTCGGGACCATGTCCGTTTTCGACGGGTCGCACACCGTCCTTGATGTTCAGCGACGGCTTGTATGAAGGCTTGGCGGAGGCCCGGCGCGCCCAACCCGTCTTCTACTCGCACGAGGTCGGCCATTGGGTTGTCACGCGTTACAATGATGTGCTCACCGTGCTGCAGGACACAGGGCACTTCTCCGCCAGAAACGCCGCGGTTCCCGTGACTCCACTCCACGCCGACGCGCGACGCATTTTGACCGAGGGTGAATTCTCACCGGAAACTACAGTCGCCAGTATCGATCCACCGCAGCACACGCGATTACGCACCGCCTACAACACGCAACTCAATACAGCGGTCGCCAAACTGCTGGAAGGCGATATCCGGCGAATCGTCGCGGCCGATATTCAAAAGCTAGAAGGCCGCCGCCGGGTCGATCTGTTGGCCGACTTCACCTATGAACTCCCGGCGCGGGTTATCTTTCTTCTCTTGGGCATACCGGACGAAGACGTGCCAATCGTGAAGCAACTGGCGACGGGCCGCTTTCAGATCGATTTCGCCCCATCTACCCGCGAGCAGCAGATCGCCGCGTCAACGAACTTGCTTGGCCTCTGGAATTACACCTGCCGACTGGTGCAACGACGAATCCGCACGCCCAGTAACGATTTTGTGGGCGGCTTGCTTGCGCTGCGCAACGGCGACGATGGAGTGTTGACCATCAATGAGATCAACACCATAGCGTATGGCCTGGTCTTTGCGGGCCATGAGACTACGACAAATCAGCTCACTAATACGGTGCGCGAAATGCTGCTAGCGCGCGCCAATTGGGAAGCGATTTGTGCCGATCCAACACTCGTTCCGAACGCGATTGAGGAAGGCCTTCGCTATTGTGGAACGGTCATAGGCTGGCGCCGTACGGCCAAGGAAGATCACGAACTTAGCGGTGTGACCGTCCCGAAAGATGCACCGATTCTTCTCTCTTTGGCCGCCGCCAATCGCGATCCTGCAATATTTGAGGATCCTGAGCGTTTCAACGTACATCGCAAAAACGCGCGGCGGCACCTGACGCTGGGTGCTGGGCCACACTTTTGTTTGGGAGCTCCTCTCACACGACTGGAAATGAAAATATCACTTGAAGCTCTCTCTCAACGCTACCCTAGCATGCGACTCGTAGACGGCCCTTCGCCTCCGCATTATCGGACCTTTATCATGCGGGTGCCTGAGCAGTTGATGGTTGACCTCGAGGCCTGAGACACGGGACGCTACATCGCCTACTACCTTCGTCAGTGCAAACATGCACGTCGTTCCACGCGTGACACCGCGCGCTACCGCGCCCCCAGCGTCACCACTGTCTCCTTCTGCAAATCCCCGTATTGAACGCTGGAGAATATCATAAGCGCGATGGACCCGACCCATAGAAGCTTCGTGTAATTTACCCGTATGGCCATTGATAGCCGCGCTTAGTGCCAACGAGCGTTCAGCGTTACGCCGTAGGTTGCCGGCATGCCCGCATCCCGGTATAGCGTGTCTACACCCACAAAGGCGTCTACCGCGTAGAACTTATTTGTGACGTTTTTTCCAAAGAAGGTAAGACGCCAAGCACCACCCGCTGTCTCGATACCTGCTCGGAGGTCCAACAGCGTGTAGGAATTCAATTCGAAATCGGGTGCCGGAACAGCCGCCGAATCGAATGTGGAATTGGAGCTTCCGTGATGCGTCAAAGAAATACCTGCGAATGCTTTGATAGATCCGTTCAAAGACCGCTCGTATTGTGCGTCGGCCAGGACGCTAACCTTCGGTGTCAGGGGCAAATTGGCGCCGTTGATGTCTCCATAGGCGCCCGCCTGATTGTATGTGAAGAACGAACTGGTAACCTTGGAGTCGAGATAAGTTGCGGCGATGCTCAAATTTAGACCGTCGACTGGAGCGACAGTAAGCTCGCTCTGTAAGCCAAGTACTCGAGATCTCGGGATGTTCACCAACTCTTCGAGAAGCCCAAAGGTGGGATCCAGCACTCTGCTGCGCAGCTGCTTATTCGTATAGGAATAATAGAACGCGGACCCGTCAAGATGAGCTCGACGATCAAAGAATGGTGCTTTGAACCCGACCTCAAAGGCGTCGAGCTTCTCCTGTTTGGCCGGTGTAAATTGAGTGGTCTGGGAGGCGGCAGTTGGCGAGATTATTCCCGACTTGTACCCTCGGCTCGCGCTGACGTAGAGAAGCGTGCCCCCATCGAACTTGTAGTCGAGGCCGCCGTGCCAGGACAGGCTTTTCTCGTTTAAGCCGTTGCGGACCTCCGACGGACTCAAGTCGGGGGGCGGCGTCAAAGATACGCAACCTCCAGGCGCAATCGCGACTACCGGCGTGGTTTTGGCTCCGACCGAAGCAAAGACCTCCTGAAGTGTTGTAAAGAGATTAGATAGCGCAGCGGCGTCTCGAGAGGGATTCCAGTCATACACACAGGTGTTTGCGTGACGTATCGAGTCCGTTCCGCGAAGACCCACGTGTGCTGTGAAACGCTCGTTGAGTTGGTAGTCAAGATTGCCGAAAACCGCATAGTCGTTTACATCCGTTATCGTTTTTCCCGCCGGGAACTCGAACGCAGAGATAGACGGTATCGGCTTATCATTAGTATCGTTTGTGGTAAATAAGAGCGCATCGTCAATATGCATGTAGTCAAAGTACACGCCCGCAGTCCAGACAAACGGACCCTGTTTGCCCAACAGTCTGATCTCCTGGTTAAAGGCTTCGACGCTTCCTACGGCGCGGGCCAAAAACGACGGGCCGCCCAAGCTCTCGGCACCGGTTGGCCCATCAATACCGCTTAGATCTGACAACTTATCCTGCTTCACGTTCTGATAGCTTGTAAGTGCAGTTAGAGTGATATTTGAGGTGAAGTCATAGTCGGTTCGCACTGAGATCTGAAAAAATGGATCTTTGGAGCGCAATCCAACTCCGGCTGGCCAATCCGCGGCCCGCGGATCATTGGGAGCAATGGGAGCCGCCAACAGTTGGGGGCTTGCAAGTGCTGGAAACGGCGGAACGGCCTTGACTAGTTGGTGGGCCTGGGTATCCGAATTATCATAGAAGCCAGATAGGCCGACTTCAAACTTCAATCGATCGCTAGGATGCCAGTCTAGCAGCAGCCGTCCTTGAAAGACTCGCGTATCACCAAGTTGGTCGCCCGGCCGCGTTTGACTATATTGCCAGGCTCCGCCGCTGACCGATCCAACGGCGAGGCGCGCGTTGACGCTTTCGGTGAGCGGTCCGCTCACGAAGCCGTCGACGGAAGTCTTATTGAATCGCTCGTAGGTGGCGTTTGCGCCGGATTGAAACGAAGAGGTTGGTTTTGCCGTTACATAGTTTATGGCGCCCCCCGTAGAATTTTGACCAAATAGCGTGCCCTGAGGCCCGTACAAAACCTCTACGCGTTCTAAGTCGAGAGGTGAGACTTCGGTCATGACCGGTGATGTCAGCGGAATCTGATCCACATAAACAGTTACCGCGGGTGATGAAGCTAAGCCAGATTCGTAGAGCCCCACGCCGCGCAGGACGTAGACCGGTTCTTGGTAGGGCGATGGCGTGTAGTTAAGACCAGGCGTAACTCTAACGAGATCCGCGGTACTGGTAATGCCGCGCTCAATCAACGTATCGCCGGTTGCAGCAGTTATTGTCATTCCGACAGAGTTAATGGATTGACTGCGCTTTGTGGCAGTAACCACGATCTCGTCAATTTTGCCAGAACTCCCGCTTGTGGCCTCGTTGTTGTCAGCGATCGCGACATCAGTCTCATCATTGGCCGCTGCGGCGGCAAGAGTGCCGGCGAAAGACGCACAGGCGACTGTTAAGCACAGCAGAAACATCTTAAATACTTGCACGGACGCCCTCCCCAGAGACTAAAATTCCTTTTATCTACGATAACTTTGCCCCATCCTTCAAGATGCGGTATCCCTACCGCGGGGGACACGGAGCGTGGTTTTAAATGGAAGGTCTCGACGAAGAACTGGCTGTCAATGCGGCGGAGCAAGCACAGGACTGCCACAGACAACGACGATGATCGCTATCGCGAAGCTGATCCTGCTGCCTTTGACGTAACGGGTGGGTGCTGTCTCCAGCCTGGCGACCTCGAAGGCCGGTTCGCGGAAACGAACAGACAGGTCATCGGCGCAGTGATTCTCTCGCCGGTGCAAAGGATGAGTCTTGCAGCACCTCGAGGATGGCATTGCTGGCCGTGTGCGCGGCGGGAAAGCCGGCATAGGCGGCCGCCTGGATCGTCGCCTCCTCGATCTGGCGGACAGCTAGACCGTTCGTCAGGCCAATGCGGATATGGTTCTTGAGTTCTTCCGTTTGTCGCAGGGCAATCAGGATTCCGATCGTCACGAGGCTGCGTTGGTTGGCGTCAAGGACGTCACGCGACCAGATCTGGCCAAAAACGAACTCCATCGACATCGCCGTCATGGTCGATCCGACGTCGCCAGAGTCGACCGTTTGCCGCATCGCATCGGCGCGCTCCGTGCCGCGCAGCCCGGCATAGATCGCGAGGCCGTCTAAGACACCCTGGCGCGTGGAAGCGAGTTCGTCCGCCATGTGAGTGCCTGACCCCGACACCAAGGACCGCTTTGGCCTCGAGGAAGGCTTCGAGGCCGAATACGCCGTATTCTCGCCCAATGCCGGATTGCTTGTATCCACCGAACGGCGCCAGCGGATCATGCGGTGCGCCGTTGATCACCACACGGCCGGTCTGTAGTCGCGCGGCGATCGCCCGCGCATGGGCCGGATCGGACGAGAACACATACGAAGAGAGGCCGTAATCGGTGTCGTTGGCGATGGCGATCGCTTCGTCCTCATCGCGATAGGTGAGAATGCACAGCACCGGCCCGAAGATCTCCTCGCGGGCGATGGTCATCTCATTGGTGACATCAGTGAACAGCGTGGGCCTGACGAAATATCCCCCGAGCCCATCGGGATGGCCCTCTCCGCCGGCGACTAGAGTCGCGCCCGCCTCTATCCCAAGACGGATGTAGCGCTGCACCCGTCTTATTGTCTTGCACTCACCATGGGACCGATCGCGGTGGCAGGGTCGCGCAGGTCCCCGACCTTCGTCGCCGCCATCGCCGTCTTCGCCAGGGGCAGGACGTCGGACAGCCGCGCCTCTGGCACGAGAATGCGTGTGCCTGCGAGGCAGGCCTGGCCGCTGTTCTGGAAGCCCGCCGTGATGGCCATCCGCACAGCCGCTTCGAGATCGGCGTCTTCCAAAATGAGGCTCGGCGACTTGCCGCCGAGTTCCAGAGTGACCCGCTTCACCGTGTCTGCGGCCGCTTTCATGATCGCCTTGCCTACGGCGGTGGATCCGGTGAACGAGATCTTGGCGATGTCCGGGCTTGTAGTGAGTTCCGCGCCCACCACTTCGCCGCGGCCCGTCACGATGTTGAACAAGCCAGGCGCAGCGCCTGCCGCGTGCAACGCCTCGGTGACGATCTCGGTCTGCAACGCGCTCATCTCGCTCGGCTTGATTACCGCCGTGCAGCCCGCCGCAAGGGCATAGGCGAGCTTGTTACAGATGAACCCGGCATTGGCGTTCCAGGGCGTAGTCAGCCCAGCCACCCCGACGGGCTCCATGACAACTTCGGAATCTCCAACCGGACGGGTGAAGCTGTAGGCCTCCAGCGTCTTCGCCGCGTCGAGGAAGGACTCCGCAGCGTAGCGTGCGGTCCACCGGGCCCGCGCCACCGGCGCGCCATACTCGAGGATCGTTGCCTCTTCGAGATCAGCGCCTCGGGACAGCACGGCGTCGTGGAGATTGCGCAGCAACTCGAGCCGTTCTGCTTTGCCGGTGCTGGCATACGACGGCAATGCGCGCTTGGCCGCTTGGATCGCCCGTCGCGCGTCTTCGGCGTTCGCCAGTCGAACCTGTCCGATCACCTCGCCACGCGCCGGATCGAATAGATCGAACATCTCCGTGCCGTGCGGTTTCACAAAAACGCCGTCGATATAAATCCGTTCGACTATCCGCATAACGCATCCTCTCACTCGATCACTTTGCAGCCAGGAGGTTAACTCGTTAGCCTTGCCGTGATAAGCTGGACAATTCGTGACAGCGCAATCACTGGCAGTAACGACACTATGTTGCCCACCGACAGCTCCTACGCGATGTTCCGGATCCTCAAGAACGCACAACTCGTGATGTACCCTGATTCGAATCATGGGGCGATCTTCCAGTATCATGACCAGTTTGTGACCGAAGCGAACAATTTCCTGAAGCGCTAAAGCACGGCGGCGTGATCGTGTACGATGAGATCACGTCGACGGTGGCGCCACGGTGCCTTTCTTCTTTACGTCGGAAGTCTCCTTAGTCGTGCCCATTGAATTTGAAAAGTTATCGGGGGCGTACCTGTATTTCTGATGAACATTCAGCTGATCACCGCTCCACAGACGACGCAAGTGACGTTTGGCGCCATCCCGACGCATAGCTTCTCAGCCGCACTCAGGCGTTCGTCGCGTACTACTCAATTAATTGCTCTATTCTTGACTGATCGTTCCATAATAGCTTACTATCACGAGCGTGGCGAGACCAAAAGAATTTGTTGAGGAGCAGGCGCTGGACGCAGCGATCGACGTATTCCGGGAGCATGGGTTCGATGGCACTTCGGCCGAAATGCTCGTGCGTGCGTTGGGGATTGGTCGGCAGAGTCTCTACGATACCTTCGGTGACAAGTGGCAAATCTATCTTTCTTCGGTGCGCCGCTACGTCGGTGCCGAGACGCGCGCTCATGTTCTTGCACTTCGAAGCGGCCCGCAGGCCATTGATGGCATCCGGGCCATGATCGATCGCGTGGTTGCCGATGCCGCCCAGAGTTGCCTGGGCGTCAACTCAATCTGCGAGTTCGGGCGTGGCCGCCCGGAACTGGCTGATATCCACGATGCTGCGGCACATTCGATCAGCACCGCTGTCGTTACACGCGTTCGCGAAGCGCAGACTGAAGGCGATGTTGCGCCTGAGCTCGATCCGAAAGATGCGGCGCGATTCCTATCGGCGAGCTTCGCCGGAATCCGGGTTGCGGCGCGCGGTGGCGCGAATGCCAAAGAGCTGCGCGCCCTCGGGCGCCTGGCGTTGTGTGTGAAGTTGCAGATGCGTCGCGACGCCCTGGGTCTCGAATTCATCGAGCAGCCATAGCACACCGTGGCAATCAACGCTCTCAGCTCTGGCCAATTCTCGAAGCGGCCCGTCGCCCGTCAGCAGCGTCCACCCGTTCATCTTGGCCAACGCCAGTGCGAAGCTATCGGGTACTGTCAACTGCCGCTGCGCTTGTCGGTGACGCATGGCCATGGCAACCCCCTCGCCGTCGAGCGATTCGACCCTCAGTCCCAGTCGCAGGAGTTCGTCCCCCACCGTATTGACGCAGCTCGCGCTCGTACAGCACGTCGGGGACGGCGAAGGTGGCCGACAATTTGAAGGCGCACTCAATCAGCTCGCCACGCTCAAGATCAATCAAGACCGAAGTATCGGACACCAGAATCGTCATGCTTCTTCAAGCGAAAGAAACCGCAGCCTCGGGATGATCGAGCCGATCATTGAGCCGTCGGACACTAATTCCCAGCAATTCCGCCGTCTTGGCCTCAGATAAGGCACCCTCCGCCACAGCGCGATAGCACAGCCTTTCAAACCTCTGTGGTTTCTCTTTTTCTGGGGAGATTGCGCCGGGCTCTTTGAAAGGAGACGCCCGCCAACCGCGGTCCTTGAAGCTTTCAAATAGAGATTTGAATAGCTGCTCGCCAATGATTCCTAAATCTTTGCAGCGATACGTGATTGCCTGAAAACTCGTGCCAAATAGATTTTTTAGCTGCAGCAATTCGGCCATGCTCACCGACGTCCGGTGCTTACCCACTTCGTTCCACAAGCTTTCGGCAGGCATCAGAAATGCGGCGGCAAAGCGATGTGCCGCTTTCTCGCAATCCAGCCCCGGTGCTATATCCATGACAAGATGCCCAAGCTCATGGGCCAAATTGAAACGCTTGCGCTCTGCCCAATCTTTACTGTTGATGACAATGACAGGCAACGACGCCCGGTTCGGTCGCAAAACCTTCGCCGTTAGTCCGTCGACTTTGTCTGCCATGATGGACAAAATCTTGATGCCGCGCTCTTCGAGCAACTCGACCAGATTCGGCAGAGGATCGAGTCCAAGCCCCCAATCTTGACGAAGACTGCGAGCCGCCCGGTCCGCTTCATTCACATCATTGAGTACGGGATAGGGAGCCTCTCTCGGCTTGTCCCACTCGATCGTCAGGCCGAGCAACTCCTCGACGGCGAGATAACGCTCGAAGAGATGCAGCACCTGGGCCTCGACCTGGGCCTGCTCCTTGGCGCTCATTTTTGCCTTCTTGCGAAATTCCACCCCGTCGAGCGACATCTCCTGCTCGGACAACAGGTAGTCCTCAGATACTCCCAGGGCTTTAGCGATGGCGATGAGTACCTGAGACCCCGGCATCATTTCGTCCTGTTCGTATTTGCTTAAGGCCTGCGCGGTGACTAGGTTGTCAATCTTACTTTCCAGGTCCCTCAGTGAGAGTCCAGCGGCAGCCCGTGCCGTCCTAAGTCTATGACCTATCATAATATTTCTCCTATCCGCTTAGGTTGACAAATAGTAATATTTATTGTTATTTTGTCAATCGAAAATATTTAACCCTGACTCAGAGGACGCCATCTATGAACAGGAAAAATGTGTACGTGGAACAAAGACCCCAGGGCGATTTTGCCGTTCGCAAAGCGGGTTCTGACAGAGCCAGCGCTATAGCGCCAACGCAGGCGAAAGCCATCGAGCGAGCCCGCGAAATCAGCCCTGGAGTGGTGCCGGACTTAGAGCGCGTGCGGCACACGAATCGCGGTAAGCCGGATCAGTGGCGTAAAGCCTGATCGCCATTTCTGTAAAGGCGCTCCGCGGAGAGGCCACGCGGTAGGCGATGCAAATCTTCATAGACGAGTCCGGCACCTTCGCGTTAGCCGAGCAGGGTTCCACGATTGGAGCGGTCGGTGCGTTAGTGGTGACCGACGGCCAGCTTCCGGCCTTGGAGCGCAGATACGCGAGGTTACGGCCCCAGCTGCCGACGCACAATGGCGAAGTTAAGGGTCGACTAATGGATGAGGTAAGCGTTGCGCGGGTTGCGGACCTGGCGCGACGAATGGGTCTCATTTTCGAGATCACAGTTCTCGACATGGCCCAAAATAGCGCAGACAACATACACGCTCATCGCCTAGCTCAATGCGAGGGCCTCACAAAGAATCTCACCGTCGCGCACAACGCTCAGTTGATTGCCGACGTATGGGCTCTTCGACGACGGCTTGAACAGCTGCCGTTGCAGCCTCTATGCCCAGTCGATGGCAATGTTCGACCTCGTATGGAGGACCTTCAAACATGCCGCGGCTTACTACAGCCAGCGAGAGCCGAAAGCACTCGCAAGTTTCCGATGGGTGGTGGACGCGAAAGACCCGAGCGGCAATACAGAATATGAAGATTGGTGGTCCAAGGTCGTGAGGCCGTTTTTGCAGACGATATCGATTCGCGATCCTTTTCCCGAACTCGAGGATGGCGACTACTCGCATTTCGTTGGAAAGCCCATGGCCGTTCCGGAGCATGTTGTGATGCAATTCCCAGACGCACGTGGAGATCAAGCATTTTCGATGAATTCGGCGTTTGGAATTGAGTTCTCACCCGCCACCAGTTGCGGTCTCGAGATTGTCGACGTTCTAACCAATGCCGTTCGCCGTGCCCTTAAAGGGCGCCTTGGCCAAGAAGGCTGGGGTGGTATTTCGCGATTGATGATTCACCGACATCCGCCATACATCCAACCGATGCATTTCGCAGACAGCAGCCGCGCTCCGCCTGCGAGTATTGCCGAAGTGATTCGACGGCTAAGCACGGGCGGACGATCCATGCTTACTAGAAAACTTTTGTTAAAGGCCTGAGGCAGAGTCGGTCCTTTGATCAGAGGTCCGCGGCGGCCTCCAGCCGGTGCAGTAAATGGTGGGCCGTGTACCCACCGAATTCACGTCGTAAGCTATTGTTTTCGATAGAACAAAAATTTGTAAATTATTGCGATGGCCCAACCGGTGACCCGTTCCGAGTGTGGCTGTCCGCGGACGTTCCTGGACAATCACGCCGTTCTAGCGGGATCCAAGATCCGTCCACAAACCATATGTCTGGCCGCTGTCTTTTGCCTCACAACTGACAGGTGGGATTCGAAACGACGTGTCCTTCCTGACGATTTAGTAAGTTACGGGGAATCCGAGTCTCAAGAATCCCCACCGATCCCCAGGTCTCCCCGCTTTCGGCCGTAGGTTTTGGCAGTAGGCAGAGTTAGATGAGCGACAGCGGTGACGTGTAAGGAGGACTCAGCCGCCCGACAGTGTGTGCGTATTGCGCCGCCTCCATTAGCGCCTGTGGTCCGGCATCTGCAGTCAACAAAATGCCGTTGCCATCAATCAGCGCATGCTGAATTATGCAGGTCTCATTGGAGACTGAGGTCGGCTCCGGACTGTTAGACAGCGTTTCCACATCCCAAGACTCATCGAACCATGTCTTAGCTCTGTCCACCAAACCTCGAAACAGGCTTCCGATCGACTCTGACATCTCGGCTCCGCGATAGGAGGTGGGCGTCTTCTCTAGATCCGGCAAGAGAGAGAGATGTACCGCTGTCGCGAAAGCGCCAGCACCAGGAAGGGACCGATCCAAGTTCCTTGGAACACCTCATGCACCATTGTCCCGCTGCTGTGCGGCGAGCCTCTCCAGCTCCACCAGGTAACCATGTCGCTCGCGGATTTCCTCTACCAGTCCCGATAATTCGTAGCTACCATGAAAATGGTGGAGAACCTCGGCCGCATAGAGCCATGGTCGATTCATCCACAAATTCTTCACGCTGAAGTGCTTCAGGACACTTACAAGCCCAGTGGCGTGATCATTATCGGCATGGGTGAGCACCATGTGGCTGATGAACCAACCCTTTCCATAGTGAGTCTCGATGTGCCGGATAATTTGTATCTGTCGTGTCGGCAAATCCGCCATCCACGACGTGTACGAAATGTCCGGTCTGGTCGTTGCCGAAGCGGATGCAGATGGCTTCGCCATTGCCCGCCCACACCGGAAGAGAGTCGATTTCAAACTTTGATCGTACTCGCAGCGCTTTTTTTGCTCCGTGTTCGCGGCCTCGAATCCGCGATATTCGGCTAATGCCTCTGCTTGTGCAGTGAACACCCCAAGATATGGATGCTCTCTATGAGCTGCGGCCTTGAGAATCGGCCCTGGCGCCCCGTGCCGCCTGCACGAAGCCGGCTGCCCGCCGCCCTATTTCCGCCAGGTCGTATTCCGGGCGGAAGAGGTCCGTGCCAAATCCAAGGCCGGCCGCGCCGGCCGCGAGCCATTCGGCGATATTGCGCGCACCGACGCCGCCCACCGGAAATACTCCGACATCGCGCGGCAGCACGGCGCGCAGAGCCTGCAGGTGTTGTGGGCCGTAGGTCGATGCGGGAAACAGCTTGAGTTGCTTCGCGCCGGCGCGAATCGCGTGAAACGCTTCGGTTGGTGTTGCTATGCCGGGCAGCACCTGCAGGTCGAGTTGCAAGCCACATCGGATCACGTCGCCATCACAGTTCGGCATGACGGCGATGCGGCCGCCGGCCTGTTTTGTGCGGCGTACGTCATCCGCCGTCAGTACGGTTCCCGCTCCGATCGTCCAGTCGGCCCGTCCGCAGGCCGCAAGCGCCGCGATGCTCGTGAACGGATCGGGGGAATTGAGTGGCACTTCGATCATGCGGATGCCTGCGTCGTATAACACGTTGGCTACGTCGACTACCCTTTCTGGGACCACCCCACGCAGGATCGCAATCAAGGGGATCCCGGACGCCGGTTCAGATCTCATGTTCCTGTCATACCCCGCGACAGTAAGCGGTGTACCTGCAAGAGCCCATTGAGCGATGCCGCATCGCCATCCACCTGCGAGGTGTCATAGCCGCGGGACGCACAGGCACGTGCGTAGAGCTGCATAAGCTGCGTGGCGCCGACCAGGAACACGTGGCGCACAGAGCCGCACAGGACATCCAATGCCCCGTGGACATCGCTGGCCACCAGCAGCCCCGAGAGATAAGCCGACGCCGCCTCGGCCGCGAATTCGCCGCTGAGCTGGCGGCTGCGAGGTTCGAACAGGCGATGCAGCAGCTGGGTATGTGGGAATTCGTTGAAGTGCGCCAACCCGTTGTCGAAAGCGTCCATGTGCGTGGTGCTCGCAACGCCGTCGTTTCCACGGATCAGAACACTGTGGTCGCGCAACAGAGCGAATACCTCGCCGGTTGGCGCGGTAAAAAATTCGCGGACCCATCCCTCATCGACCACCACCCACTTGGTGTGCGTGCCGGGGAGACAGATCACGCAACGTCCCTCGCGGAGCTCCGCCGCTAAATTCAGCGCACCGAGTATCTGGGTTTCTTCGCCGCGCATGAAATCTGGCGCGTTGAACCGGTTGTGGCACGACAGCCCGGGTACAACTGCGATGGCGCCCTCCTGTATTGAGGCACACGCATCGGCGATCTGTTCAGGCCTGGCAGGGCACGGAAGGTACGGTGCTTGCGTCCATCCGAGGCTCGACCCGACCATCCCGCAAAGCACCGCGGGCAGTGCTCCGTGGCTCTCCTTCCATCGTGCCGTCAGGGAGCTGAAGACAAGAGCAAACCGACCGCTCGCGTCGGCCGCGCCCGGACCGCTGATTGCGTCAAGCGCAGCCCCCTCCGCATCGCAGAGAAAGAGCCGCAAGTTGCTGGTGCCCCAGTCGCCGGCGATGAACTTCGCAGCACGCATCAATGCGGTTCAACAGCATGCACCCGCGAATTGCGGCGCAGCGTAGCCACCACGTCACAGCTTCGCAAGCCGTCCTCCATCGACCAATACCGAGGCGCCGGTCACGAACCGGGCGTCATCGGAGGCAAGGAACGCGATGGTCGCTGCGATATCCGCTGGCGATCCAACCTCTGCTGCATCAATCTTCTCCGCGCCAGACTGAATGACGGGACTTGACCTCAGCATCGCGGTGTCCACCGCCCCGGGCAACACGGCGTTGACGCGGATGTTGCGCACGCGGCCCTCGATCGCGGCCGATCGCGTCAAGCTCTCGAGGGCGGCTTTCGCGGCGGCGTAGGGAGCCACCAACGTGGAGGTCTGGCGCGCGTGGATCGAGGCGACGTTCACTATGGCGCCGCCACCGGCCATGTGGCGCAGCGCTTGGGTCGTGAAGAACGCCGCGCCAAGCAAGTTGACATCGAGAATGCGGCGCCAATCTGCGCCGGTCAACTCGGCGATAGGCTTGTAGATCATCATGCCCGCCACGTTCACGATGACATCAAGGCCACCCAGTTCGGCCTGGGTGCGCTCGACCACCGCAGCCACTTGCTCCTCCTCGGCAATATCGCAGGCTGCGGTCGCCACCTGTGGCGCACCTGCGCTGCGTAGTCGCTCTGCGGCTGAACCGTCATCGGACAGAAGATCGACCAACATCAATTTCGCCCCCTCGGCGGCGAAGCGTTCCGCCGTCGCAAAGCCAATACCTCCCAACGCGCCGGTGATGATGACGTGCTTATCGAGGAAACGCTGACTCACCATTCGCGCAGGCTCCCGTCCGGCCCGCGCCAGATGGGATTGCGCCAGCGGTGCGCGTCTTTCGCCGCCTCGCGGACGCGAGCCTCGTCAATTGACACACCCAGGCCCGGTGCCGTCGGCGCGGCAACGCTGCCACCGACGATATCGAAAACCCGGCCGTCGGCGAGGTAGGTCAAAAGATCGGCGGCCGGACTGTTGTAGTGGATGCCGAGCGAAATCTCCTGGATGACGAAGTTGGGCGTGGCCACCGCGATCTGCAGACATGCGGCCAACGCCAACGGCCCGAGCGGACAATGCGGTGCTACAGCGACGTCATACGCCTCGGCCATCGCAGCGATGCGGCGAACCTCGGAGATGCCACCTGCATGGCTCAGGTCGGGCTGGATGATGTCGACTGCGGCAAGCTCGAAGAGGCGCTTGAATTCGAAGCGTGTGTAAAGGCGCTCACCCACCGCAATGGGCACGCTGGTGTACTCTGCGAGCTGGGCAATCGCCTCGGGGTTTTCGGAGAGCAGCGGTTCCTCGATGAACAAGGGGCGAAGGGGTTCAAGCGCGCGTGCGAGCTGGCGCGCCATCGGTTTGTGGACCCGTCCGTGGAAATCCACTCCCACGTCAACTCCCACCTCCCGAACCCGTTGCAGGCGTTCGACCGCGTCATCCAGACGCGCCGGACTGTCCAGCCATCCCAGATCTCCCGTACCGTTCATTTTGACGGCGCGCAAACCTTGCGCCTTGCGCGCCGCGGCCGCGGCGACAACATCCGATGGGCAATCCCCGCCGATCCACGCGTAGACGTCGACGCGGTCGCGCACTTTCCCCCCCAGTAGCTCCCAAACGGGAACGCCTAGCCGTTTACCCTTGATATCCCACAGCGCCTGGTCGGTTCCAGCGATCGCGGACATCAGGACCGGTCCGCCGCGATAAAACCCCAGTCGATACATAGTCTGCCACGCATCCTCGATGCGCGCCGCGTCCGCACCGATCAACCGGTCTCGGATGTGCTCCATCGCGCCGTCGACGGCCTCTGCGTGGCCCTCCAGGCTCGCTTCCCCCCAGCCGATCAGGCCGTCAGTCGTTTCGATGCGCACAAACAGCCACCGGGGCCACACACGGAACGTCTCGATTTTTGCGATGAGACTCATAGGCGAAGCTTCATTGTTGACTCGTGGAGCGGGAACCGCGCTGTGGTAGACGCACCCGGCCGGATTGGCGCAGGCGGTCGAAAATGACGGCGGCGAGCAGAATTCCACCTCGCACGACGTATTGGTAGAAAGTGGGAACATCGAGCAGATTGAGGGCGTTCTGGGCCGCACCCATGATCAACACGCCGATGATGACTCCGGCTACCGTGGCAACACCGCCCGACAGGGATACGCCCCCCAGTACGCAGGCAGAGATCACCGCAAGCTCCAGACCCTGACTCGTGTTTGGCTGGCCCGAGGTGATTCGCGCAGCTAGGACGATTCCCGCAACTGCGGCGACGAGCCCCTGTAGAACAAAAACGCCAATGCGGACTCGGTCGACGGGCACGCCGGCAAGCCGCGCCGCTTCGGGGTTGCCGCCGATCGCCAACACATTGCGTCCAAACACGGTGCGATTGAGCAGCGTGCCGAAGGCGACGAACGCCAGGAACATGATCCAGATCGGGTAATTGAGGCCGAGGAAACTGCCCGAGCCGAGTATGTAGAAGCGCTCCACCAGTATGGATACGGCCTTGCCACCCGAGGTGAGGAAGGCCAAGCCCCGCACGATCTCCATGGTGGCCAGCGTCACGATCAGCGAATTAACCCTCAGTCTTGCCACCACCCAGCCGTTCAGAAAACCGATCACGGCGCCCGCTGCGAGGCCGGCAATGATTCCGATGGCGACGCCGCCCGTCCGTTCGATCACGACCGCCGTCAGCACCCCCGCCAGCGCGGTGATCGAGCCCACCGATAGGTCGACCTCGCGTAGCGCCAGAACCAACATCATCGTAGTGGCAATAGTTCCCACCAGCGTCACGGACAAGATGAGACCGCGCATATTGCGCAGACCCGCGAAGTCTGGGACGAGCACGCAGAACCCTGCCAGGACCAACACCAGCAACACTAATTGCACTCCGAAGCGGCGAACGATCTGGATTGATGCGTTCATGCTGAGCCGGCTCGCCCATCGGGTAACGCAAGCCGCAGAAGGCGATCCGGCGTGGCAGCGGCGCGCTCCATGATCGCGGCGATACGCCCTTCCCGCATGACCACGATTCGATCGGCCACGCCCATGACTTCTGGGATGTCAGAGGATGCAAACAGGATCGTCTTGCCCGTCTCCGCCAGCCGGTACATGTGGCCATAGATCTCGCTGCGGGCAGCGACATCGATCCCGCGCGTTGGCTCATCCATCAGCAAAATACGCGCGTCTGCGTTCAGCCAACGAGCGATGATCACTTTTTGTTGGTTGCCGCCCGACAGCGTGGAGATCGCAGTGGCCGGCGACGGCGTCTTGACCCGCATGAGCGAGATCAGTTGCGCGGATCTGCTGGTCTCGGCATGAAAATCAACGAATAGGCTGCCCTTGTTCTTGATGTTGCGGCGTGCGATGGCGATGTTCTCGGTGAC
>WNFQ01000735.1_pt1 | contig 30703 bp, 41 predicted proteins | sample 5400171 | NCBI WGS metagenome assembly WNFQ01 (sample SAMN13153356, study PRJNA577476) | soil metagenome | isolation source: 20 cm soil under Madrone tree | place: USA:California | collected 2016-06-14
CCACTTTGGGGGATTCTATAATTAGACTAGATACTCTACAAGAATATGTAACAATTTTCTGGTGCAGAGTTCTGGGCCAGCCATGAAGTGGAAATAAGTGCTCAAAAAAGCTATGCATTATGAGAAGGTCAACTGTACTGCACTCAAAGCAACATGCGCTGTAGTGTGAGCAATTTTACCCTACACACCATGTACGGTCGTTCACAGCAGGCTCACAGACGGAATGTGCCCTGCGCAAATGATCGTACACAACGCATGGACCGGTTTTCTTACAGTCGGTATGTCTCTAGCTGCTTCCGCCGTATCTCTGATTGCATATATTCCCTGTATATTAGCGTCTCGTCAACATCTTTCACCACCCGCTCTGAAAGTGAGCATCTACAATTTTCTACCATACCTTTCATGCATGACGTCTCTATCCTCCACAGCCGTTGCCCAAACATTCCCGTTTCACTCGGCCAAACGTCGCCGCCTTTATGGTTTGAACACACGCTTTGACCGTATGTTACAGGAAGTCAGCTGGACATCTCAGGCTGACTCCACGAAATTCTCTCGCTCTCATTACAAACGCGCCAACTCCCCGAGTCCGTCGTCAACGACTAACCATGATATGCCCAAAACCCCGACAGACTCACCCAATGGGCTGAGATATGGCTCCGAAAGGATTGAAAACTGCTTTGTACCCACTATGGACACAGGGAATCAGGTGTATTTTATTTTTTATGAGCAGCTATGAGTAGGTAATTTATTGCCCCATTCTAGGTCATCGCGGGATCCTCTCCGATGTTACCAGAGTGGCTGAACAATACCTTGGCCACTCTACCACCTGATCATGCTGTGCGATGTCTCAAATTGCCACCTGAACGGCCTGATATCTCGATAAGGGATGTTGACTGGAGTTCGAATGCACCTGAGCGGGATTCTGTCTTTGCATTCCAAGCCCCAGCGGATGGACAGCATCCCGTGGATCCTACGGAAACCGATAGACAGCCGGGGAGTGACCTTGCAACTTTTCGGATCGTCCATTACAGTTCGGTGGAGTTTCAGGGGAATAGCCCAGCTGCGTCACTGACAGGCATCGCCCCGTTTTCTACTCCTGGACCCAGATGGACCGCTCCTCAAGCCCTAGCCTCTTGCTCCCCTACGCGACCCTTTTCTGCCGAATACATGCATCGGTCCACCAGTGCTGACACCCAGAAGGTTGGGGACAGCCCACAGCCTTTCTCAACGCCAGGGCCTTTCGCTTCTGCCCGGCCCGTTAACAGCGATGTATTAGATCGCGGCCCTGCCATGCAGCTCCGCATGGCTCACGATAAGGTGCTGCCAGTAGTCGAAAGGAACGACACCACTTCCGTTCTAAGCTTTCGTGCCTCTAAAACCAGTAGATCGGACGGGCATTTATGTCCCGTTCAGTGCGACGGCGAGCAGTTTCGCATCCTGGAACCATTCTCTTCATTCCCGAAGTATGACGCAGTTGGTCCTTTCCCTTCCCCTGGTTTCGTTCACCCGACAGTTTATGTTGATACCCCAACCGAGTATCCTTCATCTTCTCTGACGCCAGAGATAGCGTACACCGTTCCCAAAGACAAATGTGTGGCGGTTAATGCATCGGGAGGTCTTACTTGGGATTCTCCCACTTCTGGGATGCGATGGTCGAATGGAAGGGATACCATGACTCGTGGTAAACCCGCCATGTTCTTATCCGACATCCAGCTGGATCAAAAGCCTTTTCACGGGCCGTTTCCGCGTACCCCGCCTCCCGTCGCTTTCTCATCGGATAGTGACACACAATTTCTACCCAACCTTCAACGAGCACATGCGACCGGTAATAATATATTACTACCTCCGTCCTCAGTGACACCCCTGTCTCCTTTGTTATCAAGATGTTCGCCGACCGACTTTGGCTGGCTCCCGTCCGACGCGCACACCTCTGATGTTCTTGGAAGCTTCGAGAGTGTTAATGGGGCCAACATCGCTCAGCTGGGTGCTGCGGACACCTATGCTTCCTCAGCGTGACATAATGTCAGCATAAAGGATGACGAAGGATGCGTATGGCGGATGTGCAAACGTTAAATGAAGGTTACATCGGTGTGGGAAGTTGGGGGATTCGTAAGAGGCTACGAATGAATCATGGCGCTGCTAGACTCATGGACTGCTAAACAATGGATAGTGGGAGCTGGACTCTGCTAATATGTCTTCTAATCTCTGTATGACAAGTCAGCAGACGATACTAGATTCAAATCAGATGAAAAGGGATGCTGATGCTCTGGCACATGCATGAACTGGAAATTGTTTTATTGATTACTTCGAAACTTAGTACTCGGTCGCCGTCTTTCATAAAATTAACGATTCTGACACCTGCGAGGTGGTTTTGACCGTGGCTGAAGCCAAAGTTCTAGGGTGCATAGAATTGACGGTGAAATTTTGGTCACGTTGTGGTGAAGCTATTGTTGCTAGCGCTTAGGTCATGAGACAACCGGAATGGCACAAGCTCAGGAAAGTTTCGTTGGCATGGTACACATGTTAATAACATGAGCTGCTGGTGAGCGTCACTCTCCGAGGCGCTTCCGAGTTGACACCGGTCATCCGGTCATCGGAGGCTTTTCGAACGCCTGTACCGTGAGCAACAACGGTCACTGTACAATACGACAACCTAGATTACACCAAATAGTTGAAAGCAATATGATAACATGTACTATTTATCGACAACAATGTAGACACGACAAAACCCCCGACAGCCGGCGTCAGGATCCCAGCTACTACCGCCCTGCCCCTGCAGTAATTTGTTCGTAGGGTAGGACCTCAAGACGACGCGAACCTGGTATCTTGCGTAGCGTCCAGCGCTGCATGTCGTATGTCTCGTATGATGACGCAGCAAGACGCATCGCCCGTATGTGATTTGGACGAGAGTTGGCAGCGATTGCATCAGCGCGAGATTGCCATACGCAAGTAGCTAGGTTGACGCCTGTCTCGGAGTCGGGTATCCCATACCAGTACATGATAAGCTTTAGAAAGACAATCGCGTCAACAGGGTAGTCCTGAGCTGAGGACATGACATACCCCGCCGTTCTGGACAGCCTCTTCATGTGCGGCTCTATCAGCTTCGTAAAGCACTTTGAGAATCGGTTAGCGCGAGTCAGGAAGACGGAGTGACGTAGACTGACGGCCATTCTCGCTGCCTTGCTTACGAATACTTCTAAATGCAACACAATACCAATCGTGTTCGTCTTCCTCCGGCAGATCGAGTTCGTCCCAGTTGAATGCATCCGCATATGACATACTAGCGTATTTCTCCGTGGTAGGGACGAAGTTGTGAAGTGCTTTATGAAGTGCGAGGGAGGGACCGTCAATATCCGGTAAATGAGCCTCAGTTGCCTTCGGGACGCGACCCGTTGAAGTGGGCGATATAGAGTTTACATGTGTGTGAGGCAGAGAGGAGAGGAAGGGGGGCAGGTAAAGAATAGGTTCAGCGGGATTTGTAAGGGAATCCTTGTCGAAAACAGGGAGATCATGGGGGTTGCGTGTCTCTTTGGGAAGCTCTACGACGCTCGAGGCTGGTGTGGAAACCAGACTCAAGGAGGGTGAAGGGGGTATACTATACAGAGGCGAGTTCGGTGAGGAGGGAGGTTCCTCAAAGTCAGCCTGAGGGAGGTATGGATTGTGGTGGTGGGTATTCATGAGTGTAATGGGGATGGGGATGGATGAGGTGTATGTCCCAGCACGCGAGCCTTTTGTACTTGAGGAGCAAGCATAATATACGTAACCGGCATACCCATCGGTGAGGGAAAGCCCATGTCCGACATAGTTTCAGCGAGATATTGCTGCAAATTGCGTCAACGCTTGCAAGTTGCGCTGATTCGGTCATCTCCGACATGGATGGCGCGATCTCCCATATTCTGGCGTGAACCTACGAGAGTCCACCCACCATCCGTCCGTACTTGAAACGGGCCTGTCCATTACATCGTTGAGGGTCGGTTTGTTCACCTGGCTTTAACGTTTTGAGGGTAACTGGACAACACAACACGACATGTCACCAAAACCACGTGAACTCAACAAGCTGACAACAACAACACCTATGAGTCAGCACGCTGACGGTCTCAGTCAGCGAAGCCGCACGGAGAACACAGCTTTCTCTTACTGGAATTGCTCGGTAGCTAACTTTCAGTGATAAACACAAGACGACATGTCTGCGTCTATACAGATAATTTGGCTATATCCGCTCCGAGCCTACACCCCTGTTCTCGATCGTATGTCATGGGACTCCCAAAGACATATAACGCCGCGTATTTTCCCCCTACAGTATTGGCCGCGGCACCATCATTCGAGGGCCAGCGTTACGGTGCACATGTCTAGCCGACTCGAGGTCGTCACCTTCATGTTTTCCGAAATTTGTCCTCTTCCGTCTCACACCAGGGCCGAAAGTTCCATACAGAGCCTCAGCAAATGCATCCCAGCAAACAAATTCTAATTGACATGCCACTCGTTTCTCTTTGCCAGTGTCTTGGGACGATGTCAAGTTGCAACCACTGGCCAAAAAGAACAGTGTCAAGACACTTCCGATGCAAAGGTGCTTTCATTTGCTGATCCGCATTGTCACCACGCTGGTTTCTGTCATGACGTTTTTGTGCCTATCTGTCATCGCTGCCGAGCTTGTTATTATGATGCTGGAGATGTCAGATGTCATCACCTTCCGTCCTATTTTCTTTTTAGCTCAGCCTTTGATAAACCCCCTCGGCAAGTCCTGCTCGCCGGTGGCTGCCTCTCATCGTGGAACCTTGACTTCATCGTCCACTTGTCCCTCCGTAAATCGCCATGATTGTCCGAGCGGTTGGATTCTACGACGTGCTCAGTATATGTGTTGCATCTGCGGCAATTGTATTGTGAAGTGAGTGTCCTGACGTACTTTAAAATCTAGACACCGTTTATGTCAAGGAAGGCCTGGAGTAATGGCTGCGGGGAAATATGGCGTTTCACCGCGATTGGTGTTGCTATCGCATTTCATGATTCATTAGCATGTACCTCCTCTGACGTTGCACGTTTGCACATTTGAATTGCAGTGAAGGGCGAGTGGAAAAATTGGTGCCAGGTTGATGAATTGTCTAGCTTCCTGATCTCCGAATCAGTCCGTGGTTTTGTCTTAGAATCCTTTTACAATATTGAGCGTGCCAGTGTCTTAGTGTATATTGTATACGGCAGTCGCTATCGACCCGTATGGTTGAACACACATTTTTATGTCTGAATCGAGGGAGCATCCTGCAAGTCAAACTAACTTCGAAGCCGCGGTGCAACTCGGATATGTGCTTGTGCGGTCATATCGCGAACGCGTGTCACATGGTCTTAACCTGGCTTGGCCTTGATTAGTCAGCAAGCTATTCATCGAATGTCCGATTCGAGGTTGGGTCGGACTCGACTTTGGGACAACGATGGCAAGCAGAAAGGCTGCCGACCACACACTCTATCATCTCAGCCCAAAGGGCTTCTGGAAGAAATTCCGTGAGTTTTTTTACTGGAACCCATGTTATGCGCTGTCTCAACATCTCGCGGTAAATAGGTGATGCAGTCGCCGTCGATCCAGCAATATCCACTGGTCTCCCCCTCCCAGCTGTGAACCGACAGCCCCCTCCCGGCTCACGACCGGAGAAATATTCCACCCCGGCCTCTAAAGGTATGAAACATCGTGTTTCCATTGCTTCATTGCACCCAACCGTGACTCGTTTTTCTTCCTAACGACCCACATTCATCCAGCGTCCGATCCGGCGCAAAACCCCTACTGGAAACGGGACGTCCGCCGCTCTTATCCACAGCTCTCTGTAGTCACACAGTCCGAGCTTTCCACCCTCTTTCCATTAAAGATCCCACAGCATTGCTGCGCCACCAGGCACGGAAGTTACCTCTTCCGTAACTGCCACATCGTCGTCCCCCTCGCAGCCGCAGCAACAACAATTTGGCCTCACAGAAGCGATAGGTGCCATCAGCGCAGCCCGAAAGGCATATTCCACCTCGTCACTTCCGCCGGCCCCACCGACGCCCTTCAAGCGCTGGATTCCCGAACGTGCACCAGACGCACCTCATGATCCGAATGCGTACTTCCCCATGATTTTGGTCAAGTAGCGCTTAGCGCATAGATTCAACTTCGTATATAGACGTACGTGACACAATGTGTGCTTATACCGTAGACTGAACTCGTGGATTGCACGTGGCTACCATGAGGACAAGTGAGCGGCCTAACAGCCTGACAGTGCATATTTCCGCAAGGTCCGCGGGGCCTCTGATTGTTGAACAGTAAGTGCAAGGTACAAACTGTTTCGATGATGCAACAGGCGAACAGCGCTGGGTTTTCGCGGGTCGAGGGTGTCAAAAGCTATCATAAGGCAATAACGTATATGCAACTTGAGTACTGTATATGACATGAAAGTGCATCAAATTCAATTCCAAGTGCAAAAGCAAACTATGTGACAGGGTATACGCATGGATCCTGAAGTAGAGTAATAATAACAAAAAAAAGAGCTAGCTTTATCGTGGAGCCATAATATTACGGATTGACCATGCGCCAGCACTAAAGAAAACTATACGGGGAAGTTTAGTATACTTAATAAATAATAAATATCGTGTCAAGATTGCTCGCCCATCGACGGGACGAAACGAGGGGAAGTCCGCAGGCGCCGCAATGCCACCAGGGTCGCAGCGGCAGCAAAACCACCGACAACCTGAACAGAACACGGTTCATATATGCAAACATACAGCCAAACTTGGGCTGCGAAGCACATCAGGCTGGCGAAGGCACATATCGACGCTGTGAACGTGGGACAGGACATTATGAGATATTTTCTAGAAGAGACAACAATTACTCACGAAAATCCCATATCTTCTGTATCAACCGACGTGGAGGGGAGAGCTGAAATATCATATCCGGAAGAAACGGGTTGTATGCTGAAGCGGGCCGTGCAGGGCTCTCGACAAAGGCAGACAGATCTTGATTTCTGATCCGAGGGGCAGGACCAGATGATAGCGCGCCACTCAAAGCGCCAAGCATGCTGAGCAGGAATGAAAGGTACGCCAGGATGAATATCGGCGGATGGGTCGTTGTGTTGCTTGTTGCTTCCGACTTTTTGAAGTAGATGATGAACTGCGTGGAAGCGATTGTGACGATGAGACAGAGCTGTGAGTATATATGTATGAGCTACGTTGTCTAACGTCGGCATCATCTGAAAATACGTACGGTTGTGGGGTGGAAGACCGGGGTGGGTGCGCGCCTGCGCGCGGAGGTGGAGGAGAGCGTGATCGGACGGGCACTGATGGTGGAGACTGCACATAGGAGTCAATGGATGAGATCAAAGGATGCAAGGCGACTGAGCACAACGTACCATGATTATAATTGCGATTTTCCTGGGAAAATGTCATACGAATAGATATTAAGTAAGAAAGGAAGGCTGAGAAGAAGCTGGGGTTGCTGAAGGAGCAGGGATGCGGGGGTGCGCTATTTGAAGCAAAGGTGTGACCGCCTCGAGGCGTCACAAGCGCCTTTTTTTCAACGAGGACAGTAGGGAACAGACACAGCCATTGGCGACCTAGTGGCTGGCGCCCGCCCCTCGTGTCAGACTTATGTCGACAGTGACATGGGAAGATCCGAAATCATCAGCCTCGCGGAGCATGTCAAGGCTGCGTCTGATTTTCAAACAAGGTCGGGGTTGCCGGCTTCAGTCCTCGAGGCGTACAGATCGGCCAAAGTGCAGAAAAAAAATATTGCTTCAAGTTTATTCCCAGTCAAGAAGAACCATACATCCTCTGGAAAGATGTAACGGAGACAGAGTTAACAGGTACGACCCGTGCTGACTGGAAAAACCAGTGCGCAGGAGGCAATAGGCGGTGGGGCACAGCAGTGCCCGCAGTCAGCAGTGCCAAACCACGACACGTGTCGCATGGCCACGCACATTCCGCCCGTCTCGTGTGCCAACGTCAACGTCAGAAAGGTCAAGTATTAGCCGTTGTTAATGGCACTGCCTCGAGGATTGCACCAGCTCGAAGCCTGAGAGAGGAGTGGCTCGCCGATATCGATATGGATTACTCAGTATTTGGTTGTGCCCATCCCCACAGTAAGTGGCGGCGGCAGTGTGGTGGCGCCAAGCCGTGCCAAACACGCCTGCCCTTTCGACTCCACACAAACACACACTTTGGGAGTTTGATGTCAGCTACGGTACCCCCTACGTTACCCCGCGCAGTACCCGGCGCTCCTGCTGAAGAACAAGCGGCCGTATTTGAGGATGATCCACGTGTGCACTTTGACAAACAAACTTCGAGATGGCGCCTAGAGGACGGTGATGCCGAATTCGAGTACGAGCCTTCCAGGGCTGTGTGGATCCCCGTGGTCAGTCTGCCCCTCCCAACCCCGCAAAGGATTTGAGAGATGGACCTGTGTGCGCACGCTGCTATAGGTCGACGAGGACCTGGTTCGGAAACAGCAGGCCGCGTATTCGATTGCCGGTGTTGATGAGGAGGTGCGCTGATCCCTCGCCGCTGCGGTGACCCCAGTACTTGACTCACTTAACCACGCGTTGCACGACAGACACCCGCCGCTCCCGTGCTTGCGCGTACTAACAAGAAACGCAAGGAACCCGAAGATTACACCTCTCCATCAATACAGCTAGGACCATCGACAAAGCGTGGTAAAGGTGCAAAGGCCGTGGGCAATGGTGATGCGCCACCACCGGGGCGTAAATCCAAGAACACCGCTGTCTTCGTGCGCCTTCCTTTTGACGCCACGTTTGACGAGGTGGTCGAGCGATTTAGCAAGTGCGGGCTCATTGAGGAAGATGACGAGGGTGAACCCAAGGTCAAGATGTATGCGCGCGACGACGGCACATTCAGTGGCGAGGCGCTCGTCGTGTATTTCAAGGAGGACTCCGTCAATCTCGCTATCAATATATTGGACGATGCAGAACTTCGGCTTGGTGAACCTTCCTCGCGAATGAGTGTGCAACGTGCCGAGTTTGGGCACAAGAATGATATCGCCGGAGGGGAATCAAAACCGAGGAAAGTAGTGGACAGAAAGAGGATCACAAAGCGAATAGGAAGGATGCAAAAGCACGCTCTCTTAACTCATCAATATCGTAACTCTCAACTAAATGTCGTGCTAGGAAGTTGGAAGAATGGGTAGACGAAGATAACTTCGGCCCTGCCATCACCGAGGAGGATACACATATTTCCGCGAATAAGAACAGCCGAGTGGCCGTACTCAAGCACATGTTCACCCTGAAGGAACTTGAAGAAGACCCTTCATTACTCCTGGACCTGAAGGAAGACGTTCGAGAGGAATGTGAGACACTGGGAGAAGTGACCAACGTGGTGTTATACGATGTAAGAGACGGTATTTCCTCCCTCTTTCTGCCTCCTCTGACCCAATAGCCTGCAGAAAGAGCCAGACGGTGTCATAACGGTGAAGTTCAGGGATCCCATCAGCGCACAAGGGTGTGTTTTGGTACGTCTCTTTCTTCATCCCATGCGCTATATGCGTACGTCGCGGATGTTGAACCTCGACAAAAATGCAGAAAATGCAAGGGCGCTTTTTTTCCGGACGCAAGATTGAAGCATCATTGTGGACCGGCAAACAACGTTTCAATCGTAGCGGTGTCGCAGAGGACGTCGAGGAATTCGGGGGGGATGAAGGTGAAAAGAAGCGACTGGACGCCTTTGCCCATTGGCTGCTTACGGAAGGCGACTGAATGGTAGTCTCCATGTGTATCGGGCTGTGCTTGTTTGTCTCCTGGATAACTATTTCCTGTGCCCACCTATGATTTAGCTCGCCACCGATAATCGATGGAACGCACGACCTGTTGGTGGTATTGTGGTTGCATCTGATTCTTGATTCTTGATGTCGTGGGGCACCGCATGTCGATCTGCGAGTTAACATCCGTTATTTCACTCTACCCTCACCCCTCTAGCTACTATCTAATTCCGTCGCAATCCCGATTACCATTTCTCGTTTGCTCCATTTTACATTTTTCCCTCTTTTGCTTTGGATCGTCATCGAGGCAGGCAACGTTGCGCCAATAATACAATAATACTTGATGAACCCCTATGTAGAGCGCTTTTTGCGCACCGTGGTATCCCGCCTCCGCGTCGAGTAACCTTTCCGCGGTATCTTTTTTTTTATCTAGCCGAGCCTGCATACTCAGCTGACGGCGGTGTTCCCCTTTAGCACTTCATCTGGTGGCACTGGCACCTTATTCTAGTTGACTGGGTTGACTAGGCGCGATCATCTGCACATGACAAGCCCTTGCCCTGCACGTATACTCCACTCCGCCTTTCCACGAGGAGGACCGCCGTCAAGCGGCTCTCACGTCAGAGACCATGAGTCTCGGACACGTTTCCTTTCAAAAACCCCATGTAGATTTTCCGGCTTCCGTGGTAGAAATTTTCGGGCGCCGGCGGTGCCCAAGTGTCAGTGGGTCCCCATCCATGCTATTCGAGTCAAACAACCTTCCAAAAGGCTGGACGATACTTGCAATTACCTATCAGCTCTGTGTCCCGCATGCCTTTTGCCTTCCACCCATGGCCAATGAGGCCATTAATGAGGCGTTCTGATCGTGAGTGCCAATACCAGTCAAACCACGTGCACGTCCCTCAAGTTCAGTTTCGATTCTTAATGCTCCATCCTCTCGTCTGCAAGCTGTTATCGGAGTGCGGTGGAATATCTGCTGATGTAATTAATATCTATGTATAAACACCACGGTGCCACCATCGTGCCACTAATGCATGTATGGCACGAAGGCTGTTGGGTTGAGGGCAGTCTGTTTGTCTAAGAGGAGCACGATTGAATCAGAAATGTCGTTCCCTGGGAACACGAAACCCTGCTGATCGCTGTTGAATGATTTGCACAATGCTAGTCCGCAGGCATTTGCACGTGCGCAATCAACAACGTAAAAGTCTAATGTTAGTGACAGATCTGCTACACCCTCATCACCAACACCGAAAGAGGGGCTTCTTGGTGACCATCTCAAGTCGCTGTGAGGGGGCATGACGTCAATGATAGCACGCAAAGAAGTGCCTTTTGTGTCATCCGTACCTCTGAAATCACCACCCGCTTCTTCACCGCCTCGTCCTGCATCCAGTCAAGCGTTCGGTTTGCAGCCTGCGCGGAGTGGCTGCTCAGCCCACGCCCGTGGTGAAGGTTATTAGTTTCCAAGTGTGATAATGACTTCGACAGCGCCACAACGTCCTCCTCTTGCTCCTCTATTATCGTCGAGGGGGTTGGCGAGTCGGCCTCAGGAACTGGCGCGAGCTCTGACGCGCCTGTGCGTGATGGTGCAGAGCTGCTTGCAATTAGTGCACTTTCGGATATTGCCAATATGCTTGCAGACGTGATCGAACGTGGGGTTGACGAAGATTCGCCAACATCTTCTTCAACCTCTTCTGTTCCACCTTCGACTGCAAGCCGTTCGAGACTTGCTTCCACAGCGTCGAGACGTTCCAAGTGCTCCAGCACCGTCACACCAGTCGTACCGGGGTGTACCCTCTGGAACTTGGCGGAGAAGGGCACTGGTCGCATAGATCCTGGTTGCTCTGAGCTCACACGCCGGACTGGGGGTGGGAAATCACTGCTGTTACTCTGACTACGTGCGCGCCTGTTTGTAGAGAGTACCCCAGGCAAAGGGAGCGTATTAATCGATGGTTGAGGGGAAGTACTTTGTGGGCTGTGCTGGATTTGAGATATGGTGTCTTCACCAAGCTCGAGTTCATCGTTCCAAACGAGCGCCTTGGTCCGACGGGTCAACTCGAGAGGGCCTGGTAAATGCTTAGTAAGTGAGTAAGGTCCAGACCCCAAATATTCACCTTCATCCTATCATATCCAAGCCATGAGCCTGACTATACAATTTCAAAGGCGACTATACTCACGTCATGTTTCAATGACTGGACAATGTTCCATGCCTGACCCTTGATCACCGCAAGCTGTCTCTAAAGGCGAATGTGAAAACTGTTGCGTGCATCAGCTGACAGACCCACATTAAACATCTTTGGATGAAACCCTAGGTCCACTGCAAAAAGCTTTCTCAGTTGGTATGTTGTCTCTTCCCACCAAGCCTTAGATGTCAATAGAGGTAGGAAATGTTGTCGTGTACGTTCGCTAAAGGGCTTCCCAATAAGGCTGACCGGGAGATATAACCAACCATACGTGTAGGAACGCCACCCATGCGGGTGCTCGTGGGGGAAAGACAGCGAGTTGTCAATCGCTGCAATATGAATGTGTGGGCGCTGGGTATATGAGGTCTGTGGGTTGGAGGGTGTCCGGGTAATGAGGGGAGGCGCGGCGAATGTAACACCAGCTTGGGAGGAAGTCGAGGGAGATTCAGTACGCCGGACCTCACTCATCCCCGGGACTCCCAGCTGAGCAGAACGTGTTGGTGCGATATCTATCAGGGACTTCTCATGCTCTGCTTCACAATACTTGATCATGTAGTTGTCGGCACCCCGGTCAGTGTTGAGCATAAGATAATCTGTATTCCACATGGCTCATCATCCCACATTCATATTCGTGGGACAGAAACTCACCTAGGATGACCAATCTGTGAACGTGTCAATACAGTATTTCATCAAGATCACAAGAACTTACTTTTCGAGCTCCTCCCGGAAGCTTTGTTGCAAGTCCGCAGACCAATAGAATGGTTGATTGTATCCTCCTTCGGATGCATCGAATAGAGCCCGCTCGTATTCCATGTCTGCTTCGTCATCGTAGCCCTCGGTGCCAGTGCGACCGCAGATGACCTTGATCGCACCCAGGAAGCGTTTCGTGAAATTGCTTGCGCGGTGTGTTGAGTCATCAAATGTGTCTGCGATTGAGCGCCCTGGCCAAGGATGACTTCGAAGGAAATCTGACGCGTCTGTGGTTGCATTGTGTTATCACAGGAGATCTATTTTTGCAGATCGGAGTAGGTGCCCACCTTGAAAGCCATGCATAAAGCATTGCATGCTCCCAATTTTCTCTGGAAGTTGCTTTCCGTTCTTATACGCCGTCCGGTCTATCCAATCATAGAAGAACGCCTGACGCACATTCATGACAACGACAATGAAAGTTCACAGAAACTTACAGGGCTGGTGAGTGATACTAGTTGCGTCTTTGGAACAATATGAAGATTCAACCGAGCATCGAGAAGCGATGCTGCAGCCTCTGAGATATAGCTGCAAAAACATCAACGGCCCGTGGACGTATTTGCACAAGCACGTTCCCATACCTGAGGTTGGGAATGAGACACGATCGACCGAATGGGATAAGCCACCGAAATTGTCGGTGTATCCACTTCGTTGTCTGCACGAGAGATGAATGAGTCGACCGTCAAGAACGACCGACTGCCTGACCTTCGGGTTCAGACGGCCATATGGTTCCTCATCTTTCGGCTTGAACACCCTACCCCATCAGTGAGAGAAGTTACACACGGCCTGGAGTACATGGACTTACGCCATGGTCTTGACTCTCCCGTCTACCTTAGCTCGAGCAAAGTACGAACCGGACGAGCCTTTCGAAATCATTTTGGGGTGCATACCCTCTGATATTGCACGCTTGACTGATTGGACTAGACTGTTCTCTATCAACACATGTACGCTATTGCTGAGAGGCATAGACTCACACGTCGTAATCTTCTTGTGTCATAGGATGCTTGTGATCTAAAGTCTTAATCTATGGAGATTAGTTGAACGGGAAACATGCCGAAGTTCAAATAAAACTTACAACACCGCCGCTTGCAGGTGTTGCAACAATTAGTGGGTCGAAGACACTTCGGATTATCTCCCTTTTCACATGTATATCCTCGACTTTCTTTTTGCGCTTCATTTTTTGTGCAATAGACTCTGTCCATCTTAATTCTTCTCAGACGCGTTCTTACAAGACAGAGAAATGACAAACCGCTTGAAAGCTGCATCTAGTTTGCGCAAGTCAATGGCTCCTGGAGCGTTCATGCGCCGGATGCCCCGCGGACGAGGTCGGCTTGGGCTCGTAACGGTGGAGAAGACATCGGGGTCAAGGTCGGGTTCATCGTCTGCAGTTTGGGGTAGAGGCTGATAGTCTGAACGGTCTGGCATTGGGTGTCTGGTCTCAGGAGGAGTGTATGCGTGCAGCCGTCTGCGACAGGTGCGGTGTTGTTACGGTCATTCCCTTTTTGGGTGACACTTGTCACGTGCTTTCACTTCCTGTTGATTCTAGTGTGGTATTCTAGTGTGGTACCAGCTGCAGTACATATAGTATAGGTGCTGCGTAACGGAACAGTGATAGCATTTTCTAGAAAATATTTTGGACTGGAAATAAGTTGGGTGTGAGTATCTATATACAGTTGGATCTTCTACCAAAGCATTCAAAGTTACCATACTGTTTTCTAAAAGTCATGGGAATGAAACAAAAGCTCACGATCCTCAATGGTACATATCCTCCCTCATCTAAAGCTCCTTCAAACATGGCGCCTCAAAAATTTTCCCATGGGGAACCAACGCAATTGTCCAACAGAGAAATGAAATCCACAACAGGATGGTGAACCCAGAATATATTGCGCCCCAGACGCGGAAAAATTCCACATCGAGGACTTGGTACAGAGCGACGGTGCTGATTGCGTACACACCCTGTGAATAGTTTCCGTCACGTGGACCAGTAGAGAGAAGATCACCCGCGACTCACATTAGGAAAAATCATGCCCCAGAAAGCGAGATCGAAAGAAATTCGGGTCCTACGTAGGATATGCTGAATCCCCAACAGCGCGTACACAAGCCACATTGTCGCAAAGGCCCAGAGGAAGAAGCTCATGCACACACACAGGGCAAATACAATTTCGCCCGCTTGCGCGCTGCCAAGAAACGGGGATTTACTTCCCGGTACTGGTAGGGTATCCTTCATAAATTGTCCGATTATAAGCACGGAAAATCCGGCCTGCCCACAAGGTCCCAAAGGCATGAAGGAGGAAACAATGCTCAACCCTTGTGGGAATCCATGAAGGACGAGACGATGGAAGTAGATGGTGAGAATCATGAATGCGAGTGCAAGACCGATCGAAAGGATAAAAATCGTGAAGGCAATAGTGGTCAAAGCACAGGTGGCCGAATGTACATGAAGTGCCTGCGCAAGCTCCCCGCCGACTGAGGAGGCAACAATGAGGGTGACAACAGGTAGTAACCAGACAGACGTCATCTGCTGGTGGGAGTGTTCGTGTTTTGAGATCCTTAAGGAAACGGGGAGATTAAAAGTGGCATTGAAGCTAGACGGAATATGCTTACATGACATAAACCAACCCCCAGCAACATAGAGCGGAAACCGCAACGTCGATCCACCACAACCCCCAGAGTGTGAAAAGAAATGAACGCCCACCAAAACCATACTGGCCATATATCACAGTAGTTCCAACGCCGATTAGTGTAGCAGCACCCATGGGAAACGTGGACAAATAGAGGCTTTGCACAGGGTGGCGAATCATGATTCTCCATATGTTGGGATGACATGTGTAACGTGTGATGCTCACGGCAGAGAAGAGAGCGAAGAGGAAGAAGTTCAAGAGGAAGACCGTAGCGCTAAGTGCTCTCGAGGTGCTGGTATTTGCCCCGTACGGAAACAGCGCAAATAGAGTCGAAACCGCACCGGTGCCTGTAGGAGACGCAAGGAATCGTCAGAAACATCCACTCTGATCGAGAATGGGTGTATAGCCACTAGGACGTGGCCATTGACAAAAGGCAGGGAGGTTGCATTGTAAACAGCCATATGTCGAAGATATGCGTAGGTACACCAGTACACCAGAACACAGACGTACCCATATTCACAGCAAACCATGCTGGCGGAAAATGGCTATACTTGTCAGATAACAGGAGCAGAACGGAGTCAGGTAACACACCGGATACTGTCCACAATGCCCTTCTTCTCCATCATGCGAGGGAGCTCCGAGTATCTAAGTGATAGAAATAGGTCTAAGCGAGAAGTGGGGTGAGTCACCATGAGGGGACGCATTTTTATAACACATCGCGCCTAGGAATTCGGAAATCGGCAAGACACCCGCACCGAGCAGTACCGCGGTAGTCGAGTGGAATGACTACAGTATGACCCGTCTCTGCTTAGAAGGGCGAGCAATCACCTGGCACTTCGCTTGGGTGAAAGAATCATCACTTCCCCATGTTGCTGCCCAGGACCTCTCAACACACGAAAGTCGTTGCCTCCCCAAAAACCTTGCGTGAGAGACGTATTGGCTACATTTGTAGACGCAAAAAAGTAGGTGAAATACGGAGCTGAATAGGAGGCGGTCAGAATGGAGGTCGATGACAGGTCCTGACCCTGAATACTCCTTGGAGTTAGAGTATTGTAGCATAAAATATGCGATGTTATGCGATGTTGGCGTGATCGTACGAAATACAGTACATGCAGAAACATCGGACAATAACGTAATGCATATACTTTCTCCCGCAAATTCTTCCGCCCCTTCAAGCTTTTGACTCGACTCGTTTGTTCTTGCTTATACATGGCCTCTTTATGTATCCCCACTGGGAAATGAAATGATGAATATTAGTAAATTCCCATTCACTGCCGCTCGAAAGTCGCTTGTGTTCTCTTGAGAATTTATCCTGAAATTTGCCACCCACCTGTCTTGCCTGCACACAACGCCGTGACGGGCTGATATAGCTGATATCTCGTCACTCACCCTCGTCAGTGGGCCGTAGCGAGGGAATGCGCACGCAGACACCCAAATATGGCATCGCTATTGACTTCCTAGTCTGACCACTCGCTCTCTCACCCTCGTTCTCAACATGGCGCACGACAAGTCTACAGCGACCATCCCATCACAGACTCAGACCACAACGGACATTGCTGGCAAGAAGTCGACGGAGGCGCCAACTACCTCAGCAACCCCGCATTCGGACGAGCCAGCGGCCGCCAAGAACGCTTCCTCGCCGCCAACATCAGACCCACCAGCAGTCTCTCAAGCTCCAGAGTCTGACGCGCCCCCAAATTCAGGGCAGTCAGACTCGGCCACTCGCGCAGGCCCATCCACAGATGTTAATCGCCGCTGGTCCTTCCAAGGTCACTTCAAGCTACTCCGTAAACCTACCGCTCCACGCACTACCGCTGAAAAGCACGATGCTACCGTGCCTACAGCTGCACCCGATGCATCTCCGGGCCGCTTGAAGCTGCTTTCTGCATTCTCAAATGCAGATAGTCGGGCGAAACAGTCAGCTTTAGTCGTTCGGTCCCTCATGGTCGGGCAGGACACCGATGAAGGTGGTGTGGCCTCGCCGCAGGTGCCTATCTCCAGCGCGCAGCTAAAGAACGTCAAGGCGCTGCTCATGAAACCGAAGACGGCGAACGAGGTCATCGCGCAGCTCAAGGCTCTGCCTGCATTTCCCGACTCTTCTTCGCATGCAAACGAACCCATCCAAGCAGTATGCCTCCCATACAGTGATGAGGAGGCCGATTCGAAGCATTTCGGTACTCTTCGCAACACGAAGCCCCCGCCGACAACGACAACGACGACACACACGCCTGGCTCTTCACCTAAAGAGAGCACTACTATCGAGGCAATTACGGATACCTTTAAAGATCTACACATTGTCAATCTGTTCACCGCGCCGAACATGGGGCTTGGCGAACCAGGAGACGGAAAAGGAATTCTCGCGGGAGCACTTCCAAGCCCAGAGACGGTCTTAAACGGAATCACCCAGATTACACCCCAGCTCATGGCGTTAGGTTATGCGGCAGGAAAGACCATCATCCCTAATCACAAAGGTGTATACCCCCCTACGGACAGATTGTCCATATTGACATGTACGTCGCTTTTTTTCTCATTATCATTTGACAGAGATATCTAACGTCCGTTGTGTAGATTGGTGGGGCCTGGAAATCATCCTACCCCCACCAACTTTGGCATATCTGAGCGTGAGTGTCCATGCTCTGATTTCCGCCTAACCTCAACTTATCAAAATTTGAAAACTCCGAAACAGCGTGTCCAATCCATCTCGGGCACAATCATGAATGTTCTTACAGCCTTGGGTGTTATGTACGAGGGCGTACGCGAAATTCTCCCTTTCGTGCGATATTTCTCGCAGTACATCAGCTTTGAGTTCAATGCGATCAAAGCACAAGACCAAGGCAAGGGTGTAATATGCGCCGCCACCTGGTAAGCCATATACGCGAACCTCTCCGCCGCTTATGTCGAATATCCTTTGATACGCGTTCACAGGATCATGCCTGCTGCCTTGGTCCCACGACCTTGGGACTTTCCCGACCCTCCGAGAAATTTGGAACCCCTTACTCAGGCTCCGCAGCCACTTGCCAAGGCTCCTGCAACTGAGCCGGTGCCAACGTTGCCTGCCCAGCCAGCACAACCTGTATCCCAGCCGTCCTCATCCGAGGTGGCACCAGTGCATCCTGCCTCTCCCACTCCCGCGGCGCCCGATTTAGCTCCCACTGGGCCTTAATTTGTTGTTTCGTTTGGCTTGAACATACTATAATCTATCAAATGTATACCCTCTAAGTCTCTGGCTTCATGATCGACGTTGTTATGGATCATCTGCGCCTTAGTTCGAGTCTCTGAGCGCCTTCTTTTGCTTTTCTTGATGATTTCTTCCCTCATGATTTAACTGTACAGTGTTTCTTTCACCCTACTGGTTTATGACGTGGATACCCTTTTCTACTCCGTGGTCTTGGCAGTGTACCCGTCTACATCATAAATATGAAGTGGACTATATGCAGAATCAACGGCACTCATGAGGCTCCGAGTGTTTTTCATGCCCAAAATGTGGGTGTAACATGGTTGAAACAGTTGCTCAGCTGCTCAGTAACTCAAGTCAACAATACGATATTGCTTTGAGGTGGACAGCCGTTGCGCAAAAGTCCAGGTGCCCGGTACAGTACGCGTGGCTGAATGTGGACCCGCAAATGTAGCAGAACGGGTCCCGGCCAAATAGTGCCGATTTTCAAGATGAGCGCCCGTGACACTCCACATGTGGGATGAAGATGCGAGTATGCGTTTTATGAGTTTGGGGTACCTATCTCCGCCGTTTGTGTCTATGATGCTTGTTCTACGACAACCGCCCATCAAGTCTTGTAACACCCTCGTCAGACGTTGAGTTCACAACCCGCAAATAATACAAATTAGGACCTCTTGGGAAGACCTTCAGGCTCTGAGGTTACTTTGGGATGAGCCATGGCCCTTGTACACTACAGGGACGGTAACACATACCAATATAATCTATGTCGGTGGTATTTTTGTTCAGTATTTCGAGATGAGTCTCAGGGATGGCAGCGCAGAAGCCCTGCAATATTGACGTTCGTGAATGTGAGCATTGACGATGGGAACCGCATGTCACGGTATTGGCACGTAGGCACGTACGTTCAGGAACGAGTCATAGGATTGGGTGAGGCGACCACCAGCATCCACGATATCGTTCATGTACTTTATGACAGTTTCCTCGCTGACATCGTCTTTGAAAACGACCGTATAACCTTGTAGGAGAGTATGGATCATGAGCTGGCCAGAGACAGTAAAGCTGGAGTGTGATATGCATACGATTATCCTGATAGACGATGCCAGCCATGGGGAATGCGGGAATGCGGACGTTGGGAATGGTGATGGTTTTGTTTACGGGGCAGAGAAATTTACCCCAGCCCCAGCGGATCGTGTCTGTGTGAAAAGTGAAAAGTCCCGGGAATGGAAATGGAAAAGGGCGGACGTAAAAAAAACGTTGGCTGTTCATACTCGTTTCTCGTTTCGCTCCCGACTTGGCCAGACCGTCAATTGTGTTTCCAATCCCCTTCCAGTTGAACTCGAAAAACTCGGCCACTACTTTGCCGGATTGGGCGAGAATGTACGAATACACCAAACCGTGCGGTAGTGGGAGTACAGGTAAGTACATTATTTTTGAGCAAGAACAAGCAAGTCTCATTCTCTCACTAATCCACGAGAAGGTCCACATTCTGTTGGGTTGCTTTTCTGGCCCAGTTCTTTTCTCGGCTATCTGTTGGGTTTCGCCGACCGGTGCTGTTGGCGCTAGCCAGTTGTTGACGGTACTCAAGGTCTAAAGGTGCGGCGGTGCCCTCAAGCCATTTAGTGCGCTACAAGAATAGCATGGCAATCCGTTCCCAGTGGCTCAACAAGATTCAAGTTGTTGCAGATAGTACAAGATAACCTCCTGCGTACATATCACATACAAACACCTACTTCTCTCAATTGGAGCTTCGAGTCATGGTTCAACCCTGCGTCGTAACCGTTGAATCGGGTTCTAAAATCGCAGAAATTAGTAAATAACAATGTTCGCTTGAAACTACGACCGCCTTACCGATGTAAGCTATTGGGCTGTCGGCTTGGTGTAGGCTACTCTGTAGCGTCAATAGGTAGGGTTCCGGAATCTCGGCAGAAAATCCCTGATTTAACATGATCAGAGATTATTTGAAGGTCAAGGAACTGCATGACACACTTTGAGGACGACATCAAACTTATTCTTCACTGATCCACCATTTTGGTTTACTGCGTCTGCTTGCCTGTCGATCGCGTCCTGGGAAGCATCTTTCTTGAAGACGACAATAAACCCTGGATATGATATCAGCTTCGGGCAAGGGATCATGTACTATATCATGAGACTGACTCGGAGACATGAATATCTATGAGATCGCTTTGGTCGATATGATTTGGGGTGAAAGGTTATTGAATGGGATTGGAGCAAGAGGGGATGCTTTATAGGAGTGCAGGTCTGCACCGGCCATCATCGCAGCAGACCGCAGTAATTGCCGCGGCATCTGCCGGGACCGGCTTGATTGGTCCACTACGGCCAGAATGAGTCACAACTGATAACGCCGTGTTGCCCGTGTTGCCCACTAGCGCTCGTCCTGACTGAAATAACCCCCATTGAGTTGTACGGCTGTTCGAAAATATGCCAGTCACTCGCTCCATCACTCGCTCTCGCGCCGCGACAACTTCCCCGGTTGTCAACGTCAAACGCGCATCCCAGCATCAATCAGCAGAATCAGATCCGGTAGTGCCGACCAAGCGGAGCAGAAGTTCTATTAGTAAAGCGAAAGCTAAAAAGTCTGAGACAGAGGGTGGAGCCCCCCGTCCACTCATCAAGCCCTCCGGGGAAGAACTGGCTCCGTTACCCGCCAAACTGACCTTCTCTCTGGAAGATGCCAAGAATCATCTTTTTCAAGCAGACGACCGATTTAGGGACGCGTTTTCCCGTTTGCCGTGCAAACCTTTCGAAAAGCTCGAGGGCGTCCATCCATTCCGGTCAGTTTCTTCGTGGTCACGCGGTGGCTGTACTTGACCATATGGACTTCGATGTAGAACCCTGTGCACTTCCATAATGTGAGCGGTGATATGATACATCACGGCTGTGACGGATCTTTCCCGGACCCTCATATGGGCTTTCAGTGGCCAGCAGATTTCTTGGTTGGCCGCTCGCGCCATTCTGCATAAGTTTCTGAAGCTTTATTTCCCTGAGCTCCCAGATAAGCCAGATGACCAATAGTCAGTACACTCTCTTTGCCCCTCGAACAATGAGAAACACGGACGCATTTCCTTAGTTGGACCAAAACACCCCAAGATAAATTTCCTACAGCATATCAGGTTGCAACTACAGACCTTGTCACGTTAAAGACGGTCGGTCTGAGTGGACGCAAAGCCGAATATGGTGCTCACAAATGCTGGGCATCTCACTTATATTGCCACTGATCCATGTCATCGACTTTACAGTTCGAGATCTGGCAACGAGGTTTGCAGATGGCCGACTCTCCAACCAAAAGCTGTTCGACGCGAACGACGAGGAGTTGTTCGAACTTCTGACTGCAGTCTATGGAATTGGCAAAGTAAGCCGGCACTTGCTTCGTCCCTTCAGCTGATTGGAAGGTCATCTTTCCCTCCAGTGGACCGGTAAGCCAACGTTCCTTCGTCATGGAAGCGGTACTGAGCCATCGTAGTTGAGATGTTTGCCATCTTCTCGCTCCAGCGCCCCGACATTCTACCTGCTGGTATGTACTACGATATAGTCTTCGAATTGGTCAGTCAAGCTCGATATCGCAGGTGACCTTGGCGTACAACGGGGCCTCCTTCGTTGGATGCTATCACTCCACCAGCCAGAGTACAGAATCGGGTTGTCACCAAAGAAACTCCCAGACCCAACCGAGGACCCGCGCAAGGCGGATGACAAACCCTCAAATTCGAAGCCGAAGCCCGCCAAGTCTAGGACAGGTGCCAAGGCCAAGGGCGGCGTCTCAGCTTCCAAGGACCAGGAAGTTGAACAGGAAGTTTCCCAGCTTCCCAGCTTGAACGGGCTCCCTGATACGACTGCGGTACTCGTGCGCGCGCCAGACGCCCCACCGCTGCCACCTCTCCCCGCAGGCCTGACGGTTGCTTCACTCAGAAGCAGGTTGGATGGGAAGAAGAAAATAAAGTGCGTATCATACCTGTAGCGTAATTCAAGTTCGACATTGGTTGATGGCTGATATTCAACACAGGGGTGCGATCTTGACACCATCTGAGATGGAGGCTTTGACTGAACCGTGGAGACCATACCGCAGCATCGGTAAGCCGACTTTTTGTGGGGAGAAGCGAATTCTAGGTACAGGCATCGACGGGTTTTTCACAGGTGTGTATTACATGTGGGCGCTAGCAGAAGAGAAGGCGGCGTCTTGAAATGGGCTGGTGTAGTGTATATCAAGGCCAAAAAATCGCTTTTGCTTTGCCATCCCAAAATACTCCTCCGTCCTACTCAAATTCTCCAACGATATCGAATTGCTTTTTCCCCCCATGCTCCCTACCAATTTTTCACTTATTTCTCATCATATAACCTACGAAACTTATCTCGGTATCGTCAGCTCCGAGAATTACACTTTCGTCAAATCGTATCCGTCAGATTACATATGGTGTCAAGAACCCTCTTGGTTATCCCAGGACCGTCTGTATTAAAAGAGCGAAAGAGATACGGTATTTCTGCCACTTGTTGACCTGCCTACCAGAGACAGGCCTACATTATCTAGCCTCAGTCTTTAAGAGTCGTGAAAAGATGACCTCTTTGGGGCTACACCCAAAGATTAACCTCTACATAGATTTTCAGTACCTCACTTTATGCCATATATGCTCTTAGTACTGATTCATGACAACGCTCGGCAGAGATATTCCTCTTGATCGCTCAAAACACCCATTGGTAAGGTATATTTATGTTTTCTATCTGATACCAGTGAGCTTGTAGATATGTCTCAGTCATTTGGTGAACTCGGGCAGAGTACATACAGATGTAGTGCACAGAGAAGCCATGATCCATATGTAACCGTCAACGCAGTATGGTACAAATTTGAGGATGCTAGCAGTCCGAAAATGTCAACAATTTCTCGGATAGATGTTCACGAACAAATGTGATGATGCTGGGAGGGCGGATTCGTAGTTGTGAAGATTACAGGATGTTTCGTGGATCCGGTGGACGGGCTTCGACTCGGAAGGATGCTTGCATCACGTGCTATCATGGTCATTGGTCAACTCTCATGATGATTAGAAAAAACCTTTGCACAAGGAAAAAATTTTGAAGACTACCATTCTGGGTGAGGATTCACCTCCTCGGTAAGTGGCGCAGAGCTGAAAGGACAGAAGAAGAAGAAAAAAGTTAATACAGGTGACAGATGATGGAAGCAAACCCAAGAGCAAACCCAGATTTTCAGGACGTCCGAGTCCGGGTCGGCAATGACGTCCACATGAGGGTCCGAGTCAAACTAAACCACGGAGAAATAGAACAGAAAAGGCCACTGTATACCATATTTAAACCATACAGCGAGCGAGGCTTGATCGCACGAACGGTCTAGGCGAACCGCCGGGCTGGTAGTCTTATCTCACGCGTGAGCGTGAACCACGAGGCTTGCATGTCGCTCGATGTTGAATGCGATAATAGAGACATCACGGATGAAAATAGGCATTATCAAGAGCCTGAGGGACTGTACACCCGGATAAACGGATGGTGGGATAAACTTCCATTGGCACCGGAAGATGTGGCGCTGCATGAGGATCTGAGGGTGAGTGGCAACTTTGAACCCAACAGTCACCGAGGTCACCGAGTCTCGCCCTGCGGCGCGGACCCACGTTCGACAGTTCGAGAACAGGCCTGGAGCAACGGGACCAGTAGGAACGCCAGCAGAGGGACAGCCGCATTGGATGAATAACTGAACCCGTAGTTGGCGGATAGTACAGTAAAGCACAGCAGCGGGCTGTAATCCCTCACCCCCAATCATGACCCGGAGAGAGAAAGGAATGCCAGTGGGGCCCGGGGTCGAGGCCCAGCTGACAAGGAGGAGGGGCGCCGCGGTGATGACACGTATGCAATGGTGTATTACTGGGAAGAGGGGCCCGATACCGATACAGTGCCGCCCGAGTCCTCGAGTAGTCCTGAAATAGAAATTTGATGTACTCGACGAGTTTGGTGAGTTCGTCCCTGCTCGACACGGCCGGTCACATTAGCGGCGCGAAGAACGCATGGGCCCACGGCGGTAGGTGATACGACGGGAGGGGCAGTGGCACTTGGGGTTCAAGTTGTGCCCTGACCGTTACACTTCTGATAAGCTTAGGTTTCTAAGTTCCGGTCGCGGTCGAGGCGATGACGACAAGGCTGCCGTTCCGGGGAGTAGAAAGTGCCAGTGCCGACTGATAAGCAGGACATTGTCATCCATTGCGGGCGTCGTATCGTCGATAACTTCTCCATCACGTGCCTCTCTACATCATCCCTGACAGCTAGTGAGAATCCCATGTGTTTCCCAGAATACTGTACCGGCCGGGGCCCCACAATGTCCCGATGGGAAGGAAGTGGCTGTCTTTATCGCGATTGGCTTTCTTTCTTCTTCTCAACCCTTTGCTGACACGTCACCGACGCACGGACTCGTTCTGCAGGGCACACAGTATCATCGAATCTAATCTTATTTACTAGCCCCGCAAAGCCAGAGCATTGACTTTGAACTGCGTGTCCTCCTCAAAAAGGCACATTGTGCGCCCCTCCTTTCACAGTTCACATGATTGGTCCCCCTTTTCTCGTCGACGTGGGTAATTCGTATCGTATCGTATCGTATCGTGCCAATGTCCCCGCCGTCCCTTGGTGGACAGGTAACCGCAGTTGACTACCACCACTACTCGATGAGAACATACCGCATTCTTGCCGACCCCTGCGCACGCATAAATGATAAAATCGAAAAAAAAAATTGGTTGCCGGAATCTGTCAAAAAGAAGAGAAAAGCCATCACTTTTTTTTACTGTAATCCAAAGGCCCGGGCAGGGATGTCATCACAACTCAATGATATGATACCGACACGGAAAGGAAAAATAAAGGCGAAAGCCTGAGAAATGATTCAGATGGAAAAGGGGGAGTCCGTTTTTTTGCGATTCGGGCGATACACCTTACCTCTTCAACGGCGTCTTTTTTTATCCATTCTTCCCAAGTTATACAGTATCATATCATAGATCGGCTCCAACTCTGATCCTCCTCTTCTGACGTTGCAAAACGTTCTCGCAAGAAGATTGATCGATAACTGAATGACGACCATCAATCATGGCGACGACGTCACCACCGCCCGGCTTATCACCAACACCGGCAAATAACCTGAATCGACGAACTGTGCGTTCGATTATTAGTACGTATGTATGCATGCATACATGCATGCGTTCCCTTGCCGCTTTTCGTTCACAGTAGGTTTGCGTGCTTTTGTCTGGGCCGTAAATGTCCATCATGCCATGTAGCATGGTGTCCCAGGATCATGATCATCCCAAGTTGCAGATTTTTTCATTGGTGTTCTGAATCCGACTGAGTCCGCGGGTTGCCAGTGGTGATTGGCGAGGCGAGAAGAGCTCGTTCGTCCGTTCGTTGGCAAAGACGGCCAAAAAAAAACCTTTTCTACTCAGTAGAGGCCGCGTCCATATCGTTGTGCTCCGAGGTTGGTTGGTTAAATACCGGCAGGGTCTGGAAGGCCTCCCGCCAGTGATGGGCTGATTTCATCAAAGAGACATCCCGACTTGGTGTGCTACTTCATTCGTTGGCCAGCCCCTAGGCATGATTGTGTTCTCATGATCTGGGCCTGGGGCGTAACACTTATCCGAAGTTTAATTTTGTGGATGTGTGAAGCCAATGAGACGATGACGGAAATCGCCCTTCGAAGAGTTTAATGTACAAACTTGTACACGGTACTGATACATTATCAAAACAATTGCTTATTTATGAAGGGGTTCTCGGTACAAAGACAAGGTGGTAATGGGGTATCCGCGGGATTTACAGTAACGCTCGCGTGCGCGTGCGTAGGACATACAAATAATTAAAATGCGAGATCCACTGAGTGGGTGGTGGGTGGAGGATGCAATCGATTGTTGTTTATTCCAGAAAATGCACAATGAGGTGAAAAGAAGGTGGGGTGTCCGCTCGAAGTGAAGTGGAAAAACGTGGGTGACAACCAAAGCTGTCTTGGAATCATCAATCAGAGTATGCGTTCCCCCAGAGGCAGGTCCAATGCGCCCTCCAGCCACGGGTGTGCACGGACTTCATGAATGTCCGCACGACGCTCTGGATCAGGGTCCAGGCAGCGCAACATGAGCTGTTCCACCGATTTGGGAACGTGGATAGAGGTGTGCTCTGCAAGTGAAACACGCCCGGCGATGGCATCGCGTTCCTTCGGGAACGGAGAAGCTCCTGTAAGCAAGTATGACAGAAGGACGCCCAGCGTCCATATTTCTGCTGGGGGCGCGCGGTACGGTTTCTTCAGCAGTACTTCAGATGCAGCGTAGGCAGTTGTGCCGAAGAAAAGGGTGTAGCATGGGCGTGGCTCAGAAGGATCGACGACAACGGCGCTACCAAAATCAACGATTTTCACCTGCAGGGTGACCCACGTTAACATTGAAGTGGGAAATGGAAGGAGATGGCGTGCGAAAACGTACGTTGAGAAAGTTATCCACGAGAATGTTTTCATCCTTTATGTCGCAGTGGGTGACGCCTTGACTGTCGAGGTAATGGACAGCGTCGACAACTTGGGCGAATACAAAACGCGCTTGTTTCTCTGACAGGCGTTTGTCCTTTGACTGTTCGATACATTCAAAGAGGTCATGGGAAGGTCGGCAGAAGAAGGCCGGTTGCGAGGGCCGAGGACATGACGGTGACAGATCGGCGGAGCCAAGGATGACCTTGGGGGACGAGGAAAGCTGCTTCATGCTTTCGGGCTCATGTGGGATGTCACCTGTTCCCGCGGAGGATTGAGGAGTGATGGGTATGTGAAGATCAGAGTCGACAGAGGGTGAGGGTGTCAATGCAGGCGTTGGCAGGCAGGACGAAGCTTTTCCAGGTACAGCAATCGGCACCCGAGCCAGCGGGCCTTTGGAGTGCGAGACCCACGGAGTACCATGAAGCTCCTGTACCTGTTGCATAAACGTCACACTTCAGCCGCGTTGTCTCCAGCATATAGCGGCGTTGGGCGAGGGCTCACCAGGTAAAAGTACAGATCGTCCTCGAAAAGATCCAAGCATTTAACTATGTTTGGGTGGTTCAAGAGACCGAGCAGTAGGGCCTCTGAAGGAACACGGCGTGCGGACTTGTCTTCCATCCATGCATGTGCGGGGACTTTGGCCTTGATAATGAACTTGACGGCCACTTCACGCAACTCGAGCCGGTGCAACGCTGTCAGAACGAAGCCATAACCGCCAGCACCCAACTCATCTCCGAGCTGATACCATCGCACAAATGCGGAATTGAGATGATGTCCACGTGGGAAACGGCACGAATATGCAGAAGCTTTCGTGGTTACACGATAGCCCGGGCGTGATGAGTGAGAGATACGGGGATGAGACGGTGGGTAAGACGGAGAAGGAGTGCGTGCCTCGGGAGGGAAGGGCACGGAGGGGAGCTCATCATGGGAGTCGTAGGCGAGGGGGGATGCAGACTGAGAAGACGATGCTAGAGAGAGGTGTGAACTCTGCGGGCTGAGATCGGAGGGGCAGGCGGTTGTGAGCGGGTCCAATTGTAGGGCGTTATGGGAGTGTGAGTGTGTTCAGAGGCGAAGAAGGGAGAAATTGGACGCGAAACATGAGATGAGTGGAGATACTTTGGTTGGGCAAAGTCGAAAAAGTCTGTGGAATCGTTCGAGGAGGGGAAGGAGTGATCTGAATGGGAGGTGGCAATGACGGTGTTGGTATCGGGAAGGTGGAGGGGAGTGTGGAGGTGGTCACCGTCATCGTCTGAGCAATCACTGGCATCCATGGGGCGTAGTTGGGGGGAGAGGTCGAGAGCGGGGGTGGCGGGGGAAGGATAGATGGGGGAGAGTAGAACAGCTGACGACATGGTTTGTGAACTCTGGAGAGCGATCGAAGGGAGACATGATTGCTATTCGTATTTAAAGCCACCGCTGGCAGTTGTGGCGAGGAGAGTCGCATGGCGTCCAATCCGGGTTCCGAGCTTGCCCTGCCCCAGGCAGGGGGGGTCTTTCCGAGTAGCGTCGTGTCGTTACGGGGAGCGAACAGGCCCCGAGTCACCGAAAGCAGCAAACGCACCCTGAGCCCGAGACGTCATTGATCCACCGTGATAGTCCAGATCTCCGTACTCTCTCCTTCGGAATATCCCGCCGTCCCTTTTCCGGTGGCCCCGCCCCGCCCCTCCGCCGAAACACCCACGCTCGTCTCTACTTGTCATGCATGTTATGCTTCACATCTCACGTATGGCCTTCCGCTCGCTGACATCCCCACTTCTTGACACTGTTCGGCGTGGCGCACTCCATTCGCCTCTACCTTTTGCCGGTGTGTTGTACCTGCACCTGTTCACTGCTCGCGTAGTTATTCATCCCACACAGCTTTCCGTTCTTTGCACTCATCCACCCCGTCTCGTTCGGAACTTATTCCGACATCTACTACATCTGCCACTACACCCATAACCAGCATCGCAAAGCAAGGGTCCAACCAGCTGAGTTTGGAACAACCTCAAAACAGGGCCGGTGCGTGCTCTCCATCATCAGCCTTAGTCGACTCATCTCTGTACCAACTTGCCCAGAGTATGTGCTGTCAACGCTGGACAAGGTGGTCAACTGGGCTCGTCAGGGTTCCATGTGGCCAATGACCTTTGGTGCGCGCCACGTCCTCGCGGTTACAGCACGATTCTCATGTTTTCTCTCCGCAATACAGGACTGGCTTGCTGTGCTGTGGAGATGATGCATATGGCAGCTGCTCGCTATGATCAGGATCGCCTCGGAGTCGTTTTCCGCGCCAGTCCGCGCCAGTCAGACATCATGATTGTGGCGGGCACGCTCACGAACAAAATGGCGCCTGCACTTCGGAGAGTGTACGATCAGATGCCAGAGCCCCGTACGTCATGCACAGCTTTATATCATACACGTGCTTGATGCGACGCCTTGCACCTTGCACCGTAATAGGATGGGTCATCTCGATGGGCTCCTGTGCTAATGGAGGTGGCTACTATCATTATTCCTACAGCGTTGTGCGCGGCTGTGACCGTGAGTTGATCGGCAAGGATCACAGTTGGATGACGGGAACTAATTTTTACGGACAGGGATTGTGCCCGTCGACATATATGTTCCTGGGTGCCCGCCTACTGCTGAGGCGCTTCTATACGGGATGCTGCAACTTCAACGAAAGATGAGGCGTAGTAGAAAGAATGTGCTGTGGTGAGTAGCCGCCATTGATCGGCCTCCGGTTGTTCTCAGAAACGCGCCCATTCTCCGCCAAATTCAGGTACCGCAAATAACGTTGAGGAGGGGGGTTACGGTATCGGGTGATACTTGTAGGGTCGATACCACTAGTCCGAGAAATACGAGAGATCCGTTGTTTGGTTAGCTTGAGTGATGATTACGTTAATGAACAGACGAGGATCGACCGCATCCGGACCTTTTCCCCTCGCCTGTTCCCCTTTCTTTCTGCTCTGCCCACGACTCTTTCTCGTCCCCTCATCCTCTGCATGGCCACTGACCTTCTCATGACATCCGTGGCCGCACCAGCACATCCACATCCCCACTTTCCCCGCGGTCTCGCCATTTCTGACCTTGACCTCCGTGACGACCGTTACCCTCTTATTTCCTCACGCCACGTACCTCCTTACCCTCGGCAAGGTACTAAAACGACCAACCTCGTTTCGTCATCACATTCTCATGTCCTCCCAGATGCCATGCACCAACCTGTCCGTGGCCCCTCTCTACCCTCGTCTGATTTAGTCTCCCATGATTTGAAGAACATGAACATCCCCGAGTTCACATTAGCACCCGCCCGACCAGACATTCCCCAAGTTTCAGATGAACGCCGCTCCTTGCCCCATCCCGACAGTCAACCCACACAAGCCTCACCTCTCACCGCAGCTTTCCCTCCGAATTCATATCCCGTCGATCATGTACAACCTGCCAACAGCCCTTCCAGCATGAATGAAATTAACTTGCCCTCACAAGTCTCCAGCAGTGAGGTCAGTAAACCTCCACCAACCGGCGACGTCGTCCCTTCCTCAACTCAGTATCCACCTGTTCTACAACCTGGCTCACCGCGGCAAACTTCCCCTCGGGTCTCTCGCCCAACTGAACAGTACATACCTTCTCGTTCCGGTGCGCCGGCGAGTCAAGGTAGGGGCGTCGACCTTTCGGCCTTATCCCCGAGCATGCGGATGTCCAGTGCGGCTCAATACAGCCCTGCCATGGTTGTCCCGGTCCCCTTCTCTTCTAACCCACGTGTGCAGGCTCAACAACCCACCTACATCAACCCAG
>WNFQ01000312.1_pt1 | contig 30701 bp, 30 predicted proteins | sample 5400171 | NCBI WGS metagenome assembly WNFQ01 (sample SAMN13153356, study PRJNA577476) | soil metagenome | isolation source: 20 cm soil under Madrone tree | place: USA:California | collected 2016-06-14
CAGCTCGCTCTCGACAGTGTACGGAACAAAGACGGCCTTGCCTTGTTCTCGGGCGACGCCTTTTCCGCCGAAGGCTATGTCTTCGATTTTTAGATCGACAACGCGCATATTCATTAACACCCTGCTTCAGCCGGGTGTCCGTGCCAACAAAACCTGCGGTTGTGCTTGGTAGAGCCTCGTGTCACCGCGCTGAACCGTGGTGATAATGAGACGTCGCCACTTTTCACGTTAGCCCGATAGCGCGCTCGATGGCGGCTTCGAGCTTTTCGAGCTTGATCGGTTTGATGAGATGTTCCGAGAACCCTGCTTGCAAGCTTCTTTCGATGTCACCGTTGTTGCCGAAACCGCTAATTGCGATTCCCGGAGTTTTCGAGATCGCACGCATTTGCATCATAACATCGATGCCCGTTCCGTCGGGCAAAGCAATATCACTGATGAGCAAGTCGAACTTGTTATGCGCTGCGGCTTCCATCGCTGAGCGGACGTTGTGAGCCGCAATGCGATAGGCAGGAGTCGCTTAACTCACCGGGAGAAGACGCAAGCTGAACAGAATGCCCAACGGGCTAGTTGAAATCGTGATGCGTATCGCGCACGTAGGGGTATTTCGATTCATTGCCGACTTCAGGCGGGAATTCCGCGTAGCCGGCATGAATGTAAGGAATGTCTGACGGCAGCAAGGGTTGATAGCCGTTGTGCCATATTGGAAACGGAAAGGTCAGGATTTCAATAAGACCGGCCACGTGGCGTGCGGCTGCGCGCCCCGCTCCCTTCCAAACGCCGTAACCAGCCCCGGCGGAATTACCTTCCGTTTGGTTGATTTGGTTAACCGTCACGAAAAACTCGGTAGGAGCGATGACAAAATTTGAAATACCGCGACCGAGTTTGCGCGTTGGCCCATAATCGTTCCCCGGCGGATCTTGAATATCGGCGAAGGCTACGCTGGCAAGGCCAGCGACCGCAACGAAAGCAAGAATAGTTTTCATAGGCGTTCCAGAGCAGTTAAATGATTCCGAACAGCAAAGGCAACACTTATTTTCGGTCTTCGCCTGCAACCTGATTCTGCGTCTTCAACATCGAGATACCTATGGTGAATGTGAGAATCACCACGATTATCCCGAGTGAAAGGCTCCTCGGTATTGGAAAATAATCCACGAGAATCATTTTGATCCCGACAAAGCCGAGCACGAATGCGAGTCCTGTTCTCAAGTAAACGAAGCGATCCATCAAACCGGCCAGCAGGAAGTAGAGCGACCGCAAGCCCAGAATCGCGCAAATGTTGGACGTGTAGACGATGAAAGGGTCGCGCGTAATCGCAAAGATCGCGGGAATCGAATCAACTGCAAAAATCAGGTCCGTGATCTCGATCACCATCATGGTCAGGGCAAGCGGCGTTAGCATCCAGCGGCCATCCACGCGCACGTGAAAATGTTCGGCATGGTATTCGCGCGTAATCGGAAGGATCTGACGGCCCCTTCGCAACAGCCAACCCTCGGTAAAATCGGGCACCGCACGTTTTCTAAAAAGCATTCGTGCTGCGGTGATAAGCAGAAATGCGCCGAACAAGTAAAGGACGAAATGAAAGCGTTGCACGAGCGCGATACCGCACAGGATCATCGTGCCGCGCATGATTAGTGCACCGACAATTCCCCAAACCAAAACGCGACGTTGTGCCAGCGGAGGAACGCGAAAATGCGCGAATATCAAAACAAAAACAAAAATGTTATCCATGCTCAGCGAATACTCGATGAGATAACCCGTGAGAAAGTCGAGGGCGTGATGTGGTCCCTTGAGACGCCATACCACGGCATTGAACGCCAGTGACACGAGCACCCAGATTACGGTTCGCTGGAACGCAGCGCGCATGCTTAATTCCCGGCCGCGGCGCTTGGAGGCAAAAAGGTCGATTCCGATTGCAATGAAGACGCCAATGTGAAACGCGATCCAAAACCAAATGCTCGTCGTCATCGCGGTGACGGTTTCACGTGGCGAAGCATGGGGCAATCGTAAATTGCGCCCGTGGCCTATAAGACCTATAGGTCACATGCGACTCATGACTCGCATCAATGGACGTGGAATTACAAAAATTGGTCGAAGCTGGCAAACTTACTTCTAAAGCTGCGGAGCAACTGGAAAAATTAAAGCCGGGCACTTTTTGTTTGCACAAGAGCTGGGGATTCGGTCGCGTGCGCGAATGGAACCTGCTGCTCAATCAGATCGTGATCGATTTTGCCAGCAAGAAGTCCCATCCAATGCAGACCCAGTACGCGGCGGAGAATCTCACGCCGCTCGCGCCAGAGCATTTTCTCGCGCGTAAAGCAACCGACCTCGCGTCGATTAAGAATTTGGCGAGGGAAAATCCGGCCGCACTGGTGCGGAACATTCTGGAAAGCTTAGACGGCAAAGCGACCACGCAGCAGATCGGTGAATGGCTGATCGGCGATGTTTTCACTGAAGCGGAATGGAAACGGTGGTGGGAAACAACTAAGAAGGCACTAAAGGCGAGCGGCGCTTTTTCAATTCCCGCAAAAAAGAGTGATCCGATCCAAATCCGCGGCGAAGGCGTATCGCAAGCTGACGAGCTGATCGCCGCTTTCAACAAAGCGCGACACCCGAAAGAACAAATCGTGGCGCTCGAGCAAATCATAAAATCTCACCAGCAATTCAAAGAGCCCGAAAAACAGCTTCAACCAATCATCGCGAACATCGAGAACACCGCGGCGCGCAATCAGAAAATACACCCTGAACTCGCATTTGAGCTGATCGTGGCGCGGGACGATTTGCTCGAGCGCGAGCCTCGACTGCACATGACTCATATCGGCTTGACGCTCTCCAAATTGGTCATCGACGAAGAGAAGCGCCTGGCGTCGATTTTGCCGAAGCTGCCCGCTGCAAAAGAAAAAAGAATTTTGCAAGCGTTGTCGTCGGCGCTCGGCCCGCGCTGGGTAGAGCGCGCCTTGCTTTTGATGCAAGCAAATCACGCTCGGGTGGTAACTCAAACAGCGAGAATCTTGAGTGAAGCTGGCGAGGCTGCCGAACTGCGGACAATGCTCGAGAGTGGTATTCGCGAACACTCAGCAACGAGCGAGATGCTCATCTGGCTGTGCAGCGACCGGAAAAACTGGGGTGAGCTGGTGACGCCGGATTTACTCGGGGCGATTGTTGCTGCGCTGGACCGCGAGCAGCACAGTACTCCCGGTCGCGCCAGCAGGTTGCAACGTGCTCTGGTTGAAGATCGACAATTGCTCGCAGACATCTTCAAGCACTCCGATATCTCTGTTGCGCGTGATGCGATGCGGCGGCTCCAATTAAGCCCGCTATTCGATGAGTTGACGAAGCGCTCGCTCCTGGCGCGGCTCGTGAAAGTTTATCCAGAACTGGAAAGCATGATCGCGGGAGTGGAAGCAGAAGAAAAAGCAGCGCCCTTGATTGTATCCTGGAGCAGCTTGGAAAAACGCAAGGCCGAATACGAAGAACTCGTCAAAGTCAAAATTCCCGAGAACAGGAGGGAAATCGCGCTTGCCAGGTCGTATGGCGACTTGAGCGAGAATTTTGAATTTAAGGCGGCAAAGCAGATGCAAAGCGTTCTGACGCGTCGCAAAGCGGAGCTTGAACAAATGCTACACAACGCGCGCGGAACTGCATTTGAAAATCCGGATACGTCGCGCGTTTCAATTGGCACCGTCGTAGCAGTGCGCAACGTGGAAACGAACAAGGAAGAAGCCTATACGATCCTCGGTGCATGGGACGGCGATCCCGACCGTCACGTCATCTCGTACCAAACCGCGATTGGCCAAGCCCTGCTAGGACACGAAATCGGCGAGACGGTTTCGCTCAACACCGAGCACGGCACAGCTGAATTTACGATTGCTTCAATCCAAGCCGCGCCACCGGATCAAACCACGTCCGCACCCGACCTTCCGAGCGAATCCGCTGTAGAAGCAGCAGTCGCCGAGTAATCTGAGCGTCTAAATCAGCAGTTCGTAGGAGAGGATGCTCAGGCAATAGATTGCTGCGGTTTCCACTCGCAGAATAATGGGGCCAAGCGTGATCGGCTGGCAGCCGTGGCGGCGCGCAAGCCCAAGCTCCGCAGGTGTGAAATCACCTTCGGGCCCAATAAGCATGAGCGCGCTGCGTGGTCGGTTGCCGTGTTCACTTGAATAATCCGCCAGAATTTTTTTGAAGTTTTGCGCATCGGGTTGGAGGGAACCGATCAGACGAAGATCAAATGCTCCCTCGACCGCTCCAGAAAAAAATTCGTCCAGTTTTCTTGGCGGGTGCACGCGCGGGAGCCAGTTCTGACCGCATTGCTTGGCCGCTTCAACGGCGATCTGCTGCCACTTCGATTGTTTTTGCGCGACCGATTCGGAATCGAGCTGCACGACAGTGCGATCGGAGATGATCGGCGCAATTTCGGCTGCGCCGATCTCGACCGCTTTTTGCACGATCAACTCCATGTTTTTCCCTTTTGGAATCGCCTGTCCAAGAACGATCCGGCATCGCAGCGGCGCTGTTTCCGCTTCGTGTAATTTTCGCAGCCGGATTTCGTCACCGCCAGGATCGATAACTTCCGCCGTGAGCTCGCGCCCTTGTCCGTTGAACAGCACGAGCTTCTCCCCGGCTTTGATACGCAGTACGTCGCGGGCGTGGTGCGCCTCGGAGCCACGCAATGCGAGCGTGCGAGAGTCCCAGTTTTCCGGTGAAACATAGAAACGATGCATAGGACGGTTGGGACTTTGTCCCCTATGCGTAACTCGACGCGATCTCCGCGTTTAGTGTCAGCACATCTGCGAGCGATTTGCTCACTTCCAACGCTACACCGCGCCTTTCGATTGCGGCGATCACGCTTTCCGTGGGAATGTTTCCCACCAGCGCCTCCTGCGCGAATGGGCATCCACCAAGCCCGCCAATGGCGGAATCAAACCGGCGGCAGCCCGCGTCGTACGCGGCAAGCACTTTTGCTTCGGCTTCGCCAGGCGCGCTGTGCAGGTGCACGCCGATGTCGTAATCAGGACATTGGCCCATCACTGATTCGACCACGCGACCGATCAAATCGGCGTCGGCAGCTCCAACTGTGTCAGCGAGCGAAATAGATCGAACACCGATGCGAGTCAGTTTCGTTATTGCCTGATGCACTTCGTTCTCGTCCCACGGATCGCCATACGGATTTCCGAACGCCATCGAAATGTAAACGACTACCGGGATCCCTGCGGCGTCTGCCTTTGCATGAATTGATTGCAGCACTGTGTAGCACTCTTCCATTGTCTGATTTTGGTTCTTGCGCAGAAAGGTCTCTGAGATGGAGCAGGGAAAACCTAATGTGCCAACTGCTTTCGTGGCGATGGCGCGTTCGGCGCCTTTTTCATTCACCACGATGCCGATGATTTCGACGTCATCTGGCAGTTCAATCCGCTCCAGCACTTTTTCGCTATCGGCCATCTGGGGGACCGCTTTAGGAGAGACAAAACTCACAGCGTCGATGTGCTTGAAACCTGCCGCGATCAGCGCGCCTAGATAACGCACCTTCAGCTCCGTCGGGATTCGTCGCTTGAGCCCTTGCCAGGCATCGCGCGGGCATTCGATCAGTTTCACGGCGTGACGAACGAGTGGCACGGCGACACTTACTTGAAAAATTCCTTCGCGCGCTCGAAAAAGCCTTTACGCATCGGCGTGTTTTCCTCTCCGCAAAGCGCTGCGAATTCCTCCAACTTGCGGCGTTGATCCGCATTCAGGTGCGACGGCACCTCAACAATCAGGCGCGCAAACAAATCGCCATGGCCGCGGCCGTTGACGTTCACGATTCCCTTGCCACGGAGTTTGAACATCTGTCCGCTTTGTGTGCCGGCGGGCACCTTTAAATGAGCCCTGCCTTCCAGTGTGGGGACATCAATCTCGCCTCCCAACGCCGCGACGGAAAACGGGATCGGCACCTCGCAATACAAATCATCGGCGTCGCGCTGAAAGATTTTGTGCTCCCTGATGTGGACGACTACGTAAAGGTCGCCTGGCGGTCCACCACTCATGCCCGCTTCCCCGTTGCCTAACGAACGCAGCCGCGTGCCTTCTCTGATTCCGGCGGGAATTTGCAACTTAACGCGGCTCAATTTTTCTACGCGTCCCTCGCCGCGGCATTTCTGGCATGGTTTCTCGATGATCTCCCCGGCGCCGCGACAGCGAGGACATGTCTGCGAAATGTGAAAAAATCCGCGTGAACTGACGACCTGACCCCGCCCACCGCAAGTGGGGCAGCCGATCCTGTGCGAGCCTGCTTCAGCGCCGCTGCCGCCGCACTTATCGCAGGTATCCAGTTTTGCGATCTCGATCTGCTTGGTCGCGCCAAAAGCCGCCTCTTCCAGTTTGATTTCCATGTCGTAGCGCAAATCCGATCCGCGACGCTGATCTTCAGTGCGTGCGCCACCGGCACCACCGAAGAACGTCTCGAAAATCCCGCCTCCAAATCCGGTCCCGCCGAACACCTCGCGAAAAATCTCGAATGGATCATGGAAAGCTTCGCGACCAAAACCGATGCCGCCTGGCGCAAATGCTGCGTGACCAAAGCGATCGTAGGCAGCGCGTTTGTCCGCATCCATCAGCACATCATACGCTTCTCCTAACTCCTTGAATTTTTCTTCGGCGCGCGGGTCGTCCGGATTTTTATCGGGATGAACCTTAACCGCGAGTTTGCGATAGGCGCGTTTGACCTCCTCGCCGGTGGCGTTTCGCGCAATGCCAAGCACCTCGTAGTAATCGCGTTTCTCAGTTGCCATGTGGCCAATCAGTCCTGCGTAACCTGCGGACTAGAACGTGAAGCAAGAAAGCCGCCTCACTGCTTTGCTGGCCCGCTGGAAACAACGACTTTGGAAGGCCGAAGCAATCGGTCTTTTAACCGATAACCGCGACGAGTCTGGCGGAGCACAGTCCCTTCCGGAAATTGATCGCTGGGCTCATGCGCAATTGCTTCGTGCAAATTCGGATCGAATCTTTTGCCATCCGCTTCGATCGGCTGCAGCCCGTGTTCTGAAAGCAAATCGTTGAGTTGTTTCTGGACGAGGACCATTCCGGAGTAGATCGGCGATTCTTCGCCCTGGGCTTTTGCAGCTGCAAGACCAAGCTCAAAATTATCGAGAATTGCGGCCAATCGCTGAAGCAACGAACTATTGGCGTATTTGATCGCCTCTTCCTTTTCTCGCGCAGAGCGCTTTTTATAATTCTCAAAATCAGCCTGACTGCGCAGTGCCAGGTCGCGGAAACGGTCGAGATCGGCCTGCAGGCCTGCCATTGGATCTTCGGCATCAGTTTGCTCAACGCCGGCAGAGGCTGGAGCATCGGCTGAATGCATCTGTCTTGCCGCAGCCGACCCTTTCGTTTCTTTGTTTTGTTCAGCGATAGGAATCTTTTTCATGTTTTTCGGATGGCAATCAAGGTGATGTCATCGTTTTGTGGAAGCGAACCGGTAAAGTCGCGCACATCCTGGATGATTTTCTTTACAATCGCCTGCGCGCCATCATTTGCTCTCGCGCGGACGGCCTGGATCACGCGATCCAAGCCAAACTCGTCTTCTTCAGCGTTGAGCGTCTCGGTGACACCGTCGGTGTAGAGAACCAAGCAATCATCGCGCTCGAGCGATATCGCGAAGTCAACTGTAAGCCTATCAAACACGTTCCCACTGTCAATTCCAACGACCATTCCAGGTGATTTCACGGGCGTAACCGTTTGCGATTGCTGCTTGTAGAGCAACGGCGCATCGTGCCCGGCGCGCGCGAGGGTAATGCTATCGCGATGGTGGTCCAGAATCAGGTAGGCCATGCTAATGAACATGTCTTCCTTGATGTCTGGGTAAAGCTGTCGATTGACCTTTCGCAATACGTCGGCCGGAGATGGATTCCGAGCCGCCTCAGCGCGTAACACGCTGCGGCAAATCGCCATGATGAGCGACGCCGGCACACCTTTGCCCGAAACATCTGCGATTGCCACGCCCAACCGCTCGTCATCTACGCGAATATAATCGAAATAGTCGCCGCTCACCAGGCGGGCTGGCACATTGATGCCGCTGATCTGAAATCCATCAATCGCCGGCGCTTCCGAAGGGAGCAAAATTCGTTGAATGTCCCGGGCGATCTCCAGGTCATGATCCAGACGCTTCTTTTCGTTAGCCATGGAGTAAATGATCGCGTTGTAGAGCGCAAAGGCCGATTGCTCGGCAAGGGATTTAAAAACGACGAAGTCCCCCTGCGAAAACGGCACACCCATCGGGCCGTTGGCGAGCGCCAATACGCCGAGATCCTGGTTTCCATACCGGAGCGCCGCCGCCATAACAGACCGCGTGCCAAATGCGCTGCTGCGCAATTTCGCTAACTCCGGCGCATCCGAGAACTCGCTCAGGTAAACAGACTGCCCTGTTTGCCAAACGCGACCGATCACTCCTTCACCCGGGGCGACTGTGTGCAGTCGTAGAAACCTCTCAAGGCCGGTAGGAGTAGCGGCCGCTTGTTGCAAAATATTCGGCGGAATGTCGACTAGTGGCGGGCAGCCCTTCGAAATAAAAGCGGGCGTGAGTTTTGCACCGGTGCGATCGCTCACATAAAGGGCGCCGCCCTGGGCATCAAGGATGCGCGTAGCGCCTTCGACTATCAACCGATGAAGTTCCTGAGGTCGAATGCTCTCCCGGAACGCTTCGCCGAGGCCGTGCAGAAAATCGAAAACGAGCGTTTCTTCGACTTGGATCTCTTCGTGAGATCTTTCTAACCTGCGAATCCGTTGCGCTTGAAGATAGCTGGTAGCAATCCACCCGGCAGCAGACGCGACAAGCAGTCCGAGGAGAAGAGTCGGCCACATCATGCAGAGGCCAGCTTACTTCGAAGGCGTCTCGCGATGAAGGTCTTGTCTTAAGAAATCGAGAACGTCCTTAAATCGAAAGATATTTTCCGGCGCTGCCTCGCAAAGCGCCTCGTGCGCTTCCAGCATTGTTTCTGCCTGCTCCTTTTTTTGAGTTTCTAGCAATTGGCGTGTCCCAGATCGCTCGAGCTCTTCGCACTCCGGCGGGCGCTCTCCGTTGGCACGAATGTCAAATATCTGATCGAGGCCCAATCCGGAAAGAAGCTCCTGGCTGCGATTACCGCAATGAATGATGTGGAGGTGACCGTGACCAAGTTCCTTCAATCGCAATGCCACACTGGCCATCGTGCCCATGAATGTGGAGTCCATCATGGCGCACTCCGCTAAATCCACCACAAATTCGCGATACCCGCGATCCAACATTTCGCGCGCGAACTCCTTCAGGTTGCCGCTATTGAGAAAACTACCTTTCCCCTCAATTTTCACCCACACGGTCGGGCCTCTGACCCCTACTTGAATAGATGAATCCACAGTTAGCTCCTCAAGAATACCAGTCCAGAAGGCATGCTGTCAAACCTCGCGGGACTCCAGAAGTTTCAGAAGCTGATTCGAATTGCAGACCAGGAAGGGCCGCATTGATGAAAACCTTCGCCGCTGCGGCGCCCGAGGGCGAATTGGCACGCCGCCTCTGACCGATCCTAGTCCCACATGAACGACCGGTTTTCCGCTACGATCCGGCCATTTGCAATTAACAGGCACCGCCAGGCAATCACACGGCCGTCGTCAAAATAGTCGTCTCCAATAACCTTGAATTCCGTCTTATGAGTGCCACGTACGTTCCGGTACGTAATCTCCTGTCCTTGCACGTGTTCGTGTAATTTTTCCTGGCGATACTCCAAGCGCACTGTGACATCGGAGGGACGTTTGGCCCGCCAAAAGAAATCGAAGTAATTACCGAACCGCTGGCGCTGATCCAGCCCGGTGACAGCGCCGAAGAGCCGATACTGGCGCTCAAAAGTGATCGGCGCGTCTTGAAGCGTTGCAGTTTTTTGGCTCGGTGAAGTCGACTTCGAGTGTAGCGTGCTCGTCGTCTGCCGTGCGCTCCCACTTGTCGGTTGTCCTTTCTCGCTGAGGAAAAAAAGCTTCGTTTTTCGAAACTCAAAATCTTTATCGAACGCCACCGGCAGCGGCGTGACTTTTTCGACAATCTTTGGTTCCTCTAGCGGTGGCTTACCCGAAGCGCTGAGGGCCAAGATGAAACCGAAAAACGCGATCCCAAACTTCATTAATTAAATAAAGGCGGCTTTTGAACCCGGTGTCAACGCACATACTTCCTCCACGTTCTGTGGCACCAGTGCGAATCTGAAAGTAGTTTTTCTTCGATGATTGAAGTTCGCTACGAGCGCGGCGTTTATTTGCCACAACAAAACTTATGGCTGGATCCGTGGGACGCGAAGCCTTTCGCTTTTATTTCGCACGCACACAGCGACCACATAGCACCTCACGAGGAGATTATCGTTTCGCAGCGAACGGCACGTTTGCTGAAAAGCCGGCTGCCAGGTCGTCGGATTGAACACATTCTGCCATTCGGTGAAAAACGGCGCGTACACGGCCTGGATCTTATGCTATTGCCCGCCGGACATATCTTCGGTTCGGCGCAATGTTTTCTTTTTCTCGGTAACGAAACACTCCTCTACACTGGAGACTTCAAACTGCGGCCGGGGAAGTCCGCCGAACAGGTGCAGTGGCGCGAGGCTGATACGCTCATCATGGAGACTACATTCGGCCTTTCACGCTATCGGTTTCCCCCAACACAACAAGTGGTTGATCAAATAGTCTCTTTCTGCCGCGAAACAATCGAGGCTGGCGAAGTGCCCGTCCTCCTGGGCTATTCGCTGGGAAAGGCGCAGGAAATTCTCTGTTCACTCGACGGTGTCGGATTGACTCCCATGCTCCACGGCTCCGTTTACGAGATGACGCGCATCTACGAACAGTTGGGGCAATCGTTTTGTAAATACGTGCGTTACAGGGCGAATGATGTTGCAGGAAAAGTTCTGATCTGCCCGCCCAGCGCGAATAGGTCGCACATGCTGGAAAGAATTCCACGCAAACGCGTGGCGATGATTAGTGGCTGGGCCGTCGACCCAAATGCCGTCTATCGCTATCAGGTTGACGCAGCATTTCCTCTCTCGGACCATGCCGATTACGACGATTTGATTCGGTACGTCGACTTTGTTAGGCCACGCCGAGTATTTACGCTTCACGGCTTCGCCGCTGCATTTGCCTGCGATTTGCGCGCGCGCGGCGTCGAAGCCTGGGCACTGACTGAACAGAACCAAATGGAACTGCATTTACCAGCTGCGGACAACGCGTTGCCGGTTGACCCATGTGCGGAGGTCTCGCGTACCGCCGAATCAACACAAGATTCGTTTCACAAACAGGTCTCCGATACCCGATCCGAATTCCTGGCGTTCGCGAAGGTTGGTGAAGCGATCGCCGCGACTCCGGCAAAGCTGGAGAAAATTCGGCTCCTTTCTGATTATCTTCGTGAGCTTACCAGCGAACAATTGCCAATCATAACTACCTACTTTACCGGTCGAGCTTTTGCGCAGAGCGACCCGCGTACATTGCAGGTCGGCTGGTCGGTGATTGTCCGCACGCTTCAAGGAGCAACGAAAATTGATGACGCGGCATTTCACAGCATCGCAGCGCGTCACGGTGACACGGGCAAAACTGCCTTTGAAGTTCTCGATGCTCGCACAACCCCACGGCCCTTCACCATCGTGGAATCCCGGGAGCTGTTTGAAAGCTTGCATCGGGCGCGCGGCCCGCTCGCGAAGGCGAAGCTTCTCCAAGACCGCTTTTCGATTTCGTCGGCTCGAGAAGGCCAGTACATCGTCAAGATCCTAACTGGTGACCTTCGCATCGGATTACGCGAAGGTTTGGTCGAGGAAGCAATTGCGAAGGCGTTCGATGTTCCTCTCGATCAGGTAAAGCAGGCCAACATGTTGCTGGGCGACATCGGCGAGACGGCAGCCCTGGCCTTGCGCAAAGAAGTACATCAAGCACAGCTGTCGCTTTTTCGGCCGATCAAATGCATGCTTGCGACTCCTCTTCCGAGCGCCCAATCTGTGTGGCAACGCTTTGTTGATGTCGGAGATGCGGATGGGAGTTCGGCGTTAGCCACACAGCCTACAATTTTTTTGGAAGATAAATTCGATGGTATCCGGGCGCAGCTTCATCGCAGTGCGGATCGCGTTGAAATTTACTCCCGCGATTTACGACGCATCACCGGGCAATTTCCGGAGTTGGTCGATCAGGCCATAAACTTCCAGGAAAAGCTGATTGTCGACGGCGAAATCATAGCGTTTGAAGAAGGGCGCAGACTCACCTTCTTCGATCTGCAAAAGCGGCTCGGCCGCAAGAGCGACGGTGAAGATTTATTCGCGCGGGCTGCGGCAGACGTCCCGGTTGCGTTTGTCGCTTTTGATCTTCTCTGGCTAAACGGAGAGTCATTGTTGAGAACTTCGTTGCGTGAGCGGCGAGCACGCCTGAGCGAGGTGCGACTACCGCCGCAATTCCAAATCGCGAAAGTAGTCTCGGCCCGTTCTGCCGCTGAGATCGAACAAGCTTTTCGACAGGCTCGGCGGCATTTGAACGAAGGCCTGATGATCAAAGACCCGGAAAGCCTCTACTTACCAGGCACGCGCGGGATGTTTTGGTTTAAACTAAAGAAAGAACTGGCGACGCTGGACGTGGTGGTCGTCGCGGCTGAGCTTGGTCACGGCAAGCGTAACAATGTGTTAAGCGATTACACGTTCGCTGTGCGAGATGAAACTACCGGCGGCCTTTTGCGGATTGGCAAGGCTTACAGCGGATTGACCGATGCCGAAATTGCCGAGTTAACTGAACACTTTAAGCAGAACACGCTCGCTGATCATGGCCGGTACCGTGAAGTGAAACCGGATATCGTGCTTGAGGTGGCTTTCAATTCAATTCAGCCAAGCGCTCGTCATGCCAGTGGACTGGCGTTGCGTTTTCCAAGAATCAAGGCAATCCGGCGCGACAAAAACGTCGATTCGATCGATACGCTTCAGTACGCCCACGAGCTCGCGGCGCGCGACGCGCAAATTCAGCAGTCAGTTTCTCCCGAGGTCGCCTAAGGCACCGCATTTACTGCGGCGTAGGCGAGGGAGTTGGCGAAGGCGTCTCCTCTCCAGGGCGTACGACCGCGTGCTCCATTCTTCTTGCACGTAATTCCTCCATCTTACGCTGTCGCTGAGCGAGTCTTTGCTGAATTATTTGCTCCGTTTCATCTCCCCGCCCGGGATCAGCAATGAGGCCCTGAAACTCTGGAGGAACCGTTGCCCTGGGTGTCGTTGCGTTTTCATTTTCGCCCAAGGCTTTCTCCTTTGCCTGGTTGGCATCAGCAACGGAGCCCTGCGGTTGTGCGGGAGGCAATCGCCTGCGCGCTAAGAGTCTTTCTCTTTGTTCCAACGCTCTTTCTTGTTCGTTTAATGCTTTCTCGCGTGCATCCAGCTCTGCTTGTCGCTGAGCAAGTTGTTGCTGTTCAGCAGTAGAAGTTTGCTTTTGGCAGGAGCCAATCAGCGCAAAAAAGATGAGCATCGAGAGGACAAAAAATTTTTTCATGTCAAAAGTAATTGTCATGGGTCTTCTGTAATTCGAACGAAGAAACTGGAAGGACAACAGCTAGTCAAACGAAACTTAATGCGGCTGCGGTGTGGGTGAAGTTGCCACCTTCACCACGACCGTTTCCACTTCGCCGCGCCGAAAGCGCTGGACATTGGCGAAGACAGCCAATAGCGCCAGTGTCCCAATGACGACGAGCATCATAACAATAGCGCTTTTTGAAGCTCGCAACGGTCGATGCCTTTCGGAAGACGCAGATGGCGAATTCACGCCTTAGTATCCGTGGCCACTTCGCGCGCGCAATCCCGAGATGCAGGTCTCTCCGACGTTGAATCGGCTCTGGGTTGTTTTCTTCGCGGCCTGTCGCTCTCAGTCAAGGCGCAGCGCCGCAATGGCGTCCATCACGCGCCCGCTTAATCGGCTGTAGGCATCTTTCATCGGCGGCCCAAGATCGGCTTGAGTAAAAAAAATCGGTTCTCCGATTACGATAGTAATTGGCACAAAGTGTAAACCGCCACCGCCCCGCGGCAGGGCTTCATGCGCGCCAAAGATTCGCATCGGTACGACTGGCGCGAGTGTTTTCCCAATCACCAAACCCAATCCCGGCTCGGCCGGCTGCAAGTTGCCGTCGAGCGTGCGCGAGCCTTCGGGGAAAACGAGCGCCGCGTTCCCGGCCTTGAGAACACGGATCAATGCCTTGATAGCGCTCCGGTCCACGCCTTCTTGATCGACTGGGATCACATTCAACTTTGGCAAAAGCCGGCCGAGCAGCGGCACGTTCAGTAACGTTCGCCGGGCTAGAAAATAAATCGCTCGATCGCACGTGATACCCGCAAGTGGCGGATCGAGAAAACTTTGGTGGTTCATTGCCAGAATCGCCGGTCCACTCTGAATCATGCGTTCCCGATGAATCACGCGAAATCGAAAGAACAGTCTCCCGGCGAGACGAGAAAAGTGATAGCCAAGCCAGTAATACAAGTTCATTGAGTGACCGATTTACTGATTTAGCGATTTGTTTTACTGAACGGCTAATCGTTAAACCGCGAAGGCCCAAGACCTATCTCTTTGAGCCGGGTGAGAATCCGGTCGATGACTTTTTCGATGGTTAAATGCGATGTATCGATAACATGCGCGTCTTTCGCAATAACCAGGGGTGAGACAGGCCGTGAAAAATCGGCATGATCACGCAGCGCGATTTCATCGCGCTCGCCCTGTGCTGCCCGGCGCTGAAGACGCACTTCAGGAGAGGCATCAACATAAAATTTGTAAGGAGTATTGGGGAAAACGACCGAACCGATGTCTCGTCCTTCCACGACCAAATCATTGTTGCTTGTATACTCATGCAGCTTGCGCCCGACAATTTGCCGAACCATCGGCAGCCTGCTGACGCGAGAAACATTTTCGTTCACCCGATTATCACGGAGATGTTCTGCAGGATCGATGCCATCGATCAGGATGCACAACTCGGCGTCCCGAAGACTGCTCGTAATCGCTACTGATTCGAGGGCTCGGGCGATGCAGTCGGTATCTTCGACATGGATCCTTTTTTGCAGGATATGCCAGGTGATCGCTCGGTAAATGGCACCGGAATTGACATAGGCAAAACCGAGCCGCCGGGCGAGTTCTCGCGCAACACTGCTCTTGCCAGAGGCAGCCGGACCATCAATCGCGACCACCTGCTGAAAAATTTGCTGAGAGGAGTGCATGAAACCGAGGTTCCTAGTTTAGTCGTCCCTCCCGCGGAATTGCAACGCGTGGCTTGGTTGAAGTCGTCGCGCCTCCACGGCGTGCGGAGCGCAGCGCCCAGCCGCCTTAGCTTGTCTCCGGTGCGGTGGGAGTAAGCGAACCGATCACAGGGGTGCTAACCTGCATCCGTTTCAGATTCGTGAATTCTTCAAGTACCATTTCAAATCCCGGGTAAGACTCGCGAATACATTCGGCATCCTGAACAACAGTTTCGCCGTCCGCAAAAAGACCCGCTATGGCAAACGCCATTGCAATGCGATGATCACCGAAGCTTGCCACACGCGCCCCATGCAGCGGCGCGGGCCCATGGATTTCGAGGCCGTCAGTCAGCTCGGCCACATGAACGCCCATGGTGCGCAGGTTGTGTGCGATGGCGGCAATCCGATCAGTTTCTTTTACTCGTAGCTCTCCTGCCTGCCGAATGATTGTTTTGCCGCGTGCCATGGCGCCCGCAACAGACAAGATCGGTAGCTCGTCAATGAGCTGTGGTACCTCCTTGCCGTGAATGACAGTTGCCCTGAGCGTGGAACCGGTCACTTCGACAATCCCCCGGGGTTCAAGCTGATCGATGTCTTCAACAGCCTCGCGCACTTGCGCACCCATGCGGAGCAGAACGGCAAGCAACGCCGTCCGTGTGTCATTGAGGCCAACGTCGCGGATGAGCAAATGGCCTCTCGGCTGTGCAGCAGCGGCAACCAGCCAAAACGCCGCTGAAGAGATGTCACCAGGAATGGCAAAGTCGCGCGATTCTGGAACCTGGTCACCGAATACAGTGATACTTCCATGATCTTCAACTGCCGTTCGCACCAGGAAATAATTGAGAATTTTTTCCATGTGGTTTCGCGTCGGTACGGCTTCTTCGACGGTAGTCTTGCCTCTGGCAAAAAGACCAGCCAGCAGCAACGCGCCTTTCACCTGTGCGCTTGCCACAGGCGGGCGATAATGAATTCCACGCAGTGAACCGCCGAGGATTCGCAGCGGCGCCGTTCCGTCAGGTCCCTCGGCAACAATACTGGCGCCCATCTCGCAAAGCGGCGCGATGACACGGTCCATCGGGCGGCGCGAAAGTCCCGCGTCCCCGACCAGTCGAGTTTCGAAAGATTGTCCGGCCAGCAGGCCAGCGAGCAGCCGCATAGTTGTGCCAGAATTGCCGCAGTTGATCTCGTCTTTGGGTGCAGTAAGGACCCGCCTTTTACCGTGAACGATCAACGTCGCAGGCTCGGGTTGTTCGATCTTAACACCCAATGCACGCATCGCGTTCACGGTGTGCATGCAATCTTCGCTGGGAAGAAATCCTCGCAATGTGCACGGGCCATTAGACAGCGCGGCAATGATCACCGCGCGATGCGAGATGCTTTTATCACCAGGGACCGTGATTTCGATGTCGATCCGAGGCGCGCGCTTTACACGTAACTCCATAGAAATGAAAAAGTGATACTGGATACTTGATGAGATCCTTGATGAAAAATCAGCGGCGCTAATCCAGCATCCAGTGTCTAGCATCCAGCATCAGAAAAGCCCGCTAAGCTATCACGGGGCAGCATCCTATTACGGTACGAGAAAAATCTTATCCGTGTAAGGATCCTTCACTTCGGTTCCCGGAGGAAACCCTTCCACGTCGATATATTTGCCGGGCGAGTACGGGCTCTCTACCAAGTGCGGTTTGCCAGGGACGGGGATTCCGTAAGGGTAATCTCCCTTGGCAACTTTTGTCGGCGGAGCTGCGGGAGGAGGTGGTGCTGCCGTCGTCTGCACCGGCGGCGCACCAGTGGGCTCAACTGGTCCGTTGGGATTGAACGGCTGTTGCTGAGGCGGGTATTGCTCCGTTCGGGTAGGATAATTCGCCGCTCTATGCCGAGCTGGCGGCGGTGGCGGCTCCTCAGAGCATGAGGCGACCAAGAAGGCTGCAACGAGAGCAAGTAACAATGAAAATTTCATAATTCGAGGTACCGGTGGGAATCGTATCCGCAGTCCGATTCGTTGCCAATGATTAAATCACTTTTTTCTGCGGGCTTGTGATCTCTCAAGAAAGAACATCACAAATACAATGACAGACCGCGTTTCATCCGAATTGGAAGAAGAGATGTCAGACAATTCTCATATAGAAATTCTGGTGGTTGATGACGACGCGATGAGTCGCAGAGTTCTGGCGCAATTGCTCACAGCTGCGGGTTACAAGTGTCGCGTGTGCAAGGACGGCTCCGAAGCTTTAGAGATCGTTCATGCGACGCCGCCCACACTACTCTTACTTGATTTCGATATGCCGGGGCTAAACGGCGCCGAAGTGCTGAAACGGCTCCGCTCGGATCGGAACCCGGCAGTCGCACGAATTCCCACTATTATGTTGACTGCCCACGGAAGTGAAAAAAGCGAGGTATCTTGTCTGCAGGCGGGCGCAGATGATTTTGTGACAAAGCCAGTCAATGCCTCAGTACTGCGCGCCCGAATCGAGACCCAGCTTCGGCTGCGCTCCATGCGTCGGCAATTAGAGCGGCAGAACGATGAACTGGAACGTTGGCGGCGCAATCTTGAGCGAGATCTCGCTGCTGCGCGTTTAACACAGCAATCATTGATTCCGCAAAAACCGCTGCCGCTACAGGACTGGGACGTCGCAACCTGTTATCGGCCAGTAATCCAAGTGGGCGGCGATATCTATGGGTGGCTGCGCATGAAAGATGGCCGGATTTTGTTCTGGATCGCAGATGGCACCGGCCACGGGGCTGCGGCGGCCTTGCTCACCACTCTCGCCAAACTTCTCTTTCATCACGGAAATGAAGAACACGATATGCCAGCCAGCATTATGGAGGCCGTGAACAATGACTTTCGCAGCATTTTCGGCTCACGCTCGTTCATGACGGCGATGTGTGTGGCGCTTGATCCTGTAACCGGAAAGGCCAGCATTGTCGGCGCGGGTCATCCCCCGCTTTTGGTCACACGCCCCAATGGCACAACCGAATCGATCGCTTCGATTGCGCCTCCGTTGGGGTTAATCGAACAACCGGAATTCACTGAAACGGCGATCGATCTTGAGCCAGGCGATGCTTTTCTTCTCTACACAGACGGTGTGTTTCGCTGGACGAAAGACGAAGGACATCGTTTAACTCTTGCGCAGCTTGAGAAAATCCTGGACCACTCCGCGCCTACCGCCGAGGCGTTGCTTAAGAGCGTTTTAGCGCATACTGCCCCGGAGACCGCTGCGACGACTTCACCAGATGATATGACGCTTCTGGTCGTACGGCGGGGAGCTGGAAAATAAAAAAAATTGGATTTGCCTAAAATTTAGTCTTGCTCTCTCGCAAACGAAACGTTAGTCAGCCTCCATGCCGAAAACCAAAAAGAAAACTTCCAAGCGCAAACCGAATCCAGCCTTCATGAGACCGGTTCAACCTGATGACAAGCTCTCTGCCATTGTCGGGTCGCAGCCGCTACCACGCTCCGAGCTAACAAAGAAGCTCTGGAACTACATCAAGAAGCATGGTTGCCAAGATAAAAAGAAAAGAACCATGATCAACGCCGACGACTCACTAAGGCCCGTATTTAATGGCAAGAGCCAGGTGAGCATGTTCGAGATGACGAAGCTCGTCTCGAAACATCTGCGTTAGATTTCGGTTATTCGTCGATAGCCCGGCGTTGTTGCGCCGGGCTATTGCGAGGCTTGGTAAAAAAATGATTGCCGCAGCGGCGGTGCGCCGTACCGCCCTTGCGCTGAACTGTAATCACATCGAAAATGGTGAAGTGAAACCTTATCGTCTGATTATCTTCGCAGTTACGGCTTCTGTCTTCCTTTGTGGGCAATTTGCCAAGGCCCAATCTGACTGGGTGGATGATTACAAGAAAGCGCAGGAAGAGGCGAAGACGAATAACAAATTCATTCTGCTTAATTTTACCGGTTCGGACTGGTGTGGTTGGTGTATCAAGTTCGATAAAGAGGTCTTCTCGCAACCCCAGTTTAAAGATTATGCCCACAACAATCTGGTCCTCGTAGAGCTCGACTTTCCTCGACGCAAGCCACAGAGTCCCGACCTGCAAAAGCAAAACCGGCAGCTAGCGATGCAATACGAGGTCTTCGGGTTTCCTACAATCGTCGTGCTAAACAGCAGTGGACAGAAGCTGTGGCAATACGACGGTTACTTCTCTGGCGGCCCGGAAGCATTCATCGCACAACTGCAGAAATTGCGGAAGGGCTAGGGTGTCGGCTCTTTTGCGGGAGCGCAGAAACAGCTCCTGGTGTTGCTGTGCGGTACCGCGCGTTGCGTAGCCGGCGACCTCTGCTAGATACACGCGTTTAATTACATTTCACCGATGTTTATTTTCCGTTTCTACTTCATTTGCTTTGCGGGTTTCATCGCGACGCTTGCTTTTGCAACCGGGAAGGAAAGCCCGACGCAGAGTTCAGAAAAGCGGGAACCCCCTGTTGCAACGGAGGACAGCATTACATTCAGTTCAGTTCACGTAGATGAACCTTACATTGCTCTGACCTTTGACGATGGACCAAGCGCGACGCTTACCCCAAAATTGCTCGATCTATTGGCTGCTCATCACATAAAGGCAACATTCTTCGTAATTGGCGAGAACGTTGCGGAACATCCTGAAATTGTCGCGCGGGCCGCTCGCGAAGGTCACGAAATTGGCAATCACAGTTGGTCGCATCCAAACTTGGCAAAGATGTCGGACGACAGTGTCCGCAGTCAATTACGCCGAACCGATGACGTAATCAGAGGCGCGACTGGCAATCGGCCAACTCTCTTGCGGCCGCCTTATGGATCGATTACGGCACGCGAAAAACGCTGGATTCACGATGAATTTGGGTACCGGATCATTCTTTGGGACGTCGATCCCTATGACTGGAAACGGCCCGGCCCGGCTGTGGTTCGCAATCGTATTCTTAAGGAGACGCACCGGGGTTCGATTGTCTTATCTCACGATATTCACCCGGGAACCATCGAGGCGATGCCCTCTACTCTGGATGCGCTGGAAGCAAAGGGGTTCAAATTCGTGACGGTCTCGGAACTACTTCGCATGGCAACGCCGCCACCCTCTCGCGCGCCGCATTCAGCTGAAAGCATCTCAGCAAGTGCGACTCCATCCCCTGCTCCCACTCAACAACCTTCTCCGAGCGGCTAGAGCGGTTTTTAAATAAAGTGTGTCCGTTCGGAAGCGCCGGAGGGCGAGACAGAGCGTAGCTATTTCTTCGCGGCGCCCAGGCTGCGATCAACAACCCGCTGCTCGCCCTTACTACGCGCAATGACAAAGTGATTATTTTCGCCATAGCTTCGCCACGGCCCGGGAAGGACGTCACGTACGTCGACGAACTGCCAATCCGTCACGTCAGTCGGCGCCAATCCGAGATAATCACGCACTGCGGGTGAAACGTCGAGACCGGCGCCATGATTAAGGTTCGGTTTGGGACGCTCATTGCCAAAGACGTACTGGAAATGGTCGGTTCGAAATGGGCCGCAATCTTCCCACTGCGCATAACAAGTGCGATTACCTTTGCGAATGGCGAGCCAGCGATGCCAGCACACCGACTGTCCCTGCCCCCCATAGGCTTGCTTGAACCACGGGATCACAAGCGGCGCTTCCGGCTTGAACTGGCCATGCGTAACATCGTTGTACGGGAGCGCACAGTAAAAGGGGTTTTGCTTCGGAATAAAGGCTATTGGAATGTAATTCCGCCGCGCACTGGCGTCTGGGTTATCGTATCCCCCGTAATTTGCCGTCCAATTAAAGTCCCAAGAGCTCCTGTAGTTGGGAACTGGATTATTGCCCGCGGCTTGTTCTCCGACCCAAAACACCGTGGTAACAATGTTCGTCTTCCACGGGTAGCGCTGGATCGCAGGTCGCGAACTGGTCGGAATAAACACTTGCGGTTCCACCTTGAGCAACGCCTCCTCCCGCAATTTCATTGCGTATTTGGCGAAATCTGCGGCGGTCGCGTACGGAGAAGTGGATTGCTCATCCCCGAAGACTTTCGGGATGCCAGCAACGGCCAGACTTAAGCAAACCGCAAGAAGTCTCCTCATCTCAAAACGCCGCAACCTTCTATCCGATTAGGCGTTCTTAGGCAAGACGAATTTTCTCTCCCTGCTGGAGTCTCAAAACTCTCCGGGGCCAGCGCATTAAGATCTCTTGGGTTCATTCTCACTCAACTGCGACTCAGTACTATGTCGTGTTTGAATTGTCGATCGTTCGCTTCCGGGTAATCGAGTGTGAAATGAAGACCGCGGCTTTCTTTCCGGCATAGTGCTGAATCGACAATTAAGGCCGCCACCGCTGCGAGGTTGCGTAGCTCCAGCAGATCCACTGATACTTTAAAATTCCAATAGAACTCGCGGATTTCGCGCTGGAGATTTCTTAACCGGGCGCTCGCTCGCTGTAGGCGCTTATCAGTGCGCACAATGCCTACGTAATCCCACATGAGACGTCTGATCTCGTCCCAGTTGTGATAAATCACAACGAGTTCATCTACGTTCTGCACATTCCCAGATTGCCATTCACGCAGCGGAATTTTTTGTTTTGCCGGCCGGCCCTGCGCCGCGGCTGCTGCGGCACGATGCGCCACAACCAGGCCTTCCAGCAGCGAGTTGCTCGCAAGCCGGTTCGCACCGTGCATACCTGTGCAGGCAACCTCCCCAATCGCATATAGACCTGGCAAACTCGTCGCACCATTTACGTCAGTTTTAATACCGCCGCATTGATAATGCGCCGCCGGAACAACGGGAATGGCCTGCTTCGATATGTCGATGCCGAACCGCAAACACGTCTGATAAATGTGCGGGAAACGATCACGAATGAACTCCGGCGGTTCGTGCGTGATGTCCAGAAAGGCGCACTTCGCCCCCGCCCTCTTGATCTCGGCGTCGATAGCGCGCGCGACAATGTCTCGCGGCGCCAGCGAGCCACGCGGATCGTAGCGCTTCAGAAAATCTTCGCCGCGGTCGTTGCGCAAAATGCCGCCTTCACCGCGCACCGCTTCGGAAATGAGAAATGATTTCGCCTCGGGGTGAAAAAGACATGTCGGATGAAACTGGACGAACTCCATATTTGCGATTTCCACGCCGGCGCGCCACGCCATCGCCACACCGTCTCCGGTCGCGATATCCGGATTGGTCGTGTACAAATAAACTTTGCCGCAACCGCCGGTCGCCAGCACGACCCGGTCCGACCGGATAGTTTCTACTTCACCGGTTTTCTCGTCCAAAACATACGCACCAAGGCAACGGTCTTCCGTCGCGAAGCCGAGCTTGGATGCGGTGATCAAATCCACGGCCATCCGATTTTCCAAAAGTTCGGCGTATGGTTGCCTGGCCAGTTCGCGTAGCAACGTCTGCTCGATCTCCTTGCCCGTTGCGTCTCGCACATGCAGTACTCGCCGCTTCGAGTGGCCGCCTTCTTTGCCCAGATCAAGCTCACGATGTCCGGAAATCTCGCGCTCGTCGAATTGCAGGCCCAGCTCCGCGAGCTCGCGGATTCGCTCGGGACCTTCTGTGACAATCGTGCGCACGACAGCTTCGTTGCAGAGTCCCGCGCCAGCCTCCAGCGTATCGCGCACGTGCAGCTCGAATGAATCTTCATCGCTCGTCACGCAAGCGATCCCGCCCTGCGCCCACGCGGTGTTCGTATCAGAGCCTTTGCGTTTCGTGATAACAGCTACCGACCCGCGCTTCGCGGCCTTCAATGCAAAGCTGAGACCGGCAATGCCGCTTCCGATTACAACGAAATCATATTCCTTCATGCCAACCGGATATTGTCGATCAAACGAGTTTTTCCGAAGAACACCGCCAACACGAGCACCGAGTTCGATCCAGCGATTTGGACCGGCCGTAAAGTTTCCGCGTCGACGAGCTCAACATAATCGATCCGCGCCAGCGGCGCTTCGTTAATCACATTCCGCGCAAGAGCAATGATATCATCAGCGGATTTCCTGCGCGCATTCGCCGCAGCCTGCAACGCTTTATGTAAGACCGCTGCCTGTTTCCGTTCCTCCAAATTCAAATACTGATTACGCGAGCTGTATGCTAATCCGTCTTCTTCGCGCACCGTAGGCACGCCGATGATGTCGATCTTAAAATTGAGATCGCGCACCATACGGCGAATGATCACCAATTGCTGAAAATCTTTTTCGCCAAAAACCGCTACGTCAGGCGCAAGAACATTGAACAACTTGGCGACGACCGTACAAACTCCGCGAAAATGTCCGGGGCGCGATTCGCCCTCCAGTATTTTCGAAAGAGAGAATTCGTTGACGAACACTGAACGATCATCGGCATACATCTCCGCAACGCTTGGACGGAACAACAAGTCGACACCGGCGCTTCGACAAAAATCCTCATCCGCTCTTTCCGGCCGCGGATACCGCTCGTAATCGCTTCCCGGCTCAAATTGCAGCGGATTCACAAAAACGCTCACCACTACTTCACCACCGCGGCTCGCATGTTCACGCGCCACGCGAATCAATTCGCCGTGAGCTCTGTGGAGCGCGCCCATTGTCGGCACTACCACTCGTCGCTTTTCGCGCGGTTCAGTGTGTGCCTCTGCGATGGCCGTCAAAATTTTCACGTCGCCAGCTTTACCCAACTGCCTCCGATGCGCGAATCACCCATTTGATCAGCTCCAGCAATGGCAAATCAAAAGAGAAGGATAAGTACCCCGGTAACCATCAGCGCGACCATCCAGACCAAATCGATGTTGAACCACGCGTGGCGCAGTATCGCGACCCCAAGTTTTTCGTAAACCACAATCGCGATCAGCGCCGTCGTTATAAGATACCCCAATGTGTGGACTATGACCGACGCTGCGAGCAGAGAAGGCGCGCTGAAATTTGCGAATGACAGCGCGTGCGAATCGTGGTGATGCGCGTTCCGCGCAGCTGGCGATCCCAGAAAGAACGGGACAAGCATCAATCCTGCGCCGTGCGCTGATGCCATGATAAACGACCAAAGTGTCAAGTCGCCAAAGCCAACTCGCATCCCGACCCAGTTCGGGTGACGCGATCGAAACAAACGATACAGGCCAAAGGCAAACAGGATCGCCGCCGCGGCAATTTTCAAGGCGCGGTGCGGCAAGCTGATGCGAGCCACGAGAACCGCGGCAATGATTATCGCAATGGAAAGCGCGTGCCCCAACACGATAGGCGGCAGCGCCCGGAACACCGCTGCACGCTTTTGTTCCTGCAGCCCCAGCGCCACGGCGAACAGCCACCCCATGGCGGGGTTGATGCCGTGAAAAATGCCGAGCCCAAAGACCGCCAGCCACGGCCAGAGCTCACTCACGGAAAACAAAAAGAATCGCTCGAGGAATCGCCTCCTTCGAGGCGCACTTGATGAACCCGGTAGTCGTTGCTTTCGAGGAGAAAGTTTTGATCAAACTCCATGCCGCCATTGGGACCCGCATCGAGTTTCACCATCCAACTGCCCACGCCGTCGGGGTAGAATTGCTCGTCCCATGCCGCGTAAAGCGAGTTCGTGAAATAGATTCGTTTGCCATCGCGGCTCACTTCCACCATCTGCGGTCCGCCCGCGAGCGGTTGATCCGGCTTCTTCGGATGCGCTGTGCGATTGGCTATGCCACCGATACGTACCGAGCCGGTCTTCTTCGGATTGAACGGGTCCGATACGTCGTACTGCAAAAACTCGCCTGTTCCCCAGCACGAGACGTAAAGGAATTTGTCGTCCAACGACAAATTGATGTCGGTCACGAGTGGCGGCACTGCTTTAAAATCTTTTAGCATTGGCGGCAGCTTTTCCGGGTCCGCAGCTTCGGCGGGAATTTCGATGACTTTCTTCAAGTCCCATGCGCCGTTGCCACGATGCCACAGCCAAATCGAGGCCGACAAATCTTTGACAGAAACGACAACGCTAACGAAACCGTATGCTTTTGTTGGGTTATGCGCAGGACGCATCTCGAGAACCATCTGTTGTTCCTTGCCCAAATCGAGTGCCTGCAGATGCCGGCGCCGGCGCAGATCCCACACATGCATTTGATGACCGTATTTGCTGCCGAGCAGCAGATCTGGTTGCAACCCGTTTTCGATCATGTTTGGCGTGCCCCATTCGCTGCTGAGTAATGTGTCGAAGCCCAAGTGCCACCAAAAATCGTACTGAAAAAACTGTGGACCCCGATTCATCTCCCACTGACCCAGGATCTCAAATGTTTCGCAATCGAGCAGGAAAATACCGCCCGGGCCGTCGCCATTAGGCGCGCCGAGGGCGCTAACGTAAATACCTTCCGGTCCACAATGAATGGTGTGCGGACGCGAGTAATTCGCGCGTGCAAAAACTTCCTCCGGTTCGAGCACCTTAACGATCTCTGGTTTTCGCGGGTCCGGTTTCGTGTCGATAATGTGGATGCGTGACGACCGTATCCCGGGCACGACGAGGTAACGGCGTTCGACATGCGGATGCGGCGCATACGCGCAGAGCGCCGAGCTGCACGCGTTCCAACCGAAGTGGTGCAGCTCATCGCCAAACTTTGGCATCTTCACTTCGCCGACGCGCTGCCCATACATCCGGGACGCAGGATCAACATCTACAACTAGCAGCGCGTCATTCAGTTCGCTACCGGGCGGGTTCAGCGCCGCGACGAATGCGTATTTTTCCGGCGGGGCCTGCATCGCCAGACGAGGCGACGGATAAAACGTGGGATCTGGTTTCAGGAGAGGCATAAGTATTCGTGTGCTGAAAGGTTGAACTGCCTTACGCCTCAAGCACGAACTTGCAAGGCATTTCGAGCTATTCTGAAACGAGAGGCAGGAACACTGAGTAAAGTTTTATTCCAGCCAAAGCGCCTGCCTCGCGAATCGAAATTTTTTGTGACCGAAATCTTGCCACCCAGCCCGGACTGCGAGTTCGCGCATTTCGTTGAAAGAAAATGCGCGCTGGGCGGAAAGACGCGCGTCGAAACGAGTCATGGGTTCGCGAAAAATCAGCGCGGTCAGAAATTCAACACCGGCCCGGAGGAGAAATCCGCGCCGCAAATCCGACACCAGAACAAATTTCTGCGACAATTCGCGGCACCGCCGCAGAACTTTTACAGCATCCTCATTGCTAAAGTGATGAAGCGCCAGCGAACAAAGCGCGATGTCGTAGGCTTGAGCATCATCCCATTCCAGAATGTTTGCCTGGCAATAGGAAATTTCCGGGTATTCGGTGCTCAGTTCTTCGGCGATTTGCAATGTCGAAGGTTGGCCATCTACGGCAGCGATCTCGACAAGAGCGCCCCTGTTTCGCGCGTAATCGACAATCAATCGCGGAATGTCTCCCGAACCGGTGGCGAGATCGACAACGCGCATTCTCGCGCCGGGTTTTATCCAGCGCCGCACAAAACTCAAAACAAGCCGATAGCTGCCGAACCAGCGATTAAGTTGACGGATCCGTTTTAGATCGCGCTCTAGTTCGGCCGAAACCGGCTGCGGCCGATCCATCATTTCCAACACGGCCGGATCGAATTGCCGATTCATCGATGATCTTCTGTAAGTGAGAAGTGATTTGTGAGAGGTGAGAAGTAGTCACTAATCACTTCTCACGTCTCACTTCTCATGAAGAAACTCATGCCAGGTCTTCGGCAACTCCGCTGTCTCAATCTCACTCGCGATGCGTCCCTCAAATTCGGGATGAAAAACAGTGCTTGTTCCATAAACCATGATCACGTCTTCTGTCCCTTCAACGCGTATGGCATGCGCGACGCCCGGCGGAATCACGATGCCGACGTTGTTGTTGCTCCGGTAATTATCGCCGTCCACAAAGAAACGCATCACGCGCCTGGCAAAACCTGCTCGGACATCGCACAAAATTACTTCAACCCGTCCTTGTAAGAAAAACATCACGTCCCATTGTTCCTCCTCGTATCGGCGCAAAGAGTAATTCTTCGGTTCATCGACAAACACGCGCCGCAACCAATCTGCTGCGATACTGTCCTTTGGAATGCTCGGCGGATGCACATGAAAACCTTTTGCCGTGTTTGCAAACATCCGCGCAGCCGACCACTGCTTCGGCCACAAACCAACACGCGCGAGAACTCCTTCGTCGCGGCGCACAAACTCACCAAAGACTCCCCGATGACGCTGCGCATAAATCTTTCGAGCGAAAATTTCCACACCCGGAATCCAAGCTTCTCTAATCTCGCTCTCGTTCCGGTCCGCGGCGACAAGTTCGCTCGCGTCCACGCCGCGTTGCGAAAGCTCCCGGGCGGAGGATCCACTGCGGTAATCACGGGGCTTCAATGCGTCCCGAACCCCGGCGTCGATACCCTGCCAGAGGTTTTCTTCACGTTTGCTCATTTCGCAGTTGGCTTATGCTTTCTATTTGCTTAGCGGTAAATCGGCGCGTTCGCGAGCAGGATTTGTATTGTACTATGGATTGCGCTGTAACAAAATGATCCGCTCTCAGACGATTGGCGCCATTTGCTCCCGTCCCGCGCCACTGACGTACGAAGCCCACCACCGCTCCGGGAAGAATTGAGGAGCGCCGCTTGCGCTTCATGATTGAAGCGCTGTGCTCGTCAGCTGGTTACGCGAGATCGAATACCAACGTGATGGTCAATCAACGCACAATGCAACAGCAGCCAGCGTTTCGAAGTGGTGACAGAATTGTTGGGGGGTCGGCAGCCAGATTAATTCAGATCGTACACTTCCGCGAGAGCAACACCGGTGGTGTTGTTTACGCCGCGCACAATCGCAGTGTAGTTGCCCGCTGGCAGGTCCGCGATGATTGCCGATTCGCTTGGGTCACCCGGTGCGTGGCCGCTGTTTATGATATCCTGGACCTGGTCCTGGGTGATAATCCCGCCGATGATCGTAGTCTGCCAGTTATCATTAGAGGCAATCAGCGCTCCGGTGCCATCGTGCAGTTCCAATGTGGGATCAGCCATTGGATTCGGAACGCCATACTGACTGAGCTCAGGGCCAATGGCGCGAATGATCACTCGCTTTGGCTGAGTGCCTTGAACAATGAACCCGCCGATCATCACGTTGTCGCCCGTCTGCACAAAGGAGCGCGTACTGATATTGCCCAGGATCGAATCGGTACCGGAGCTAAGATCGTACACTTCTACGAGAGCAACTCCAGTGGTGCTGTTCACTCCACTCACGATCGCGGTGTAATTGCCCGCTGGAAGGTACGCGAGGATTGCCGACTCGTTTGGGTCACCCGGTGAGTGGCCGGTGTATGTGATATCCAAGACCTGGTCCTGGGTGATAATCCCGCCGATGATCGTAGTCTGCCAATTATCATTAGAGGCAATCAGCGCTCCGGTGCCATCGTGCAGTTCCAATGTGGGATCAGCCATCGGATTCGGAACGCCATACTGACTGAGCTCAGGGCCAATGGCGCGAATAATTACCCTTTTGGGGGTCGTGCCTTGCACGATAAACCCGCCAATCATCACGTTATCGCCGGTCTGAACAAAGGCGCGCGTGGAGATGTTGCCGAGCTGTGCGCGGTTGGTTGTCCCGTTGAGCCGGTACATCTGATCGGGCTCCGACGGGCCTACGCCGCAAGTTGCTCCCCGACGGCTCCAACTCGGGCATACCCCGAGGCCGCCACCAGGATTCCGCCAGGCGGCAGGGTTATTCGATGTGACCGTGCGATTGGACCAGCCCCATTCGCCCAGCGTGGCATACGTCATGTTGGCTTGGATCTCAACCCAGTACGTACCGGCAGTAAGCACTGCGGGAGTGGCCAGGTTTAACGTGAAGGTGCTTCCGCCTCTCTGGACTGGCTGATGAGTGGCGCTGTAAACCTGCGCGCCGGGAAATCCGGCATTATCTGCATAAAAAAATACATTCCAATCGATGGCTGGTCCCGGCCCATTGAAATACACGCCATCCGCGTCGATCGATTGCACATTCCAAGTTTGACCTGCAGGCACGACAAAGTCGTCGGCCAGATCGGCATTGTAAGTATGAAAGTCGGTGAACGTGTCGGACAGGGTGGCGTTGACTCCAGCGTTATCGTACTGATCGTACAGAACTGTCTGCGGCGCTCTCGGCGGTGACGGAGCGACAAGGAGGCTTGCGCCAAGGCGGCCACTGCCGAACTGAGGAACAACAGGTAAGCTTGACGTCGGCTTGGCGGCACCTCTGTTGGTCACGTTTCGTTGCGCCAGCGCGAATGGAATTACCGAGACACCAAGCAGCAGAACCAGGTAAAATGCCCCTCGAATCAGATAGGCTTTAACGGCCGGACGAATCTGCTTTTTCATGTCGCTGTTCTGTGTTCGAAAGCAGAGCTAGACGTTGCCGTATTCGCCGGAGTAATCGCTCTTATGAGCGCATGAGCACTGGTACCGCTTACCAAGAACAACAGTAGCAAGAAGAGCCCTCAATTTCGTGAAACCCTAATTTACCGAACTGAGCGCCGAAACTAGAACCGGCGCCACAACCTGTCAACAATACGTGCTGGCACCAAAACAAGACAGGGGCAACGCAGATCCTCTGAACACTTCCGGTGATTTTGGCAACGTTGACGCTTTGGGATGATGAGTTAATTAACGCCAGATGGAACAGCAGCCGGCACGCTCTGAATACAAGAAGGTTTGGTCGGCGCTTTCAAACACCGAAGATCAGGCAAAATTACATGTCATCGGTGTGACGGAAGAAGAAGCGCTGCGATCGACTGGTGAAGAAACTTTGAAGTTTCTTCAGGAAAGCGTGGGTATTCGAAAGGATGATGTTGTTCTCGAAATCGGGTGCGGGATCGGCCGCGTCGGCAAGTTGGTGGCGCCGCTCTGCCGAAAATGGATCGGGTGCGATGTCGCCTCGAATATGCTCGCGCTCGCAGCGGAACGACTACGAGGTTTGGACAACCTCGAGCTAAAGGAGATATCCGGATATAATCTGAGCGGCGTCGCGGATGCTTCTGTGGATGTCGTTTATTGCACAGTGGTCTTCATGCATCTCGAGCCCTGGGACCGGTACAATTATGTTTTGGAGGCATTTCGTGTGTTACGGCCCAACGGCCGAATTTATGTCGATAACATAAATCTTTGCTCCGAGGGGGGCTGGAAAGTGTTCGAAATCCATCGTGCGTTTTCGGCCACGAACCGTCCGCCCCACATGACGCAGAACTCCACGCCACAAGAGATCGAGGCGTACCTGAGCCGCGCGGGCTTCAGCGACGTGCGAATTCGTACGGATGATGACTGGATCCGGGCTTCCGCAGTAAAACGCGAGACGGCGGCGTGAAACGCCCAATAGTTTAGAACCTGACAAATGTCATTCTCAGCGTACCGAAGAATCTTTGATCACCTCTGGCCTGTTCCGCGACGACAATAGACGGAGATGCTTCGCTTCGCTCAACGTGACAGCGGCATTGATAAGAGCGTCATCCAGGAGCTCTGCGGTTTTGGGCGCTCCGCACGGCTCTGAGTTTCCCAGCACCGGTAACCGAAACATTAGCTTGGTTCGCATTTTGCGCGCGCCTGCATTTCCACAAAAAGGGGCAAATCTTCTCTCGCTTCTTTGAAGGCGGGGAGAT
>WNFQ01000527.1_pt1 | contig 30599 bp, 25 predicted proteins | sample 5400171 | NCBI WGS metagenome assembly WNFQ01 (sample SAMN13153356, study PRJNA577476) | soil metagenome | isolation source: 20 cm soil under Madrone tree | place: USA:California | collected 2016-06-14
GCGCGGGAGTTTTTGAGCCAGATCTCCGGGATTCAGCTCTCCACGGACAGCACCGATCTGGAAAAGCTCACCCTTTTTCTGGAGGCGGCCCGCAAGCTGAATACGGCTGGCGTACTCGACGAAATCCTAATCACTCTGCTGGACGCGACCCTGAAGCTCACGCGTGCCGAGCGTGGCTACGTTTTCATGAAGGCCGAGGATGGAAGCCTGAGCCTGAGCGCGGGGCGTAATTCCAAAGGCGAGCCGCTACTGGACGACAAGACAATTTCGCACTCCATCCTCGATGAGGCGATTGAGTCCAACTCCGAGTTCGTGATTACAGACACCAGCCAGTCCCTCAACCTGGCGGGCCGGCAGAGCATTGTGGCCTACGATCTCCGCACCGTGATTTGTATCCCTCTGCGCAAGCTTCAGGTACAGACTCGTGGCACCCAGGCGGCAGCGCCCGCCAACACCTCGGCCGAGGTGATGGGAGCACTCTATGTGGACTCGCGTTTCGCCTCACGAGATATCTCGAGTGTAAGCAACGATATTCTCCGCGCCTTCGCGACCGAGGCTGCTTCTCTCAGGAACTCTCCATTGCGGCGTCGATTCGGCAGGGGCTCATGGAGGTCACCATCCCGGAAGTTCCGTTCGCGCGTCTAAAGGGCAGAAGTCTTTCCTGTAAGGAAATCGGAGGCGACTTTTTCGACGCGGTCAATACCGACGAGGGTTTGGCCGTGGTGCTGGCCGATGTCAGCGGCAAGGGAGTTTCCGCCGCGCTGCTGGCTTCCACCCTTCAGGGCATGATCTATTCCCAGCTTCTCGCCGGAATGCCCTTGAAGGAGATTGTGGCTGCGGCCAACCGATTCTTCACCCACAAGCATATCAGCGAGGAATACGCGACCTTGATCATTGCGCGGCTTCAGCGTGATGGGGAAATGGAATACGTGAACTGCGGCCACGTGCCGCCGCTGCTGGTCTGCAATCACGAGGTGATTCGCCCACCCCATGGCAACCTGCCCGTCGGCCTGCTGGCCGATGCCACCTACGAGAGCGACCACGTCAGTCTGCACGCCGGGGATCGCTTGATTCTGGTGACTCACGGCGTTACCGACGCCGAAAACGCGCGTGGCGATTTCTTCGGAGACCCGCGCCTGGAAACCGTGGCTGCCAAGAGTTTGAGCATGGAAGACATCTTCTCCGCCGTCGCCAACTTCTGTGGCGGTACTCCGCTCAGCGACGACTGCACGGTCGTGGATTTGGTGTACTCGGGCTAGGCCCGCTTCTTGCTAGATCGTGCACCAGGTGCCCAGAATCACGCGCAAAGCCGCTGAAGTTGAGGTGTTTTTGCGGGCGCGACCGTCACGAGGGGAAGGCCGGCGCCCGCAGCGTGCGACCGCTGCCGGCAGCGAGCTTACGTTCGCCGGCAGCCGATAAAGACCGTTTCTTACTACGGAGCGTGAATAGCATATGGTGAGGTGGATTTGGAGGAGATGATGAAAATCTCTTGAGGATCGGGAGTCTCTTTTGCTTTCTGGCTGGCCCTCGCCAGCGCGCCATTCAGTTAGTGCTAAATTAGGGTTGGATTATGGTCGTGTTGATGACGTTGGTGAAGCACTAGTCGGCTCATGTGTGCGCGATTCTGCAGTCTCAGTTTGGTTGGGTTGTGGTTGGGTTCCAGTTCCATTTCGCCAACCTACTCCTAAAGGGGCGCCCTTTTATGATGCGATTGCATCAACTATCCGGTAAGCAGTGAACGACTAGGCAGGAACGTATACCGTCTTTCGCTACGGCACCTTCGCGTACTCAGCCTTGGCTTCCTTCAGGATGGGGATGTCGGGGTCGGCGTCTCTCCAGAGGGTGAGGAAATCCTGGTAGGCGGTTTTTGCTTTGGTGGTGTCGCCCGAGACGGTATACGCGCGGCCGAGCTGGAGAGTTGGCGGTCATGAACAAATCAACCTTGCGGCTCATCCCGGATGCGCTAGGCCTCTCATCCTTGCAAAGACGACTTCTTGTCTCAGTGGCACTCTTCGTAGGGGCCATGGTAGGTGGCGTGCTGGAGGGAGCAGTCAGCCCCGGTCGAGCTCAAAATACCTGGCTGGGCAGTGAACTGCTGGCGCAAGGCACCGGGAGTTAAGCTCCGTAGTAGAGCTCTGTTCTGATGGGCTGCCTCTGAACGTAAGCGCGCTGGCGACATCGTGGACTGCACTGTCTTCTGCCACGGGCGCTTGGGCTGGAACGGGCTTCCGCAGCCACTACAGTTACACTCGCGCTGTGGAATTCTCATGTCACGCATGGCTCCAAGAGGCTGAATGACGCATTTCCTGCCATCCTATACGATGTCATGAATACCCTCACGTCGAGCGCCTGTCTAACAGGAACCGGTACAGTCAGATATTGCCACTTTGAGAAGTCAGTCCGGCAACATTTGGGGCACTAGTTAGGAGCTTTTTATGTGCGCCATCTTTCCTCCAAACTGATATGCGATGAAACCATCCGAATCAGAACCCGAGACGCATGTTTCGCTACGTGATCGACGAGCGTTCAAAAAAATGTTCACGCTCTTGATGGCGCAGTTGAAACTCTACGATGTTGAGGTTTCTTCTTACCGCCTGCTGATCGAGCAACTAAAGAAAAGCGCTCCGGATATCCCTTGGGACAAGATGCTAAGGGATATCCGAAACACTAAGCGATTTCGGCAGCACTTTCGCAAGAAATACGACGTGACTGTGGAAAACTTTCTTGAGCAAGTTGACGCACAAATTTCTGGCCACAGGGAGCGAGTATTCTTACGAGAGTGGAAACCAAAGGGTCGAGCACACTAGCCTTCTGAGTTCGTCGTCGCCCACGGCTCCGCATTTTGCCAACTACGCGCATTCCGACGTTCGGATCGAAGCGCCACAACAATCTGCCGGTAGCTGCGTCGAGCGCGACTACGTTTATTTTCGGCGTCGTCGCATAGAGCACTCCATTTACGACGATGGGATTGCACTCGTTTTCAGAAGCAGGAAATGAATCGCCAGAATCGAACGTCCACGCGACCTGCAACCGGTTTACGTTATCGCGGTTGATTTGGGTCAGCTTCGTGTAGCGGATACTCTCAGGTCCGCCCGAATATACGTTCCATTCCCGGTCATGCCCTCCCTGCAAATGCGCATCTGGAGCTCTTGCATTGCTGTTCTGAAATACCGCCAAAAGAAAAACCAAATAGATTCTCACCGCTTGGAAGAAATGGAGAGTCGGGCTGAAGCGGCGAGGGCTGTGATACTTCAGCAATTTTTTCATCCCGAGATAGATTCCTTTTCCCGAATCCTTTAATCGCACTTAATCTCAACCGCTTATTCCAGTCCGTATGCTTCAATAGCCGCTTTCGAAAATACCCATTCCTGCTCAGAGGGAGACAACGTGGCAATGGCTCGCTGGACGGTGCTTAACCAGCGTCCATAGGTGGAAGCCAACGTTAGCACTGGCCAGTCAGACCCGAACATCAAACGCTTGGGTCCGAAAGCCTCGAGAACCACGTCCAGATAGGGCCTCAGGCTTTCATCGGTCCACGCATCCCACAATGCCTCGGTCACCATGCCCGACACCTTGCAGTAGACATTCTCCCGATGCGCAAGATCAGCAATGTGACCTTTCCAGGGCGAGAGTGCCTGTTCCCGAATCCTCGGCTTGGCGATGTGATCCACGATGAAGATTTGATCCGGATGCCGATCGACAAACTCAATGGTCTGGGGCAAGTGCTTTTCGAAGATCAGAATGTCGTATCTCAAGCCGAATTGTTTTAGCTCCCCTACCCCGCGATTGAAATCGTCGCGCAGTACAAATAGGTCATCGGGTTCATCATGGATGGCGTGGCGCATACCCTTCACTTTGGGAAGGTGGGCGAGTCGTTCGAGATCCAATCCAATTTTCGGATCCGTGAGTGGCGCCCAGCCAACGACTCCACGGATAAGTTGATCGCTGGAAGCAACCCCAGACAGCCATATCGTTTCCTCTACTCGTCTTGCAGCCTCGACGACAACGGTCCCTGCAATGCCGGCCATGGCTGTCACTACTTTCAGATCCCCCAGAAGGAAATCCAGCCGAAGAACTTCCATCCCATCCGTCATCCACGGATACTCGGCCGGCACGTAGCGCCAGAGGTGATGGTGTGCGTCGATGCATTTGTTGACCATAGCCTCGTGATTCTCAGATCTTGCTCGAATCCGAATTCGATTCTACTGAGCACCCTGGCGTCTCGCGGATGGGTGCCCCCTCACTACAGTCAAGATACGGTCAAGCTATTTTTGAGTGCTTTCCTGGATTAGCGTTCACCTTCAGATCGCTCGACGCGCCGGGTTCCTGTGGTGTTTCATAGACACCACCCCTGACTTGTGCCGGTTGTACAAAGTGGTTGCGCAGGTGGGGAATGTGTTCCAAGAAGGCCGCTTCGTGTCCCAGCGCAATGTGGTTGAACAACACGAGATGTTGATGCAACTGCCCCATGTCTCCAACGTGAGGGACTACCGGAAGACCAAATGTCTTCGCCAGAAAGCTGACGGTCAAGAACTCGCTCACCCCCGCAACTCTTGTGCAGTCGACTTGTACATAGTGGAGCGCATGTAACTGCATGAACGTCTTGAATACGATGCGATTCGGTATGTGCTCGCCAGCCGCAATTTTTACCGGGCCAACCTCGCGAGCTAGTGCAACATGCGCGAGCATGTCATCCGGGTGCGTAGGCTCTTCGATCCACAAAGGACGATACGTTGCAAGCTCGCGGCACATGCGAACTGCGGCCGGGAGATCCCAGTGCTGATTGGCGTCAAACATGAGAGTGCCCGAGTCACCGACGAGTTTGCGTAACATCGCAGCACGGCGCAGATCGCGATTCTCGTCCGCCGATCCAACTTTCAGTTTGAAGGCCGTGAATCCTTGGTCGATTGCACGGGCAGTCAAGTCACGAACTTTGTCGTCATCGTATTGCATCCAGCCCACGGACGTGTCATAGCCCGGATACCCTCTTTGCAAGATGAGTTCGCGTTCGGCACGTCTTGGAAATTCTTTCCGCAACAAGCAGAGTGCCTCCCGCTCGCTCAGGATTTCTTCCAGATAACTGAGATCCAGAAGGCTGACGACCTGTTCAAGCGTTAAGTCGAGAAGGAGCTTCCACAAGGGCACACCGCGGGACTTCGCCCAAAGATCGAAGCAAGCATTAGTGATGGAGGCGAGCGCAAGATGAACAACGCCCTTGTGTGGCCCAAGCCAACGAAATGCGGGATGATCTGCTATTTGTCGGGAAAACCGTCCGAAGTCTGACATCACCTCTTCAATGGATAAGCCGGCGAGTGGCTTAGCCAACAACTCGATCGCTGCGCAGATCAGGCGGTTGCCTTCACCGAGCGTAAGTACGAACCCCGTTCCGCGTGGCCCATCTTGGGTCGTCAACAGCGTTACTGCTAAGCAGTATTCCGAAGTGGCATGGATAGAATCGGTTCCGGCACCTGGGGGCAATGGAAACCGGGCATCATAGGTCGAGAATGATTGAATCGTATAGTCTGGCATCGTCTCCGTTCCGCTTAGCGTTTGTAGCCAAGCTCAGCGCCGCCGCTCACCGGCAAGATGCACCCGGTGATAAATCGCGCCTTCGATGAAAGCAGAAAAGCAGCTGCATCCGCGATCACGTCACCCCGCGGACAATAGCCGAGAAGGTGAATGTGATCGAGATACTCTCGTATGCCGGCAGGATTGGGCTGGTCGGCAGCCCACTGCTCCAGCATAGGTGTCCATGCGCCGGCGGGGCATACCGCGTTCACCCTGATTTGATATTTTGCGTAGTCGGCAGCCATTGCCTTTGTCAGCGAGATCATGCCGCCTTTGGTGGCAACGTAGGCTGCATGGTCCTGCTGTCCCAGCAACCCGACCATGCTTGCGGTATTCAGAATTGCGCCCTTGCTTTCCACTAGCGCGGGAAACGCAAACTTCGTGGTCCAATAAACGGATTTCAAATTTGTATTCTGCAGTTGGTCCCACTGCTCTTCGGTGGTTTCATGCAGAGGACAGGAAGGGCCAACAATTCCGGCATTGTTGTGGACGGCGTCAAGTCGCCCAAAATCCTTCAATATGGCAGCAACCGCGGTTTCGATTCCTTTGGGTTCGGAAACATCCGCTTGATAGGAACAACTCTGACTACCCAGTTCCTTGACTGTTCTCTCGGCCTCTTCAAAGTTGCGGTCCAGAATTGCTACCTTGGCTCCCTCGCGCACATAAGCGATTGCACATTCGCGGCCGATCCCGCTCGCGCCGCCGGTCAGAAGAATTATCTTGCCCTCAAGGTCTTTTTTCATGCGCTATCCAGTTGTCATACGCAGTTTTGGCGAATTCCACCATCGCCTTCTTCACAAATTGCTCCGTCGCCTCTCCGTCGCCTGCACGCAGCAGGTCCACGATCTGCTGATGCGACTCCAGGTCTTTGCCCCATACCGAAACTCCCCTGCCTTCTCTGACTATTCGCAGCCGTACGAAAGCAAAAAATGGAATCAATATGCGTTCGGCGTAGTCCACAAGGTGTATATTGCCTGAGAGGTTACAGAGTTCCAGATGGAACTTCAGATCCCAATCGAGCAGGTTCGTAGCGCTCGTTGCTCTGGCGGCCCGGCGCATCCCATCCACGATCGATTGCAAATTTGAGAAGTCCGGCTGTGTCTGCGTAGCGAGATTTGCCGCAAGCCCTTCGATGGCACTACGCAATTGGTAAAGCTGGACGACATCTTTTTCCGTCAGATTAATTACTCGTGCACTGCGGCCCGATTCCTTGGCCACGAATCCATCGCGCTCGAGAATGTTGATGGCCTCTCGAATCGTTCCCTGGGCTACCCCGAAGTGCCTGGCCCACTGACCCTCAATGATGCGTGTGCCCGGAGATAAATTTCCGTTCATGATTTCCGCCAGTAGTTTTTCCGCAAGCGTCTTCTTGACGAGACCGACCGTCGCTAAGGAGGAAGGAGCAGGCATAAATTAAGTGCTTAACGATGGCTGGTAATCTTAAAATCCTCTATTTATCTATGTCAAGCGGTATTTATCCGGGTCAAAATGTAAACATAAGCACTTTAATTTTGTTGTCGCGAATGAAGTCGATATGTAGGATAACGCTTTTTACGGGAGGGGAGCCATGCAGAGATTTGGCACAATGATTCGCCTTAAACCAGGATTCGAGGCTGAATACAAACGATACCATGCAGCAGTTTGGCCCGAAGTATTAAGCAGGATTACCGATTGCAACATTCGCAACTACTCGGTCTTCTTCAGGGACAACGTGTTGTTCGGATACTTCGAGTATCACGGAAGCGACATCAAGAACGACTGGGCCAAGATGGCTGCAGACCCGAAAACTCAGAAATGGTGGGCGATTATGGGCCCCATGCAAGATCCTCTACCAACCCGGAAGGAGGGGGAGTGGTGGGCAGAGATGGAAGAGGTTTTTCATCTCGACTGAATACTGACGATCAAACTTGCGTTTCAACCTGGTCTCGATCCCCTTCCGGCTTTACTCGCGTTATCATCGCGCGGCTGTTGTGGAATATTTCTCTCATAGTGTTTTCCCTAATCTCGTTTTAGCCCGATCCACTCCTTCACAACCCCCAGCCCGCGATCATTCAACAAGGTGCCGCATTTTCGAGAAACCGCCTATAAAAGAAGCACTTATAGTTTCGTTGGATTCCAAAGGCGAGACAAATGTTAGAAACAGCCATTCATTTAAAATGCGTTACTAAATATTTCTTGACAACCAAGAACCGGTTGCTCTATGGTCTTGACCGTTTAAGTGCTTAAACTTGGCCCGCTAATCAGGCATTGTTTTATCGGGCTCAGATGCGGTTGCTCATGACTTTTGGGCAACGCCTTGCCAGCAGCAGGTTGTGCTGATCGATCTCATTTCGCGAGAGGGGAATTCCATGGCGAATAAGTCTCTCTTTTTCGTACTCCAGGTGGTAGTCGTTGCATTTGCGATCGCTGGGGAGGCGCCCGCGCAAACCACGTCTGGGCTCATCACGGGCACAATCGAGGATCCATCTGGAGCGGTGCTGCCCGACGTCCGCGTCGAATTAAATAACCAAGGCACGGGAGTGGAAAGAAGGGCGACAACAGACGGCGCCGGACATTACTCTGCGCCGGAGCTGCAACCGGGCGTCTACGATGTCTCGATCAGGAAGGAAGGATTCGCGACGCAGAAACTGAGCAATGTTCACCTTGAGGTTAACCAGAGCCTGTCGCTGAATTTCAAGATGTCGGTCTCTTCTACCACGCAGAGCGTGGAGGTTCAGGCAGAGGTCACGACGATTAATACGACCTCTGCCACGCAGGCGGAGGTCATCGGACATAACGCAATTGTATAACTGCCACTCAATGGACGACAGTTCAATCAGCTGACCCTGCTTTCGCCTGGAGCGGTCCCACTGATCCAGGGTGGGCAGCAGGGATTCTTTACGGTAAAGCTCGGCGCTGGTTCGGTCAGTCCTTCCGTGGATGGGCAAAGACCGCAGCAAAACAATTACACGATGGACGGAGTGCTGAACAACGCACTGTTTACCAATACGTTTGCAATAAGTCCGCCCCCCGATGCAATTCAGGAGTTCAACGTCCAATCCCACATCACGGATGCACAGTTCGCGATCAGCTCAGGGGCAAATATCAATCTCGTCACACGCTCTGGAACCAAATCGTTCCATGGGGCAGCCTACGAGTTCATCCGCAACAATGTTCTGGATGCGACAACATACCCGGCCACTTCGGACAATCCATACAAGCAGAACCAATACGGCATTTACTTCGGAGGCCCGATAATCAAGAACCACACGTTCTTCTCTGTCTACTGGGAGGGTTTCCGGTCAGAGCAGAGCCAATCCTATCTGTCAGCCACGCTCACCGACGCAATGAGGAACGGCGATTTTTCCTCTGTTCTCGGTACAACACTCATCGGTACTGACAGTCTTGGCCGCCCTGAATTCGCAAATGAAGTCTACGATCCGTACACGAGCAGGCCGGATCCTAATGATCCGACGAAGATCATACGTGATCCTTATCCGAACAACGTGATTCCGCAAAGCCAGATCAACTCGGCGGCAGCGGCAATCCTCGACAAGTTTTATCCAGAGCCTAATCTGAACGTCGCACCAGCTGTTCTGCCCAATTTCGCCTTCAACGGGAACACATCGACAAAGGCCGATCAAGTCGGCGTGCGCATCGATCACCAGTTCAATACCAACAACACCGTGTTCTTCCGGTTTAATCGATCAAACAATAACGTGACCACACCGGAGGGGTTCCCGGGCTATGTGGGAAGTAAGTCCAACTACTCTCGGACGTTTGCTGCCGGACTTACCCATATCTTCAGCCAGAATACGATTTTGAATGCGCGGTACGGCTACACGCAGACTTCGTTCACCATTTTCGATCAACCCGCCGGCGTTGATTTTCTTTCCGCACTGAACTTCACAGAGACGGCGCCAGCGAAAAATGACCTGCCCCTGGGGCCCGGCATCGGGGTCGCAAATGGCTTTACCGGAGTCAGCCAGTTTGCCGCTCCTGTCGGACCGCAGCGAAACAATGACTTCCATGCAGACCTGTCAAAAATAGTTGGAAATCACACGATCGGCGTCGGCGGCATGTATTACCGAATTCACAGCTTCGACGATGGCTGGCAGTACACGATGAACTTCACCCAGAATGGGACCTCAGTGGATGCATCTCAAAGCGGAACCGGGTATGGTCCTGCGAGCCTCCTCATCGGTACGCCTGACAGTTACACTCCCTGGGTCGGTGACACGTCGGAAAACCAACATATCAATTGGTTCGGAATCTATGCGCAGGATCAATGGCGAATCCGGAAAAACCTTGTGCTGTCGTTTGGCTTGCGTTACGACTACATTTCGCCGCCGGACTTTGCCAAGATCAATTCCGGACTGGACGTTCTCACCGGCATCTTTCACGTCACCGGCCCGGTTCCACCGCTGTTCCCGAAAGCCGTCGGACCGAGCAGTTATTACTCCGCGCAAACAAATGGCTGGCAGCCTCGCTTCGGCTTCGTCTATCAGCCGTTGAGCAAGACCGCAATACAAGGTGCATTTGTCATCATCGACGATCACAACAACACGCTGATCGAGGAACAGTCGGACATCCGCCTTTCCTGGCCGAATGGCATATTTACCACCGTCAGCAATCAGGATGACGGAGTACCTTCGGTGTTCATCAACACACTTCCATCTGCATCGAGTTTCCTCGATCCCAATAAACCGTTGGCAAGTTTTGGAGGGAGTCCGGATCCGAAAATTCCTTACTCAATGGAATGGAACTTCGGAGTTGAGCAGCAGTTAACACAGAGCCTGGTTCTTGGCGCGCACTACGTCGGGTCGGCCAGCAGGCATCAATTTCTCCAGCCGCTTGCCAATACCGCGACCGAGCCCGGACCCGGGCCAATTTCAGCGCGCCAGCCTTACCCCGAATTTGGGGGGCCGATTCCCTGGGACTACAACGAAGGCGATGCGAACTATCATGCGCTTCAGGTAAAGGTGAAGCAGTCGCTGGCACGAGGACTGTTTTACCTGGCTTCTTATACCTACGGCAAGTCGATGGATTTGACATCTGACCCGCAGGCTGACCAGCTCACTAATTTCTATAACCTGCACCAAGACTACGGCCCGTCTGACTACAGCCGCAAGCACATGTTCTCATTTGCAACATCTTATGAGCTGCCGGTAGGGAAAGGGAAGATGTTCCTGGGAAACTCCAATCGGTTCGTTCAGGCGGTCCTTGGAAACTGGAACATCGGTGGCATTTTCAGTGCTGATTCGGGACTGCCTTTCAGCGCAATGGCGGGCGGGGACGTTGCAAACACGGGTGGCGGCCCACAAAGAGCCGAGCGTATTTTCGGCGCATCTGGCAACGCCCCCAAAACCAGACAACAGTGGCTCAATCCGCTGGAATTCGCCGTTCCCGCTCCCTTCACCTTCGGGAATGAACGACGAAATGATCTTGTGGGCCCTAACTACATCAACGTAGATTTCAATGCACGAAAAGACTTCACCCTGGAGCGGTTCACCGTCCAATTCAAGTCCGAGTTCTTCAATCTGTTTAACCGGACGCAACTCGGCCTGCCCAATAACAATGTTCAGTCTTCGGCTTTCGGCGGCATCACCTCAAGCAGTGCCCCCGCCCGTGAGATTCAATTTGGGCTGAAAGTATTGTTCTAGCTAGCGGCAGAATGTGGCACGAACCTGATGTCACATTCTGCTAACGAGGAAGGTATGTTCGCCGTGGGCCAGAAATGAGGCACGGAAATTCTGAGCTCGCTCGTCGCCCGAGTTTAGCCATGAATCCTTCGTTGCAATGTCGCGAAGTAAAAGCTTCGTGGCTCCTGGGGCTTGCCTTCTGTCTCTTTGCGGAGGCGATTGGCGTCGCGGCTCAAGCGAAACAGGCATGCGTTCCCGAGAAGAACTTTGCTCAAGTGGGACATCTTCTCGAAAAACAACAATATGAAGATGCAAAGGCATTGCTTCGACGTCTCGAAACTTGTACGTCCCTATCGCCAATTCAGCGATTCAACGTCGGCTGGCTGTATGGCAAGGCGCAGGATTTCCCTGCCGCCCTCAAGATATTCGAATCTGTGTCTCTGGACGTACCCGATGAGTTGACTCATGCCTACGCCATAGCGCTGGTGCATTTCGAACAGGGCAATTATCAGGCGGCAATCAGCGTGCTAACCGCATTGCGTTCCAAAGGAAGTTGCAACGATAAGTGCGCAGACTTGCTTGGCGTCGCGTATTCGAAAATCGAAAGCTACCAGGACGCATACGCGGTAATGGCTGAGAACCTGAGACAGAACCCATCCGATCCCAACGCATACTACAACCTGATAACCCTTTTCGCGGACATCGGGGAGTTGGATAAAGCCGCGCAAATAGCGAACAAGGCTGTCGCCGCCCTCCCCCAAAATGCGGAAGCTTTCTCGATGCGAGGTTTTATTGAGTTATCACAAGCTAAAGAGGAAGACGCATATCGTGATTTCGCCTCTGCTTCGCAACTTTCTCCCACGGCTCCTGACCCGACTTTTTTTATGGCATTGGCTGACTATCGACAGTCGAAGTTTGCGGATGCGGTGCAGGTCATTCGGAATGCCGTTGCATCCGGAATCGTGGATTCCGATCTTCACTACCTAATCGCAGAGTGCCTGGTTCGCATCGATCCGATGGATTCAGCGAATGTCCTTGCTGAGCTCGATCGGGCTATCCAGCTCAACCCGAATTCCGTTTCAGCGAGGGTGCTTCGTGGTCAACAATTGCTCCAATCAGGGCGTCCACAGGATGCAATTGCTGATCTGACAATCGCGCGGGAACTCGAACCAAGTCCGAAGCGAGATGCCAGGAACGCAACGTACCTGCTTGGGCGAGCCTATGCTGCCGCAGGTAAGCAAGACGAGGCTAAGTTGCTATTCGATCAATTGAATCCGCACTTTAGCTCCGACAAGGCCGACAATCTCAATCGACTAGGCGACCGGAAAATGCAAGCTGCTTTGCATCGGTAACTGCAATCGTGCAGTCAGAGTTTGAAAAAGGAGAACGCGGGCTTAGAGCGCGCCGGAGGAGACTTCGATGTTTAAAGAGCTTTCGCGTAGGAGTTTTATCCGAACCGCCACAGGGATCGTTGCGGCAAACTGGGGCGGCTTGCGTATTCTGCCAGTCGTGGCATCCGCGGAGACTCAGCCCTCTCATGTTTCAGATTCAATCTCTGCTTCTCGGGAATTCGTTTATGGCACTGAGTTCTTTCGGCCTCCGAATCCTCCGCGTGCTTTACGACATGGGATGTTGAAAGCGATCGCTAATGAATACAAGTTCAACACCATTCGAATTTACTGTTCATGGGTGTATCTCAATCCCGAGCCTGGGAAATTCGACTTTTCGGAAGTAGAAGAGGTCCTTACTGACTGCGACCAACTGGGTTTGAGGGTGCTGATGGGAGCGGTCATCGAGGAAGCTCCCTATTGGCTCGAAGCAGCGCATCCGGAATCGCGGTTCGTCGACGCGTTGGGAGCGCCGCAGCGTTTGCAGACAGCCTCCATTAACATGAGCGGCGGTTGGCCAAGCCTGTGTATGGACTGGGCCCCCATTCGCGATGCTGCAGAAACTTTTCTCCTTGAGTTGGCAAAGGTTGTTTCCAAGCATGCCTCGATGTACGCGTACGACGTCTGGAATGAACCCCATCTGGAGCCGTCTGGCGGTCACCAGTTCAATATATCGACTGACCAAAGACTTTATTGTTACTGCGAAAAGACGGTAGCCTCCTTCCAGGACTGGCTCAAGCGGCGCTACGGCACACTAGAGAAGCTGAGTGATGCCTGGGTCAGACGCTACCCCAATTGGAACGTGATTGATCCACCTCGTGGCCCAGGATCGTACATCGATTGGGTCGACTGGCGGCGCTTCATGATTCAGCGAAACACCGAGGAGATGCGCTTCCGGGTCAAAACCCTGCGCTCGGTTGACGCTCGAAGCATCCTGGAAAGCCATGTGTTTAGCCAAGCCGCGATTCTTCCCCTTGCACTCCCGGCCATTAATCCCTGGCGTCTGGCCGAATTGATGGAAACCTGGGGACTATCGAACTTTCCTCGCTGGCAGGAGTCTCCCATTTACTTCGGTGCAGCGCAGATTGAGTTGACGAGGGCAGCTGCGGCAGGCAAACCATTTTGGATTACCGAATTACAGGGGGGCCACGGCAGCAATGGCATCCGGCGCAGCAGGCAGATGCGCGCGCGAGATATTCGCCTGTGGAACTGGATGCTGGTATCGATGGGAGGAAAAGGCATCATCTATTGGTGCTATTTGACCGAGGCAACAGGGACCGAGTCAACCGGTTTCGGTTTGGTAGAACGGGATGGATCGGCGAGCGAGCGTGTTCTCGAGGCCGCGCAGGATCACAAACTGATTCAAGCGCAATGGGACATCATTAAGGACTACAAGCCAAATCCGCAAGTAGCAGTGATCGTGGATATAGACAATGCACTGCTGACATTTGCCATGAGCGGAAAGGAAGATGCTTCCGTGAAATCCTTCTCCGGCTACTACAAGGCGCTTTGGAACAGCGACGTGCTGGTGGATTTCATCGAGCCCCAAAGCCTGGCGAATAGCGAGAAATACCGGTTCATCATTGCCCCGTGGCACCTGATCGGTAAAAAAGAAACTGCCGATCATTTGCGACGGTTCGTGGAAGGCGGAGGCTCGCTTCTTTTAGAAACTGGTTTTGCTTCCTACGATGAGCACATGGTCTATAACCCGATCGTCCCGGCGTTTGGGCTTGCCGACGCCTTCGGGTATCGCGAGCTGGAGAGCCTGTACATGATGCAGAACGAGCCGAATAGCCCCAAATCCGAGGATCTGCCTCAATCCGAGCGGGTTTATGTACAGGGTCACCTCTCGTTCACGGAGCCCATCTCGGCCGCAATCAAGGCACATACATTTCTAACGCCTGTTACCGCGTCATCTGCAAAAGTCATCGCGACCTATGAGTCGAGTCCAGTTGCAACAACGAAAAAGTTGGGCCAAGGGCGGGTATATTACATCGGAACCAATCTCGGCGCGAGCATCGAGGAAGGTTCTGAAGCAGGGATTGAGCTCGTACGCGCAATCGTGGCGGATTCTGTTCAACCAGTTGTCACCTCGGAGAAAGTCCGGCCCAGACTGATCGAGTCGCCGAACGGCAGCCTCTTGATTGTGTTCAACGACAGTACAATCGACCAGACGGCAGAAATTCGAGTGCCGGACCGGTACAAGCAAGCTGTCGATGTTTATAGCCAGCAATCTCAAACAATTCAGAACAATAAGATTCAGGTCGACGTGCCTTTTGAGGGAGTAAGCGTATTTCGCTTATCGTGATGCGAAATGACGCTAGTGGTGAAATTCCGAGCAGGACATTGCCGTTGGCCCAAGTGACCGAACCGTCGCTGCACAGCGCAAAAAGACCTAGCTGACACCATCATTTAACTGAGCAAACGAAGCTAACCAAGCTCTGTCAAAAACTCCATCAACTTTCTCGCAACGCAGATGTACTTGCCTAGGCGCTACTGGAAGTTTTCGACAGATAAAATATACATAAGGACTTTCTGTGAACAACAGTTCGCCGTGAAGTGGGGCTACTTGGAACAGAATCCGATGGCTGAAAAGCGGGTTGAACTTCCCCGCGGTTCAACCAAACGATGCAACGGCCGGTGCAGTTGACTGCGGCACAGTTCCTCTACCTTCTCCCGCGGTTCCAGACGCGGGAGCGGGTTGCGGTGGCATTAGCCGGATGGTTGGGGCCCACGAGTGAGCGAAGCCTTTGGTTTGCAGTGGCAGGACCTGGATATGGAGTCTCGTGTAGTGCGGTTCCGTCGAGCCTTCGTACAAGGCCGGATCACGCCATTGAAGACCGAGGCGTCACGAACCGAGCTCGCATTACCAGAAGATGTTGTTGATCTTCTGGTTCAGTGGCGCTCGATCACTCCGTACAATCAACCGCAGGACTGGGTCTTCGGTTCGCCACTCAATAAGGGAAGGCGTCCATTGTGGCCCTCCCAATTGCTGAAGGATCACGTCCAGCCAGTGGCAGTCAAAGCGGGACTTCCGAAAATTGGCTGGCACAGTTTTCGGCACACAGTCAGCGCTTGGGGAAAGGAAGCCGGGTTCACGCTTGAAGAAGTGAAGACCCTGCTTCGCCACGAAAACATCGCCACCACCTCTCAAGTGTATGGGGCACCGCAAATGCAAGCCAAACGAGAAACTGCAACGGCGTTTGGTGGACTTTGTGAAGCAGAAAGCAGAGCAGGAAGGGCTGGAAACCGGAGAAAGATGTTTGGGTAGATTGCCCAATGATCACGACTTCGGTGCAGTAAACGGTGTTCGTGACCCTTATTTGACCCAGATGAAAATCGGGGAATCCCGCTAAGTGATTGAGCGACCCGAGACATAGGTGACAGATCGTACCGGACACATGGGCGTACACTTTTTCCCCTTTTGGGGAGGGGTGAATGCCTTGGAAGGAGTGTTCGGTAATGGATGAACGTCTGCAGTTTGTAGCTCGCCGGCTCGCCGGCGAACCCATGGCGGAACTCTCCCGGGAGTTCGGAATCTCCCGCAAAACCGGCTACAAGATCTTCGATCGCTACCAGGAATGTGGAGTGCAAGGACTCACCGACCGGAGCCGACGTCCCTTTCGCTATGCCAACCAACTTCCCTTTCAAGTGGAGAACTACATCCTGAACGTGAAGCGCGAGCACGCCAGCTGGGGCGCTCGTAAGATCCGAGAGCGCCTGATCCGAAGGTTCTCAGGCATCCCCATCCCTGCCAAAAGCACCATCCATGCAGTGCTGGATCGCATGTGATCACGAATCAGGAGAGTGAGGCACTCGCCAAGATCGCGCGCCTTACACTCGCAAACAGCACGCAAACAGCACGCGCTACCGCCTAACCTCTTGAAAAATGGTGAGCGCGGAAGGAATCGAACCTTCAACCTACTGATTAAGAGTTGCTGCACCTCAGCAGGTCTGGTTCCAGCAATCATCCTCTGAAATCAACCACTTGCCCAACAACCAACCCCGTACGGAAGCGCTCGGATAAGGTATCGAAAAAGCGCATATTGGCGTGCATCGGCTCGAAGCGCATGGCACGTTTATGGCACAGGTGACATTTTACTAATCGCGCGCGCCAACCTGATTCTCGGTTGGTGGATTAATTCGATTCGGTTGGAGGAAAGTCCTTCTAGCTATCAAGCTGCCCACTCGATTTGTCGTTTGGAAGAAGGCCAGGAGTTCTCACAACGAAGATTTGTTGAAATAAGCCTTGCACAGCGACAGCTAATCATTCTCCTAACCTGACTACGACAGCTTTTCCCAGTTTGTGCCAACCAATATTTCTTCTTCGATCCGGCACGCTAGCCGCGTCGATGTGATGTTTTCCTGCTCGTAGACCGCTTCACGCTTTCCTGAAAATTGAGCTGAGATCCCCACGCAATCAGCACATCCCTCCCGGCGGAGCTCCGGGTACCGCAAAATCAATGGGATAACGGCAACAGGGCCCACACCAGTAACGCGCCCGTGGGATTGGATCAAGAAGCTCAACTCATACTCGTATTGGAGATTGGGTGGCAGGTGCTGCGCGACCGGGGCGAGGCGGAGGAGCTGGCCCAGGGGTGTTCCTTGGCGTCTACCACAAGTGCGGATCTTTCGATCCCAAGAAAGGAACCGTTCGCGGATGGTTACGCCGCGTCGCATCTCGATACGCCTTTGACCGTAAGCACTATCTCAATAACGCTTTTATGATTCGGCGGCGCTCGACGAGCTGATCGGAGAGATCAAGTCAGCGTTCGATTTAGAGCGGGAGGCAAATGCCCGCCGGCTGGAATCGCTGCTTCGAGACGCGATGGAGGAGTCTGAACTCGAGAAGTGGGGGGTATCGAAACACACGATCCATGCCTGGAAGGCGAAGTACGGGGGGAATGGATGTGAGCCAGGCGCAGGAAGCCAAGCAGCTGCGGGATGAGAACACGAAGCTGCGGAAGTGGTGCCGGATCTAAGTCTCGACAAAGAAGCTACGAGCTCCACCCGTTTTTTCGGATCACCGAGTGGAGCGGCAAATCGAGTTGGTACACATTCAGCCGCAAACCTGGGGAGCTTCCACGGACGGTTGCGGGAAGAGTGCTTGACGGTGAGCTGGTTTCAGAACCTGTTCGATGCCCGCCGGAAGATCGCGGCATGGCGGATCGAGTACAACGAGGCTCGACCACATAGCAGTTTGGGGTATCAGACGCCGAAGGAATTTGCTACAGCGATGAAGGCGGCTGAGGCCGGCTCCGTTTTGCTGGCTCCGCCGTCCTCAACAGCAAACCCGAAGTCGGAAAGTGTCGTATGACCCGGTGCGCGAAGAGCGGGGGCGGTCAGCTGCAGCCACTCGCGTCCGTCAGAGTGTTTCCATTGTTTGTCGTAGGGAAAAATGGTCTGGAGCAACCGCCCCCCGTGACTGCTAATGTTTCCGTTGAGGAAGGAGAATCCATCCGCCTGTCCATTTCGGAAGACCTAACCCCTCGGGCGGCCTGTAAGCCCAAAACAAATGGACATCAGACTTGCTGATGCCAGAATCCAACTCTGGAAAGACCTGTGCCAAGTCGATGTCGCTACTCACGGCCTCGCCCGGGTGCAATACTATCTCCACTCCAGAGGGATCCCCTCTAACTGGATTCCGATTGAGGTATTCCCCATTAGGTCTAACAGCAATGAAGAGCATGTTATGCATTCCACTCCACGGCAGGTCGCTTTTGTAGACGGTTACTCTTGTTGAAGCGAGGGAACGCAGCGTCACTCGCAATTCAAGCGACTTCGAGGCGCTAAGCCGAACTTGGATCCCAGCGGGCTTTTCTTGAGACCGTACACAGATTGTAGTAAGGAATGTCAGGAACAGACATAAACCTTTAGCAAGCCACCTTCTCCTATTTGAAGCCGTCACGATATCTCTCCACCTGCTTAATGCGTTTGTTGATGATCTCCCTGCACTCAGAGCAGGGTTCTTTCAGCTTGTTTTTAAGACAGTCGATTTCTACGTTCGATGCATCGATTTCATCGTACTGGTCCTGCGGCAACGATGCGCCGATCCCGCGCCCTGCCGATTGGCCGACGCAAATCATCGGATCAAAAATCGTGGAGGTGATAATGTGTCTTATTTCATGCTGAACTGCACAGTCGACAATGCCACACTTCTTTTGCTCGGGACTGAACGCGTTTGGGGGAATCTGAGGTACTTTACCCCCATGTCCGTCGCACACATGAGTAATCAGACCCGGATCGGGTGAGAACGTTCCATACACACCTCGACCCTGCAATCCCCAGGGATCGACTAGAGTGACCGGACCGTTGTAAACATACTCATAGAAATTCGTCCCTCCGTCAAACCTGATGGGATCTTCCGAGATAAATCTGCCAATGTTGGAATCATAGTATCGGTCCCGATAGTAGTGGATTCCAGACTCCGAGTCGAACTCGCGACCCGTGTAACGAAAAGCATTGGCGATCGTTCCAGTGGAAGCCGTAAGATTACCAAAGGAGTCGTAGGTATACGTGTTAGAAATAGCTCCTATGGAGTTGCTGAGTGTCGAGATGGCGCCGATTCCATCTTGCTCGTAGTAATTTGTCACGCCTGCACGGAGCACCGAGAGCGGTTGGTCCACCTTTCGCGTGACAGTATATCGGGACGCCTTTGTCTCTCAAATGGAGCGTTTGCCCTATGGGCTCATAAGGAGTAGCCATGTCGCCGCCAACTGCCGCAGCTGTTAGCCGCATCGGGAATGCCTGGCACATTCCGCGCAACGTCGAACCGCCACTCGGAGGAAACGGAACGATGCGCGATCCCGTCAATGGGATCGCGCCTGAATTGCCGGTCTCGATCTTCAGCGGCAGTCAGTTCCAGGGGCCTGGAGAAGCGGGCAACCAGCTCGAAACAGGCAGCACCGTTTTCTTCCGTAAGGCAGGAAGTGCTGCTTGGGCCGCTTTGCCGATGAGATTTAGCACCGCTGGCGGAAATAACAAATACTTCGTTGCGGTCCTCTCCATAACGGGCTTCAGCGTGGATGAGAAAGTTCAGTACTATCTCAAAATTCCCTACAGTGACCATCCGACAACTTTCTTACATGGGAACGATGCCCAATCTTTCGCAACCGCAAATGAGTCTGAAGCGCAGGCAGACCCTTTCTCCTTTGTGGTAGCAGCACAAACAACCAATTTTCTGACGCTGGATTCAGGTCCTCTTCAGGGGCGCGTTTTCACCATATCGGGTCGGTTGCAGCTCGCCGGTCCGGACCTGGCCGGGAAAGCGCACGCAAACGTAATCACAATCGAGGCTCCGGTGGTGAGCATTGCCAGCAAAACCTTCACTCTGGCTCCGGTCGTGAGTTCAAGGAACGTACCCACTGGGCTGGAGTTGACTTACAAGCTAGATGCCGCCGAAATCACCGCCCTTCTGTCATTTCCCAATGACGGCATACTGCGGTACGAAGTGACCAATTGGAATGGGGTGGTCGCAAAAGAAACGTCTTTAACAGCGTTTTCAGATGCCACTGAACAGTTCTACGGATTCGGCGAAAAGTTTAATGTCTTGAATCAGTCCGGCAAACTTATCAGTACCGAGACGATTGACAACCCGGGCACAAAAGGAGGGCAGTCTTATAAGGCCGCTCCATGGTTTGTCAGCACGCGTGGATACGGTTTCCACCTGGATTCCTCAGCTGACAGCCGCTTCGATATGCGCGCCACGCACCCGGATCGTTATGTCGTAAACCACCTGTTCTCGACATTGCGTTTCAACCTCGTGTACGGACCGAACCTGCCCGACGTTCTGAAACGATTCGCCGCGTTCACGGGTCGCCCGTTCCTGCCGCCGCCGTGGGTATTTGGCCCCTGGATCTCTTCCGACATCTGGAGAAGTGGGGGAGAGATCCGTTACGCGGTCAAGAATTTCGTACAAAACTTCAAGCAGCGCGGCATTCCCGTCTCCGCCTTCGTGTTCGACTCTCCTTGGGAGACCGCCTACAACGACTTTCAATTCAACATGACGCAGTTCGGAAAGGGAGACGATTTTGAGGGTGACCACTACGAGGGATTTACCTCAGTGCAGCAGATGATGGCCTTTCTGCAAAACAACGGTCTGAAGGTGATCTGCTGGATGGCGCCCTTTGTCAACACGCATTCCGACCCTGAGAACTTACCCAATCGCTTTCAGTCGAACGGAGCTCCACAGCCAGTACCAGGGCAGAATCTGGGAAAGGCGGCTAACTACGACGAAGGAGCGAAGAAGGGTTTTTTCGTAAAACAGTCCACCGGCGGTCCTTCACTCGTGGTGCCGTGGTGGAAAGGGAAAGGGAGCCCGGTAGATTTTACGAACGCGGGCGCCCGCGATTGGTTTACTGGACAGCTCCAGAAATTGCTGGGACAAAGCAGTGTCGTAACTGGGTCCGGAGCAAGCGAGCCGGCCATCGGCGGATTCAAGACTGACGACGGCGAGACGCGGAATACCGACAACCCGCCGAAGGTATACATACCTTTGACGGCGACCTATGCGGATGGCCGCACGGGCGCTGAAATGCGCAACGCATATTGCTTCGAATATCAGAAATGTGTTTCTGGGGTTCTCGGGAGCAATGGAATTCTTTTCGCTCGCAGCGGCTTTGTGGGCTGTCCCGCCTTTCCCGGGCACTGGCCAGGCGACAACGAGCCGAACTTCGGCCCCAATGGTTTACCGAGTGTCGTGGTGGCGGGCCTGTCCGCAGCAATGTCGGGATACTCAATTTGGGGCCACGACGTCGGTGGTTACCAGAATTCGAACTTCGGGGCATCGTCCGCAGATCGGGCGGATCTCTTCATGCGCTGGACGCAGTCTGCCTGTTTCTCGCCCATCATGCAGATGCATCGGCAGGTCCACACTCAGCCAAGACAGGACCTTCAATCTGGCAAAGCTGAGGAACTCCGCCAGTACCCATGGGGTTACGGGGACGCGGCTTTGAAGAATTATCAGTTTTTCGCGCACCTGCACACCCGTTTGTTCCCCTACATCTTTACCTATGCGAAGGACTCAAGCGCCATCGGATTGCCGATTCTTCGTCCACTCGTGTTGCTGAATCAGACGGACACAAAGACGTTTGGGGTGGAGCATGCCTACCACTTCGGCAACGAATTTCTTGTGGCACCCATTGTCACGCTGAATTCTAGGACCCGACAGGTCTACCTGCCCGCTGGAAATTGGTTCGATTTCTGGAGTGGTGCGAGGCATACAGGGAAGCAAACCATCTCATGGCAAAACACAAATCGCTCGCAATTCCCGCTGTTCGTGCGAGAAGGAGGCATCATTCCGATGCTCCTTGAAGATGTTCAAACACTGTGCGACGCGAACTATGTGAACAATGCGGGGATCTCGTCGCCGAGCGGTGGGCTGCAATTCCTGATCTATCCAGCGAACCAACATTCCGAGTTCACGGTGTACGACGGGACGTCAATTGCATGCGATCCAGCGGGAACTAGCCTTTCCCTAACCCTATCGTCAAATGCCCGGCCTGTCATCTTGCAGGTGTTCAACAAGGAACCCCCGCAAGTAACTCGGGATGGCAAGAGTCTCCAGAGACAGACAACCACGGCTGGCTTCGACGCGACGGAGAGCGGATGGCGCTTCGATTCGGCTACCGCGTTCGTGTTCATCAAGTTTCCACACCAAGGGGGAGTTACCCGAATTCAATTTTGAAAACATCGAGCGCCAGATAGCAGCATGATTTCAATCCCTATTTGCAACGGGAGAGCTGCCATTTGTGCTTAGCTCTTCCCTACTGGTAATCATTTCAGACGGAGGCACTTATGCCGGTTAGCGTTCTCACCCAACACAACGACAATTTGCGCTCGGGAGCAAATCTAAGCGAGACGATACTCAATACGAACAATGTGAACGTGAACCAGTTTGGGTTGGTTGCTTCCCGCGAAGTGGTGGGGCGAATCTATGCTCAACCTCTTTATGTGCCCGGAATCACGATTGCGGGGAAAGTTAGGAATGTTGTGTACGTGGCTACGATGCACAACTGGGTTTATGCCTTCGACGCTGATGATCTTTCGGCCGGCGCAGGACCACTCTGGAAGCGACAGGTGGATTCGCATCCCGTGCCATCTCATTTCTACGGGCCGAACTATCGCGACATCAGCAACAACGGCGATGACCCAATAGGAATCTTAAGCACGCCGGTTGTCGACCCAGCGAAGAATACGATCTACCTCGTTGCGGCTGCGTTCGACCCTGCCGTTCTGGCAGGTCCAGCGCCGGCGTCTCAGAATGCATTCAAGCAACTGCTGTTTGCCTTGGATCTTTCCACGGGCAATCTGCAACCTGCCGCCGCAGGCTCAACGAACCCAGTTGCCATCAATGGCAGTGCACCTGGCGTGGGCTACCGCGATGCGACTGAAGTCAATGAGGGAGTTGTTGTGCATAAGAATGCCAATGGGGCCACGCTCGATGTGAAAGTCAATGGCAAGGGAATGACGGTCACGGACGCGGTCGCTGGAAAGGTCGTGTTCAGCCCGATGCAGCACATGCAACGACCTGGCTTGCTCTTTCTCGCCGGCTTGTTGTTCATCGCTTTTGGATCACATGGGGACTTTGATCCATATCACGGATGGGTCTTCGCCTATGACGTCGCAACGCTGAAACTGCGCGGCGTTTTCTGCACCACGCCGGGCGGGGCAAAGGCGGGTATCTGGCAGGCTGGAGAAGGACCCGTCGGCGATGCAGCGGGCAACGTGTACTTCGGCAGCGGCAATGGCGACTCCAGCACGGGTACGGTTGGCGGTCCGAATCTGGGCCAGAGTTTTATTCGATTGCGAGCCGGGGCGGCATCCCTGGATCTGGACGCCTTCATGACGATTCTTCAGGATGCTACCGACCCGGTTTTTGATGACGATCTCGGGGCAGCGTCCCCTACCATCTTGCCTGACGGATTTCTTGTTGGAGGTGGCAAGGACGGAAACTTTTATTTACTGGATCCGTCAAAGATGACTCAGTCGGGCACCGGACCAGCGCTAGTTCAGAAATTCCTGGCGACACGGGGCAAGGGTAGTCGTGCGAAAGTTTTCGACAATGGCGGAAAGGAAATCAGCACGCATCACATCCATGGTTCCCCAGTCACCTATGACTCTCCGAACCACGGTGTACTGGTGTATGTGTGGGGCGAGAACGAACTTCTCCGCTGTTACGAGTACGATCCAGGGTCCCACAGCTTTTCGGGACAACCAAACACGAGGAACGCTGAAGGCACCAGCGCTGCGATTGGGTCGATGTACGCCTCAAATGATCAGCGCGACCATGATGGTATGCCGGGGGCGATGCTGTCCTTGAGTGCCAACGGAAAACAGGTCGGAAGTGCGATCTTGTGGGCCTCACTGCCGCCTTTCGGGAACGCGAATAAATTCAGCGTGGATGCGGTGCTGACCGCTTATGACGCGGCGCGCTTCGACGACCAAGGGCGACTGGTGCAGATCTGGCACAGTCACCAGAACCCCAACGACGATCCGGGAATTTTCGCCAAGTTTTGTTGCCCTACCATCGCTGACGGCAAGGTGTTCCTCGCAACGTTCAGCAACAAACTCCGGATATACGGTCTCCGGCCCGCGCCTGACGGCGGGTATAACGTTGGTTTCGGAGGGCAAACAGGACTTAGCCTGAACGGAAGTGCGCGCAGCGCTGCCGGGCATCTTCGGCTTACCGGACAGCACGACCTACAAGCCGGAAGTGTCTTCTGTACAAATCCAGTGAATGTTGGATCGTTCGACACTGTCTTTCGATTTCAGACTACTGCCGGCGCGAACACCGCCGATGGTCTGACCTTCTGCATTCAGGGCGAAGGCCCACGGGCACTGGGCGGTTCCGGCGGTGGTCTGGGATATGGACCCGATCCGTCCGACTCGCTGGATCCGGGTTTTAAGATCACCAAGAGTGCGGCGCTTAAGTTTGACCTTTTTGACAATCAGATCATCAAGCCACGCAGTGCGACGGGCTTGTATAAGAACGGTGACAGTCCCATTGCGGCAAATGCAATCGGAGGCGAGATCGCTCTTGATCCATTAGGAATGGATTTGCATTCCGGCCACCAATTCCGGGTAACGCTAACTTACGACGGCACAACCCTCCAGATGGTGCTTCGAGATTTGACTCTGCTGAAAGAGATTTCGCACTCGTTCGCAATAGATATTCCGTCTATCACTGGGGCTTTTGCGCACGTGGGCTTCACGGCTGGAACAGGGCTGCTGAGTGCAAATCAAGAAATCGTGAGTTGGCAATTCACGTCCTGAACCGAGCGTTGTGCCAAGCAAACCCAAAAGCACCGTATCTCCGCGCGTTAGGAAAGGCAAACAGAATCGCAGAAATATTCTGGGTCCCAGACAGCCCAATTCCGAGAATGCGTCAGAACCCGTTCCTGGTAAGCGGTGGTAGGATCATCTAGAGTATAGAGTTTTCACAACGGGTCAGAACATACCTGGTGATCTTCAAAACGGGGCAGATATCACCCCGCCGTTCATCGTCATCGCGGCAGCTCCCCAAGAGAGCCCGTCGATCAGAAGCAAGCTTCCCCAGGACTAAAGGCGGATCGGTGTTATCGGCACCGGTTCCGGTCAAATCTTGCCAAAGAATGCTACCTGGATAAGGCAGCGCTCTCTGAAACAAGAAAAGGCTTCGTCTAGTCTCAGTTCTGTGACTGCGGTACGTATGTCACTGTGAGATAGCCCTCACTCTTTGCCAAGTCGGTGTACAATCTTGCCGTTTCGATGTCATAAAGAAGATTCCGGTTAAATCAGAAATTCCGTAAAAGGGGGGATGACTACGCCCGAACCCGCGAATCCGGCGCACAACCGATGAACGTTCCAACCAATAAGACGCTTGCAGCGACGGGTGGCTCTGGGTGGAGGCGCCTTTCTTCATCCCATCCACGGCCCGAATGTCGAGGCCATTACCGAAGCCCCAGACCCGCAGAAAAGGACGCCGCCTCGCGTTTTTGACTGTAAGAAGTCCTTTCCCTCGATAGAGGAGTCCACGCGCATTTGTAGGCGGAACTGGATATTCCTGTTTTTGAACCCCAAGTTCGGCCTAATTAACCGCCACTCTCTACCTGTTCACGGCCTGGGCAGTTCTAGCGCCACTGCGTGCCTATGGATGGAAGGACTGGTACCCAGCACTTCGACAGACTGCGATTAGCGCCATGACCAACCAAACTGGCGCCTTGTGGGTTGTCACTCTGCTGTTGGCAGTTGTCTTTTTTACCGATACGCATTCGGTTCCTTACCGGCTACTTGCCGGCCCGTTGCATGGATTCACTCACCTCACAGTTATCTTCGTCGTGGGCTTACCATGACCCGCCACTTCCTGGTACCGTGGTGAAACTCCTGCTTCCGGCCCTGATCATGTTTGCCGCCGGATGGCTCATTGGATCGGAGATCATGGGCATCTATCTCTGGGTTTCGCTGAACTGCTTTCGTCGTCACCAAAACGAGGCCTTTTCCTCGCTGCATATTCCCGACTTCAAGAATTTTTTGCGCCTGCACATCAATACCGAGGGCGCGCTGACCATCTACCCGGTAGGCATTCGCACCGTACCCCGGAAATGGAAAGAGATTCCTACTGATGGCTATAGCGCCAGATTTCAGCCAGATGATCAGGATGCAACCGGGCCAGCACTAATTGAGGAACCAATCAGGATCTAAACCTGCTTCGATTGGGTTTGTCGAGTCGTGAAAAGGAGTGGTCCATGGCACATACAACACTGAGTGGATCTTCCAGCGCAGAACCCCCTGACGGCTCAACTGTCTGCGTTGGTATCCAATTTACCGAGACCATGCGCGGTCATTTCTCAACGGCCGTGCTCGACGATTATCAGCGCGCCGATGAGAAGGCTAGGCAGGACAACTCCTCCTGCGAGTTCACCCTCACCGTCACTTCCGGTGATCTAGACAGGATGCTCGCCGATCCCAGTCACGCGGCGAAACTCTCCGGTACGGTCACCGTGCCCGTGCTCGATCCGCAGCCTCTTACGGTGATCCGAGGAGAATTCAACCTCTTTGTACGTAGTCCAGATTATGTGAATGCGCGCTTGATGTGCTATCGCATGCTGCTGGCCAGCGGCAGCCGCACGAAATTCTACTTTGATGGATTTAAGGTTGCTCGCGATGATCCAGGATTCGATCTTTGGTCCGATACTACAATGCTGTACATCACCATTTTCCGCGGCGAGGATTCGCAGGCGCCCATTCTGGGCCGTGGTATTCTCCACATCCTGCCCAAGGACCTCATGCATCAGCTCACCACCATCCGTGCCACCAATGCGTCCAATAAGCTGGAGAGCCTGAAGACCGAAGCACGTTTTGGCCGCTTCTTTGCAGGCATTCTCTTTGAGGTGTATGGCAGCGTATTTGCGAAGGCTTCAGTCTTCAATCCCGATTTGCCACCTCGCAAGAAGCGACCACTTCGGACCTCCGCACCACAAGTGCACTTCTTCAAAACTGCCGATGGCGTGCAGCTCCGGTTGACTCGTTACGCCGGCGGGAGCAAAGGCCCTGTAGTCCTGGCCCATGGACTGGGTGTTTCCAGCCTGATCTTCGCCATCGATACCGTCGACACGAATCTGGTGGAGTATCTTTTCGAGCACGAATTCGATGTCTGGCTTCTCGACTTCCGCGCCAGCATTGATCTACCCGCAGCCGCGTCTCAGTTCACCGCCGACGATGTGGCCACAAAAGACTATCCCGCGGCGGTAGACAAGGTCCGCGAGCTGACCCGCACCGGATCCGTTCAAGTTGTAGCCCACTGCTACGGGTCGACGACTTTTTGCATGGCCATGTGCGCCGGATTGAAAGGCGTGCGCTCCGCAGTGTGCTCGCAGATTGCCACCCACATTGTTGCTCCCACAGCGAACCGCATTCGCACCGGCCTGCACCTTCCAGAATTTCTGGACCAGCTCGGGGTGACATCCCTGAACGCCTACGTGGATACGCATGCCGACTGGCTCAATCGCCTCTACGATCGCACCCTGGGACTGTACGCGGTTGGGGAGCACTGCAATAACTCCGTCTGCCGGCGCATCACGTTCATGTATGCCCAACTGTACAGACATGAACAGCTCAACGAGGGCACTCACAATGCTCTGCATGAGATGTTTGGCATCGCCAACATTCACGCCTTTGAGGGATTGGCTGTGATGACTCGCAAGGGACACATTGTAGCCGCGGATGCCGCCGACGTTTATCTTCCCAACCTGGAGTGCATGGCCATTCCCATCGCATTCCTTCACGCTGAGAAGAACGAATGTTTCCTGCCGCGAAGTACAGAAGTCAGCTACGATCTGCTACGGCAAACCAACGGCGATTTGTACAGCCGCTCGGTCATTCCTGGATACGGCCATATCGACTGCATCTTCGGAAGAAATGCGGCAAAAGACGTTTATCCATTGATTCTCAAGCACCTCGACGCCACCAGCCAAGTAGGCAACTAAGCTAGTGTGCTTGACGGGAGAAGCACATGGACTATGACGTGATCGTAGTTGGCAGCGGATTCGGCGGTGCCATCACCGCTTGCAGGTTGGCCGAGAAGAACTACAGGGTGCTGATGCTCGAGCGCGGCCGCCGCTGGGACAGTCACAGTTATCCGCGCGGCCCTGACGATCCCTGGATCTGGAGCGAGGAGCATCCGGAGGAACACAACGGCTGGCTGGACCTGCGCGTCTTCGAGCACATGGCCGTGGCCCAGGGCGCAGGTGTTGGTGGCGGCTCATTGATCTATGCCAACATTTCCTGCGAGCCCCTCCCAAACGTGTTCGACAAGGGCTGGCCGAAGGAAATTACTTACCAGGAACTCAAACCGCGCTACGACCGCGTAGCTGACTTCCTGGACGTCAAGCCGGTCCCGCGCAATCAGTGGCCCACCAGAACGAATCTCATGAAGGAAGGGGCCGCAGCCATTGGCAAAGCCGACCGCTTCAAGCCACTCGAACTTGCAGTTTCCTTCGATGAGCTATGGACGTACGAACAGTCCGACCCCCATACTTTCAGCAAATCGAAACGGTTTATCAACAAACATGGAGTTGAACAGGGAACCTGCGTCCATCTGGGGAATTGCGACATCGGCTGCGATGTCGATGCCAAAAACACTCTAGACAAGAACTACATACCCACGGCGGAGAAGCATCAGGCCCAAGTACGCCCGTTGCACCTGGTCACGAATGTTGAACCGATCACTGGCGGATATCGCGTCAGTTACGAGGAATTACGGGGAGGAAGCCGCATTTCCGGCAGCCAAACTGCCCGTATTGTGATCGTCGCCGCAGGTTCGCTGGGCTCTACCGATCTCCTGTTGCGCTGCCGCGATATAAACGGCAGCCTGCCACGGCTCAGCTCATTTCTAGGAAAAAATTGGAGCAGCAACGGCGATTTCCTCACTCCCGCCCTGTACACCCATCGTGACATCTACCCCGGCAGGGGCCCCACCATCACTTCTGCAATAGATTTTCTGGACGCCAGCGAAGACGGAATGCCTTTTTGGATTGAAGACGGAGGTTTTCCGAACCTTTTGATCGGATTCCTGCAAGCCCGGACCCACGATGCGGCAACTGGAATGGCTGCCCAGGCGCTCTTGGCCAGCCTGCGCGCTCTGTTGATGAGCGGCGATGCCTTCACTCATATCATGCCCTGGTTTGCTCAGGGAGTGGACGCCGCCAATGGTGTGCTGGAGCTGAAGCGCCGATGGTGGTTCGTCGGCAAACTCCAACTTCATCTGGACTGGGACATCGCCGAGTCACGCCGCACCATAGATGCCATTGTCAAAATGCACGAGCGCTTGGCGCGCGCCACTGGCGGAATGCCGATGGTGCCGCCGACCTGGACACTCGATCACTACTTAATTACGCCACACCCACTCGGCGGATGCAACATGGGTAATTCGCGAGACACTGGGGTGGTCAATCACGCTGGCGAGGTGTTTGACTACCCGAACCTCTTTGTCGCCGACGCGGCCATCATTCCGGAGGCTCTCGGCGTGAACCCATCACGCACTATCGGGGCTCTGGCTGAGCGAATCGCTGAATTGATTGCCACTGATGGTCGCTGAAAAGCTGTCAGCCGGGTGTAGGCGTCATCGGAGGTCGTCATGCGAAAAGGTTTGTCTTGGGGACGCTGGTACTGTTGTCGGTCAGTATTGTCACAGGGACGGAAACGTAATCGTAAACGTCGTGCCCTTGCCTTCTTCGCTTTTAACGTGAATTGTCGCTCTGTGCTTCTCTGCGATCGTCTGGCAGATGGCGAGTCCGAGTCCCTACCAGGAAGTCCGTTCTCATTGAAAGCGTTGAACTTGCGGCGAGGCGTGGTAGGGTGCAATGGAATGTTCGTACTCCTCGCTTCTCTGCTCCTCTCCCTTCGTGGCTGTCTTCAAACTCGGGCCGCTCTGCACGCGGAGAACCTGGCACTCCGTCATCAACTTCTTTTGCTGCAGCGCGTGCACCAAAACCGTCGCCTGCGATTGCGATCTTGCGACCGACTCGTTTGGGTCTGGCTCTCCAGAGTTTGGTCCAATTGGCGCTCTGCCTTGCGCATTGTGAAACCCGAGACCGTCATCGCTTGGCACCGCCAAGGCTTTCGGCTGTATTGGAAATGGAAAAGCAGGGTTCGTCATGGTCGACCGTCGGTGCCGACAGAAATCCAAAACCTGATCCAAAAAATGAGTTTCGCTAACCCACGTTGGGGTGCACCTCGCATTCATGGTGAACTCCAGAAACTCGGCATCCACCTCGCGCAAGCGACGGTTGCCAATACATGGTTTGCCACCGCAAGCCACCCTCGCAAACCTGGAGGACCTTCCTAGAAAATCATGCCAAGGAACTGGTCTCGACAGACTTCTTTGTGGTTCCTACGGCGACTTTCCGTCTGCTCTTCGTTTTTCTGGTTCTGTCTCATGATCGCCGCCGACTCCTTCACTTTGGCGTAACCTCTCATCCCACGGCAGAATGGACGGCCCGGCAACTGGTCCAGGCCTTCCCCTGGGATAGTGCACCACGCTACT
>WNFQ01001675.1_pt1 | contig 30457 bp, 25 predicted proteins | sample 5400171 | NCBI WGS metagenome assembly WNFQ01 (sample SAMN13153356, study PRJNA577476) | soil metagenome | isolation source: 20 cm soil under Madrone tree | place: USA:California | collected 2016-06-14
TCTTCAGCATCTTTTCATTTCGTCTGATTTATCTGCAGGCGATAAAGCACGACGAATACGCCGGTCTTGCCGCTGAAAAGAACGTTTACAAGCAAATCATTTACGCAGAGCGCGGCGTGATTCTCGACGCCAATCAGGAAGTTCTCACGCACAACATCCCAGTAGAAACGATAGTGGCCGACGCCAGCCATCTCAACAACTGGGAAGCGGTCGCTGCTCTCCTACACCGCGAGCTTGGTATCCCGCCCGCGCAGCTTACAGAAAAATTAAACAGCGGACGCCGCTACATCGTAATTAAGCGCGGAGTGTCTGGCCACGCGGCAAGCGCACTGGGTGAAAAACTTCGTTCCGGGAATCTCCGCGGAATTTATTTCGAACATGATTCCACGCGCATTTACCCAAACGGATCGATGCTTTGTCACGTCATTGGATTTACCGACTTTGACCATCACGGTATCCAAGGCGTGGAAGCCTCGATGGAGCAGTATCTTCATGGGCAGGACGGATATCGCTTCATCGAACACAACCGCGCGGGCCAGGAGATCGTGCCTTATCGCGGGCAGGAACGGCCTCCGCGCGACGGCTATCAAGTCCATCTGACGGTCGATCTTGGTTTGCAGAACATTGTCGAAAACGAAATCGACGCGGCGATGCAGCAATATTCGCCTCAAAAAGCCACCATTATTCTCATGCGGCCCCAGACAGGAGAAATCCTGGCGATGGCCAATCGACCGCACTTTGATCTAAACCTCCGCTCGGAGGCCAAGGCTGAGCAAATGAAAAACCGGGCCATCATCGACATGATGGAACCGGGCTCAACCTTCAAGATCGTCGCCGCCGCCGCTGTTCTTAATGAACGCAAGCTGCGACCCGATTCGTCGATCTTTTGTGAGAACGGTCTTTGGAATTTCGGCGGCGCTGCGTTGCACGATCATCGCGCGTTTTCGTATCTGAGTGTGCGCGACATTCTTATCAAATCGAGCAACATCGGAGCGGCCAAACTTGCACTCAATGTTGGCGAACAAAAATTTTACGAGTACATTCGACGCTTCGGATTTGGCGAGCGCACAGGAATTGAATTGCCCGGCGAGATTAACGGGCTCATTCGGCCTCCGCAATCCTGGAGCAAAATCTCCATCACACGTATTCCGATGGGACACGAGATCGGAGTGACTCCGTTGCAAATGACCGTCGCAATGGCGACGATCGCCAACGGCGGCAAACTAATCATGCCACGCATCGTGAAATCGATTACGACGGCGGAAGGCAAGACGATCAGTTCGTTTTCCCCCATCGTGCTGCGCCAGGTCGTTTCGTCTGAAACCGCGAAAGAAATTGGTGACGCGCTGCGCGGCGTGGTAAGCGATAGCGGGACCGCGGCCGCTGCCGCTGTGCCTGGCTTTACCATTGCTGGAAAAACGGGAACCGCGCAGAAGGTTGATCCGCGAGGCGGATATGAACAGGGAAAGTATGTCGTTTCTTTCGCCGGCTATCTGCCCGCTGACCATCCCGAATTTGTCGGTCTAGTGGTGCTCGATGACGCACATACGAGCAAACCGGAGTTGAATTACGGTGGGCTTGTCGCAGGGCCGATCTTTTCGCGTCTGGCGGAGAAAGCCGCCCGCTATTTGGATCTTGAGCCGCATGAGGAGATTCGCAAAGCGATTCCCCTGCAGCGCGTCGAAAAACCGCCGCCGGCAGAGCGAGTTCGCAAAACTGCGTCGGCGGAACGAGTCGCCTTAACCAATGCGTCGCGCCATTGAACGCCACGCCCCAACTCGCCGCAGCGAATCCGTCCTGTGGTGGATGTATTAAAGCCTTATGCAGCTCAAGTCTTTTCTCGACGCGACTCCAGTTCGCCAGGTCATCGGCCCACTTGATCGCCAGGTGGAAAATATCGCGTATGACTCGCGGCGAGTGCAAAGGCACACCATGTTCGTGGCGCTGCGGGGCGAAAAGACCGACGGACATCAATTCATCGGTCAAGCCATCGACAAAGGCGCATCGGTGATTGTTGCTGAACGCGAGCAGAAAGATCCGCGCGTCACGTGTCTGGTTGTTGAGAACACGCGTACCGCGCTTGCTGATTTCTCTGCGACTCTCTACGGGCATCCAGCGCGCAAATTAAAACTGGCGGCAGTGACGGGCACAAACGGCAAGACCACGACGACATTTCTGATCAAGCACATCTGTGAAAATGCCGGTCTGCGGTGCGGAATAGTTGGAACGGTTCGTTACGAAATTGGTGAGCGCGTTCTGCCAGCCATCCGCACCACGCCGGAATCGCTCGATCTACAAGAGCTGCTGGCGCAGATCGCCGGCGCGGGTTGTAAAGCAGCGGCGATGGAAGTTTCCTCCCACGCGCTCGCGCAGGATCGCATCCGTGGCCTCGAATGGGATGTCGCCGTTTTTACAAATCTCACCCAGGACCATCTGGATTTTCACGGAACAATGGACAACTACTTCGAGGCCAAAGCGAAGCTCTTTGCAGCACTCGCAACTCAGAAAAGAAAGCCCAAACCTTTTGCAATCGTAAATATTGATGACCGCTATGGTCGGCGACTCTTGGACAAAATCGACAAACGCGTGGCAGTTGTGACTTATGGAATGGGGACGGGCGCAGACTTTCGCGCTTCAAACTATCGGGGCGAGTTCAGCGGCACGTGCTACCAGCTGGATGCCCATGGCAAGAGTTACCTGGTTCGCCTTCCATTAATTGGCCGGTTTAATGTGGGAAATTCTGTAGCGGCGCTGGCTGCGGCCAACGCTCTGGGTATCAACCTGCGAAATGCTGTATTGAGTCTCGCTAAGGCGCCACAGGTGCCGGGACGGCTGGAACTCGTACCCGCCAGACGACAATTCCAAGTCTTCGTGGATTATGCGCACACGCCCGATGCGCTGGGGAACGTTCTCAAAACTCTGCGCGAGCTCGAGCCGCAGCGCTTGATTGCGGTTTTCGGCTGCGGCGGCGATCGCGACCGGCAAAAGCGCCCGCTCATGGCCGAGATGGCAGATCGCCTTGCTGACTACTCCATCATCACCTCTGATAATCCCCGCAAGGAAGATCCAAACGCCATCATTAGCGAGATCGAAAAGGGATTTCGTTCGAATCGGTATGAAAAAATCGTCGATCGCACCCAAGCAATCGATCGTGCTGTTGCGCTCGCGCGACCGCGCGACATTGTGTTGATTGCCGGTAAGGGGCACGAAACTTATCAGGAGTTCGGGGACTACACGATCCCCTTCGATGATATCCAAGTCGCGCGACGCGCGATTGAAGATCATCCCGTGGAGTTTTCGTCATGATGATTCTGTTCACTTTGCACCGATCGAATTTCCCTCAACCGCCATGGACCCGCTGACGATTTCTCAAGTTGCAAAGTTGGCTGGCGCCTCAGGTTTTTCAGGAGACACTTCTGTTCGCGTAAACAAGGTCAGTACCGATTCGCGCACACTCAAGCCCGGCGAACTATTCGTCGCGTTGCGTGGTGAAAATTTCGATGGGCACAATTTCGTTGAGTCGATCGCAAACACTGGTGCAGCCGGAGCAATCGTCGACTCCAATTGGAGCGGGAAAGTCCGGGAGGATTTCGCGCTCATCCGCGCAAAAGATACTTTAAAAGCGTACCAGGAACTCGCGGCGAATTACCGGAGATCGCTCACTTTGAGCGTGGTCGCGATCACTGGAAGCAATGGCAAGACGAGCACAAAGGATTTTACCGCAGCAGTGCTGGCCCGCCGGTTTCGAGTCACGAAAACAGAAGGAAATTTCAACAATCATGTCGGCCTCCCCCGGACAATGTTGGAGGCGACGTCGCAGCACGAGGTCGCTGTCTGGGAGATCGGCATGAATCACCCCGGCGAAATTGCGGCATTGGCGCAACTTGCGGCTCCCGACGTGGCGATCATTACAAATATAGGCGTGGCGCACATCGAATTCATGGGCTCGCGTGAAAAGATTGCCGAGGAGAAAGGCGCGCTTGCAGAAGCGGTGGGCGCCAACGGGAGAGTGATTCTGAATGCGGACGATTCATTTACCAAGACGATCGCGGCCCGCGCGCGCGGGAAAGTGATTTTGGCCGGCATCACCGCGGGCATGATTCGAGCCGACGAAATTAGCCAGAGCGGAACGGGAACAGATTTCACGATTCTGGAGGGCGCGCATCGCTGTCGCGCGCAATTGCCTGTGCCTGGCCTGCACATGGTGCAAAACGCGCTTTTGGCAGTCGCCGCTGGTCGCGTGTTCGGTGTCTCGCTCGAAGATTGCGCCGCGGGCCTCGCTGCTGCGCCGCTCACGAAAGCCCGTTTACAAATCAAAGACATAGCTGGCGTGCAATTTCTCGACGACAGCTACAACGCAAATCCCGATTCGATGAAAGCAGCGTTGCGCACGCTGGTTGAACTCGACGCCGACGGAAAACGCATCGCCGTGTTGGGTGAAATGCTTGAACTAGGCGAGGAATCCGAGCGGGGACATCGCGAGGTGGGCGAAACTGCGGCCGCGTTAAAGATTGATAAGTTGATCGCTATCGGAGACGTGGCCGCCGTGATTGCTTACGGCGCAAGACGCGCCGGATTACAAAGCACGGCCGTTGTAAAATCGACATCGGAAGCTGCAGACCTTTTGAGTCAGATGGTCCAGCCTGGAGATCTTGTTCTGATCAAGGGCAGCCGCGCCGCTCGAACGGAGGAAGTGATCGGGCATTTCGCGCTTTGTTATTCGCTCGCCGCGCCGCAGCGTCGCGAAGGAGGACCATTCGTCACCTCACCATGATGTACTACCTCCATCACCTAAGCGATCAGTTCATCGGGTTCAATGTTTTCCTCTACGTCACTTTCCGCGCTATTGCCGCAGCCGTTACGGCCTTTCTGATGACACTCATGTTTGGAAACGCCGTCATTCGAGAACTAACCGTCCTTAAAGTGGGACAACCGATTCGCGGAGAAGCAGAAGTTCACCGGCTTGCGGAGCTGCATGGCGTCAAGCAAGGCACGCCTACCATGGGGGGCGTGCTGGTGATCGGGGCCGTTTTTGTGTCGAGTCTTCTGTGGGTTCGCCTCGACAACCGATTCGTTTGGCTGGCTCTGTTCAGCATGATTTATCTCGGGGTCCTTGGGTTCGCCGATGATTATCTCAAAGTCACAAAGAAAAAGTCCGACGGCATCAGCGGCCGTATCAAACTCGTTTGTCAAATTGCTCTCGCGGCGATTATCACCGCCGTTTTCCTCACGAATCCGTTGTTGGAAGTCCAGGCGCGCTCACTGTACGTGCCGTTTGTGAAGGCGCCGGTTATTGCGAACATGAGCTGGTTCACGTTTGTGTTTTTTGCGCTGGTCATTGTTGGTTCATCCAACGCAGTGAATCTCACTGACGGATTGGATGGCTTGGCAATCGGTTGCACCATTCCCGTGGCATTTGCATATGCATTGCTTTCTTACGCAGCCGGCAATTTCCGCATCGCCGAATATCTGCAGGTCCCGTTTTATCCTTTCGCGGGCGAGCTGACAGTTGTCTGCTCAGCGCTCATCGGTGCTGGCCTGGGCTTTCTGTGGTTTAACTGCTATCCAGCCAAAGTTTTCATGGGGGACACGGGATCACTCGCGATCGGCGGCATGCTGGGCGTCGTCGCGATCTGTTGCAAGCAGGAGTTGCTTTTGGTGCTCGTCGGCAGCGTTTTCGTGATCGAAGCCGTCTCAGTGATTGTCCAGGTGTTGAGTTTCAAACTCACGGGCAAGCGATTCTTCATGATGTCTCCACTACATCACCATTTCGAGCTAACCGGCTGGAAGGAAAGCACCGTGATTGTTCGATTCTGGATTCTGTCAATCATCTTCGCCTTGCTTGGCTTAGCGACTCTGAAACTGAGATGAAGAGCGGACGCTACGACAACCAAAAGGTCGCGGTTCTTGGCGCGGGATTGAGCGGCAGCGCTGCGGCCCTCCTGCTGAGGTCGGAGGGCGCAGAGGTGACGGTGCTCGATAGCGCAGAGGAGACGAACTTACTCAAATCGACCATAGACAATCTGCAAGCACACGGCGTGCGTGTGATTTGCGGCGCGGCTGCCGATAAAGATTCAGGCGCATATCAATTGGCCGTTTTGAGTCCGGGCATCGATCCGGCTTCTCCATTGGCACGCAATTTTTTGTCGCGCGGAATCGAGACCATCGGCGAGCTCGAGCTCGGCTGGCAGTTCTGCAAGGCTCCCGTCATTGCGGTTACTGGTACGAACGGAAAAACAACAACGACCGAATTGCTCGCTCAAATGCTGAACGCCTGCGGTCAGCGAACAATTGCCTGCGGAAACATTGGCAAACCGCTATCTGAAGTAGCGCGCGAGAAGCAACCATTCGATGTGCTGACAGTCGAAGTGAGCTCGTTCCAACTGGAAGCCATCCGCACGTTTCGTCCATCCGTCAGCCTCTGGCTCAACTTCGCCCCTGATCATCTCGACCGGTATCGCTCCGTATCTGATTACCGCGCGGCCAAACTGCGCATTTTCGAAAATCAAACCGAAAGCGATGTGTCAGTCGTAAATGCCATCGAAAAGCTGCCCGCGGTTCGACCTCGCAAGATCACCTTTAGTGCGTATACCGATCAAGCAGACTTCCGCGTCTCACAAGGCGCGATCGTTTACCACGGCGAAGAGGTCCTGCGCCTCGCAGACACAAAACTGCGCGGCTTGCATAACATCGAAAACTTAATGGCGACACTCGCGGGCGGCATGGCGCGCGGATTGCCATTCGGCGAAATGGTGCCGCCGCTGCGCGTGTATGAGCCACGTCCGCACCGATGCGAATTTGTGCGCGAACTCAGCGGAGTTGAATACGTGAACGATTCCAAGGCGACGAACCTCGATGCAGTCGACAAGGCGCTGCGTGCGCAAAGCAAGCCAGTCATCCTCATTGCAGGCGGGAAGGACAAAGGTTTTAGCTTTGATGCACTTCGATCACTCGTGAAGGAGAAGGTCAAATCGACGATCTTGATTGGCGAAATGGCCGAAAGTATCAGGCGTTCGTGGAACGGCGCGGTTCAAGCGCAAGTCGCAAATTCTCTGGCCGACGCAGTGGAGCGAGCACATGCCAGCGCAAGACCGGGTGACATGGTTCTATTTTCCCCGGGTACGTCGTCCTTTGACATGTTTAAGAGCTACGCCGACCGAGGCGATCAATTTCGCGCGCTCGTGCAGGCCCTTCCCAAAGGAGAGCGATGAAAATCCCGCAACTCTTCAGACATAAAAAACTGCTGGCCACAGCGGCCCGCCGTGCGTCGGCTACTTCTGGCGGAATCGATTTCGACGACATCCCCGAACCAAACATGAAGTTGTCGCGGGCGTTACTGATAGTTCTGCTTTTGCACGTGGTTGCAGTTTCAGGAATCATCGCATTCAACGCGATCAAAACGCGCGAGACGTCATTCGTACCGGCCACGTCGACTGACACGGAGAAGAACATAACTGAGACGGCCGCAACGCCAGTTCGCACGGACGTTGCCAAGGCACGAGCAGTGGCCCCACAAAAGCAGAGCGCGCCACGCAACGATGCGAAACCTTCACATTCACCTGCGAGGGAGGAACACGCCAGGACGTCTCCGTCTTCTGGAAAGACTTACGTTGTTAAGAAGGGAGACAATCCCGTTACAATCGCAAAGAAACTTAACGTCGCTTACGACGATCTGATCTCTCTGAACCATATCGAGGACCCGCACAGGTTGAAGATCGGCCAAAGGCTGTTGATTCCTGCTAAAGCGACAAAAACAAAAACCAAGAAGGCCAACCAATGAAGGCGCGGCGCAACAGCAGCGGTACAGCGCAAAGGTTTACAGCGTAGCTATGCATCGTAAGAGCGCTTACATCCTTTTTCTCGCAGTACTGGGATTGCTCGTAATCGGGATCGTCATGCTTTTTAGCACGAGCGCGTATGCGCGTGACAGTCATGGAGACGTTTATTTTTTTATTAAGCGACAGGCGATCTGGTTTGGGATTGGACTTCTCGTCTGCATCATTGCGGCGCTGATCGATTATCACTTTTGGCAGCGGACATGGTGGCTTTGGTTCGCGTTGGCGCTGGTGGCTTTGGCGCTTTGTTATGTGCCGCACATCGGCATGCGCTTGAACGGATCGCGTCGCTGGCTCGGCTGTGGTCCAATTACTTTTCAGCCATCGGAACTCGGAAAGTTGGCCGCGATCTTTTTCCTCGCTTCATGGTTCGCGCGATACGAACAACCGAACCACAAGCTGCTTTTTGGATTTGTTCTTCCGCTTGCAATTCTGAGCCTGCCAGCTGCACTTGTGCTGGGCGAAGTCGACTTGGGAACAACGGCTTTGATCGGAACAACCGCGTTTGTCATCATGTTCGTTGCCGGAACAAATCTTTTGTGGCTTGGCGCAGCGTCGCTCGCTGCTCTGGGATCTCTTCTAATTGTCGCAACCCAAATCTCTGAACGCATGGGGCGACTCTCCGCGTTTCTCCATCCGCAAAACTTCAAGGAAGATGCTGGTTTGCAACAGATGCAGGCGTTGATCGCCTGGGGCAGCGGCGGAATGGAAGGGCTTGGCTTGGGCAACGGTCGACAGAAGATGCTTTATCTGCCTTACGCGCACACGGATTTTATTTTTCCAATTATTGGTGAGGAGCTTGGTCTGCGCGTTAGCCTCCTGGTAGTTTTTTTATTCGTAGTGATAATTGTTTGCGGCGTCATGATTGCGCTGCACGCGAAAGATCGTTTCGGTTTGCTCCTGGGTTGCGGCGTTGTTTCGGTTGTTGCTCTTCAGGCCGCCGTCAATATCGGCGTGACCACGTCTCTGCTTCCAAACAAGGGGCTGCCACTGCCGTTTATCAGCTACGGAGGTTCTAACCTTGTCGCGTGCATGTTCGGCATCGGTTTGTTGCTGAACATTTATCGGCAGGGCATTCTTGAACCGCCGCAGATGAAACGCGCCGCGATCCACGCCAGAGTGACGACACGGATTTAGCCATGAGTCGGACACGTCAAACCAGTCGGAGCAGCGGCTCATGAATGCAGTGATCGCATGCGGCGGAACAGGCGGCCATCTTTTCCCGGGCATCGCGGTGGCCGAAGTACTGCGCGATCGTGGCCACGAAGTGATGCTGTTAATTTCCGAAAAGGATATTGACGCGCTGGCGCTTTCCGGGCGCACAAATTTCCGGGTCGAAAAATTACCTACGATTGGCTTGCCTTCGGCGTTTTCTCCAGCGCTCTTTGGTTTTGCTCGCCGGTTTTATGAAAGCTTGTCCGTTTGCCGGTCTCTCTATCGCACATTTAAACCGCAGGTCGTTCTGGGCATGGGTGGATTCACTTCGACCGCGCCGGTGTTGGCCGGCCGAATACGCGGAATCGCGACGTTTATTCACGAATCGAATGCTGTCCCTGGAAAGGCGAACCGACTAACGGCGCGGATGGTGCAGGCCGTCATGCTGGGCTTCAAGGAGTGCGCGCCGTTTTTTCCAAAATCGCACACGGAAGTGACAGGCACGCCAGTGCGGACAGAATTAGTGCGCTTGGACCGGCTGGATGCTCGCCGAAGGCTCGGACTTCAAGAGGATGTGCCGACGTTGCTTGTGATGGGGGGCAGCCAGGGCGCCAGCGGAATCAATCAGGCGCTAATCAAATCGCTGCCATTCCTGCAAGGTCTACGGCTGCAGGTGATCCATCTTTCGGGCGCGCGGGATGAGCGTTTGGTTTCAGACAATTATCGTCGTGAAAATATCTCTGCGTACATCGCCGCTTTTCATCATCGAATGGAAGAAGCTTACAGCGCCGCCGATGTCGTTGTCGCGCGAGCCGGAGCGGCCAGTCTGGCTGAGTTCGCTGCGTTTTCATTACCCGGCATATTGATCCCGTTTCCCTACGCGACCAACGATCATCAGACGCGCAACGCAGAAATTTATGCTCGCGTTGAAGCGGCGATTCTCCTCAAAGAGTCAGAGGTCTCAGGTGAATTGCTCGCGCGTAAGATTCGCGAATTGATCCAGGACCCAGAGCGCCTCCAGCAAATGGCTGCGAATTGTTCCCGTCTCGCGCCGAAAGATGCGGCTGGGCGCGTGGCTACGACGATGGAGAAATATACGACTCATGAAGCTCGCCTCTGAAGAACGCGGTGCGGCCGCCGATCGCGTGGAGTCGCTCGATTTGCAGCGATTCCTGACGCAGGAACGTCACCGCATCCATCTCGTTGGCGTAGCTGGAAGTGGTATGAGCGGTCTTGCTGCGCTTCTGATTGAGCTTGGCCACACGGTGAGCGGCTCAGACAAGGTCACCACCATGGAAACAGATCGATTGCAGCGCCTCGGTCTGCACTTTCATGAGCAGCATCGCCCGGAACAGGCTGATGCCGCCGAGCTGGTTGTTTTTTCCTCCGCCATTAAAAACGACAATCCGGTTCTCGTAAGCGGGCGCGCTTCGAGTAAGCCGGTCGTGCGCCGTGCAGAGGCTCTGGCTGCAATCATGCGCGCGAAGCGCGGCATCGTTATCGCCGGAATGCACGGCAAAACAACAACCTCAGCAATGGCAGCACACGTTCTGCGCGAAGGTGGATTGCATCCGTCCTATTATGTCGGTGCCGAAATTCCAATTCTCGGAACGAACGCGCACTGGGATCCGCGCGGCAAATATTTCGTTGCTGAAGGTGACGAAAGCGACGGCACCCTGCGCTGCTTCCATCCGGAGTACTGCCTGATCCTGAATATCGAGGAAGAACATCTCGATTTTTATTCTGATCTCGCCGCCATCGAAAAAGTCTTTGCTCAACTTATCGAGCAGACCAGCGGGAACATTTTTTATAACATCGATGACCCGAACACCGCGCGGCTATGCGCAAGCCGCAAAGACGCAATTTCGTTCGGTTTCTCTGATAAAGCCGATTACCGAGGCGCGGATGTGAAGTTGCGCGCATTTGGCTCAGATTTTTGTGTTTATTTTCGCGAACAAAAACTCGGCGAAGCGGTGTTGAACGTGCCTGGCCCGCACAATGTCCACAATGCCCTGGGCGTGATCGCGCTCGCTATCGAGCTTGGAGTTTCGTTTGAAAAAATCGCGGGTTCGCTTCGTAAGTTCGAGCACGCGCGGCGCCGGTTCGAGATCAAATATGAGAGCGAGCGCTTTCTGCTTGTTGACGATTACGCACATCATCCAACCGAGATTCGGGCCACATTAAAGACTGCGCGAGCGACTGGCCGCAAACGAGTGCTGGCGATCTTTCAACCCCATCGCTATTCGCGCACGAAAGCACTTCGCGGCGAGTTTGGCAGCGCCTTCGACGACGCGGACCGGGTTGTGGTGACCGATGTTTATCCTGCAAGCGAGGCGCCAATTCCGGGCATTAGCGGACAGACGATTGTCGATGAACTTCTCAAGCACGGGCATCGCTCTGCCAGTTATCAGGCGAGGTTAGAACACGTGCATTGTCATATTGGCAACGCCCTCGATATCGGCGATCTCGTTCTGAGTCTTGGTGCCGGGAATATTCACGAGCAATTGTCAGCTTTGGCGGCTGACCTTGTCATTGCTGAAAAGTTGAAGGCGGTTGTGGGCGAAGAAGCTGACGTGTGTCTTTACGAGCCGCTCTCCAAACACACTACGCTGCGCGTGGGCGGCCCTGCGCAATTTTGGATCGAGCCCCAGACCGAGAAAGCCTTTGCCGAGCTGATTCGCTTTTGCCGGGCTGAAAACCTGCCGCTTTTCGCAATGGGTCGCGGGTCAAATCTTCTTGTGCGCGATGGAGGAATCCGTGGTGTCGTGGTTCATCCGTTCGGCGGCGATTTCGACAAAATCGAGGTTAACGGTTGTGAGATTACCGCGGGCGCGGGCGTGAAAGTGAGGGAAGTTGCTTACGCGGCACGGGGCGCAAATCTCGGCGGACTCGAATGGATGGAAGGAATTCCGGGCGCAGTCGGTGGCGCGTTGCGCATGAATGCCGGGGCGATGGGATCACAAACTTTCGAGAACGTCGTGCGTATTCGTTATCTCGATAGCGAAGGCAATGCGTATGTGAAAGATCGAAATGAACTGGAGGTCTTTTACAGACGATTTCCGTTGCTCGAAAATAATTTTGCGATCTCAGCGACGTTCCATGCGGACCCGGCTGAGCGTGCAAAAATCGACAGTCGCTTGCGAGAATCGCAGGAGAAAAGGCGTACAACACAGCCAATTGCGAAGAGCGCAGGTTGCATTTTTAAGAATCCCGACAGCATTCCAGCGGGAAAACTGGTGGATGAATTGGGTCTGAAGAATTCGCGCGTCGGAAATGCGCGGGTGTCGGACGTGCACGGCAATTTCATAGTGAACGACGGCGGCGCTACGGCGGCGGAAATGCTCGAATTGATCGAAAAGATCAAGGCGACTGCGAGGTCAAAGCGCGGCATCGAATTGGAGACGGAAGTAGAAATCGTGGGAGAGCCGGCGTGAAAGATTTGCCTAAGAAAATCGCTGTCTTGATGGGCGGGCCAAGCAGTGAGCGCGATGTTTCGCTGGCCACCGGTCGGGGAATTTCAAAAGCGCTGCGTTCACTGGGCGCGGACGTGATCGAGGTGGATGTGCGGGATGAGACCTTCCAGTTGCCTCCAGATGTGGATCTGGCATTCATTGCGTTGCACGGAACTTTTGGCGAGGACGGCCAGATTCAGCAGATTCTGGAACGACGCCGCGTTGCGTACACGGGCGAGGGAGTTGAGGAGAGCAGACGCGCCTTCGATAAAATCCGATCGAAGGAAAAATTCCGTGATCACGGAGTTCGCACTCCAGAATGGGAAACGATTGGAGCGCATGAGCAGCCGCACATGCAGCCACCGATGGTGATCAAACCACCACGGCAAGGTTCAACCGTCGGCATTCACATTGTGAAAAACGCGGAGGAAATTGAGTCGGCGATTGCCGGTTCCGCGAAATATGATCGCGAGCTGCTAATAGAAAAGTTTGTATCTGGCCGGGAATTAACGATAGGTATTCTCGGTGACCAGGCTTTGCCCATTCTCGAGATAATCCCAAAAGGCGGCTTCTACAATTTCACCAACAAGTATCCTTTTCTCAATCCCCAGGCGGGCGGCGGCGCGGAGCATGTGTGCCCCGCACAGATTGATGAAAAGAAAACAGCCGAAATTCAACAATTGGCTTTACGAGCGTTTCGCGCCGTCGGGGGGCGAGTTTACGGGCGGGTGGATGTCATTTTATCGGAGAGCGGCGAGCCGTTCGTGCTGGAGGTCAATACCATTCCGGGAATGACCGAGGCCAGTCTCCTGCCTGAGGCTGCTGCGGCTGCGGGCATCGGCTACTCCGATCTTTGCACTCGTATAATCGCGCTTTCTCACGCCAGAGCAGAAGGTAGCCGAAGATGAGTTTTGGCCAAAAAAGCTCCCGGTCGCGGAATCGACGCGTGTCCAACGTGCGCCAACGACGGCAGCAGCATTTGCTTGATGTCAAAGTCCGGTCCCGCAGAGCGACACAACATCGCCTTCGCAGGGCCATGGGTGTCCTCTCGAAAGTAATTCTTACCGCGGTGATAGTCGCTGCCGCTTACCTGGGTGTGCGCGAAGCTGCAAGACGCCTGTTCTTTGAAAATCCAGATTTTCAACTGAAGACAATTGAACTACAGACTGACGGCACTTTGCAGCGCGAACAGGTGTTGAAAGCGGCTGATCTGCGTGAAGGCGAAAACATTTTTACTGTAAACCTGGCGGAGGTTCAGGATCGCATACAGGAGCTTCCTCAGGCTGACGAAGTTCAGGTGGTCCGGAAATTGCCAGGCGAGATCGATATCCGTGTAATAGAACGAAAGCCTGTCGCCTGGATCACCAGCGAAAAGGAAATTTCAGATCCATTTGCGTCAGATGCTGCTTTTTTAGTGGACGCGCGCGGTGTTTTGATGAAACAAAAGAAGCTGTTGCCCGAATATCTCGGACTACCGCTGATTCTGGGATGCTCGAGCGAAGCGCTCGAGGCGGGAAAAGTCATCGAATCACCCGAAGCGAAAAATGCGCTGGAGCTGCTACGTCTAAGCGCGCGCAGTTTTTTGCAAATGCGTTTCCCGATTCGCGAGATCGATATCTCCAAAGGTTATTGCTTGTTGGTGACAGACAAAAATCACGCGCGCATAACGTTCGGTTTTAATGATCTGCAAACGCAATTGCGGCGGCTGGAACAATTTCTTGTTTATTGCGACGACACAAAACAGGAACTCGGGACAGTAAACCTGCTGGTGCAACGGAATATTCCTGTGACTTTCGTAGAACCTGCGGCAAGCGTCATTAACGATACGATCGAGCCGGCTGTAGAGCCGCGGATCATGAAGGCAGTCCCGGTCCATGCGCCCGAAACCCGCCTTCGGCAAGGCTCCGGCGGGCAAGAAACTACGTCGTCTGCTCCCAAGCCGCGCACCGGTTCGACGCCGGTTAGTAAGGCAACTCCCAACCAACGACAGAAAAAGGGTTAGCAATCATGGCGAGCAATAAATTGATGGTCGGTCTTGAGATTGGCACGTCTAAGATCTGTGTCGTTGTTGGCGAAGGCCGTCCCGACGGCACCATCAAAATCCTCGGTGTGGGTCAGGCGCCATCGCGCGGCGTGCGCAAGGGAGAGATCGTCGATTTCGAAACGGCAATGAAATGCGTGCACGAAGCGGTCGTCGACGCTGAACAAAAGAGCGACGTGATGATCCGGAGCGTTTACGTGGCTGTCGCGGGTTCGCATCTGCAAAGCTTTAACAACCGTGGCTGTGTGATGCTTCCCGAGGACCGCGATGAAATTGATGAACGGGACGTCGAGGACGTAAAAATCAACGCGCGCGAGGTAAGCATTCCCGCTCAAAACGCGTTCCTCCACTCCATCATTCAACATTATCACGTCGAGGGACAGGACGGTGTGCTGAACCCGATCGGGATGCTCGGGCAAAAAGTGGAGGGGCTTGCTTCTGCGCAGGTCGTGCTCACTCAGCATCAAAAAGATCTTGGAGCGCTCGTGATTGATATTGGCGGCGGCACGACTGATTACGTGTTGTACAGCGATGGTGTGGTGAAACAAAGCGGTTGCCTGGCCTTGGGCGGCGACCACATCACCAACGATATCTCCATGGGGCTACGCATCCCCATGGCGCGCGCGGAGAAACTGAAAATTGAAGAGGGCGGTTGCATCCTCGGCAATTCCTTGCCTGGCGAAATGATTTTGTTAAAGGACGAGTCGGGCTTTGCTGGAAAAGAGATCGAGCGTGAGATGCTGAACACGATCATTCACCTGCGCGTCCGCGAAGGGCTCGAGCTACTCAAACGCGGGCTCGATGAGGAGCCGTATCTCACTTATCTGGGCGCCGGCATCTTCATTACCGGTGGGTGTAGCCTTCTAAACGGCATCGATCATCTCGCCGAGGAAATTTTCGAAATACCAGCACACCTGGCGCATGCGCAGACCACTTGGGGCGTCACTTCCGCGGTTGAGGACCCTCAATTCTCGACCGCGATTGGGTTAGTCAGGTTCGCACAAGTTATGCAAACAGATCGTCCGCGGCGCGGATTTAGAGAAACGATCGGTAAGCTTTTTAGAATGCGATGAAGACCAAAGGCAGTGAAAGGTTCCCATGATTCAACTAAATAAAAATTACAGTTTGCCGGATGCTTTGGCAGACACTGTTCCTGTGAAAGTTGTGAGCGTTGGTGGCGCAGGCCTGAACGCTCTCGATCGAATTGTGCTCGACGGTTTGGAGAAGGCCAGCGTAGTTGCAATCAATACCGATGTGCAGTCGCTCACGAGTTCGGTAGCTGCACATAAGGTGCAGCTCGGCCGTACCAGGACCCGCGGCCTCGGCACGGGCGGTGATCCCGAGCTGGGCTATGAAGCGGCCGTGGAATCAGCTGATGAAATTCGCGAAGCGCTGACCGACACGCGTATGGTTTTCGTTTGTGCAGGGCTCGGCGGCGGCACCGGATCCGGCGCGGCGCCGTACGTCGCACACCTGGCCCGTGAAGCCGGGGCACTTGTGATCGCCTTCGTCACTCTACCGTTCACATTTGAGGGCAAACGCCGGGCCACCCAGGCGCGAGAGGCGCTCGGCCGGCTCAACGAGATTGCCCATTCAGTGATTTGCTTCGAGAACGATCGAATGGGCGACTTAGTGGCGCCGCAAGCAGGAATTCATCATGCGTTCGCGATGGCCGATACCACAATAAGCCAGAGTGTTCGATCCGTCGTGAACCTGATCCAACGGCCGGGACTCATTCGCATCGGCTTCGACGATTTGCTGGCAGCATTGCGCGTGCGCCACGGCCGGTGCTTGTTCGGCTTTGGCGAATCCGATTCGGACAATCGCGCGCACGACGCTCTCACGCAGGCGCTCAAAAATCCGTTGATGGATCGTGGCCGGATGCTCGCTGACGCGACAAACGTTCTCGTCCAGGTGTCGGGTGGGGCCGGGATGACGCTCTCTGAGGTTGAAGTCCTCATGCAGGAGCTTGGCCGCCACGTGAACGAGCAAACACAGATTCTCTTCGGTGCCGTTGTGGATGGAAAATTAGGAGATCGATTGGCCGTGACCATTATCAGCTCGCTTGCGGCGGATGAGGATTTAATTTCGGAATCCCGCGATGGCGCGACGTTGAGCAACGTGTTCGCGCAGCCGCCAGTTCGCGAGCAGCATCCACCGCCGCAGATCCATATCGAACCTGAAGCGGCGATGGAACCCGTCGCACATGAGGAAAGCATTTCGTTTGAGCAACCGGTGGCTGCCCAAGCAACACCAGCCGCTGAATCTATGCCAGGCGAATCCGAGCCGTTACCAGTTACGCCACGCAAGAAAGCGGTTCCGCATACCGACGAGAAAGCCGCCGCAAAATCCGTTCCAGCAAAACAGGAAATTCTGCAATTCGAGCCGGTCACGCGCGGACGATTTGAAAAAAGCGAACCGACCATCGTCGAAGGCGAAGATCTCGACGTGCCGACCTATCTGCGGAAAAACATCAAGGTAAAGTGAGTTACTGTAGAGGCAGCCGTGTCGGCTGCAATTCTTTGATCTGCCAGCGACTCGCCGTCCGCTACAGTTTATTTCTTCATCAACTCCAGCACGGCCGCTGTCATCGCAATAATGCCCGTGCGAATGGTGGGCTCGGGAACCGGTGCGAATTTGCTCGAATGCAAACTCGGCAACACCGTACCATTCTTTTTGCTGTCGGCGATTTTCACGGGGTCAACCGCGCCGACATGAAAATCAACTGCCGGAATCGAATGATCCGGCAGGCTATATTCGGAAAAATCTTCGCCGCCCATGGTCGCGTCAACAATCTCTACGTTTTCGTTGCCTAGCGTCTTTTTCCAGACAGTCAGCAGCCGTTTCGTGAGCTCCGGATTATTGTAAGTCGCGGGCGTGAATTGATCTTTGGCTACGCTGACGATCGGTGTGCGGTCCGGAGGAATGCCAGCCGCCATGGCGCAGCCCTTTGCAATTTGATCAATCGCCGCCAGCACGCGGTCGCGCGTCTCGGGTTTATAGGTGCGCACGGTCAACTGCATTTTCACTTCGTCTGGAATGATGTTGTGCTTTGTGCCGCCATGAATTGAGCCAACAGTGACAACGATTGGGTCGAGCGGATTATTTTCGCGGCTGGTTATGGTTTGCCACGTATTGATCATCTCGGCCGCGAGCACGATCGGGTCTTTCGTTTTATGCGGATATGCGCCGTGTCCACCTACACCGCGCACTGTTACATCCACTGAATCGACATTCGCATACGTGTAGCCTTCCGTAACGCCGATGTGGCCGGTCTGCATGTCGGCCTTATCATGGAATCCCAGCGCGAAATCCGGTTTGCCGAATTTTTCGTAAAGACCTGCGTGGAGTAATGCGCGCGCCCCATTACCGGTCTCTTCCGCCGGTTGCGCTACGAACACGATGGTGCCGTGCCATTGATCTTTCAATTTCGCGAGAACTCGTACCACTCCAATGAACATGGAAATATGCGCGTCGTGCCCGCACGCGTGCATCACGGGAACTTCTTTCCCTTCGTCATTTTTTGTCGTGACGGTGCTCGCGTAGGGCAACCCAGTCTCTTCGTGCACTGGCAGCGCATCCAGATCGGTGCGCACCAGCACAGTCGGGCCAGCGCCATTCTTCATCACGCCTACAACGCCAAAACAAGTTGCTCCGGGCTTTTCATACTTGCCGACGCGCTCGGTCACTTCGCAGCCGGCGGCTTTCAATTCCTTGGCCACGATCGCAGCGGAACGTTCCTCATGCATTGATAGCTCAGGATGCGCGTGAATGTCTTTGTAAATCGCCAATAGCGACGTCAATTCCGCCTCGGTAGGCGATTGCGGTGTTTGCTGCGCAAACGCGAGCGCCGGAAGGAGTATCGATGGCAAGAAGATCAAGGAGCGAGCGGTCATACGTGTCATGCTGGGCGAAGGCGAAGCATCCCTGAATTCTCATTCTGTGCAATCACAGTAAGAGATTCCTCGACTTCGCTCGGAATGACAGAAAGGTTGGTTGTAGATGGAATTTGAGAAAAACACGCTGCTTTTTGGTGCCGATCCGACGCCGCGAATTGTCGCTGTTGAGCTCGGTGAGACCGGCACGGTTCGTGTTCATCGTCGCGAAACCAATGGATCGACAGTCACAGATGTCGAACCGTTTCATCCATTCGTCTGGGCTGATTCTGACGTGGTCGATCTGGGCATCGAAGCCGAAAAACTGCAGGGGGATCTCAAATATGGCTGGCTGATCACGGTCGATAGCTGGAAAGAACTAATCGCATTGCGCAATGGGCTGAAGAGCGCCGGCCGCGATTTCTTCGCGTTCACCGATCCCGTCCAGCATTATCTCACCGCCACGGGCCGCACATTGTTCAAAGATCTGGCGCTCGAAGAACTAAAACGAATGCAGCTCGAAGTGCTCGCCAACGACGAGCACATCATGAGCATCTCACTGTCCGACAATTGCGGCTGGGAGGAATTGATCGTTGTCGACCCAAACAATCTCGAGGAATCCGAGCGAAACGCGCTGAAGCGGCTCACGGCGATCATAAAGGAACGCGATCCGGATGTGATCGAAGGTCACGATTTGTTCCGCGTTCATTTTCCGCTGCTCGTAGCGCGCTCGAAAAAGCTCAAGACAAAACTAGATTGGGGACGCAGCGGTGGCTTTCTCCGCTCGCGTCCGTCACGACTGCAGATCGCGGAAAAAACAATCGATTATCCAAAGTTCACAATCGATGGCCGTCACTTCGTCGATACATTTTTGCTCGCCCAATTCTACGACGTTGGCATGCGTTCCCTCGCAGGTTTCGAGCGTTCGGACGTCGCGCGGCACTTTGATCTCTGCGAGAGCGAACAAATCTCATCACTCACTGGCAAGGAATTGGAGCGTGCATACCTGGGTGATTCAGAAATGTTCCGGCGACGCGCTCTGTGTGGCGTTCGGGAAACCCGCGCATTGTCGGACTTGCTAAGCCCGAGCTACTTCATCCAGGCGCAGATCTTTCCCTATAATTATCAGGATGTCATCGTGCGCGGAAATGCCACACGGATCAACGCACTCTTTCTGCGCGAATATTTCCGTCAACGCCACAGCATTCCCGAGCTGCCAATGCCGCAGGCGTATGAAGGCGGTTACACCGACATATTTTTTACGGGCGTGGCACGCAACGTCTGGCACTGCGATGTCGCATCGCTGTATCCCTCGATCATGCTCCAGTTCGATTGCTTCCCGACGAGTGATCAACTGCAAATCTTTCGGCATTTACTTACGGATCTGCGCACTTTCCGCCTGGCAGCAAAAGCGGAGCAACGCGCGGCGAAAAATCCGAAAGAACAACATCATCTCAATGCACTGCAAAACACGTTCAAGATTCTGCTGAACAGCTTCTATGGCTATCTTGGATTCGCACAGGGACATTTCGCCGACTTCGATGCCGCCGCGCGAGTGACGCAGATCGGGCGCGATCTGCTCAGGAAGATGATTGAATGGCTTAATGCATACGGCGCGCAGGTCATCGAAGTGGACACTGACGGAATTTATTTCGTGCCGCCTGTGGACGCGACGCCTCGTCGCGTGGGGAATGGCAAAGAAACGCGGCGCGGCGCCGCGTCTACTATCGACGAATTGCAGAAAGCTCTGGCGAAGGAGTTGCCACCCGGAATCGATGTCGAAATCGACGAGCAATTCGATGCGATGTTCAGTTACAAAGCGAAGAATTACGCGCTGCTCACAAAAGACGGTGACATGATCATCAAAGGCGGCGCGCTCAAATCGCGCGGACTGGAAAAATTTCAGCGCGTTTTCCTCGAGGAAATGATCAAGCTGATCATGGAGGGCAAACCGGAAGCGATCGCCGATCTTAAGAATGGGTTCGAGCGAAAAATCCGGAACGGCGAATGGAAGATCGACATGCTGATGAAGACCGACACACTCCAGGATTCGCTCGATAAATATCGTTCAAAAATTGCTGGCTCCGCGCGCAACCGCGCCGCCGCGTACGAACTCGCTCTGGCCAGCGGCCGCAGTTACAAACCCGGCGACCAGATCAGTTACTACATCAAAGCGACGCCGAAAAAAGTTGCCGCTTACGAAGCGGCGAGGCTAGCCCGCGAATTCGACCCGCAGAATCGCGACGAAAACGTTGATTATTACGTGGCGAAGCTCGACGACCTCGTAAAGAAATTCAGCGGCCTCACTACTGCGGCTTCGCCTCCCAAACAGGAGAGCCTGGCGCTTTAGCGCCGATAATGATGACGCAGTTGCGCAATTCGCAGGTCTCCACCGGACATCCGATACACGATTCGGTGCTCACCGGTAATGCGACGAGACCAGTAGCCCTGAAATGCATGCTTTAACGGCTCCGGCTTACCGATGCCGCGGTACGGCTCACGCGTGATGTCTTTGATGAGCTGGTGGATCCGTTTCAGTGTTTTTGGATCCGTTGCGTGCCAGTAGAGATAATCTTCCCAAGCGTCGTCCGAGAAGACGAGGTTCACACGTCGAGTTTCAACTTCTTGCGAACGCCTTTTCCGCGTTCCAGTTGTTCGATCGACCGCAGCAGCCGCGTTGCATTTGCCGGCGATCGCAAGAGATGCGCCGTTTCCTCGAGCGATTCGTATTCGGAAAGCGACAGCATTACGACTGCCTGATCGCGGTTGCGGGTGATTACCACCGGCGCGTTGTCTTCACACACGCGGTTAATTGTGGAAGCAAGATTTTCCCGTGCGGCGGTGTAGGTAATCGACTTCATCGCTGGACAGGATAGTGTCCAACTTGTCAGCCGTCAATGTCGCCAACTGGCGAGTTGAACTAACCCGTCTTGCGCTCGATACAACTTTCATGAACCAGTTAAGCCAATACCTCACGATCATTGTCTTCGTCGTTCAGTTCGCAGCAATTGAAGTCTGTTGTGCAACTGAGGACGATCACGCGGACATCAAATCCGAAATTGCAAAGCGCCACGATGAGGCGGTGAAGCGGTTGCAGGATTGGATTGCGCAGGTGTCGATCGCGGCAGAGGACCGCGGATATCCGGAGGGCGCGGAATACATGGCGAAGCTGGCGCGCGATGCGGGATTTCAGCAGGCGACGGTGATCAATACTGATGGGAAGCCGGGCGTATTCGCCACGCTCGATGCAGGCGCGCCGAAAACCGTCGGACTTTATTTCATGTACGACGTGAAACAGTTCGATCCGGCGGAGTGGTCGTCGCCGCCGACTGAAGCGCGCTTGGTGGATAAACCGCCGCTGGGCAAAGTGATCGTCGGACGCGGCGCGGTGAATCAGAAGGGACCGGAGGCAGCATTTCTCGCGGCCCTGCATGCCATTCGCGGCGCGGGCAAAAAGATGCCTGTGAATCTGGTAATGGTAGCAGAAGGGGAGGAAGAGATTGGGTCGCCGCACATTCCGCAACTGGTCCGGCGACCTAAAGTTCTCAGGGCTCTGAAAAAATGTGTCGGCGTATTCATGCCATCGGCTACGCAGGATCTCGATGGAGTCGTTACCGTGAACCTCGGATCAAAAGGTGTCATCGAACTCGAGCTGATCTCCGACGGTGAAAAATGGGGACGCGGTCCGGCCAAAGACATTCATTCGTCGCTCAAAGCAATGGTTGATAGCCCGGCGTGGCATTTAGTGAAAGCGCTCAACACGCTTGTCTCAGACGACGGCAACGTAATCATGATTGATAATTACCCGAAGCCGCTTCCGCTAAGCGCCGAACAGAAAACGATGATCGAGAAAGTGTCGAGCGTACGGAGCGAAGCGCAGGCAAAGAAACAGTTCAGCGTACAACATTGGATAAACGATGTGCCGTGGGAGCAAGCGAACGAACGGCTCGAATCGCAGCCCACCGTAAATATCGAAGGCTTGGTCGGTGGTTACACGGGCCCCGGCGGCAAAACAATCTTGCCGCATCGCGCCGTGGCAAAGATCGATATGCGGCTCGTGCCGGATATGAAGGCGGCGGACGCGCTGGCAGCGTTGAAAGCGCATCTGGCAAAGCGCGACTTTGGCGACATCGAAGTGAACATGACTGGTGGTTACGATCCTACCAGCACATCCGCCGATTCCGCACTCATCAAAGCGCAGGCCGCGACTTACAAAAGATTCGGAATCGATCCCCTGCTATGGCCGCGAAATGCTGGTTCGTATCCCGGCTACGTTTTCACAGGCCAACCGCTGAACTTAGCCGCCGGCCATTTCGGTCTCGGTCACGGCAGCGGCGCGCACGCGCCGGACGAATATTACATCATCGAGTCTGCGAATCCGAAGATACAAGGATTCGATGGCGCGGTGATGTCTTTCGTCGAATACATCTACGAACTGGCGAAATAGTTTCGGCTGTGGTGGCAGCCGTGCCGGCTGCACTGTCAGCTCTCGGTTTTGCAGGCGGCACGCCTGCCTCTACACCAATTTCGCATCGAGATTAATCTGAGCGCCAGCCAAAACGACGGAGACTGGGCAGGTTTTCTTTGTGTGCTCGGCCTGCTCTTGAAACTTTCCTTCATCGATCCCTGGCACCTCCGCTTCAGTCTTCAGATCGATAGTCGTGATCTTTGGACCGCCGCCGACCATTTCCAGTTTCACGGTCGCCGTCGTCCTGATTCGCTTCGCCGGATGTCCTGCCTTTTCCAGATTTGCCGAAAGCGCCATTGAGTAACAGCCCGCCTCGGCGGCGCCGATGAGTTCTTCCGGGTTCGTCCCCTTCCCTTCTTCGAAGCGCGATAAAAATGAATACGGGCCTTCAAATGCGCCGCTGCCAAGTTTCATCGTCCCTTTCCCCTGCTTAAGAGTTCCGTCCCACACTGCCGATCCAGTTCGTGTCGCCATGTTTTTTGCTCCTTTGATTGTTGTTCGTTTACGATTCAGCTCGCGCGCGAACTAGCGCAACTTGTTTTCGCGCGAACCAAACGCCAGGCGCGCACCACCCCGACACCACTGAGAGGATTGCTGACCGAATTACGCGTTTAATTTGCTCCTTCGGACGCATGCTGCGGCGCTGAATCATAGCGTCGCCCAAGCCACCAGCCGTTTACCGCCCAAAGCACCGCGGCCAACGCTCCAAGTAACGCTGCGGTTTGCACGCCGAACCCCGCACCTTCGATCGCACGTTGAAGTTGCGCCACCGCGGCGTCCGCCCCGCGATAAACCGGAACGTCGACGAAGTTCTTCGCTTTATACTTCGTCTCCTTGCTCATCGGCGTCCAAAGCATCTCTCGCCCTGGACGAACAAAGGCGTATTCCCCGCTGCGACGCAGGACAATGACAACTGCCAGAAGCATAAACGTGTTCCAGATGGAGAGCGCAAGGAAGCCGAAGAAAATCGCCACTGGAATGATCGTGAGCAGGACGACTAATCCGAGTCTTGAAGCAATTCTGCCGGTGATGAAAAGCTGGGCCAGGATCGTGAGGCTCTGCACAATCCAGTCGATGCGCGCAAAGACACTCGTGCGCGTCTGAGTATCCGCGAACGTCGTTGCGACCAGACGAAGTTGTTCGAAATAAAGAAAGGTATTTGCGGTAGCCAGCAGTGCGACATAAGCCGCAATCCCGAGCAGGTACGGCGAACGCAGAACCAGGGTGACTCCTGCCAATGGATTTCCACCAAGCGCGCGGTCCCGCGATTGGTAATGAGCTTCGTCGCGTTCTTGATTAGGTTCTGGACCGCTTTTCCAGAGGCGAATCAGAATTGCCTGCAACACCACCGCCAAAGCAAAGAGCGTAGCCCCGACGTAGAGGATACCGCCGTTTCCGATGCTTCGCGCGGCGAGATCGGTAAAGAGCGGTCCCACTAACGCGCCTGCGGTTCCGCCCGCTGCGATCACCGGGAACAGCCGCTTCGCTTGTCCAGAGTCAAATAGCTCAACCAGAAAGCTCCAGAAGACAGAGACCAAAAACAGGCTGAGCACACTGATGAAAACATAGAAGAACTGACCGAACGCCACACTTTTGGGTTGATTTTGCAGGACGCCTCCCACGATCGCGAGCGCGACCGCGACGAAGCCGTAAATGAGCGGGAGAAAAACGCTTCGCCTGACTTTGGCGACGATCGCCCCATAAATTGGTACAATCGCTAACGATGCAATCCAGGTAGCCACATACAGATTGGCGACGCGATCACGACCGAGAATGGTGCCGACCGTTTCACGCACTGGTCGCACAGCGAAATAGCCGCCGAGAACGCAAAAAAAGAGAAAGAACGCGACAATGACCGACGGCATTTCGCGCCGCTCCACCGACGTAAGCGTCGACAATATCCGTTCTACGAACGATGGCCGATCTGAGGAACGGACCATGTGGTCGCCCTAGACTAGCCGCGCCGCTTCTGCCACTGCGCGATTACTTCCGCTTCGCGCTCCGACGTTAGGCCGGCCTTTGGATGCGCTTGTCGGTCCGGCGGCAGCGATTTGAACCAGGCGAGCGTATCGCGTGCTGTGATATCGAGTGGTCGAAACGTCAGGCCCCTGCTTAACGCGCGACTGATGTTCGTTCGCGCAACGGCATCATCTTTCCCCGTCCACACCGGCATGTCAGACCAGGGCTGGACCTTCTGCTCAGTCAAAAACTCTTCATTTACCCAGGTAAACCTCGCTTCCGACTTCAGGGCACCCTTAATTCCGTCGAGCATCCCGCCGATGCCGAAAGCTTTGGCAGGTCCGGTTGCATTGTAAATTCCTGTCTCACGGTTTTCGGCCATGCGAATGGTCCATTCGGCAAGGTCACGCGCATCGATGAACTGGACGGGATCGCCTGGCTTTCCAGGCGCCAGGACGTCTCCGGCACGATCGATGCGCACAGGCCAATACGTAAAACGGTCGCTCTCGTCGCGAGGGCCCACGATAAGTCCCGGGCGAATGATCAAAGTTTTTCCGGGAAACCATTTCTCGGCTTCGCGTTCCGAGAGCGCTTTCAGCGGTCCGTAGGTTTTGAATCCGGATGCCCGCACCGCTTCGATCGTCTCCTTGTACGGATCTGCACCTTCGTATTTTTCTGTCGGCGCATTTTCATCAGGTCCCTGTTTCGGCTCGCCGTAAACGGAAATTGTCGAGATGAACACGTAGCGATCAACATTTCCCTTGAGAATCTGCGCCGCCTCACGCACCCACGCCGGAAGCGTAGTCGGGTTATCGATCACCACATCCCATTGCCGGTTTTTCAACGCGTCCAGTTTGCCATTGCGATCGCCAATGAGCTGTTCGACTTGATTTGGCAACTCGCCCGGATGCGTTTTGCCGCGGTTAAATGTCGTCACCTTATGTCCGCGGCTCAGCGCGTACCGCACCTGGTATGGGCCGGTGAATCCGGTGCCGCCAAGAATCAGGATTCGCATCGGTTTCGGTTTAGTATCGGCGAACAAAGATGTCGATCTGGAGTGCACGGCAAGCGCAGTGGCCGTTGAGATTTTGATGAAACGGCGGCGATCCATAATGGGATATAGCTGTTGTGCGGCGTCTGTGCCAGCTCGCGAACGCTTTCGGAGTTCATGGAAACGCCCTACAATGCAATCGTGACAAGACGCGAAGCTGCCAAAGTGATCGGCGGAACGGCTGCGGGACTATTCTTGCCAATCACACCGCGAGCCGCCAACGAATCATCATCAGCGATGCTGACGCGCAGTATCCCGTCCTCAGGCGAGAAACTGCCAGTGATCGGCTTGGGAACATGGCAGGCGTTTGATGTCGGTCTAACGGCGGATAGTCGGAGACAGCTTGAAGAGGTGCTCTCGCTCTTCGTGAAATTTGGGGGTCGCGTGATCGATTCATCGCCCATGTACGGTCGCGCCGAAGAAGTAATTGGCGATCTCACAGCGACTCTGGGCATTCTAGACAAATTATTTCTCGCGACCAAAGTCTGGACTCACGGCAAGGAGAGCGGAGTCAAATCGATGGAACGTTCGATGGCCCTTTTGCGCACCAAGCGAATCGATCTGATGCAGGTGCATAATCTGGTCGATGTTCATACGCATCTCGCGACTTTGCGCGAATGGAAAGAGCAGGGTCGCATTCGCTACGTAGGAATCACGCATTACGAAGCCGGCGCGTTTGGTGAGATGGAAAAGCTTATGCGGAGCGAGAAGCTCGACTTCGTCCAGATCAACTATTCGCTCATGGAGCCCCAAGCGGAGCAGTCGCTTCTGCCGCTGGCTCGCGAGCGTGGGATCGCGGTGCTCGCCAACAGGCCATTTGGCGCTGGCGATCTCTTCGACAAAGTGCGTTCGAAACCGCTCCCCGATTGGGCCTCTGAATTCGACTGCCGGTCGTGGGCCCAATTTTTCCTGAAATGGATCGTTGCACATTCTGCGATTACCTGCGCCATTCCGGCAACGAACAAGCCCGGCCACCTCGAAGACAATATGCAAGGCGGAACGGGCCGATTACCCGATCCAAAGACGCGACGGCGAATGGTCGAATTCGTCTCGTCTTTGTAGAGGCCGCGCCTCTTTGAGTACTCGGCGAATGTCAAATGAAACCGTCAAATTTTTCTCAAAAAAATCAGTTGCAGGCCTGGTCGATATGCTGGATAGGACGCGCTCTTTATGCGAAAATTTCTCACCATTACGCTCACGACCTTGGGATGCGCGACGTTTTGTCCCCATCACGCATTGGCGCTCATGTTCTCGGCGCCAAAGCCGACGTTTGCTTATACGGATGCTTCTGGAAAAAAACAATCGGTCGAAGTAGTAGACAAATATTACCCCAAGAAAATCGTCGAGCCCTTTGCGAAGGTGGACGGAAATATCGATCCAAAACTGCGTCGAGCGGCGACCATTGCCGAGGAACGCGCTCGCGCGCACTCCCTTTCAAAATGCTGGCATTTTGTTAAGGAAGCCCTCGTTGCTGCCGGGGTAGTGAAATCCCGACCGCAGACAACCCTGGCGAAACAGGCCGGCCAGGAGCTCGTAAACAATTACGGGTTCAAAAAACTTCCTGTCTCGAATCCTTACGAAGCGCCTGTCGGTTCTGTGCTGGTGTATGGCGCCAAGCGCGCGGCTGGCCACGTCGAGATTCGCACTGAGAACGGTTTCGTTAGCGATTTCCGCTCAAAGACACCATCACGTCGGCCGCTGCTAGGCGTCTTCGCAAAGTCGTAATCGCGCTTTCGCGCGATCCCGGACACATCGGAAGATCCGATTCCAGCTGGCAATTCGCTGGCCACGGGAGAATCTTTGCCGATGACTCAGCCAGTTCGCATCGCAATGTGGTCGGGCCCGCGTAACATCTCGACCGCGATGATGCGCGCGTGGGGAAATCGGCGCGATACCGTAGTCATCGATGAGCCATTTTACGCCTACTACCTAACGACAACGGGCAAAAATCATCCCGGCGCAGACGAAGTGATCGCAGCCGGCGAAATCGATTGGCGAAGAATTGTTGCGCAGCTGACTGGGCCGATCCCGAATGGCAGGCAAATTTTTTTTCAGAAACAGATGACACACCATTTCCTGCCAGAAATAAATCGGGAATGGCTCGGCGCCGTAACGAATTGTTTTCTTATTCGCGACCCACGCGAAGTCATTGCTTCATATGTCAAAAAACGGGAGGACCCCAGTCTCGAGGATCTCGGGTTTATTCAGCAGGCTGAGATTTTTGATTTCGTCCGGAGTCGAACGGATGCGATTCCACCGATTGTCGATGCAAAGGACGTGTTGGAAAATCCTGAACGAACGCTGCGGCTGCTCTGCGACGCCGTCGGCGTCGACTTTAACAAGTCGATGCTTTCATGGCCGCCCGGGTTGCGTGAAACGGACGGGATCTGGGCCAGGCATTGGTATAGTGAAGTGGCAAAGACGACCTCGTTTCGACCGTATCGCCCGACAGATCAGCAGGTGCCGGAGCGATTGCGCGAAATTTACGAAAGATGCTGCGATTGCTACGAAAAGCTGTACCAACACAGACTGTTATGAATCAGGAATGCAGGAAGCCAGCGATAGGAGTCTAGAATTCTTTCCTGCTTTCCTGGGTTCCTGATTAATTTGTTTCTTCAAATGCTTCAGAAATTCGACGAGCGAAACCGCGGTCTGATTGTGAATATCAACGGGAAGCTTGTGCATCGCGACAAGGCCGGGATCAGCCCGTTTGATTCGGCTGTGCAGGGCGGCGACGCAGTGTGGGAAGGGTTGCGTCTGTACAATGGCCGGATTTTCAAGCTTCACGAGCATCTCGACCGGCTGGAGCGTTCGGCAAAGGCACTGTCATTTGCAGAAATTCCGGCAGGCGAAAAGATCGTCGAGGAAATCAAGCGCACGCTTGCCGCAAACAAAATGCGCGATGGCGTGCACATTCGCCTCACGCTCACTCGCGGCGTGAAAATCACATCGGGCATGGATCCCCGGCTGAATCAGAGCGAACCGACGTTGATCGTGCTCGCAGAACACAAGGCACCCGTTTACTCGAAGGCAGGTCTGACTTTGATTACGAGCAAGATCCGGCGACCCCCGCCCGAGGTCCTGGATGCGCGGATTCATCACGCGAATCTGCTGAACTCCATTCTGGCAAAGATCGAGGCCAACAACGCCGGAGCGGACGACGCGCTCATGCTGGACACGCGCGGTTTTGTCGCGGAAACGAACGCGACGCACATCTTCATCGTGCGCAACTCCGATAAGTCGCGAGCGAGCGGCGATCTGGCCACCAGTCGGGTCGTTGCGTGTCCGGAGGGAATCACTCGCGCCACAGTGATCGAGATTTGTGCAGCCGAGAAGATTCGTTGCGTCGAGACAGACTTGTCAGTCGTTGATGTTTACGGCGCCCACGAGATGTTTTGCACAGGCACAATGGGCGAATTGGCGGCCGTTACAAAGATCGACAATCGCCAGATCGGTGATGGTAACGTCGGCCCGATGACAAAACGCCTGAGCGATCTTTACGCTCGGCGCACCACGAGCGAAGGCGTGCAGGTTGTCTAGGTGACGCAGAAAAAACGTCGAACGCTCAACGCCCAACGCTGAACGTCCAATCCAGATAAGTTGGGCGTTGGATGTTGGGCGTTGGGCGTTGGATGTTGAGACGCCTATTCTTTCCAAGTCTTCTTTTTAAACGAAACGCGGCCCGACCCGTGCTCGAACGCTTCGAAGTGCTCCGGATTTTTTTCCGAATACTTCTGATGATAGTCTTCCGCGGGCCAAAATTTCATCGCCTGGAGAACCTCGGTCACAATCGTTTTTTTGAATTTGCCGGAGTGCGCGAGCTTCTCCTTTGAAGCCTCGGCAGTTTTTTTTTCGTCGCTGTTTCCATAAAAGATCGCGGCGCGATAGCTGGGTCCAATATCAGTGAACTGGCCGTCGGCCTGGGTCGGATCAATTTGACGCCAGTAGATGTCGAGCAATTGGTCGTAAGAAATTGTTGCCGGGTCGTATGTGATTTCTATGGATTCGCGATAGCCGGTTTTCTCTGAGGAAACCAGTTGGTACGTGGGATTCGGTTCTGTCCCACCACAATAACCGACGACGGTCTTGATCACCCCTTTTGCTTTATCAAAAGCCGGCTGGATGCACCAGAAACAGCCGCCGGCAAAAACCGCAGTTTTTGTCGTTGCGACAGACGAATTTTGCGGAGCATCAGCAATGACAGAAGTCCCGCTAAGCACTGCGGAGCCGATCAGAAGAAGAAAAAGTCGCTTCATGTTGTGAATCTTAGACATCCTCGCGTTCGGCGCGTTGTGAATAACTCATTCTCTTTTTTCTTGCCATCAGCAGACGCGATGCTCATAAATCGGATCGGCCTGACCAAGGACGAGACCGAAAACGACCAAATTTTTCTCCTCAGCGTGCCTGCGGGCGAGGATAGCTTAGCTCACCGCAGGCACGTCTGTTCTCGAGTGATCCCGCAGTCGCGTGATTCGCTTACACAGCAGCTCGATATAGAAAAGATCTTTGCACGCAAAGCGCCATTGCACGTCGATCTTGGGTGCGGCGAGGGTTCGTTTCTTTGTGCGCTAGCAGAGCGACTGCCCGACAAAAACTTTCTTGGCATCGAACGATTACTCGG
>WNFQ01001561.1_pt1 | contig 30443 bp, 24 predicted proteins | sample 5400171 | NCBI WGS metagenome assembly WNFQ01 (sample SAMN13153356, study PRJNA577476) | soil metagenome | isolation source: 20 cm soil under Madrone tree | place: USA:California | collected 2016-06-14
ACTCGCAGAACGGGCCGCGCGTCTTCGGCATCCACCAGTTCACGGGCACCCGCCGGGTGTGGCTCGCCCTCGAGGATCGGCTGCTCGTTGCGGACGACCTGTGGGGCCTCATGGGGGTCGGGGTGGCGCCGTTCCTCGACTATGGCGGAGCCTGGTACGCGGACGAGCCAGCCCGTCTGGGTGGCGCGGTGGGCATGTCGCTGCGGATCGGACCGACCCGCGCGGTGCGCGGCGATGTGGCGGAGTTCGCCGTCGGATACCGCTTCGGGAAGGGATTCACCGGCAGCCGGTGGGGCCTCGCGATCCGCAAAGGCGTGCGGTACTGAGCTTGCGCTGCAACATCTCGAGCCCAGTCAGCGTTACCCTCGTCATGGAGACTGAAACGAAGCATCCGACCGTGAGCCGGCCCCGGGGCATGATCGCTGCCATCCTCATCGTGGCCACCCTGTGGACCATGCTGCACGTGTACGTGGGGCAGCGTTTGCTCGCCCAGACTCCGCTGGCGCCTGCCTGGCGCCTGCTCGGCTGGGTGGGCATCCTGCTCCTCATCCTCGCGCCGTTCGTGGCCTTGTTCGCCGGACGGACCCAGCGGCTGCCGGCGAAGCGAGGCCTCGAGATCGCCGGCTTCACCGCCATGGGGCTGTCGTCGCTGCTGATCGTGTTCGCGCTGGCGGGAGATGCGCTGCATGTGCGGGCCTGGCTCGGAGTCGGCGGCTTTCAGCTGGCGGTCGTGGGCGGTGCGGTCGCCGTCTTGTTGATCGGTCTGTGGCGGGCGCGGCGGCCCGCGATGGTGCGTGTGGTGGACGTCCCGATCACGGGGCTTCCCTCGGATCTCGAAGGCTTCCGCATCGCGCAGCTCTCCGACCTGCACGTCGGCCCGACGCTCAAACGGGAGTTCGTCGAGCGCGTGGTGGACACGACCAACGGCCTCCGGCCCGATCTGATCGCCCTCACCGGGGACGTGGCCGACGGGTTCCCGCCCGCGCTGCGCGACGAGGTCGCGCCGCTCGCCGGCCTACGGGCGCCGCACGGGAAATACTTCGTCACGGGAAATCACGAGTACTACTGGGACGCGGCCGGATGGGTGCGCGAGATGGAGGGCCTCGGCTTCAACACCCTGGTCAACGGACACCAGCTGATCCGGCGGGGCACCGGCCGGATCGTCCTCGCCGGAGTCACGGACTTCTCGAGCCGCGGCGTCCCCGGGCACATCTCCGATCCTGCGGCGGCGGTCGCGGGGGCGCCGGAGAGTGACGTGCGGGTGCTCCCAGCCGAAGAGCGCGTTCGCGGCACGGGCCGCTGGGTACGACCTGCAACTGTCGGGGCACACCCACGGCGGACAGTACTTCCCGTTCAACCTGCTGGTGCGGCTGTTCCAGCCGTTTGTCGCGGGACTCCACCGGCTGGAGGCGATGTGGTTGTACGTGAGCCGGGGGACGGGCTATTGGGGGCCACCGCTGCGCCTGGGCGCACCTGCGGAGATCACGCTGATTCAGCTTACGCGCGCGTGAGCGCGTCCGCCCACCCGAATGGGTGGCACCCGTCCACGGTCCGGTCTTGACGGTCGCGGCACCCAGGCGTATCGTCCGGGTCCTGTTGTACCGTGGTAGCACTGTTCCGATTTGGAGTGCCATCGACTCGTGATGCAGCTTGCGCTGGTCCTGCTGCTGGTCCTGGTCCTGCTGAGCATTAGCTCGGAACAGGGTCTGCGGCGCGCGCCAATCAAGCACATGAGCAGCTAGCGATACAAGCAGGACGCAGTGAGCGCCGCGGACCAAGAAGGTCCGCGGCTTTTTTTTCACCATACGCGAGACGGGGAGCACGGGAGCCACTCATGGCGAGAGATGTCATCATCTTCGACACGACCCTGCGCGACGGCGAGCAGGCGCCCGGCAATTCGATGACGGCCGAGGAGAAGCTGCGTCTCGCCCACCAGCTGGACACGCTTGGGGTGGACGTGATCGAAGCGGGGTTCCCGAGCGCGTCAGACGGCGACCGGCGGGGCGTCCGGGCGATCGCCGAGGCGGTGCGCCGTCCCGTGATCGCGGCCCTCGCCCGCTGTCACGACCGGGACATCGATTTCGCCGGTGAGGCCGTGCGACCGGCGGCGCGACCGCGGGTGCACGTCTTCATCGCGACATCCGACCTGCACCTCCAGTGCAAGCTGCGGCTCAGCCGCGACCAGTGTCTCGAGCTGGCACGCGACGCGGTGCGGCGGGCTCGCCGCTACACCGACGACGTCGAGTTCTCAGCCGAGGACGCGACCCGCACGGATCTGGAATTCCTGTGCCGGGTGGTCGAGGCGGCCATCGCCGCGGGGGCGACCACGATCAATCTCCCGGACACGGTGGGGTACGCGTTGCCCGTCGAGTACGCAGCCATGTTCCGCGCCGTGCGGGAGCGCGTTCCGAACGCGGACCGCGTCGTGTTGAGCGCGCACTGCCACGACGACCTCGGACTCGCCGTGGCCAACTCGCTCGCCGCGATCGAAGCCGGCGCCGGACAGGTCGAATGCACCGTCAACGGCATCGGTGAGCGTGCCGGCAACGCGGCGCTGGAAGAGATCGTCGTGGCGGGGCGAGTGCGGCCGCACGCGGTCGCGTTCAATTGCGGTGTGAACCCCCAGGAGCTGTTCCGGACGAGCCAGCTGCTGTCACACGTGATCGGCGTCTTTCCCCAGCCCAACAAGGCCGTGGTCGGCCGTAACGCCTTCGCCCACGAAGCGGGGATCCACCAGCACGGCGTGCTGCAGAACGGCCTCACGTATGAGATCATCCGACCGGAAGAAGTGGGGGTGGCGCGCTCGAGCCTAGTGCTGGGCAAGCACTCAGGCCGACACGCGCTGGAACGGCGTTATCGCGAGCTCGGCTACGAGGTGGACGACGCCACGCTGCGGAAGCTGTACGACGAGTTCACGACGCTGGCGGACAAGAAGCGCGAGATCCTGGACGAGGACCTGCTCGCGCTGTTGCACGGCCGGTTCAACGACGCGCCGGAGGCCTACCGGCTCGCGTATCTCCAGGTGACGTGCGGGACGGTGTCCGCGTCGGCGGAGGTGCGGCTCGCGGGTCCCTGGACTGGTGGGGAGCGGGGCGCGACGGCGGCCGGCAACGGGCCGATCGCCGCGACGTTCGCCGCGATCGCGAAGGTCGTCGAGCGCCAGGTGGAGGTGCTGAACCTCACCGTCCAATCGGTCACCCCGGGGCGCGACAGCCTGGGGCAAGTGCTGGTGCAGGCGCGGATCGACGGGAAATCGCTGAGCGGGCACGGTGCGTCGACCGATATCGTCGAGGCGAGCGCCCGTGCCTTGGTGCATGCCCTGAACAAGGTGAGCCACGCGGATCAGCTGGAGGACCAGTCGCTCAACGCCAGCTACTTCTGGGGAGTGTGAGCCGATGAGCGAGATGCTCTCGGGAGCGGAGATCCTGTGCCGCGCGCTCGTGGACGCCGAGGTCGAAGTGATCTTCGGCTATCCCGGCGGCGCCATCATGCCGTTCTATCACGCGTTGGGGGACCACCCTCGCCTGCGGCACATCCTGGTGCGGCACGAGCAGGCAGCGGCGCACGCGGCCGACGGCTACGCCCGGGCGAGCGGGCGAGCGGGGGTGTGCGTCGCCACGTCCGGACCCGGCGCCACGAACCTCGTGACCGGGCTCGCCGCGGCGCATATGGACAACTCTCCGGTCGTGGCGATCACCGGTCAGGTGTCCCGCCCCATGATCGGGCGCGACGCGTTCCAGGAAACCGACATCATCGGCATCACCCTGCCGATTACAAAGCAGAACTATCAGGTCCAGGACGTGACCGAGCTGGCGGAGGTCGTCGCCGAAGCGATGGCCGTCGCGGTGGAGGGACGGCCGGGGCCGGTGTTGATCGACGTCCCCAAGGACGTGCAGAACCAGAAGATCGAGTACCGCGTTCCCCGGGCTCGCGCCCGGGGTCAGTCGCGTCTCTTGGCCCCGGGTGCAAGCCCGGGGCTCGAGGACGGCGTTCGCAAAGCGGCGCGACTCATCGCCGGCGCCGAGCGACCGCTCCTCATGGTCGGGCACGGGGTGATCCTCGCGGAAGCGTACGCCGAGGTGCGCGCATTGGCGGAGAAGACCGGGATTCCCGTCATTACGACGCTCCTGGGCATCAGCGCCTTCCCGGACGGCCACCCGCTCCACCTCGGCATGCCGGGCATGCACGGCGAGGTGCATGTGAACCGTGCGATTCAGAACGCCGACGTCATCATCGGTATCGGTTTGCGGTTCGACGACCGGGTCACGGGCAACACGGCCAGCTTCGCACCCCAGGCTCGCATCGTCCACATCGACCTGGACCGCGCGGAGATCGGGAAGAACGTCCCCGTCGCCGTCGGCATCGTGGGCGACGCGCGCGACATCACACGCCGCCTGGTGGCGGCGGTGGAGCCGCGCCGGTGCGAGCGCTGGGTCGAACACATCCACGGGTTCGTACGCACGCGAGCGGAGTCGTATCGCGGCGACCTGGCGCCCGAAGCGATCCTCGCGTCCATCTACGAGGCGAGCCACGGCGAGTGCACCATCGTGACGGACGTAGGCCAGCACCAGATGTGGGTCGCGAAGCTTTATCCCTACCAGCGCCCCAACACCCACATCACGTCGGGGGGCCTCGGCGCCATGGGGTTCGCGGTGCCGGCCGCCATGGGCGTTCACCTCGCCCGCCCGAGCGGCACCGTGTGGGCCATCTCGGGCGACGGCGGCTTCCAGATGAACATGGCCGAGATGGCGACCATGGTGCAGGAAGGGCTGCCGGTGAAGATGGCGGTGTTCAACAACGGCTACCTCGGGATGGTGCGGCAGTGGCAGCAGTTCTTCCATGAGAAGCGAGTTCATGATCGAGCAGGAGGCCAACGTGTTCCCGATGATTCCGCCCGGGGGCTCCCTCTCGGAGCCGATCGAGGCGGCGCCGGCCGGCGCCGCAGGCGGTTGAGCGGCGTGCCCGCCCCCTCCCCCTCGGCCCACACAGTGGCCGTGCTGCTCGACGACGCGCTGGTGACGTTGAACCGCGCGTTCGGCGTGCTGCGCCGGCGCAATGTTCCGATCGAGGGCCTCGCGCTGCACCCGAGCGGCACCGCCGGCGAGGCGCGGTTGACGTTCGTGCTGAAGGCCGATGCGGCGACCACCGATCGCGTGGCGCAGCAGTTCCATAAGATGATCGGCGTGCGCTCAGTGATGGTTCTCGCGAATGAAGATTCCACTACGGAGGCGAAACGATGAGCTCGACGGAAACGCGCATTTTCTACGATACCGACGCCGATCCCGCCCGGCTGCAAAACCGCGTCGTCGCCGTGATCGGCTACGGCAGCCAGGGTCATGCGCATGCGCTCAACCTGCGCGATTCGAATGTCGGCGCGCGGGTGATCGTGGGGTTGCGCCCGGGCGGACCGTCGTGGCAGCGGGCACGGGCGGAGCAGCTGGACGTCCGCCCGGTGGCCGACGCGGCGCGCGCGGCCGACGTCATCATGATGCTGGTCCCCGACCAGGAAGCGCGCGCGGTGTACGAGGCCGGCGTTGCTCCGGCCCTGCAGCGCGGGAAGACGCTCCTTTTCGCTCACGGGTTCAACGTGCACTTCCGTGAGATCGTGCCCCCGGCCGGCGTCGATGTCGCGATGATCGCCCCGAAGTCCCCCGGACACCTGGTGCGCAGCGAGTTTCAGGCCGGCCGGGGCGTGCCGGCGCTCGTCGCGGTGCACCAGGACGCGAGCGGCAACGCATTGGCCGATGCGCTCGCCTACGCCGCGGGGATCGGCTGCGCCCGCGCGGGCGTGTTCGAGACGACGTTCCGCGAGGAGACCGAGACGGATCTGTTCGGCGAGCAGACGGTCCTGTGCGGCGGCGTCACCGCGCTGATCCAGGCCGGTTTCGAGACCCTCACGGCCGCGGGGTACGCGCCCGAGATCGCCTACTTCGAATGCATGCACGAGCTGAAACTGATCGTGGACCTGATGTATCGCGGCGGGATGAAGTTCATGCGGTACTCGATCAGCGACACCGCGGAATACGGCGACTACACCCGCGGCCCGAAGGTGGTGACCCCCGAGGTGCGGGCCGCGATGGAGCGCATCCTCGTTGATATCCAATCCGGCAGCTTCGCGCGCGAGTGGATCGCCGAGTCCCGGAGCGGGGGCCGCCGGTTCGAGGCGTTGCGCAAGGCCGGCGCGGAGCATCCCATCGAGCAGGTCGGCGCCAAGCTGCGCGCCATGATGCCGTGGACGGAAGAAGGCCGCGCGGCAGCCCAGGTCCAAGGAGCCGGCGTCGGGTCGTGACGGCGCGGACGCTGTTCGACAAGGTCTGGGACGCGCACGTCGTCCAGCAGTTCCCGGAGGGCCCGGCGCTCCTGTACGTGGACCTGCATCTGGTCCACGAGGTGACGTCGCCCCAGGCGTTCGACGGGTTGCGGCAGGCGGGGCGCCGGGTACGCCGGCCGGCGCTGACGGTGGCGACGGTGGACCATAACGTCCCCACGGGAGACCGCGCGGGGCCGATCGCCGATCCGATTGCCGCGCGGCAACTCGAGGCGCTCGCGGTGAACGCGCGGGACTTCGGGCTGGAGCTGTTCGATCTCCGGTCGCCGCAGCAGGGGATTGTGCACGTGATCGGCCCCGAGCTGGGCCTCACCCAGCCGGGCATGGTGATCGTGTGCGGCGACTCGCACACCGCCACCCACGGCGCCTTCGGGGCGCTGGCCCTGGGGATCGGCACCAGCGAGGTCGAGCACGTGCTTGCGACGCAGTGCCTCGTGTGGTCGAAGCCCGGGACCATGGAGGCCCGCGTCACGGGCGCGCTCGCACCCGGGGGGGGGGTCACGGCCAAGGACTTGATCCTCGCGTTGATCGGCCGGATCGGGACGGCCGGCGCCACGGGTCACGTCATCGAGGACACGGGGGAGGCGATCCGCGCCCTCTCGATGGAACAGCGGATGACGGTCTGCAACATGTCGATCGAGGCGGGTGCGCGGGCCGGGATGATCGCCCCCGACGAGACGACTGTCGCGTATCTCGCCGGCCGGCCGCGGGCGCCGAGCGGCGCGGCGTGGGACCGCGCCGTCGGGCAGTGGCGGGAGCTCCACACCGACCCCGGCGCGACGTACGACAAACACGTCGAGCTCGATGCCTCGGAAGTGGCGCCCCAGGTAACCTGGGGAACGAGCCCCGGCATGGTCACTTCCGTGACCGGTCGCGTGCCGAGCCCCGCCGACTTCACCACCGACGCCGAGCAACGCGCCGTCACGCGCGCACTCGAGTACATGGGGCTCACCCCCGGCACGCCGCTCGAGGGGCTCCCGATCGACCGCGTGTTTCTGGGGTCCTGCACCAACGCGCGGATCGAGGACCTGCGCGCCGCGGCCCGCACCGTCCGGGGTCGGCACGTCGCGACGGGCGTCCGCGCCATGGTGGTCCCTGGATCGCAACAGGTCAAGGCGCAAGCGGAGCGCGAAGGGCTGGACCGGGTGTTCAGCGAGGCGGGGTTCGAATGGCGCAACGCGGGGTGCTCGATGTGCCTCGGCATGAATCCCGACGTGCTGCAGAGCGGCGAGCGCTGCGCCTCCACGTCGAACCGCAACTTCGAGGGGCGCCAGGGACGTGGCGGGCGCACCCATCTCATGAGCCCGCCCATGGCCGCGGCCGCCGCCGTGGCGGGGCGCATCGTGGACGTTCGGAGATGGGGAGCCGCGCCATGATGGAGCCCTTCGTGCGTCACACCGGTCGACTGGCGGCCCTGGCGCGCGCCAACGTGGATACCGACCAGATCATTCCGAAGCAATTCCTGAAGCGGGTGGAGCGCACCGGGTTCGGGCCTGCCCTGTTCCACGACTGGCGCTTCCGCCCCGACGGCAGCCCGAATCCGGACTTCGAGCTCAACCACCCCGTCGCCCGGGGCGCGAGCATCCTGCTCGCCGGGGAGAACTTCGGCTGCGGCTCGTCGCGCGAGCACGCGGTCTGGGCGCTCCGCGAGTACGGCTTCCGCGCGATCCTCGCGCCGTCGTTCGCGGACATCTTTTCCGCGAACTGCTGCCAGAACGGGCTCGTCCCCGTGCGCCTGCTGCCCCAGGAGATCGCCGAGCTGTTCCGTCGCCATCAGGCGGCGGGCGGCGAGTATCAGCTCACGGTCGACCTCGAGGAGCAGCGCGTGGACGACGGCCTCGGGTTCCGCACCACGTTCTCCATGGAGCCCTACCGTCGGGAGATGCTGCTCCACGGTCTCGATGAGATCGGGCGGACCCTGCGTTTCGAGGATCGGATCGGAGCGTACGAGAAAAGCCGGGAAACGGGAAACCCTCAAGGACTCCCTGACGGTCGCGGGAACGGGAAAACGTTGTGAAGCCATACTCGATCGCGGTGCTTCCCGGTGATGGGATCGGGCCGGAGGTGATCGCGGAGGCGGAGCGGGCGATCGAGGCCGTCGGCGACCGCTTCGGGATCGACTTCGCGATGCGGCGCTTTCCCATCGGCGCGGCGGGCGTGGCGGCCGCGGGGGATCCGTTTCCGGCAGAGACGCGCGCCGCCGTGGTGCGGGCGGACGCGGTGTTGCTCGGTGCGGTGGGCGACCCCGCCCTCGACCACGCGCCGCGCCACCTCCGACCCGAGTCCGGCCTGCTCGCGTTGCGCGCGCAGCTTGGGGTGTATGCGAACCTGCGCCCCGTCACGGTGCTCCCCGCGCTGGTGGACCGATCACCGCTCAAGGCCGAACGGCTCGAGGGCGTCGATGTATTGATCGTGCGCGAGCTCACGGGGGGCCTCTACTACGGCGAGCCGCGCGGCCGGGAGGCAGGGGGAGCCTCGGCCGTCAACACCCTGCGGTACTCCGCGGCCGAGATCAAGCGCGTCGCGCGGGTGGCCTTCGAAGCGGCGCGACAGCGGCGGAGGCACGTCACCTCGGTCGATAAGGCGAACGTGCTCGAAGTGTCCCAGTTGTGGAGGGAGACGGTGACGCGCGTCGGCCAGGACTACCCCGACGTCCGCCTCGACCACGTGTACGTCGATACCGCCGCCATGCGTCTGGTCGCCGACCCGAGGGCCTTCGACGTCCTCTTCACCGAGAACATGTTCGGGGACATCCTGAGCGACGAGGCCGCGGTGCTGGTCGGCTCGCTTGGTCTGTTGCCCTCGGCCTCACTGGGCGAGGGCCCGGGCCTGTTCGAGCCGATTCACGGATCTGCGCCGGACATCGCCGGCCGCGACATTGCCAACCCGATCGGAGCGATCGCCACCGTGGCCCTGTTGTTGCGCCACGGGATGGGCCTGGCGGAGCCCGCTGCTGCGGTGGAGCGTGCCATCTCGTTGGCGTTGGAGCAGGGCGCGCGGACGCGGGACATCGCCGAGCCTGCAGCGCCGGCCCTCGGAACCCGGGCGATGGGATCGCGCATTGCCGGGCTGATCGCCGAGGCGCACCGGTCGCGGGCGTCGGCAACGCGCTAGGCCCGCGACCTACGCGTCCGTAACCGCCCCGACGCTCGCGCTGGACACGAGCTTCGCGTACTTGGCGAGCACACCCGACGTGTAGGTTGGTGGACGCGGCTTCCACCGCGCGCGCCGGCGGGCGAGCTCGTCGTCGGGCACCTCGACCTGCAGGAGTCGCCGTTCCGCGTCGATAGTGATCGGGTCTCCGTCTTCGACGAGCGCGATGGTCCCCCCCACGGCTGCCTCGGGCGCGACGTGGCCCACCACGTGGCCGTAGGTCCCGCCCGAGAACCGCCCGTCGGTGATCAGACCAACCGCATCGCCGAGCCCGGCGCCGATGAGGGCCGAGGTGGGCGAGAGCATCTCCCGCATCCCCGGACCGCCTTTCGGCCCCTCATAGCGAATGACGAGCACGTCGCCGCGCCTGACATGGCCGGCGAGGATAGCCTCGAGACAATCCTCCTCGCAGTCGAACACGCGCGCCGGACCGGTCATCCCCGGCGTCTTCACACCCGTGATCTTCGCAACGCCCCCCTCAGTCGCGAGGTTGCCGCGCAGGATGGCGAGATGCCCCTGACGATAGAGCGGCCGGTCCCACGGGCGAATGACTTCTTGATCCTTGCGCGGCGCCTCCGGGACGTCTCGCAGCACCTCGGCAATCGTCTGCCCGGTGATCGACAGCGCCTCCCCGTGCAGCACGCCGTGCGCGAGCAGGATCTTCATGACCTGGGGCACCCCACCCGCCCGGTGCAGGTCCACGGTAACGAACCGTCCTGACGGCTTCAGGTCGCACAGCACCGGGACGCGCGCGCGGATGGTCTCGAAATCGTCCAACGTGAGCGGCACGCCCGCCGTGTGAGCGATGGCGAGGAGGTGCAGCACGGCGTTGGTCGAGCCGCCGATGGCCATGGTGACGGCGATGGCGTTCTCGAATGCCTGGCGCGTCAGAATCTGTCGCGGACGAAGGTCGCGGGCGATCGCGTCCACCAGGACCGCCGCGGAGCGGGCGGCGCTCTCGGCTTTGTCGGCGTCTTCGGCGGCCATCGTGGATGAGTAGGGAAGGCTCATCCCCATCGCTTCGAAGACCGAGGACATCGTGTTCGCGGTGAACATGCCGCCGCACGAGCCGGCGCCCGGGCACGCCCGGCGCTCCACCTCCAGGAGCTCGGCGGCATCGATGCGGCCGGCAGAGTATTCCCCCACCGCCTCGAACACGCTCACGACCGTGAGGTCGCGCCCCGCGTGGTGCCCGGGCTTGATGGTCCCGCCGTACACGAACACGGCCGGGATGTCCATGCGGGCGATCGCGATCATGGCGCCCGGCATGTTCTTGTCGCACCCCCCGACCACGAGCAGCCCGTCCATGCTCTGCGCGTTGCACGCGGTCTCGATCGAGTCGGCGATGACCTCGCGGGAGACGAGGGAGTACTTCATCCCCTCGGTTCCCATCGAGATGCCGTCGCTCACCGTGATCGTGCCGAACGTCTGCGGCATGACGCCCGCGGACCGCAGGGCGGCCTCCGCCCGCTTGGCGAGGAGGTCGAGCCCGAGATTGCACGGGGTGATGGTCGAGTACGCGTTGGCGACGCCGACGATGGGCTTGCCGAAATCCCGGTCGCCGAAGCCGACCGCCCGAAGCATGGCGCGGTTCGGAGAGCGCTGAACGCCCTCGGTGATCGTCCGGCTGCGAAGCTCGTGAGCCATGGCGGAACCTAACCCTTGGCGACGGGGATGTCGCTCCCGGGGTAGGCGCCCAGAATCCGCAGGTCGCGCGCGAGTCCTCGCAGCTCGGCCAGGGCCTGGGCCACTCCGCCCCGTGGATCCCCCGCCACGTCGAGGTAGAATGCGTACTCCCACGGCCGCCCGGGCAAGGGGCGGGATTCGATCTTGGTCAGGTCGACTCCGCGCGCCGCGAACACGCCGAGCGCCCGGTGAAGCGAGCCGGGGACGTTGGGTAGCGTGAAGACGAGCGAGGTCTTCCGGGCCTGCTCGGGCGGAGCGGGGTCGCGCGCCACCACCAGAAACCGGGTGTAGTTCTCGGCATGGTCCTCGAGGCCTTCCTGCAGGACCGTGGCCCCGTACAGCTCGGCGGCGAGCGAAGACGCGATGGCGGCGTCGGCGGCGACCCGAGCCGCCATCAGGTCGCGGACGCTGCCCGCCGTGTCGTAGGCCGGGACCGGCACGACGTCAGGGTGTTCCGCGAAGAATCTGCGGCATTGCGCCAGCGCGACCGGGTGCGAGGCCACGCGGCGGATGGCGGCGCGCTCGGTCCCGGGGCGGGCGATGAGGCAGTGACGGACGCGGACCTGCGTTTCCCCCACGACGTGGAGCGCGTGCGCGCCCAGAAGATCGTAGTTCTCGTGCACCGACCCGGCGAGCGAGTTCTCTATGGGAACCGCTCCCCGCGCGGCGTCCCCCCTCTCGACCGCCCGAAACAGCTCTTCAAAGGTGGGGCAGGGCACGAGTCGAATGTCGGGCCCGAGCGCCTGCAGCGCCGCCGCATGGCTGAACGACCCGGCTTCGCCCTGAATCGCGACTGCGACAGTTGTCATGCTTCTTCTGATACGTCCGCGCGGCGTGACCGTCAAGCGCAGGCCCAAGGCGAGCCGCGCGGGGGTTTCGGGTCGCCCGGGGATCACCTATGATGCCATTCGTCGCGCGGGTGGCGCCATTCACCGCGCCCCGACGGCGATTCGTCGCAGCGTCGTTCCAGTCTTGACCATTCGACCGGGTATGTTTCAGGTTCCGGGAGAGAGAGCTTAATCGCCGCGTGATCCCCTCTGGTTTCGCGACGTCGGGCCGTCGGGCTCGCTCGTCGTATCCGCGTTGGTGGGTGATCCTGGCGATCTGGACCGCCTGGGGCTTGTTACTGTCCACGCAGGTGGCGGTGTACGTGCGCCTGGGCGGCAAGCCCATGCCGTTCCTGACGGCGTTGCGCCTCAACATGCCGGGCGCGCTCGTGTGGGCCATCTTCACTCCCGCGGCCATCTGGCTGGGTCGGCGCTATCCGCCGTTCGAGGGTCCCCATTGGCCGCGCGGCGTCGCTCTCAACCTCCTGGCCAGCGCCGCCGCGGTGTTCCTGGAAGTACTGCTGGTGATCGTGAACCAGCGGTGGATCCGGGGCCCGATGCCGAGCGACGATCCATTGCTCGTGGCCGAGCTGCGCAACTTCGTGTGGTGGTTTCCCCTCGATGGCTGGCTCTACTGGGCGATCGTCGCAAGCGACTACGGCGTCGCGCATTACCGACGGCTACGGGAACGGGAGCTGCGCGCCTCGCAGCTCGAAGCCCAGCTCTCCGAGGCGCGGCTGGAAGCGCTCAAGATGCAGCTCCAGCCGCACTTCCTGTTCAATGCGCTGCACACCATCGGCCAGCTCATTCGCACCGGTCAGGGTGCCCTCGCCGTCCGCGTGCTGGCAGGGCTCGGCGACCTGCTGCGGCGGGTGCTCGATGGTGCGAGTACGCAGGAGGTGCCCTTGAAGCAGGAGCTGGAGTTCCTGCGGAGCTACCTCGACATCGAGCAGATTCGGTTCGGGGACCGCCTCAAAGCGGTGGTGGACGCCGAGGCCGAAACGCTCGACGCCCAGGTGCCCTATCTGATCCTCCAGCCACTCGTCGAAAACGCGATTCGTCACGGGATCGCGCCGCGCAGCACCGTAGGTCGGCTCCTGATCAGCGCCCGCCGTATCAACGGCAGCCTGCACCTCACCGTCCGGGACGATGGGGCGGGGCTCGTTTCCGTCCTCGAGAGCCCGGAGAACCGCGGCGTGGGCCTCACCAACACCAGCGCGCGCCTGCAACAACTGTACGGCGATGAGGCGTCGTTCGAAGTGGTGAACGCGGGAGACGGCGGAGCGATCGCGCACATCGTCGTGCCGTTCCGGCTCGCGGCTGCCGATTGGCGGGGGGCTTCATGAGCGTTGACGGGATGCGGGCGATTCGGACGTTGATCGTGGACGACGAGCTGGCCGGGCGCGACGGCATACGGCACCTACTCGCGGCCGACCCGGAGATCGTGGTCGCCGGCGAGTGCGCGAACGGTCGGGACGCCGCCGCGGCGATCCGGGACGTCGCGCCAGACCTGGTGTTCCTGGACGTGCAGATGCCCGAACTGGACGGGTTCGAGGTGCTGCGCGAGGTGGGCGTCGAGCGAGCGCCGGCCATCGTATTCGTGACCGCCTTCGACCAATACGCGCTTCGCGCCTTCGATGTGCACGCCCTCGACTACCTCCTCAAGCCGTTCACCGACGAGCGGTTCAGGCAGTCACTGGAGCGTGCCAAGCTGCAGGTGCGTCACGGCCGTCTGGGGGAGCTGTCCCAGAAGCTGGCGGCCCTCCTGGGCCACGGAGAGCCGTCGCGGGCCGCTCACGCGCCGTACCTCGACCGTCTGCTGGTCAAGTCGGGCGGCAAGGTGACGCTCTTGCCCGTGGGCGAGATCGAATGGATCGACGCGCAGGGGGACTACGTGCGCATCCACGTCGGCAAGAGCTGGCACCTGCTGCGCGAGACGATGAAGAACCTCGAGGGTCAGCTCGACGCAACCCGCTTCGTCCGGATCCACCGCTCGACCATCGTGAACCTCGAGAAGGTCAAGGAGCTCCAGCCCTTCTTCCGCGGGGAGTACGTGGTGGTCCTGCACAACGGCGCCACGCTCAAGCTGTCGCGCGGCTACCGCGATAACCTCGAAGCCCGGCTCGGTCGCGCGTTCTGAGAGGCGTGTTCTGTCGCGCTGCGCCCGCGGCTTGGCGCGCGCCGTCCCCCGCTCGTCGTGTTGGGCTTGGTCCATCCCCCGTTTCCGGATAGCGTGGTAGCGCGCTCCCGACGGGAGTGTGAAGGCAAGGTCGCGCGTCGAGTGTGACGGCCACTCTTCCCGACCTGCCAAGCCCGGTGCATCCGCACCGGGTTTTGGTTTTCTGGTCGCGGGTCGTCGCGCGCCCAACGGTGGTCGTCGCGCGGGTGCCGCGGCTCGTCGCATTTCCGTAGCGCCTCCTGGAGTCCCTCCGTAGCGTGGCGGGACACTCGCAGTCCGCCCGTTCCCTGCCGTCCAGGAGGACCCATCATGCGCCTCATCGTTCGAAGCGTGTTCGCGGCGGCCGCACTCGGCTTGCTCGTCGTGTCCCGGGCTTCGGCCCAGGAGCCGGGGACCATCACTGGGAAGGTAACGAGCGACGGCGGCCTGCCCCTGGGACAGGTTGAAATCGCGATGCCGGTCCTGGGGCTCGGCGCCCTCAGCAAAGACGACGGGAGCTACACCATCGTCGTGCCCGGCGCACGGGTGTCGGGGCAAACCGTCACACTGCTCGCGCGACGCCTGGGGTACAAATCGCAGAGCGCCCAGATCACGCTCACCCCCGGCGGCGTCACGCACGACTTCGTGCTGGCCGCCAATCCGCTGCAACTGGGCGAAGTGGTGGTGACGGGAGCGGGCACCACCACCTCCACCGAGAAGCTCGGCAACGTACGCAACAGCGTCGGTGCGGACCTGATCGCCAAGGCGGGCGAGACCAACATGGTCCAGGCGCTCGCCGGCAAGGCGCCCAACGTCACGGTGATTCAGCAGTCGGGCGATCCCGGCGCGGGCTCTTTCATCAATATCCGCGGCACGAGCTCGATCCTCGGCTCGAACCAGCCGCTGTTCGTGGTGGACGGCGTGCCGATGGACAACTCCACGTTCTCGACGTCCAACTTCCTCGGGCCGGAGGACGCGGGCGGTACCCTGCTCCAGGCTGGCCAGACCGAAGGCACGGTTGCCACGAACCGCGCGGCCGACTTGAACCCGAACGACATCGAGTCGGTGGAGATCCTGAAAGGGCCGGCCGCGAGCGCGATCTACGGCGCCCGGGCCGCGGCGGGCGTGGTGCTCGTCACCACCAAGTCCGGGCGCTCCGGTCCGACGCGCTTCACGTTTCGGTCGTCGACCTCGTTCAACGACATCAATCACACCTATCCGCTGCAAATGCTCTACGGGCAGGGCACCCGGGGCATTCATGCCGACACGAGCCTGGGCGGCGCCTGCGACGGCGGCGCGGGTATCTGCTCCCGCTCGTGGGGTCCGGCGATCCCGGCGGCAAACAGCTTCGGGGCGCCGTTCGACCATGCGAACGAGCTGTATCGGGTCGGACACACTTTCGATAACGGCTTCACGGTCGCCGGTGGCAACGACCGCACTACGTTCTATCTCTCGGGGAACAACAACTACGACCAGGGGGTGATCGTCGGGCCGAACGACTATTTCTCCCGCACCGCGGCGCGGCTCAAGGCGACGCACCGGGTGGCCGACAACCTCCGGCTCGGCGGCGACCTGTCCTTCGCCGACACGCGTGCCAGGTATCTCCAGCGCGGCAACAATACGAACGGCGTCCAGCTGGGCTTCCTGCGCACGCCCCCCGATTTCAACAACCAGCCGTACGTCGTGACCACCCCGAACGGCAGTCAGCAGCAACGCTCCTTCTTCGGTGTCCGCCACCCCACCGACGCCAGCCTGGGGGACGACCGGATATTCGACAACCCGTTCTGGTCGATTTACGAAGCGCAGAACTCGTCCGACGTGGGACGGGTGTACGGCAACGTGAACGCCGAATACCTCCCGACGTCGTGGCTCAAGGTCAACTACACGCTGGGCGCCGACTATGCGGCCGACGAGCGACTCGAAGGCTGTGCCATCACCTCGGCCTCCCCGTGCGTCGAGGGACGGGTGATCGAGGGGAAGATCATCAACTACGCGATCGACCATAACCTCACGGCCACGGCGAATTACACGATCAGTGCCGACTTGGCCGGCACGCTCACGCTCGGGCAGAACCTGAACACGCGCAACCAGCGCACGCTCGGAAATGTGGGCCGGGGTCTCGTTGCGCCGCAGCCCTTCAAGGCCTCGAACACCGTGGCGCGCGATCCGGTCCTCGATCAGGAGCAGGTGATCCACGACGCGTCGTGGTTCGGCCAAGGGACGCTGGACATCAAGAATCAGCTCTATCTGTCGGCGGCGTTGCGCAACGACGGCTCCTCCACGTTCGGCCGGTCGAACCTGCGCAGTTGGTTCCCCAAGGCCAGTGCCGCGTGGGAATTCACCAAGCTGATCGGCGCCCAGTCGTGGCTGTCATACGGGAAGGCGCGCGTCGCGTACGGCCAGGCGGGGCAGGAGCCGTTACCCTACTTCACGTCGCAAACACTGTCCGAGGCCCTGCTCGTCACCGGGATTTCGCAGGGCACCGCGAACACGCCGACCCAGAACGGGCTGGGCGGGATGGTGACGCGCTCCGAGCTGCGGGCGGCCACCGCGCTCAAGCCCGAGCGCTCCAAGGAATTCGAGGCGGGCGTGGACCTGGGCTTTTTCAGAGACCGGGCGGACGCGAGCATCACCTGGTACAACAAGAAATCCACGGACGTGATCCTACCGGAGCCGCTTCCCGTCTCGACCGGCTACTTCGCCCAGGGCTCGAACGCGGCCTCGATCCAGAATCGCGGCTGGGAGGTGTCGCTCAACATCCGTCCTGTGCAGCGGGCGGACTACGCCTGGGAGGTCGGCCTGCAGTGGGCCCGCAACCGCAACAAGGTGCTGTCGCTTGGCGCGGGCGAGCAATTCATCGTGATCGGCGACTTCAACAACCAGGTGGCGATGGTGGGCCAGCCGATCGGCGTGTACTTGGGCAGCGGCTTCCTGCGGTGCGGTATCTCCAACGGGACCACGAACATCGTCGACGTCGCCGGCGGGGGAACCGACAGCCTCGGCGCCGTGTGCCAGGGCCATCCGAAGGGCGCCCTGTACATCGACCCGAACGGCTTCCCGCTCCAGGACGCCGATCCGCGCATCGTCCAAGACCCGAACTACGACTGGACGGGCAGCGTCCGCTCGTCGTTCCGTTACAAGAAGGTTCAGGTCTCCGGCCTGCTCGACATCCGTCACGGCGGGCAGATCTGGAACGGCACCAAGGGCGCGCTGTGGAGTTACGGCACGCACAAAGACACGGAGCAGCGCGCCGTCTGCACGGTGCGGAGCGAAACCGGCTGCACGGGAAACACCAAGATCTTCGGCCAAGGCGGCTGGTATGATGGCCCGGTTGTGGGCCCCGGCGCCGGCGTGCCGGCCCCGATCGGCGAGTACTGGTATCGCGATGTTGCGGGGTGTCCGTTCGTCGGGATCGACGAGCCGTGCATCGAGGACGCGGGCTTCGCGAAGCTGCGCGAGGTCTCCCTCACGTACACGGTCGACGCGCCCTGGGTGCAGCACTCCCTCGGATTCTCGAGTATCGACCTACGGGTGTCCGGCCGCAACCTACACACCTGGACCAACTACACGGGCTACGACCCCGAGACGAACCTCGGCGGGGCGATCTCGGCGGGGCTGGGCGCCGGAGGAGTGGACTATTTCAACAATCCGCAGACGCGCTCATTCACGTTCTCCGTCACCTTGAACCATTAACCCCGAGGAGACCGACATATGCGTCGCAACACGACTGTCGCGCTCGTGTCACTGGGGCTGCTCCTCGGGACGACGGGCTGTGATGCGTTCCTGACCGGGACCAAGCTCTCGGAGAATCCGAACCTGCCGACGGCGGCGGCGATCCAGCCGCTGTTCGTCGGGGTGCAGGCCGGGCAGTTCACGTTCCAAGAGGCCACGGCGTCGATGATGACCTGCATGTGGGTCCAGGCCTGCGGGGCGACCAACGGCCGGTTCGTGGAGCAGGCGGGCCACTACGTGTTCGGCGAGACGTCGAACACCGCCGCGAACTTCGGAGACTGGCTCCAGGTGTACGGCGGCGGGGGCCTGGTGGACATTCGGCGGGTGAAGGCGCTGGCCCGCGCGGCCGGCGATTCGACGTGGCTCGGCATCGCGAAGGTGTGGGAGGCGTTGACGATCGGGACCGCGTCGGACCTGTGGGGCGACATTCCCTATTCCCAGGTCGATACCAGCGCGACGAACCCCCCGCTCGACGACCGGTTCGCGATCTTGAGCGCGCTGCAGACGTTGCTGGACGAAGCGATCGCCGAGCTCGCGGGCGGCACGGGCGCCGGGCCGGGTATCCGGGACCTCATCTTCAACCCGCTCGGCGACCAGACGGCGGCGGGTCAGCGCGCGAAGTGGATCCGGGCCGCGTGGACGCTCAAGGCCCGCTATTTCATGCATACGGCCGAGTCATTGGGGGTACCCGCCTACACCGCCGCGATCGCCGCGGCGACCAACGGCATCAACGACGCGAGCGGGAATGGCGACTTCCGGTCGTTCCACACGAAGGTCACCGCCGAGCGCAACATGTGGAACCAGTTCCAGACCACGTCCGGGTTCGGCGCCGACCTCGAGGCGGGCCGGTTCTTAGCCGACTATATGAACGCCCGCAACGATCCGCGTCGCGCCGCCTACTTCTGCCTGAACGCGCTGGGCGGTTACGGCGGTGACGACTTCAACGTCGTCGTCAATGCGGATTCGGTGTCGAACTTCGCATGTCTGCCGTCGCGCTTCGCGCCGGACACACGCATCCCGTACGTGAGCTACGCCGAGAACGAGTTGATCCTGGCGGAGGCGTACGCGGCCACGGGCGACACGGCCAGCGCCCGATCGCATTTGAACGCCGAGCTCGCCACGGTACCGCTGCCGGCGGTGGCCAGCGGTTTGAGCGCCACCGCGCTGCGCGACACGATCATGATGGAGAAGTATGTGGCCCTGTTCCAGAACATCGAGACGATCAACGACTACCGGCGTACCTGCATTCCCGCGATTACTCCGGCAGGGAATGCACAGGGATTCACGCACGTGCCCGGACGGCTGTTCTACCCGCAGGCGGAGCGGAACGCCAACACCAACATCCCGGATCCGAGCACGCAGCTCGCGACCCACGGGTTCCGCAACAAGGGGGACGTGCACGCCTGCCAGGGCAGCGATGCACTGCCATGAGCGGGACGCGTGCCAGGATCGGGTTCACCGCCCTCTGCCTCACCGGGGGGTGCTATAACTATCACCCGCTCGCCACGCCGAGCCCGGAGCCGGGGAGCTACATCGCGGCGACGCTCACGGACCAGGGCGCCACGGACCTCGCGCGCTATCTGGGGCCGAACGTGTTCGCCGTGCGTGGACGATATCTCGGAGGGAGCGACGCGGGAATCTCGCTGTCCGTGTCGTCGGTGGAGCTCAAGCGAGGCGACGACGTGGGGTGGGCGGGAGAGACGATCACACTCCCGCCCGGCGCGGTGCGCTCGCTCGACGTGCGGCGTCTCGCGAAGGGCCGGACCCTGCTCCTCGCGAGCGCCGGCGCGGGTAGTCTGGTCCTCACGACGCTGGCGGCATCACTGCTCGCCAACAGCACTGCGATTCAGAGCGGAGGTGGTCACACGGTAAAGAAGTAGCGACTCGAGACCGGCCACACCACGCTCGCGGACGCCACCGCGAGCGTGGTCTTGCTTCTATCCCGATCACCGATAGGCAGTTGGCGGCCGCCAGGTGGTGCCTTGCCCGGCGCGCGATCGAGCCGCAGCTTCCGGGCATGTCGCCTCGAAGTCACAGCTCGCTCCGCGAGGGCGCCATCCTCGGTCTAGTGGTGGGCACCGGTATCTGGGTGTGGATCGCGCTGGTTGACGTCGTCGTGGGTGAACCGCTTCGGACTTTTGCCGTGCTCGGCGGCGTGGCACGCTTCACCACGCTGCACTATGTTTTCTGCCTCGTGTACGGGGTGGTCGCCGTCAGTGTCGTACATGCGGCGCAGCGCGAGGCCAGCCTGATCGTGGGCGCGGCGTTCGCGTTTTTCCTGCTCGAGTTCGGGTTCGTGATGGCGTCAGCGATCCTGTCGCAGATCGGCCTGGGCGGGCTCGCCTGGGTCCGGATCCTTGGTGGGAACGTCGTAGGGGCCGCCCTCACAGTGCTGATTCTCTGGCGACGGCATCCGCTGGCCCAGGAGCTCCGGGATGGGGCGGCCGAAGGGGAAGAGTGACCTGGGGACCGTCGACGCCGTGACGCGCTGCCGCCTCTGGCTGACCACCGCCGCCCTCGCCCTCGCCGGGTGTGCCGGCCCCTTTCCGCAATCCACGCTGCGGCCACGATCCGACTACGGGCGCGCCATCGATCACCTGTTCACCGACATCTTCTGGTGGGCCGTGATCGTGTTCGTGATCGTCGAGACGCTGCTTCTCATTGCCCTCATCCGGTTCCGCCACCGGGAGGGACGTCCGGCCCCGAAGCCATTACACGGGCACACCGCGCTCGAGATCGGTTGGACGCTCGCACCCGCGGTGATCCTCGTGCTCGTGGCCGTACCCACCGTGCGCACCATTTTCGCGACGGCGGGCGACGCGCCTCCTGACGCGCTCAAGGTCGAGGTGATCGGACACCAGTGGTGGTGGGAGTACAAGTACCCGAACCTGGGGGTCGTGACGGCGAACGAGCTGCACGTGCCGGTCGCCAAGCCCGTGCAACTGTCGATCACGTCGGCCGACGGGACGCCATCCCGGGGCACGTGACCCGCATCGCGTTTCGCGCGGATTCGGTGGGCGAGTACTCCGGTCAATGCGCGGAGTTCTGCGGCCGGTCGCACGCCAACATGGGCCTTCGGGTGGTCGTCGATTCGGACTCCGCCTTCGAGGCGTGGGTGAAGATCGAGCAGAGCGGGCCGGCAACGCCGGCCCCCGCGAGCGCGGCTGCGGGCGGCAAAGCCGTCTATTCACGCAGCGCCTGCCTCGCCTGCCACACGATCCAAGGGGTTTCGCCCGGCGTGATCGGGCCCAATCTCACGCACGTCGGCAGCCGCACCTCGATCGCGGCGGGCATGTTTCCGAACGACTCTGCCCACCTCGCGCGGTGGATCGCCGACGCGGCGGCCTTGAAGCCTGGGTCGCTCATGCCCCGGATGCAGCCGCCGCTCACGGACGCCGACATCGCGGCGTTAGTCGCATATCTCCAGAGTCTGAAATGAGCGACGCCACGGGTCTCAAGAGCTGGCTCACCACGACCGACCACAAACGGATCGGGCTGCTCTACTTTTGGACCGCCTTCACGTTCTTCCTGATCGGCGGGCTCGAAGCGCTGGTGATCCGGGCGCAGCTGGCCCAGCCCAACGGTCACGTCGTGAGCGCCGAGACGTTCAACCAGTTGTTCACGATGCACGGCACCACGATGATATTCCTCGCGCTAATGCCGCTATCGTCGGCGTTTTTCAATTACATCATCCCGCTGCAGATCGGCGCGCGGGACGTGGCGTTTCCGCGACTCAATGCCTTCAGCTACTGGGTGTTCCTGTTCGGCGGGCTGCTGCTCAACGCGAGCTGGTTCGCGGGACCCCTGTTTCACGCCGGGATGCTGAACGTCGCGCCCGACGGCGGGTGGTTCGGGTACGCGAACCTCACGGAGCGTCAGTTTTCCCCCGGGCCGAATATCGACTTCTGGCAGCTCGGCCTGCAGATCCTCGGCGTCTCGTCGCTCGCCGCGGGGTTCAACTTCATCGTCACCATCCTGAACCTGCGGGCCCCCGGGATGACGATGATGCGGCTGCCCGTGTTCACGTGGATGACGCTCGTCACCCAGTTCATCATCATTACAGCGTTCCCCGTCATCACCGTCGCACTCGTCTTCCTGATGTTCGACCGTCTGTTCGGCGCGCATTTCTATCTGGCCAGTGCGGGCGCGACGCCTATCCTGTGGCAGCACCTGTTCTGGCTGTTCGGCCACCCCGAGGTCTACATCCTGATCCTGCCGGCGATGGGGGTGGTGTCCGAGGTGTTGCCCACGTTCGCGCGCAAGCCCCTGTTCGGCTACACCGTCGTCGTCTATTCGGGAGTGCTGATCGGGCTCATGGGCTGGGGCGTGTGGAGCCATCACATGTTCGCCGTCGGCCTCGGACCCATCGCCGACTCGGCCTTCGCCGCGACCTCGATGCTCATCGCAATCCCCACCGGGGTCAAGATCTTCAACTGGATCGCGACCCTGTGGGGCGGCGACATCCGCGGCACGACCGCGCTGCACTTCGCGGTCGGGTTCGTCGCGATGTTCATCATCGGCGGGCTCTCGGGCGTCTCGCACGCGTCGCCGCCGGCCGATCTCCAACAAACCGACACCTACTACGTGGTGGCGCACTTCCACTACGTGCTGTTCGGTGGCACCGTCCTTGGCCTGTTCGCCGGCATCTACTACTGGTGGCCGAAGATGACGGGCCGCCTGTTGAACGAGCCTCTGGGCAAGTGGCACTTCTGGCTGCAGTTCATCGGGATGAACCTCACCTTCTTCCCGATGCATTTCATCGGATTGCTGGGCATGCCGCGCCGCGTCTACACGTATGCGCCGGAGCTCGGCTTGGCCGATCTCAATCTTGTGTCCACGATCGGGGCGTTCCTTATCGCCGTATCGATTCTGGTGTTCCTGGTCAACGTATGGCGCACCCGGCGGCACGGACAGCCTGCCCCGAACGATCCGTGGGGTGGCGCGACGCTCGAATGGAGCATCCCGTCGCCGCCGCCGGTCTACAACTTTTCGGTCATTCCAACGGTCACGAGCCGGCTGCCGCGGTGGAAGACGGAGCACCACGAGCCGATGCGAGATCCCCCGGCCACGCCCCCCGCGCCGATCCACGTCCCCGGCGGATCGTGGTGGCCGCTGGTGGCGGCGTGTGGGCTGCCGGTGATGGCGCTCTCGGTGTTGACGCACACGCTGTGGCTGGTGTTCCTGGGGGCTGCGATCCTGCTGTTCGGCATCTACCGCTGGGCCTTCGAGCCCTTCGAGGTCTGAGCGATGACGCACGCCGCTGCAACGCACCACACCAGCATGGGGCTCGATAACCGCAAGATGGCGTTCTGGGCCTTCATCGGCTCCGAGTGCCTGCTGTTCACGTCGCTCATTTCGACCTATCTGATTTACAAAGGGAAGAGCGTCGTCGGCCCGTACCCGCACGAGATCCTCAACATCCCGTTCACATCGGTGAGCACCTTCGACCTGTTGATGTCGAGCCTGATGATGGTGCTGGCGCTCGCCGCGGTGCAGCGCGGGGACATGAAGTGGGGGAAGATCTGGCTGTTTTCCACGGCACTGCTGGGGCTCGTGTTCCTGGGCGGGCAGGTGATCGAGTTCACCGAGTTCGTCCACAAGGGCCTGACGATGAGCACCAACCTGTTCGGCTGCACCTTCTTCGTGCTGACCGGGACGCATGGCGCGCACGTCGCGGTGGGGGTGCTGTGGCTCCTCACCTTGTGGGTACGCGCCTTGCAAGGCAAGCTCGGGCCGGCCAACGCGATGACGGTCGAGATCACGGGACTGTACTGGCATTTCGTGGACGTGGTGTGGATCGTGATCTTCACGGTGGTCTACCTCATTCAATAGACGCACAGGCGACAGACGCACAGACGCACAGGGGAGAACAGACGCACAGATGACTGAACGGAGCGGAGGAGCGACGATGCAGGATGGAGCGTCCGTGGAGCGGCCCGTGCACCCAACGGCGGACGTCTACCTGCGGGTCGGCGCGGTGCTCGTGATCCTCACCGTGCTCGAGGTGGGCGTGTTCTACGTGCCGGCGTTCCACCCGGTGCTCGTCCCGGTCCTGCTCGTGTTGTCGGCGGCGAAGTTCACGTTGGTGGTGATGTTCTACATGCACCTGAAGGCCGACAGCAAGTTCTTCACGTTCCTGTTCGGCGTGCCGCTGCTACTCGCCGCCGTCGTGATGGTGGCCCTGCTCTTCCTCTTTCTCGGTGCGCTCACGCTCAGGGGTGCTGCGGGCGCCGGGTGACGCTCCCCGCGCCTACCCCACCGCCCTGGCAGCAGTGGGACCTGCATCCGAGCGTGCTGATCGGGCTCGCCCTGCTGGGCGGGCTCTATGTGTATTGGGGGGGCCTGGCCGCACCGCGCCGCCGCGTGGCCTCGTTCGCCGCCGCGCTAGCGGTGCTGGGCATTGCGCTCAACGGTCCGCTACACAACCTCTCGGACGCCTATCTCTTCAGCGCCCACATGGCGCAGCACCTCGTGCTCACCCTCGTGTTTCCGCCACTCTTGTTGTATGGGACTCCCGCGTGGGTGGTCCGGCCGCTGCTCCGACCTCGCTGGGTGTCGGGGTTCTCCCGCTGGGCGACGCGTCCCCTCATGGCGGGTCTGTTCTTTTCCGTGCCGATCACCCTGTGGCACTTCCCGCAATTCTACCAGGCGGCGCTCGAGCACCATCCGCTGCACATCGTGCAGCACCTGGTGTTCATCGCCACGGCGGTGATCATGTGGTGGCCCGTCTTGTCGCCCGTGCCGGAGGTGCCGAGGGCGAGCTACCTCACCCAACTGCTGTATCTCTTCGTGCTGGGGCTTCCGATGTCGCTCGCTGGCGCGATGATCACCCTCGCAGAGGGGGTGCTCTACCCGTTCTACGCGGCGGCGCCACGAGTCAGGGGCCTCACGCCGCTGGCCGATCAGCAGCTCGGCGGTCTATTGATGTGGGTTGTGGGCACCATCTACCTGTGGTTCACGGCAACCGTGGTGTGGTTCCGGTGGAGCGCGCGGGCAGAACGCGGTGACGCGGAACAGGCCGTCCCGCTGGAGGCTTACGGGAGCTACGCGAGCCCGAAGCGCTCCATTCGGGTGTAGAGCTTGCTGCGGCTCAGGCCGAGCAGCCTGGCCGCTTTGGATCTGTTGTGGCCGGCCTGTTTGAGGGCGTTCTCGATCAGCGTGCGTTCCATCTCCTCGAGGTCCACGCCGTGGGGCGGGAAGTCCCCGCCCGCGAGGCCAGGGGGGGCGGCATGGGCAGCGGGGGCGGCCAGCGGGACCAGCGGGGCGCTGTGCGAGGTTTCGGCGCGCCACGGCAGGTGCTCGGGATTGATCAGGCCCCCCTCGCACAGAATCAGCGCCCGCTCCACCGCGTTGCGGAGCTCGCGCACGTTCCCCGGCCAGCTGTAGGCCAGGAAATGCTCGCGCGCCTCCCGGGAAATACCCGCCGCGGGCCGACCCAACACCACCGGCCCCAGCTCCTCCACGAAGTGCTCGAGTAGCGGCAGGATATCCTCCGGGCGGTCGCGCAGCGGCGCCAGGTGAATCGCGAACACGTGCAGCCGATAGTAGAGATCCTCGCGAAACGCGCCCCGGGTCATCGCCACCTTCAGGTCGAGGTTCGTGGCGGCGATGACGCGCACGTCGGTCTTGAGCATCCGCGTGCCGCCGAGGCGCTGAAATTCCCGCTCCTGGAGCACCCGCAGGAACTTCGCCTGCACGGCGGGGCTCATCTCGCCCACTTCGTCCAGAAACAGCGTCCCTCCGGCCGCCTGCTCGAGCCGTCCCGCCCGCGCCGACACGGCCCCGGTGAAGGCACCCTTCTCGTAGCCGAACAGCTCCGACTCGAGCAACGCTTCCGGAAGCGCGGCACAGTTCAACGCGACGAACGGCCCGTCCGCGCGGCGCGACCCGCGATGGATCAGGTGCGCCACGACCTCCTTGCCCGTCCCCGATTCCCCCGTGAGGAGCGCAGTGGTCTCCGCGGGCGCCACCTTGGCCGCTTGTGCCAGCACGTCACGCCAGGACTGCGACGTCCCGATGACCCCGCCATGCTCCCGCCCTCGCCCACCACGATCCTGCCCGATTCCCTTCTGGATCGCACCGAGCAGCTCGTCGACGTCCACGGGCTTGGTCAGAAAGTCCAGCGCCCCGGCCTTGATGGCCCGCACCGACATCGGAATGTCGCCGTGACCGGTAAGGAAGATGATCGGGACCTGCACGTTTCCCCTGACGAGCTCCTGCTGCAGATCGAGTCCGCTGAGGCCGGGCAGCTCCACGTCGAGGACCAAACAGCTCGGCGCATCGAGTCGCGGGCTGGCTAAGAACTCCCGCGCCGACCCAAAGGTCTTCACCGTCAGCCCCGCGGACCGAAGCAGCCCTCCTACGGCCTCGCGCACGGACGCATCGTCATCCACGACGCAAACCGGACCACGCGTGTCCCTTTGCTTCGCGATCATGTGGTGCCAAGCGCCGCCCGGACCGCGTCCAGAAGCGCTTCCTCACTGAAGGGTTTGATGAGGTAGGCCGCCGCGCCGCCGCTCATGGCTTGCGAGCGGGTGCTGGCGTCGTCATGCGCCGTCATGAAGATGACCGGCACGTCCGGGTGACTGCCGACCAGCTGGCGCTGCAGCTCCAGGCCGCTCATCCCGGGCATGCGCACGTCGAGTATCACACAGTCGGTCCCGGGGAGGTCGCCACATTGCAGGAAGGCGGCGGCCGAGGCGAATCCTTGCGCGGCGAATCCGACCGACCGGAAGAGCCCGCGCAGGGACTCGCGGACGGAGTCATCATCATCGACGACGGCGATCAGAGGACGGTCAGCCATGACGCAAGATCTACGGCGGCGGGCCAGCGAGATATTAGACCTTTGTATAGTCACCTCAGCCGTTCAGCCATCCGCACCAGGTCCGCCAACGAGGCGGCCCGCATTTTCCGCATCACCTGGCCCCGATGAACCTTGACGGTGATTTCCCTCGTCCCCAGCTCGGCAGCGATCTGCTTGTTCAGCAGTCCGGACACCACCCACGCCATCACCTCGCGCTCACGCGGTGTCAGGGAGGTGTACCGCTGGCGCAGCTCCGACAGCTCGGCGTGCAGCCGACGGGCGACCTGATCGCGGTCGATGGCCTGGCGGATGGCGTCGAGGAGATCCCGCTCACCGAACGGCTTCGTGAGGAACTCCACCGCGCCCGCTTTCATCGCCCGCACCGACGTCGGCACGTCGCCGTGGCCCGTAATGAACACGATCGGGATCTGCCTCTTCATCTCGGCCATCCGCTGCTGTAGGTCGAGCCCGCTCAGGTCCGGCAGCGCTACGTCCAGTACCAAACAGCCCGGCAGATCCGATGGTGGGTGGGCCAAGAACGCCTGAGCCGAAGCAAACGTCTCGACCCCGAACCCCGCCGAGCGGAGCAAACTCCGTAAGGCCTCCCGGACCGACGCGTCGTCGTCCACGACAAAGACGGCGGCTTTAGGCGTCGGCATGAACGATCCTAGCGGTACGCCGGGAGCGTGAACTCAAAGGTTGCACCAGGACCGTCTTGCGCGACGACCGACAACCACCCCCCGTGATTCTCGACGATCGTGCGACTGATCGACAGCCCCATACCCATGCCCCCGGGTTTGGTGGTGTAAAGCGGATCGAACACCCGCTCCAGCGTTTGCGGGTCGAGCCCGCTGCCGGAATCTTGCACCGTCACACGCACCTGATCGGCCTCGGTCCGCGCTTGGATCACCAGCTCGCGCAGGCGGTCCTGCACGTCGCTCATGGCCTCGATTCCGTTCATGACGAGATTCAACACCACCTGCTGAATCAGCACGCGGTCGCCCCGCACCGGCGAGAGATCGCCGGGGAACTGCGTGCGTAGCCCCACGGCGTGTCTCCGCGCTTCGCCCGCACAAAGAGCCAGCACCTCTCGAATGGCCTCGCTCAGGTCCACGCGTTCGGTTAGTGAGCCCGTCTTCTTCGCGAGAGCACGAACCCGCGAGATGATCTCGCTGGCGCGGGTGCCGTCGCGAATAATGCGCTGCGCGGCCTCGCGGGCCTCCTCGAGATTGGGCGATTCACCCGCCAGCCAGCGGAGACAAGCATTGCCGTTGATTACGATCCCGGCGAGCGGCTGGTTGACTTCATGGGCGATGGAGGCTGCCAGCTCTCCCATCGTCATGACCCGAGTGACCTGAGCGAGCTCTGCCTGCATCCCGCGCAGCACCTCCTCCGCGCGCCGCAGCGATTGGATACTGCGGCGTTGGGCGGCGCTCAGGGAGCCGACCAGGACGGCTGCCAGCACGAACACGACAAAACGCGGCACTTCCTTTTCGGCCACGGCCAGCGAAAGGAACGGATTCACGAAGTAGTACGCGAACGCCGCCGCTGAGAGCACCGTCGCGAGCAGGCCGGGCCCCACGCCTCCCAGCCATGCGCTGAGCATCACGGCGCAGAGAAACAGGGACACGGGAGCGCTTTCCAGGTGGGCATCCGGCCACCGCGCGATGCCGAGGGCGAGAACGGGTGACAGGACCGCCACGCCGTAGTTACGCCAGAGAAGGCCAGGCCCGTGCATACCGCTGCCTCCCACGCCCAGAACTCACAAGCAGGAATCCCACAGCCGTCTCGAAGGGCATTCTACCAGCCTGTCGGCTCCCGCGCACTTCTGCTCAGACGTCAGCACTCCACCCTGCCGGCGTCACGCCGGGGCGTGTCGCCGTCGCCCGACCGAAGCATCGGCGGTGCACCAACTTGCCTGAACGGCCGAGCTGGCCCGTAGATTGGCACATGGCGTGCAAAGGACCGCGCCGCTGAAGGGCGGGACACGATCCCCACACTGGAGGAGTCAAGAGATGTCGATCGATCGGGTCTGGTGTCCGAAGCGACGGACACGATGCTGACATGGTAGCCGACGTCCGCAACGGGATTCCCTACCGTCGGCTGGGGCGCACCGGGGAGATAGTGTCGCTGATCGGGGTGGGCGGCTACCACCTCGGCAGGCAAGCGGACGAGCAAGAAGCCGTTCGGATCGTCCGCACGGCCGTCGACAACGGAATCAACTTTCTCGACAACTGCTGGGACTACAACGGTGGGGCGAGTGAGATCCGCATGGGAAAGGCGCTGCGCGACGGGTATCGCGACCAGGCGTTTCTCATGACCAAGATCGACGGTCGCAACAAGGAGACCGCGGCGCGGCAGATCGACGAGTCGCTGCGGCGGCTCCAAACCGACCGCATCGACCTCATGCAATTCCACGAGGTGATCCGGATGACCGATCCGGAGCGCGTGTTCGGGACAGACGGCGCGCTGGAAGCGATAGTGGCGGCACAGCGCGCAGGGAAGATCCGCTACGTCGGATTCACCGGCCACAAGAGTCCCGCCATCCATCTCCGCATGCTCGAAACCGCGCGGGCGCAGGGGTTCAGGTTCGACGCGGTGCAGATGCCGTTGAACGTGATGGATGCCCATTACGACAGCTTCGCTAAGCAGGTCGTGCCCGTGCTGGTCGAGCAGGACATCGCCGTGCTGGGGATGAAGCCGATGGGCGATCCGTTCGTCCTGGTGAGCGGCACCGCGACAGCCGTCGAATGCCTCCATTATGCCATGAACCTGCCGACCAGCGTGGTGATCACGGGCTGCGACTCGCTGCCGGTGCTCGAGCAGGCACTGCACGCGGCACGCAGCTTTCGCCCGTTGAGCGACGAAGCCGTGGAAGCGCTGCTCGGCCGGACGGCGCACGCCGCGCGCGACGGGAAGTACGAGCTGTACAAGACGACCCATCATTTCGATGGGACATACCAGAACCCACAATGGCTGGGGTGAGACGATGCGCGTGGGCTTCATTGGATTGGGAGCGATGGGCAGCCGCATGGCGGGCCGGTTACTCGCGGCACGCCACGACGTAGTCGTGTACAACCGGACCCGGGAGCGTACCCGGCCCTTGGAGCAAGGCGGCGCCAAGGTGGCGGCGACGGCGCAACAGCTCGCCGCCGGCGTCGACATCGTGTTCTCGAGCGTCGCGAACGACGCAGCGCTGCAGCAGGTGATGTTCGGACCGGACGGTGCGCTGGAGGGTACTCGTGCCGGGTCCATTGTGATCGAGATGAGCACGGTGAACCCACGCACCTCGCGCCATCTGCACGAATCCGCTCGGAGCAAAGGTGTCTCCGTGCTCGACGCTCCTGTCTCCGGAAGCACGGTGCAAGCGGAGCAGGGACAGCTCGTGATCTTCGTGGGGGGCGAGGAGGACGTGTACCAGAAGTGCCAGCCGATCCTGGCCGTGTTGGGCAGCAAGACGTTCTATCTCGGGTCCAGCGGCGCCGGCGCTACGATGAAGCTGTGTGTCAACACGCTGCTGGGACTGGGGGTCCAGGCGCTGGCCGAGGCGATCGCGCTGGGGGTGAAAGCCGGGCTGCCGCGCGAGCGGTTTCTGCAAGTGCTGGGCGAAACCGCGGTGGTCTCGCCCAGCCAGAAGGCGAAGCTCGAGAATGTTCGCACGAACGAGTACCTACCCGCGTTCGCGCTGCGGCTGATGTTCAAGGACTTCGGGTTGATCGTGGAGACGGCCATGGAGTTGTCGGTCCCGATGCCGGC
>WNFQ01001515.1_pt1 | contig 30439 bp, 32 predicted proteins | sample 5400171 | NCBI WGS metagenome assembly WNFQ01 (sample SAMN13153356, study PRJNA577476) | soil metagenome | isolation source: 20 cm soil under Madrone tree | place: USA:California | collected 2016-06-14
CGATGGTGCGCTCGAGCTGATCCTCGGCCTCGCAGGCGGCGTAGTGCGCGAACTGCGGCTTGTACGCGCACACCAGGTCGGCGGTGGCGTCGATGATGGCCTTGTTGAACTGGAAGATCGGCGAGGGTTCGGCGGCGATATGCCGCGGGAAGCGCTCGATGTCCGGGTCGAGCCCCACGCACGCGAGCGAGTCGCTTCTCTCCCAGGCGCGCGTGAGCTGCTCGACGAAGCCGCTCATGCGACCCGTGTGCGCCCGCCGCCGCTGCGCTTCTTCAGGTGCACCAGCAGGATCGACACCGCCACCGGCGTCACGCCCGGGATGCGGCCCGCCTGGCCGAGGGTCGCCGGCCGCACCTCGAGGAGCCTCTGTCGCACTTCGTGCGACAGGCCCGACAGAAGCGTGTAGTCGAGGTCGGCGGGCAGCGCGGTCTCTTCGTTTACCCGGGCGCGCTCGATGTCGTCCTGCTGTCGCTCGATGTAGCCCGCGTACTTGGCGCGCACCTCGACCTGGGCGCGCACCTGCGCCGCCAGCCGCTCGTCCATCGCGCCCTCGCAGGCTGCACGGCCCTCGCAGGCTGCACGGCCCTCGCCGGCCGCACCGCCCTCGGTGCCCGCCGCGGCTACGGCCGGCGCCCCGACAATCTCCAGCAGCGCCTCGTAGGTCACTCCCGGGCGCCTCAGCAGCTCGAACGCGGACACGTCGCGCGCGAGCGGCGCGCCCAGCACGCGCTGCGCCCAGGGCGCCGGCACGTCCGCGGGCCGCAGGCGCAGCGCCTTGAGGCGCGCGACCTCGAGATCGGACGTGCGCCGCTTCGCCTCCAGAAGCGCCCAACGCTCATCGTCGACGAGCCCCAGCTCGCGTCCCGCGGGCGTGAGGCGCAGGTCCGCGTTGTCCTCGCGCAGCAGCAGGCGGTGTTCGGCGCGGCTGGTGAACATGCGGTACGGCTCGCGCGTGCCGCGCGTCACCAGGTCATCGATGAGCACTCCGACGTAGGCCTCGCTGCGCTTCGGGACCCAGGGCTCGCGATCCCTGACGGCGAGCGCGGCATTGATGCCGGCGATGAGGCCCTGCGCGGCGGCTTCCTCGTAGCCGGTGGTGCCGTTGATCTGGCCGGCGAAGTACAGGCCGGCGAGCGCGCGTGTTTCGAGGGAAGTCTTCAACTCGCGCGGGTCGAAGAAGTCGTATTCGATGGCATAACCGGGCCGTGTGAGGTGCGCGTTCTCGAAGCCGCGGATGGTGCGCACGAACTCGCACTGCACGTCGAAGGGCAGGCTCGTGGAGATGCCGTTCGGGTAGACCTCGTGAGTGTTCAGTCCCTCGGGCTCGACGAAGATCTGGTGCGAGGGCTTGTCCGCAAAGCGCACCACCTTGTCCTCGACCGAGGGACAGTAGCGTGGGCCGACGCCTTCGATTACGCCGGTGAACATCGGGGAGCGGTCTGTGGCGGCACGGATGATGTCGTGGGTTCGCTCGTTTGTCTTCGTAATGAAACAATCAACTTGACTCGGGTGCTCATTAACACGCCCGAGGAACGAAAAGACAGGTGTGGGGTCATCCCCGGGCTGAGCCGCCATGACCGACCGGTCGAGGGTACGGCCGTCGATCCTCGGCGGGGTCCCGGTCTTCAGTCTTCCCACGCGCAGCGCCAGCTCGCGCAGCCGCGCCGCGAGCCGGTTGGAGGGTGCATCACCGGCCCGGCCGCCCGGATAGTTGACGAGGCCGACGTGCATGCGTCCCGCGAGGAAGGTGCCCACGGTCAGCACTACCGCCGGGGCCTCGAAGCTGATGCCCGTGACCGTGACCACGCCGCGCACCCGGCCGCTGTCTACGATCAGGTCGGCCACCTCCTGCTGAAAGAGCGCAAGCTTCGGCTGGTTCTCGAGCAGGCTGCGGATGGCTTGCCTGTAGAGTTGCCGGTCGGCCTGGGCGCGGGTGGCGCGCACCGCCGGGCCCTTGCTGGCATTGAGCGTGCGGAACTGGATGCCGGCGCGGTCCGCCGCCCGGGCCATGGCGCCGCCGAGCGCGTCGATCTCGCGCACCAGGTGTCCCTTGCCGATGCCGCCGATGGCGGGATTGCAGCTCATCTGCCCCAGGGTCTCGATGCTCTGGGTGAGCAGCAGCGTGCGCGCTCCCATGCGTGCGGCGGCGAGGGCCGCCTCGGTGCCGGCATGGCCGCCGCCGATGACGATGACGTCGTAGGCGAATCGCTGCTGGGGACTCATGGCTTGCACGGCTGACGGCGGCGCGGGACGCGTATTGTAGGGCCGCAAACCCCACGAACAAGAGCGCGCTTGCCTTATGCTCTCACCGCATGCGGATCGCCCCTAGGGCCGTGGGCGCGCTGCTGGTGCTGGGCCTCAGCGCCGGTGCGGCAGCCGCGGCTGCGAGCGCGCCGGGCCTGGTACTGTCGGCGTGCGAGCTCGAGCACCCGTTGCGATTCACCGTCGTGGCGGCCGAGTGCGGCGTGCTGTCGGTCGCGGAGAATCCACAGGATCCTGCCGGCCGGCACATTCTCCTGCACGTGGCGCGCGTGCCGGCGATCAGCCGGCGCAAACAGGAGGACGCGCTCTTCATCCTGGCCGGCGGCCCGGGAGCGGCGGCCAGCGCGTTCTACACCACCGTGGCCGGCGCCTTCGCGCGCATTCACCGCGAGCGCGACATCGTCCTCATCGACCAGCGCGGCACCGGAGGATCGAACCCCCTCGATTGCGCAGCGGACGCGCAGCTGCTGTATCGCGCAACGCAGGACGAGATCGCCGCCGACACGCGACGCTGCCTCACCCGGCTCAGTGCGCGCGCCGACGTCGCCTACTACACCAGCAGTCTCGCCGTGCAGGATCTGGAGCGCGTGCGTGCGGCCCTGGGTGTCGGGCGCATCGACCTCTACGGAAACTCCTACGGTACGCGGGTCGCGGAGCACTACCTGCGCCGCTTCCCGCAGCGCGTGCGCGCGCTGATTCTCGATGGCGTCGTGCCCGCGCCCGTGGCGCTCGGGCCGGCCACGGCGAGTGATGCGGAGCGCGCGCTCCTCGACATCCTGGCGCGCTGCGCCGCCGAGCGCGCCTGCCGCGCCCGCTACGGCGACCCCGCGCGCAGCTACCACAGCGTGCGGTCATCGCTCGCGAAGCATGCGGTGCCGGTGACGGTGGCCGATCCGTCCACGGGCGAGGCGACGCGCTTCAGTTTTGGCACCGCGCACCTGGCGACGGTGTTGCGCCTCGGCAGTTACACCGCGGAATACGCCGCGCTCCTGCCGCTGCTGCTCGATGAGGCCGCCGCGCACCAGGACTACGTACCCCTCGCCGCGCAGTTCCTGCTCATCGAGCGCGGCTACGGTGAGGCGCTCGCGAGCGGCATGCACAACAGCGTGGTGTGCGCCGAAGACGTGCCCTTCTATGACGCGCGTGCCATCGACCGCGCGCGCCTCGCCGATACCTTCCTCGGCACGCTGCAGCTCGACGGGCTCGAGGGCGTGTGCCGCATCTGGCCGCACGGGCCGATCGATGCGGACCTGCACGCGCCGCTGCAGAGCGACGTGCCGGCACTGCTGCTGTCGGGGAGCGACGATCCGGTCACACCCCCGGCGTTCGCGCAGCTTGCGGTGCGCGGCTTCCCGCACGGCCTCTCGATCGTGCTCGAGGGCTTCGGTCACGGCCAGCTGACCGCCCCGTGCATGGATCGCGTGCTGGCGCAGTTTCTCGCCCGCGCCTCGGTGGTCGGACTCGACCTCGACTGCACGCGCCGCGCGCGTCCGCTGCCGTTCTTCACCTCGCTGAACGGTCCGCCGCCCTGAAGGCGCCGGCACGCCTTAAGCGCCCGTGATCGAGGCCACTCACCTCTACAAGCACTTCGGCGCGGTCACGGCCGTGCGCGACGTCAGTCTGCGCGCGCCAGACGGCCGCATCACCGGGCTCCTCGGGCCCAACGGCGCCGGCAAGTCCACCACGCTGCGCATGCTGTACACGGTGCTGCGCCCCGATGCGGGGGATGCGCTCATCGACGGGCACAGCGCGGTGCGCTCGCCCCTGCAAGCCGCCCGGCGCCTGGGGGTGCTGGCGCACGGCGCCGGCATCTATCCGAACCTGACGGCGCGCGAGAACATCCTGTACTTCGGCGCGCTGCACGGCCTGAAGCGTGCCGCGGCGCGCGAGCGCGCCGCCGAGCTCGTGGGGCTCCTGGAGATGGAGGAATTCGCCGACCGCCGCGCCAAGGGCTTCTCGCAGGGGGAGCGCGTCAAGACCGCGCTCGCCCGCGCGCTCGTGCACCGGCCGCGCAACCTGGTGCTGGACGAGCCCACCAACGGGCTGGATGTCATGGCGGTGCGCGCCCTGCGCCGCCTGCTCGGATCGCTGCGCGAGGCCGGACACTGCGTACTGTTCTCGAGCCACGTGATGCAGGAGGTGAGCGCGCTGTGCGACGAGGTGGTGGTGATCGCGCACGGCACGGTGCTCGCGAGCGGCACCCTGGAGGCGATCCGCACCCGCACCGGCACCGCCGGCCTCGAGGAGGCCTTCGTCGCTCTGATCGCCGGCGCGGGTGGAACTTAAGCCGTGCGCGCCATCCTCACCGTGTTCGGCAAGGAGTTTCGCGAGAATCTGCGCGAGCGGCGCACGCTCATCTCGGCGCTGATCCTGGGTCCGCTGCTCGGTCCGTTGCTGTTCGCCGGCGGCCTGTCGCTGCGCATCGAGCGCGGCGCCGAGCAGGGTGAGCGCCCGATCACGCTCGCGGTGGTGCATGGCGAGCGCGCTCCGAACTTGCTCGGCTTCCTGCGCCAGTACGGGGTGCGGGTCGAGTCCGTGGACTACGACCCCGCCGCGGCCCGTGCCGCGGTGCAGGCGCACACCCACGAGCTGGTGCTGGCGGTGAGCGCGGACTTCGCCGCGCACCTGGCGGCGGGCACGCCCGCGGCGGTGCTGCTGTACGCGGATTCCTCCGACCCGTCCGTGTCCGGCACCCTCGCGCGGGTGAGCGCGCTCCTGGAGCAGTACGGCTCACTCCTCGCGCGGCTGCGGGTGGTGGCCCGCGGAGTGGATCCCCTGGTGCTGTCCCCGCTCGCGCTGCAGGACATCGACGTCGCCACTCCGGCGAGCCGCTCGGTGCTGGCCCTCGGGACCCTGAGCTACCTGGTGCTGCTCACCATGCTGATGGGCGGCATGTACCTCGCCATCGACACCACCGCCGGTGAGCGCGAGCGCGGCTCGCTCGAGCCGCTGCTCACCGTACCGGTGCCGCGCGAAGCTCTGATCTACGGCAAGATCCTCGCGACCTGCGCCTACATGACGCTGTCGCTGACCCTCACCGTGGCGGCATTCGCGATCATGCTGCGGTTCACGGGGCTGGAGCGCTTCGGCATGAGCGTCAATTTCGGCCCGCTCGTGGGCCTCGCCGTCGTCCTGTTCTGTCTGCCGCTGGTGCCCCTCGGTGCTGCGCTGATGACCATCGTGGCCGCCTCCACGCGCAGCTACCGCGAGGCGCAGACCTGGCTCGGTCTGGTTTTACTCGTGCCGACGCTGCCGCTGGTGTTCGCCGGCGTGATGGGACTGCGCCCGACGCTCGCGCTCATGGCGGTCCCCTCGCTCAGCCAGCACTTCCTCATCACGAGCCTGTTGCGCGATGAGCGGGTGCCAGCGGCGTATCTCGCCTTGTCAGTCACCGCGACGCTCACCCTGGGCGCGCTGCTCATCGCCCTGGCCGGACGTCTCTACCGCCGCGAGGCGCTGCTGGGATAGGGCACGGCGGCCGCTGGCGGCGGTGCGCGCGCGAGCAGCGCGTGCAGTTGGGCGAGGTTCGCGTCCGCGAACGCGCGTGCCTCGACTTCGAAGCGGTTGTTCCAGTAGCCGCGCCGCAGGCATTCGAGCAGGTAGCGGGCCGCGGTGAGCTCGCCCGGCTGCCATTGCCTGATGACGTGGCAGTACTCGTGCAGCATCAGCCAGGGGTTGGCGAAGAACCCGGCGGCACTGCCGCGCAGGTAGATGCGCCCGGGGCGCGTGGTCGCAACCGCGCCGTGCAGGCGGGCGAACCAGGAATGCTCGATCACCGTGACGCGGGCGACGCTCGCGCCCAGCAGCACTTCCAGGGCGGTGCGCACCTCAGGCGGTGGCGCTGCTGCGCGTGAGCGTCTCATGCGCGGCCCCACACTCAGGCGTGCGTATGCACCCACCCCATGGCCGGCCGGAAGCGCAGCGTGCGCGCGGGGCCGGCCGCGATGTCTTCGGGCAGCACCTGCACCCCGGCGTCCTCGAGGTAATGGCGCACCAGCTTGATCACGATGTCGCAGGCCGGATTCACCTGCGGGCTGTCCGCGAGATGGGCCACGATCCGCGCCTGCAGACGGCGCGCGGCAGGGGCGCTCTCGCGCAGCGTCTCGAGGCAGCGGTGCAGCAGCAGCAGCTCGGTGGCGAGCGTCGAGTCGGTCACGTCGGCGGGCTTGGAGTGCCTGACGATGCAGCGCAGGTGCAACAGGGCCCCGGCCTCCTCGTCGGCGTCGTACACGCACACCGCAATCGCCGAGCGCAGCTCGGCTACCAGCAGCGCTTCGCCGGAGCTGACTTCGAACCGATCGGGCGCGACCTGGATTTCTGCGCTGGCCATGTACTGTTGTATACCGCGCCGCATGAGGCTGCGCGTTTCTCCTGCCCAAAGTATGAACTGCCGCACGAAGCACGCGTAGAATATGCCAATGGGCTGCGGGCTGGGGAACATGCGCTGTCTCATCGCCGTCATGCTCGCGTGCGTCGTGGCGCAGTCCCCGGCACGCGCACAACCGGCGCCGGCCTCACCCGTGTCGTCGATTCGCGTCAGCGGGGATGCCAGGATCACCGCCCGGCCCGATCGCGTACAGATCGATATCGGCGTGAGCACGCGCGCGGTGCAGTCGCAGGAGGCGGCGTCGCAGTGCGCGCGCCAGGTGGATGCGGTGCTGGCGGCGGTGCGCAAGGCCACCGGTCCCGCGGCGGACCTCAAGACCATCAGCTACTCGCTCAATCCGACCTACCAGTACCACCCGAAGGGCGAGGAGCCGACGCTCACCGGCTACAGCGCCCTGAACGTGGTGCAGGTGACGCTCGATGATCTGGCCAAAATCGGCACGGTCATCGACAGCGCGACGCAGGCCGGCGCGAATTACCTGCAGGGCATCCAGTTCACGCTGCGCGATCAGGACGTGGTGCGCGCCCAGGCGCTGCGCGAGGCGGCGACCCGGGCGCGCGCCGAAGTCGACGTGCTCGCCGCGACGCTGGGACTGAAGGTGGTGCGCGTGCTCAGCGTCGAGGAGAACAGTCCGCGCGTGATACCGGTGCGCGCCTACATGGGAGGACAGCGCGCGATGGCGAGTGCGGCCGCACCGACACCGGTGGAGGCGGGGACCCTGGACGTGAGCGCCAACGTCTTGCTCACGGTGGAAGTAAGCCCCACGGCACGCTAGGCTCAGATTCGAAAGGACCGACCATGACCACGGTGCGTCAGTTGCTCGATCGCAAGGATCGGGCGGTGTTTTCAGTAGGACCGGAGACGCCGGTGCTGGAGGCGATCCGCGCCATGGCCGAGCATCACATCGGGGCGCTCCTGGTCATGAAGGGCGAGGCGCTCGCCGGCATCGTGTCCGAGCGCGACTACGCCCGCAAGGTGATCCTGCTCGGGCGCTCCTCCAGCGACACGCCGGTGCGCGACATCATGACCACCCCGGTTCTCACGGTGTCGCCCGAAACCTCCGTGGAGCAGTGCATGCAGTTGGTCACCGACAAGCGCGTGCGCCACCTGCCGGTGGTCGAGGCGGGCCGCGTCGTCGGCATGGTGTCGATCGGCGACCTGGTGAAGGCGGTCATCGCCGCGCAGCAGCAACAGATCGAGCAGCTCGAGAGTTACATCCACAGCTAGCCGCGCCGCAAGGGCGCGCGCTGACTGCGCCTGCGACCGGCTACTTGCGCCAGTACGCCGGCCGGAACAGCACGATCACGCTGAAGATCTCCAGTCTTCCGAGCAGCATCGCCGCCGTGCAGATCCAGGTCTGCTGGACGGTGAGCGCATGCAGGTTGTGCACCGCACCCGGCGGCCCGAAGCCGTGTGCCGTGTTGTTGATCGAGGCGATGACCGCGCTCATGGAGGAGTCGAAGTCGAGTCCGGTGAGCAGCATGGCGAAGGTGAGCAGCACCGCTGTCATGAAATACAGGAAGATGAACGCCAGCACCGCGTGCCCCACGCCGTCGGGGATGGGCCGGCCGCCGATGCGCACCGGCGCGATGGCGGCCGGATGAATGAGGAGTGTGAGCTCGCGGCCCGCCTGGCGCGTCAGCAGCAGCGTGCGGAACATCTTGATGCCGCCCCCGGTCGAGCCGGTGCTGCACACGATGCAGGACAGGAACAGCATCCAGTAGGGCGCGAACACCGGCCAGCGCTGGTAGTCCTGGGTGGTGAGGCCGCTGGTGGTGGCCTGGGAGATGACGTTGAATGCCGAGTGGCGCAGCGCGGTGGAGAAATCCGCATACACCTCGTTGCGGGTGAGCAGCACCGCGATCGCGACCACGCTCACCGCCAGCAGAGCGAATATCGCCTTGCACTCCGGGTCGACCTTGTAGCACTCCAGTGACAGGCGCCGCAGCGCGATGAAGTGGCGCGCGAAGTTCAGCGACGCGATCAGCATCAGCACGATCAGCACCGCCTCGGTCGCCGCGGAGCCGAAGTACGCGATGCTGCGGTCGTGGGTGGAGAAGCCGCCCAGCCCCACCGCCGAGAAGGCATGGCAGATGGCATCGAACCACGACATGCCGCAGATCCGCAGCGCCGCGATGCCGGCAAGGGTGATGAGCGCATACACCAGCCACAGCGATTTCGCGGTCTCGGTGATGCGCGGCGCCAGCCGCTCGTCCTTCACCGGCCCCGGCGCCTGTCCCTTGTACAGCTGCATGCCGCCCACGCCGAGCACCGGCAGCACCGCGAGCGCCATAACGATGACGCCGAGCCCGCCGAACCAGTGCAGCGAATGCCGCCAGAAGTTCAGCGAGGGTGGCAGCTGATCGAGCCCGTTCAACACCGTCGAGCCGGTGGTGGTGAGCCCGGACATGGCCTCGAAGAACGCACCGGTGAAGCTCAAGTCCGGCAGCGACAGGAGCAGCGGCAGCGCCGCGGCGCCCGGCAGCAGCAGCCAGCCGAGCGTGAGCAGCAGGAACCCGTCGCGCGCCTTCAGCGCCCGCCGGAAGCGCAGCGTCGCGCCCGCCAGCAGCAGCCCCGCGCCGGCGGTGAGCGCCGCGGCCAGCAGGAATTTCGGCCACAGACCATCGGCCATCACCAGGGAACAGCCGACCGGCAGGGCGTAGGCGAGCGCGAAGGTCCCCAGCAGCAACCCCAGAACGTGCGCGACCGCGAGCACCGCCGCGCCCTAACGCGTCGAACGCAGGAACAGGCGTTCGACCGCCTCGAGGTGGCGGCGATCGGCGAGGAACAGGATCACATGGTCGTCCGCGCACACCAGGGTGTCGTGGTGCGCCATGATGACCTCCTCACCCCGCACCACCGCGCCGATGGAGGCGCCTTCGGGCAGCGGAATCTGCCCCACCATCTTGCCGACCACGCGCGAGCTGCGCTCGTCGCCGTGCACGATCGCCTCCAGCGCCTCGGCGGCGCCGCGTTTGAGGGAATGCACGCGTACCACGTCGCCGCGGCGCACGTACGCGAGCAGTGAGCCGATGGTGACGGTCTGCGGCGAGATAGCGATGTCGATGCTGCTGCTCTCGACCAGCTCGGTGTACGAGGGCTTGTTGATGAGGGCGATCGCCTTGTGCGCACCCAGGCGCTTGGCGAGCATCGCCGAGAGGATGTTGGCTTCTTCCGAGTTCGTAAGTGCCGCAAACACATCCGCGCTGTCGATGTTCTCCTCGATCAGCAGCTCCTCGTCCGCGGCATCGCCGTGCAGCACGATGGCGTTGTCCAGCAGTTCCGCGATGCGGCGTGCCTGGCGCGCATCGCGCTCGATGATCTTCACCTGGTTGTGCGGCTCGAGCGTCTTGGCGAGGCGGAAGCCGATGTTGCCGCCGCCGGCGATGACGATGCGCCGCGCCGGGTCGTCGGCGTGGCGCAATTCGCCCATGACGCGGCGGATGTCGTTGCGCGCCGCCAGGAAGAATATCTCGTCGCCCTCCTGCACGACGGTGTCACCCTCGGGGGCAACGCCGCGGCCGTCACGGTAGATGGCGACCACGCGCACCTCCACCTTGGGCAGATGTCGCTTCAGCTCGCGCAGGCTCTGACCGACCAGGAGGCCGTCGCGCCGCGCCCGCACCCCCACCAGTCGCACCTTGCCGTCGGCGAAATCCAGCACCTGCAGCGTGCCGGGATGATAGATGAGACGCTCGACGTAATCGGTCACCAGCTGCTCGGGGTTGATGAACACATCGACCGAGAGGCCCTCGGCGCCGAACAGCGCCGCGCGGCTGGTGTAATCGGCCGCGCGGATGCGCGCGATCTTGGTCGGGGTGCGAAACAGCGTGAACGCCACTTCGCAGGCCATCATGTTGACCTCGTCGCTGGAGGTGAGCGCGACGATGATGTCGGCCTCGGCGGCGCCCGCGTTCTCGAGCACCGTCGGATGCGCGGCGTTGCCGGCGACGGTACGCACGTCCAGGCGGTCCTGCAGATCGCGCAGCACCTCCTCGTTGACGTCCACCACCGTGACCTCGTTGGCCTCTTCGCGCGACAGGTGGTCGGCGGCGGTGCGGCCGACCTGACCGGCACCCAGGATGAGGATTTTCATGCTGGCCTACAGCGGTTCGAGATTCGCGTACTGCACCATCAGCCATTTCGTGCCCTGGCGCTCGAAGCTCACCTGCACGCGCGCCTGTGCACCGTTCCCCTCGACGTTGAGGATCACACCCTCGCCGAATTTGCCGTGCCGCACCCGCGCCCCGAGCCGCACGCCGGCCACCGCCGGCTCCTCGAAGCGAAAGCGCCCCACCGCCGCAGGTAACGACACACCCACGCGCGGGCGCACTTCTTCCAGCAGCTCCTCGGGGATCTCGCGCACGAAGCGCGACGCCTGGCCGTAGCTGTCGACGCCGTGCAGACGCCGCTGCTCGGCCCAGGTCAGATACAGCTGCCGCATGGCGCGTGTCATGCCGACATAACACAGCCGGCGCTCTTCCTCCAGGCCGTCGAGGTCGGTGAACGAGCGTTGATGCGGGAACAGCCCTTCCTCCATGCCGCACAGAAACACCACCGGGAACTCCAGCCCCTTGGCGCTGTGCAGCGTCATCATCTGCACGCAGTCCTCCCACTCATCCGCCTGGCCTTCGCCGGATTCGAGGGCGGCGTGCGCCAGGAACGCCTCGAGCGGCGGCAGCTCCGCCGCCTCGGGCGCGAAGCCGCGCGCGGCGCTCACCAGCTCATCGAGGTTCTCGACGCGCGCTTCGCCACGCTCGGCCTTCTCGCGGCGGTACTGCTCGATGAGACCGCTCGCTTTCAACACTTGATCCACCTGCTCGTGCAGCGCGAGGCCCCGGCTCTCGCCGGCGAGGCGCTCGATGAGCGCGAGGAACCCGTGGATGGCGCCGCCCGCCTTGGCCGCGAGGGCCCCCCCGCTGCCGCTGCAAACGGCGGCGGCCGCCTGCCACAGCGAGCAGCCGGCTCCCCGGGCATGCTCGCGCAGCACCTCGAGGCTCTTCGTGCCCACGCCGCGCGTCGGCAGGTTCACCACGCGCTCGAAGGAGGCGTCGTCGTTGCGGTTGGAGATCAGCCGCAGGTAGGCGAGCGCGTCCTTGATCTCCGCGCGCTCGAAGAACCGCAGGCCCCCGTACACCCGGTACGGCACGCGCGCCGACAGAAACGCCTCTTCGAACACGCGCGACTGTGCGTTGGAGCGGTACAGGATGGCGATCTCGCGCCGCTGCCCGCCCTGCGCCACCCACTCACGGATGCGGTGCGTGACGAACTCCGCCTCGTCGCGCTCGTTGAAGGCGGTGTAGAGGCGGATCGGCTCGCCGCGCGCACCGCGGGTCCAGAGGTTCTTGCCGAGGCGGCTGGCGTTGTGCGCGATGACGCCGTTGGCCGCCTCCAGAATGGTCGCGGTGGAGCGGTAGTTCTGCTCGAGGCGGAAGAGTGCCGCCAGCGGGTAGTCGCGCCGGAACTGCTGCAGGTTCTCGACCCGTGCGCCACGGAACCTGTAAATCGACTGATCGTCGTCCCCCACCACGAACGGGTGACTCGCGGCGCCTGCCCCGGCCGCCGTGCTCGCCGGGGCGAGCAGGCGCATCCAGGCGTACTGGATGGCATTGGTGTCCTGGAATTCATCCACCAGCACGTGCCGGAAGCGCTGCCGGTAGTGCGCCAGCAGCCCGGCGTTGTCGCGCCACAATTCGAATGCGCGCAGCAGCAGCTCCGCGAAATCCACCACCCCGGCGCGGCCGCAGGCGGCCTCGTAGGCTGCGTACAGCCTGATCAGCTGGCTGCGGGTCGGGTCGCTCGCCTCCTTCAGGTGCTGCGGACGGCGGCCCTCGTCCTTGTTGGAGTTGATGAACCACTGCACCTCGCGCGGCACCCAGCGCGTCTCATCCAGATCGGAGGCCTTGAGGAGCTTGCGGATGAGACGCTGCTGATCCTCGGAATCCATGATCTGGAATCCCTGCGCGAGGTTCGCCTCGCGCCAGTGCAGCCGCAGCAGCCGGTGGGCGATGCCGTGAAAGGTGCCGATCCACAGCGCGCCGCTCGGCACGCCCAGCAGCCGCTCGACGCGCGCGCGCATCTCGGCCGCGGCCTTGTTGGTGAAGGTCACCGCCAGGATCCCGTGCGGGGAAGTGCCCTCGGCCTGGATCACCCAGGCGATCCGGTGGGTCAGCACGCGCGTCTTGCCGCTGCCCGCCCCGGCCAGCACCAGCACCGGCCCGAGCGGCGCGGTGACGGCGGCGCGCTGCGCCTCGTTCAGGGGATCGAGGATCGGGGACACATCCATGGCGGGCGCATTCTACGGGAAACGCACAAAGCTCAGGCCCCCGGGGCTTCAGCGCTCCTGCGCGAAGCGCACCAGCGCCACGACGAAGCTCAGCAACACAGGTCCGATCACCAGTCCCAGGATGCCGAAGGCGGCGGCACCGCCGATGGCGCCGATGAAAATCGCCAGCGTCGACACCTCCACCTGGTGCGCGGTCAGGAGCGGGCGCAGGATGTTCTCCCCGACCCACATGGCCGCGGTCCAGCAGGCGAGGAAAATCGCCGCGCCCCAGCGCCCGCCGAAGCCCAGATACAGCACCGCCGGAATCAGCACGGCGCCCGCGCCGGCCGGCAGGAAGGCGGCCACGGTGGCCAGCACGCCGAACACCACCGCTGAGGGCAGGCCCACCAGGGCGAAACCCACGCCGACGAAGATGCCCTGGATGAGGGCCGTCACGGTGGAACCGAACACCACGGCGCGCGTCACGTCGCCCAGGTATTTCAGCAGCCGCGCGCGCCGCTCGTGCTCCACCGGCACGAGGCGTGTCAGGCCATCGAGCATCGCGCGCCCGTCGCGCAGGAAGAAGAACAGCATGAACAGCATCATGAAGAAGCCGACCAGGGTGCCGATCGCGCCCAGCGCAACGCTCCCGCCCATGGAGGCGGCGCTCTTGAGCAGTGTCTGCAGGCCGTTGGTCATCCAGCCCTGCAGCTGCTCGGCGCTGACCAGCGCGTTCTCGCGCATCCAGCCGACCGCACCGCCGATGAGCGGATAGCCCGACAGACGCTCGACCAGCTCGGGGAAGGAGAGGAAGCTGTGGCCGCGCAGATACTCGATGAGCCGCGTCACCTGGCCGACGAACGCGCCCGTCAGCACCGACAGCGGCGCCAGCACCAGGAAGGGCGTCAGCGCGGTGATGATGCCGGCCGACAGCGCGCGCCGGCCCTTGAGGCGCTGCGCGAACCGCTCCTGCAGCGGATACAGGATGAAAGCCAGCACCGCCGCCCAGCCGAGCATGCCGCTCAAGGGGTCGAGGATCTTCAGCAGCAGGTAGCCGAGGATCGCCGCGGTGGCGAGCTGAAAGGCGCGCAGGTAGAAGGCGGATTCCAACGCCGCTACTCGGAGCCGCTCACCTTGCCGAAGCGGTAGTTGACGCGCAGGCCGTACACGCGCGGCTCGTTGGTCGTCTGGCGCAGGTCGAAGTTGCCGGTGTTGGTATACATGATCGCGTTTGCACCCATCGGCTATTCTCCGTCAGTCACTCTTATGACGCGCCATTGCGCCGACGCGTTGGCTGGTTGCGCAGGGTAACACGCGGCCTGCGCCGGGAAGCGTTTCCGCCGGCGGCCTGCCCGCCCAGCGGGGCTCAGGCTACACTCGCCGCGGCCGCGGATGGCCTGTCAGGCGGCGTTGCCGCGACTGTCAAATTCAGCGAGGGACGTATCGTGCAGATAAATCGACTGCTGCCCGCTGTGGTTGTCGTCGCTGCGAGCCTCGCCCCCGGAGCGGCACAGGCGGGCCGCGCCCTGACGCCGGAGGATTGGTTCCGCTTCCGGGCGGTGTCCGATCTCACGATCTCGCCCGATGGCGCCGGGGTCGCCTACCTGGTGACGAGCTACGACCGAGAGTCCGACGAATCCCGGAGCGCGCTGTGGATGGCCAACTGGGCGGGGGACGCGAGCGTGCAGCTGACGCGCGGCGAGAGCGTGTCGGAGCCGCGCTTCAGCCCCGACGGGCGCTACCTGAGCTTCCTGTCGGCGCGCCCTGCCGGGGAGCGGACCCAGCTGTGGGTTCTGGATCGGCGCGGTGGGGAGCCGCGGCAGCTGACTCACGTCAGCGGGGAGCTCACGAGCTACGAGTGGTCGCCCGACGCTCAGCGCCTCGTGCTCGTGATGCACGCCGGCGGCGAGGCGGAGGGCAAACCGCCGCAACCCATCGTCATCGACGCGTTCGAGTTCAAACACGACCGGGAAGGCTACCTGAGCGCGGGCTCGCACGCGCATCTGTACCTCTTCGATGTGCGCAGCGGCGCCTGCCAGGCGCTCACCGCGGATTTCGGCCGCCGGGAATCGCATCCGGCCTGGTCGCCCGACGGCGAGCAGATCGCCTACCTCAGCGACCCCATGAAGGGCCCTGGAGAGACCGGCAGCGATGAGATCGATCTCATTGCCGCCCGCGCCGGCGCGACGCCGCGGCAGCTGCTGACGAGCTGGTCGCCCAACAACCCGAGGCTCGCATGGAGTCCGGACGGAACGCGACTCGCGTTCCTGCAGGGCGCGCAGCCGAGATTCAACGCCTACATCATGGACACTCTGGCGACGGTCGAGGTGAAGTCGGGTGAGGTGCGCGCCCTGACCGAGCGCCTCGATCGCGCGGTCCTCTCGCCGGCGTTCGCAGCCGACGGCCGCTCACTTGAATTCGCCGTCGAGGACGACGGCACCCAGTACCCGGCGCGGGTGCCGCTCGCGGGCGGGGCGATCGAGCGCCTCGGCGGGCCCATGGTGGTGCACGAGCTCGCCGCGGCGGCCGGGCACACCGCGGTGTTGGTTTCGACCGACGGCTCGCCGGTGGAAGTCTATGCGCTCGAGCAGGGCCGGCTGCGGCCCCTGAGCGCGCACAACCAGGCGCTGTTCGGGGAGTTGCAGCTCGGATCGGTCGAGGACATCGCCTTCAGGAGCCGCGACGGCACGGCGTTGCACGGACAGCTCGTCAAGCCGCCCGACTACCTGTCTGGGCGGCGCTATCCGACCATCGTGTGGATCCACGGCGGACCGAACGGCCAGGACGACCACTCCCTCGAGCTGCAGGGCTACGGACCGCCGCTCGAGCGGCAGCTGTTCGCGACCCACGGGTACGTGGTGCTCGCCGTCAACTATCGCGGCAGCACCGGGCGCGGTGCGCAGTTCGCCCGCAGCATTCTCGCCGACTGGGGCCACAAGGAAGTCGAGGACCTGCTCGCCGGCGTCGATTACGCGGTCGGCTTGGGGCTCGCCGATCCGGCACGCCTGGGGGTCGGCGGCTGGAGCTACGGCGGTCTGCTCACCGACTACCTGATCGCGAGTGACACGCGCTTCAAGGCGGCGATCAGCGGCGCCGGCAGCGGCAACCAACTCTCGACCTACGGCACCGACGAATACGTCGTGGAATACAACGCCGAGCTCGGACCGCCGTGGCGCAATCCGGCGCCGTGGCTCAAGGTGTCCTACCCGTTCTTTCACGCCGACCGGATCCGCACTCCGACGCTGTTCCTGGGCGGTGACCGGGACTTCAACGTGCCGGTAGCCGGCAGCGAGCAGATGTATCAGGCCCTGCGCACGCTCGGGGTCCCGGCGCAACTCATTGTCTATCCCGGGGAGTACCACTCGCTCACCCGACCGAGCTTCCTGGTCGATCGCTCCCGGCGTTACCTCGAGTGGATGGGGAAGTACCTCCAGGGCCAGCCCTAGCGGGCGGCGCTCTGCGGCGCCTCACCGGGCGCGGCCGACGAAAGTCTCATCGGTGAGGCTGTCCAGGAACGCGAGCAGCGCGCTGCGCTCGGCAGCGGAGAACGGCGCGCGTGGCAGACGCCGATCGGCACGCGCCGAGGGACGAATAGTGATCGAGCACCGCGGTGAGGCTCGCGAAGCGCCCGTCGTGCATGTACGGGGCGGTGAGCGCCACGTTGCGCAGGGTCGGGACCCGCATCGGGCGGGCGCTCGTGCCGTTGCGTGCGAAGCTCGCCGGCCCGGTCTCACCCTGCGCATCGCGCCAGTTGCCCGAGAAGTTGAATCCCGAGTGGCACCCCGAGCAGCCCGCGCGCCTGGAGAAGAACAGCGCCATGCCCTGCTTGGCTTGCCCAGACAGCGCCTCGTGCTCGCCGCCGAACACGTAGCGATCAAAGGGCGAGCCGCCCGAGACCAGCGTGCGCTCGAAGCTCGCGATGGCCTTGACCACATGCTCGAAGGTCACGGGGGCGGGATCCCCCGGGAAGGCGGCGGCGAAGTCGTCCGCATAGGCCCGATCCGCCGCCAGCTGCGCGCACACAGCGGCCTCGCGGCCCTTGAGCCCGAGCTCCACCGGGTGCTCATTCAACATCGGCTCGAGCATCTGTGCCTCGAGCGAGCGCACCCGGGGCCTCATCCAGCCGAAGCTGATGTTGTAAGCGACGTTGACCAGCGCCATGGCGTTGTGCGGCAGCGCCTCGCCGGTGGCGCCGATGGCGACCGGCCGATCCTGTGCGAAGGAGTGCGCCGGTTCGTGACAGCTCGCGCAGCTGTACTGGCCGCTCACCGACAGGCGGCGCTCGAAGAACAGCCGCTCACCGAGCGCCACCTTGGCCCCGGACATGGGATTGTCAGGCGGTACCGCGGGCGTGGGGAAACCCCGCGGCAGGTGCCAGACATACTCTTCGGCTGCCAGCGGACAGGTGGCGGCGAGCAGCAGCAGCGCAGCTGCCGGGAGGCCTCCCCGCGCGCGCCTCAGCGCCAGCTGGCCGCCGTGCCGGCGCGCGTCAACGCCGCGGTCTGGCCCGCGATCTGCGCTCGCTCCTGGATCCACTTGTCGAGCTCGTCCAGGTTGGTGGCATTGCTGCCGGAGGCGTTGGCGCGCTGATCCGCGGCCCAGCTCTTCATGGCCGCCAGGAGCTTCCCCGCCAGCGCCCGGTTACCTGCGTACAGGTCGAGGTACGCCTGCCGCGCATCGGGGACGCGACTGAGCGCGAGATACGCCTCGCCGCGATACTCGAGAGCGTCCGCGAAGCCCGGCTTGAGAATGAGCGCCTTGTCGTAGGCCGCGAGCGCCTCCTCGTAGTGCCCGAGCTTGCGGCTCGTGTAGCCCACGTAGTTCCACGCCTCGGGCAGCTGGGGGTCGAGCCCGGTCGCCTGCTGGAACTTGGCCAGCGCTTGCGCATACCGCTCGCGGGCCTCCTGCGCGGCCTTGTCCTTCTTGCCGGCATCGCTCGCCTGCGCGGCGCTCTCCTGTGCCTTGTCGGCTTTCTTCACGTAGTGCACGCCGTCGTTGTAGGCGTCGCGCGCCTTCTGTTGCGGCGTCTGCTCGCGCGGCATGGGCGGTGGTGAGGGCATGGACATCCCGCCGCCGCCGTTGGCCCAGCCCGCGGCCATCCCGCTCGCCAGCAGCGCGCCGGCCAGCACCCGAAGAGCAATGCGCATAAACCGTCCTCCTGAGAGCCCTATGCTGCAACGTTCGCGCCGCAGCGGGCAACCGGCGCGAGCGCGCCTTCAGCCGATGGCCGTTCCCTCACCCGCCGCGCCTACGGCGCCCTGGGGGCCGGCGCCGCGACCGACCAGTGGGCGTTGCGGAATTTCCACCGGCCGTCGCGCCGTTCCGCCACGGCGGTGAAGTAGCCGCGGTCCGTGACCCGGCCGCCGTCGGCGGCCACCCGCAGCTCGGACCACGAGCTCGCCATCACCGCCAGATCCGGCGTCAGCGGGTCGACGCGCAGATCGTCTCCCCAGCGCAGCTCGATGGACCTGAGCGTGCGCGTGAGATCGTCGATCCCCCGCGCCGCGGACGCGGCGTTCGAAAACACCAGTTGCCCGTCGGAGGCCATGAAGAACGAGGTGCTCGGGGAGAAGTAACGGCGCCAGGCGGCCGGGCCCTCGCGCGTGACGTCGTGCGCGACGTCCCGGGCGAACTGGCGCACCGCGTCGTTGACGGCGCTGCGCGTCGCAGGGCTCAGGGCGGCCGGCGCGGCGCCCACGGCATCAGGCCGTGGCTCGCAGCCGCTGGAGGCCAGCGCTGCCGTGATGAGGATTGCCGCGACGACGCGCACGCGCTCACCAGCGATTGCGCAACTCGCGCAGCTTCACGAACACGGTGCGGGCATCGGGATGCTCGCCGATGTCGGGAAAGGCTTCCCGCAGCCGCGCTATGACCGCGGGATTCTGCAGCCGCAGGAACGTGTTGATGCGCTTCTCCTGCCCGAGCGTGGTCACCGGCGCGGCGGCCGGGTCATGATGGCGCGCCTGCTCGAGCAGCGGCGCCGCGTCCGGGTTGCTGGGCTCGCGATCGAGCGTGAACTCGAGGTTGCGTGCCAGGTACTCGTGGCCGGGGAACACACGCGTCTTGTCCGGCAGGCGCGCGAGCTGCGTGACGAAGGTGTCGTAGAGCTTCTCCGGGTCCCCGCCGTTGAAACAGTTGCCGGCACCGGCGTTGAACAGGGTGTCGCCGCAGAACAGCGCCGGCTCCTCGGTGCGCGACAGCAGGCAGATGTGCGTGAGCGTGTGCCCCGGGGTGTCGAGGCATTCGAGCTCCACGGTGCGCCCGACCTTGATGACGTCCCCTTTGGCGAGGCCCCGATCCACGCCGCCGATACGCGCGGCGGCAGCCGCGTGCGCAGCGACCTTGGCGTGGGTTGCCGCCTTCAGGCCGGCATTGCCGCCGGTGTGGTCGGTGTGCTCGTGGGTGTTCAGAATCTGCGTGATCTCCCAGCCGCGCTTGCGCGCCGCCTCCAGGCACAGCCGCCACTCCAGCGGATCGACGGCGAGCGCCTCGCCGGTCTCGGCACAGGCGATGAGATAGTGAAAATTGCGCAGGCTGTTTCCCGACCAGACACGTTCCGTCAACATAAAGGCACCTTTGGCTGTCGCTAAGTCGCAACGTACCCTGAAAGGGGCGGTGCGCGCCATAATGCACCCATGGCGCACACGTTTCTGTTCCAACCGGCGGTATGGACCGCGAAGGGAACGCTGTGGCGCGCCGACGGCGAGCCGCTGGAGGCGATCGGCCGCACCGAGATCGCGCATCGCGCGGAGTGCTGGCTGCTGTCGGGCACGCTCAAGGTGCTGGGCTCGCCGCCGGCGGAATTCGTGCACGCGTACTGGATCGAGCCTCCCGGCCCCGATGGCACCAGCATGAAGTGGCGCTTCGAGGACGCGACCTTCGGTACGCTACTCGGCCGCTTCGCGGTCATCGGCGAGTCGATCCTGTCGGTGTACGCCTGCGAATCCACCGGCTATCACGGCGCGGAGCACCTGGGCCAGATCGACGCCGGCACCTACCGCACCGCCGGTGTGCTGCTGTTGAAGGACCAGATCATCTATTCCTGGCGGATGATGCTGCAGCGCACGTCGGAGCGCGCCTGAGCGCGCCCCGCGCCGCTCACGGTCCGCCGCCGCGCAGCGTCGGCAGGTAGTGATCCACCAGGAGCGCCGCGAACAGCCACATGAGATAGGTCACCGAGAAGCGGAACACGCGCATCGGCAGCTCCTCGCGGGCGGTGATCTTGAGCGCCAGCGCGTAGTAGAGGAACCCGGCGTTCAGCGCCAGCGCGGCGGCGAGATAGGCGAGGCCGCTCATGCGGGTGAGGAACGGCATCAGCGTCACGACCGTGAGCAGCACGGTGTACAGCAGTACCTGCAGGCGCGTGTAGGCGAGGCCGTGTGTCACCGGCAGCATCGGAATGCCGGCGCGCGCGTATTCATCGCGGCGCGCGATCGCCAGCGCCCAGAAATGCGGCGGCGTCCACACGAAAATGATGACAAACAGCAGCAGCGCATTCGGGTCGATGCCGTTGGTCACCGCCGCCCAGCCGAGCACCGGCGGCGCTGCCCCGGCCGCGCCGCCGATGACGATGTTCTGCGAGGTCGCCCGTTTCAGCCACAGGGTGTAGATGACCGCGTAGCCGATGAGGGACAGGAAGGTCAGCACCGCGGTCAGCAGGTTCACCAGAAAGGCGAGCATCGCCATGGCGGCGACGCCCAGCACGGCGGCGAACGCCAGCGCCTCACGCTCGGTCAGCTGCCCGCTCGGCAGCGGCCGCGCACGGGTGCGGGCCATCTGCGCATCGATGCGCCGGTCGAGCACGTGATTGAGGGTGGCGGCGCAGGCGGCGGCGAGTGCGATGCCGAGATTTCCCCACAGCAGCGCGTCCAGGGGCGGTGCCCCCGGGCTCGCGAGCAGTGTCCCGACGATGGCGGTGAAGGTGACGAGCGCGACGACCCTGGGCTTCGTCAACTCGAGGTAGCGGCGCCACACTGGCGGCGCTACGGGTGCATATTCCGATGTCGTCGCCACGGGATGCGCAGCCTAGCAGATCGCGGTGCGACGCTGCCGGGCGAGCGCCTTAGCGCGTACTCAGGGATCGCAGCAGCGCCAGCGTTGCGAGCAGCAGCAGCGCGGCGCCGGCGGTGTGCGCCGTGGCGAGCCACAGCGGGAATGCCTTGAGCACCATGGATATGCCGATGAGCAGCTGCACGCTGAGCGCCCCGAGCAGCGCCCAGGCGCGCAATCGCACGCCCGACAGCCCACGGCGCCGCAACACGAACAGTGCCGCGAGCGTCAGTGCCACCGCCGCGAGCAGCGCGCCCAGCCGGTGCGTGAGATGAATGGCGACGCGCGCCGGGTTGTCGAGCAGGCCGCCTTCATAGTCGACGTTGAGACCGCGCCACAGCACGAAGGCGTCGTGATAATCGCCGTGCGGCCACCAGGTGCCCTGGCAGGTCGGAAAATCCAGGCAGGCGAGGGCGGCGTAATTGCTGCTGGTCCAGCCCCCGAGCGCCATCTGCAAAGCGAGCGCGGCGAGACCCACGAGTGCGAGCTGACGGGCGCTCGCAATCGGTGAGGCGCCGCCGCCGCTGATCTTGCGGCCCGCGCTCTTGAGCGCGGCAGCCCCCCAGGAGCTGCGCGGCAGCGACAGCATCAGCCACCACAAGAGGCCAAGGGTGGTCATGCCGAACAGCAGGTGCAGCGTCACGATCAGGGGCTCGAGCTGGCGGGTGACGGTCAGCATCCCGAGCGCGGCCTGCACGATCAGGGTCGCGAACAGCATCAGTGCGAACGGCACGCTCACCGGCCGCTGGCGGCGCGCGCCGATCGCGAGCGCGGTGATCCCTGAGATCACCAGCCCGAGGGCGCCGGCCGCGTAACGGTGGATCATCTCGCGCCACGCCTTGCCGGGCGCCAGCGGCCGCCCGGCATACGCGGCTTGCGCCGCGGCGCTGTGCTGCGCGCCCAGGGGTGTGAGCTGGCCGTAGCAGCCGGGCCAGTCGGGGCAGCCGAGCCCGGCAGCGCTCAGGCGCACGTAGGCGCCGAGCACCACTACGGCGAAGCACAACAGCACGCCTGCAACGGCCAGGCGACGCATCCAGCGGGCAACCGGCATGGTTGGAACTCTCGCGACGTCAGCCGATGTGCGACAGCTTCAGCAGCTTCTTCAGGTCCTCGAGCAGCCCGTGAGGATCCCGGCGCGCATCGTAGCTCATCATGAGGTTGCCGAGCGGATCGACCACGAACAGCGAGTGCTCGCGCCCCCGGGAGGGAAACTCGCGCAGCAGCGCCGCGCCAGCCGGGCCCGCCGCGTCCAGGATCTCAAGTCCGGCCTGCTCGCGCCCGAGCAGCTCGCGGGCACAGCACTCGGCGCTGACGAGGAACACCCGCTGCACGCGCGTCATGTCGTTGTTGAGCGCGAGGCGCGTCTGACGCATCACGTACAGAGCCTGGCGGCACGGGCTGTCGCAGGCGCCGTCGCCGACGTACACCAGCGACCACTGGCCGCGGAATGCTGTGCCGTGGGCCGCCGCGGTAACGCCGGGCCGCGGCAGCCTCACCGGCGGCAGCGCCCGCACCGGCGTGATCAGCACGCCGTGGTTGACGCGCTGCGCCGGCCGCCAGCCGGTGCCGTAGTACGTGAACAACGCCATCACGAGCGGCAGCAGAAACAGTGCCGCAAGCCCCGCCAGGGTGCGCAGGTTGCGCGCGCGCAGCGCTCCCGCCGGGGTGTTCATGCGCTCGCCGCAGCCGGGTTCCTGCGCGTGCTCATGATCGCCCACACGATGAGCGCCAGCGTCGCGAAGCACCACCACTGGATGGCGTAGGAGAGGTGGCGGAGCGGCGCCATGCCGGGCGGCTGCCAGTCGCGCAGATAACCGAACGGGGCCTGCGGGTCGAGCAGCACGATGCGCGCCGCGAGCGGCGTGCCGAGCGCGGCGGACAGCTCAGCCACGCTCGGGTAACTGGTGAGCTTGGGCCACGCCGCGCGCGCCTCGGGAGCAGCCCGGCCGCTGGCGAGCCCCGGGCTCGGGAGCTGGGCAATGCGGCCGCTCAGGGTCACGGGCGCCGCGGCCTCCAGGGAGACATCCGGCAAGTGCGTCCGCGCGCCGGAGAACGGCACCCAGCCGCGATCGATCAGCAGCACGGCAGCCTCGGCGCGCCTGAGCGGCGTCAGCACTTCGTACCCGGCGCGCCCGCGATGAGTGCGGTTGTCGAGCAGGAACTGGTGCGCGCCATCCAGCCGCCCCGTCACGCTCACGCGCTGGTACAGCGGCACATCGCCCACGGCGCGCTCATCGAGGGCGATCACCCGATCGGCGCCGCGCGCGAAGCGGCTCCACTCTTCCTGGCGCTCGATCCCCTTGTGCCACTGCCACACTCCCAGGCGGATGAAGAGCGCGCACAAGAGCAGCGTCGCGACCGTGAAGCCGGCCGACGGGGCGAACACGCTGCTGCCTAGCCTCAAGCCCCGCGACATGGATCATTGCTCCGCGGCACCCCGGCGCTACACTGCGCCCCATGCGCGCGCTGGTGTTGGTGCTGATCCTGGCGAGTCTCGCGGGGATCGTCGCGAGCCTGGGCTTCGGGCTGTTTCATCTGTCGCGCGGCGGCGCGGACGATTCGCGCAAGCTGGCGCGCGCCCTCACCATCCGCATCGCCGTGTCGCTGGTGCTGTTTGCGCTGTTGATGCTGGCCTGGTACCTGGGGCTGATCGCGCCCCACGGCCTGCAGTCCGGCAGCGTCCCGCCGCATCCGTGAGAGCGGGCGCGCAGCTACAGCCAGTAGACAAAGATGAACAGGCCGAGCCACACCACGTCGACGAAGTGCCAGTACCAGGCGACCGCCTCGAAGGCGAAATGCCGGGTGGCGGTGAAGTGCCCGCGCAACACCCGCAGCCAGATGACCGTGAGCATGATCGCGCCCACCGTCACGTGCAGGCCGTGGAAGCCGGTGAGCATGAAGAACGTCGAGCCGTAGATACCGGTCGAGAGCCGCAGGCCGAGTTCCTTGTAGGCCTCGCCGTACTCGTGGGCCTGCAGGCTGACGAAGGTGAAGCCGAGGCAGAAGGTCAGCGCCAGCCAGATGGCGAGCGGCACGCGCTTGCCGGCGCGCAGCGCGTGGTGCGCCATGGTGACGGTGAAGCCGCTGGTGAGCAGGATCGCGGTGTTGAGCGCGGGTACGCCGAAGGCGGGAATGGTGCTGAAGGTGGAGTCGGCGTGGCCGCCGACGTGAGCCGGGCCGTTGGTCGGCCAGACGCCCTCGAATTGCGGCCAGAGGATGAAGTTGGTGAACACCTTGACGCCCTGGCCGCCGAGCCACGGCACCGACAGCATGCGCGCGTAGAACAGCGCGCCGAAGAACGCGGCGAAGAACATCACCTCGGAGAAGATGAACCACATCATTCCCATGCGGAACGAGCGGTCGACCTGCAGGTTGTAGATGCCGTGCTGGTTCTCGTCGATGACGGTCGAAAACCAGCCGAAGAACATGTAGGCGAGCAGCACCGCGCCGGGCAGGAAGACCCAGGCACCCGCCCAGTCATTCAGGTAGCCGATAGCCCCCAGCATGATGGCGAACAGCGCGATCGAGCCGCGGATCGGCCACGGACTGTCGTGCGGGATGTAGTAGTGGCTGCCGTCGGGAGCGTGTGCGTTGGCCATGTCGGTGCCTAGGGTTGGCGGGTGACGCGCGAGGATTCGTCGTAGAAGGTGTACGCCAGTGTGATCAGATCGATGTGGCGCGGCAGCGCCGGGTCGATGAAGAAGCGCACCGGCATGTCGCGCCCCTCGTCGAGCCGGAAGTGCTGGGGCGAGAAGCAGAAGCATTCGGTCTTGTGGAAGTACGCGGCGACCTCCGATGGGGCGATGTTGGGCACCGCCTGCGCCACGCTGTCCCGCCCGGTGAGGTTGTGCGCGTAGAACTGCGCCGTGTAGAGCTGGCCCGGATGCACGTCCAGCGTACGCGCCACCGGACGGAACTCCCAGCTGCCGGCGCTGGCGACGTCCGCCAGGAATTCCACCTTCACGGTGCGGTTCACGTCCGGGTGCTCGACGGCCTGCACGCGCTCGAGGAGCCTGGTCTGATCGCCGTAGCCGGTGACCGAGCACAGGACGTTGTACAGCGGCACCAGTGCAAAGCCGAAGCCGAAGCTGCCGGCCGCCATGGCGAGCAGCTGCCACAGCAGACGGCGGTTGGCGGGCCGCGGGTCGCTCATTTCCAGCCGCGCACCAGTGCCATGAGGATGAAGCCGAAGTAGAAGGCCGCCGCGATCAGCGCGAACAGCAGCGCGCTGCGCCGTACGCGCCGGCGCCGTTCGGCCTCATGCGGCGCCGCGTGCGGGGTGCTGGTGTGCGAGTGCATCAGTGCGCCGCGCCGCGCGCGATGACCGCATCCGACGGCGGCGTGGTCCAGGAGTGGTACGGCGGCGGCGAGGGCAGCTCCCACTCCAGTCCATGCGCACCCTCCCAGGCCTTGTTGCCGATGGGCTGGCCGCCGCGCACACACTTCCAGATGATGTAGGGGAACAGGAACTGCGCCAGGCCGAAGCCGAAGCCGCCGATCGAGGACACCATGTTCCAGTCGGTGAACTGCACCGCGTAGTCGGGAATGCGGCGTGGCATGCCGGCGAGCCCGAGGAAGTGTTGCGGGAAGAACAGCACGTTCACGAAGATCGCCGACAGCCAGAAATGCCAGGTCGCGAGCTTCAGGTCGTACATCGTGCCGGTCCATTTCGGCAGCCAGTAGTACACCCCCGCCATGATGCCGAAGATCGACCCCGGCACCAGCACGTAGTGGAAGTGCGCCACGACGAAGTAGGTGTCCTGGTACTGGTAGTCGGCCGGCACGATCGCCAGCATCAGGCCGGAGAAGCCGCCGATGCTGAACAGGAACAGGAACGCCAGCGCGAACAGCATCGGCGGCTCGAAGGACAGCGAGCCCTTCCACATGGTCGCGGTCCAGTTGAACACCTTCACGCCGGTGGGCACCGCGATCAGCATGGTGGACAGCATGAAGAACAGCTGCGCCGCGAGCGGCATGCCGACCGTGAACATGTGGTGCGCCCACACGATGAAGGACAGGAAGGCGATCGAGGCGACCGCGTACACCATCGCTTCGTAGCCGAACAGGGGCTTCCTCGAGAAGGTCGGAACGACCTCCGAGATGATGCCGAAGGCGGGCAGGATGAGGATGTAGACCTCCGGGTGCCCGAAGAACCAGAAGATATGCTGGAACATCACCGGGTCACCGCCGCCGGCGGCGGTGAAGAAGGTGGTGCCGAAGAAATGATCGGTGAGCAGCATGGTCACCGCTCCGGCGAGCACCGGCATCACCGCGATCAAGAGGTACGCGGTGATCAGCCAGGTCCACACGAACAGCGGCATGCGCAGCAGCGTCATCCCCGGTGCGCGCATGTTCATGATGGTCACCACGATGTTGATGGCGCCGAGGATCGAGGAGGCGCCCATCAGGTGGACCGAGAACACCAGCATCGGGAAGGACGCCCCGGTCTGCAGCACCAGCGGCGGGTACATGGTCCAGCCGCCCGCGGGGGCACCGCCGGGCACGAACAGCGAGGACAGCAGCAGCGTGAACGCGAACGGCAGGATCCAGAAGCTGAAGTTGTTGAGGCGCGGCAGCGCCATGTCCGGCGCCCCGACCTGCATCGGGACCATCCAGTTCGCCAGCCCCGTCCACGCCGGCATCACCGCGCCGAAGATCATGATCAGCGCGTGCATGGTGGTCATGGAATTGAAGAACTGCGGATCGAAGAACTGCAGGCCGGGCTTGAAGAGCTCGAGCCGGATGAGCATCGCCATGCCGCCGCCGATGAAGAACATCGTGCAGGCGAGGATCAGGTACATCGTGCCGATGTCCTTGTGGTTGGTCGCGTAGACCCAGCGGCGCCAGCCGTGCGGCTTGTGGTCGTGGTCGTGGGAGGCGGCGTGCGAGGGCTGCTCGGCCATGTGTGATTCTCGTTGCGCTGCGTTGGGGGTGATCAGGGGGCGGTCGCGGCCGGGGCGGGGGCGGCCTCGGCGGGCGCGGCGGCCGGCGCGGCGGCGGGCGTCACCGCGGGGGGGGCGAGCGGGGCGGCCGCCTGCTTCTGCTCAGCGGCCTTGTCCTTGAGCCAGGTCGCGAAGTCCGCCTTGGAGCGCACGTCGACCACGATGGGCATGAAGCCGTGATCGCGGCCGCACAGCTCCGCGCACTGACCGCGGTACAGGCCCGGCTTGTCCGTGTCCACCTTGAACCAGGCCTCGTTCACGAAGCCCGGGATCGCGTCCTTCTTGACGCCGAAGGCCGGCACCCACCAGGAATGGATGACGTCCGCGGCGGTGATCAGCACGCGCACCTTGGTGCCGACCGGCACGACCAGCGGGTGATCGACGTTGAGCAGGTAGTGATCGACGCTGTTGGGATCGATCCCGGAAAGCAGCTCGCGCGCTGCGTCGCTCCGGCGATCGAGGCGCGAGTAATAGGCCACGCCGTCGTCGAGGTAGTCGTACTGCCAGCCCCACTGAAAGCCGGTGACCTTGATGGTGAGCTCGGTGCGGGTGGTGTCCTCGATCTCCACCAGCGTGCGCGCCGCCGGCACCGCCATGGCGATCAGGATGATCACCGGCACCACCGTCCAGATGGCTTCCACCTTGGTGTTGTGGACCAGGGTGGCGTCCGGGATCGCGCCCCGGGACTTGCGGTAGGCGATGATCGACCAGATCATCGCGCCGAACACCACCACCGCGATGGCGACGCACACCCAGAAGATCTCCATGTGCAGGTCGTAGATCTTGCGGCTGATCTCGGTGACCCCCCGGGGCATGTTGAGCTGGCTCCAGCCGGATTCGGCCTGCGCCGCCGAGGCGCCGCAGGTCGCGACGGCGGCCAGGGCGAGCGGGGTGAGCTTTGCGCGGATCATCATTACTAACGTGCCTTACAGCGCGCACCCCGACCGTCGAAGGCGGCGCGTCTCAAGCGAAAAGCAAACCAGCTCCGACCGCGGGCCCCTTTGGGCCTACGGCCAGGAGGGCGACTCGTTGACGCGGCCGATGAGGCGCTGCAAGCGAAGCGCCAATCCACGCCGCTCCTCTTCCGTGAGAAAGCTGCCCAGCTCGCATTGGCGGCCGTGCGACTCGATGGTGAGCCGGCTCGGGTACTGCATAGCTGCGGGGCGGCGCAGTTTAACCTGCGCCCAATGCCGCGGGAACACGACCCGCGCGCAGCGCTCGCGCACCCGCGATTCGATGCTCACATCCGCCTCGCTCACGGTAATGGTCTGGCGGTGGAAGCGCCGCTCGAGGGACAGCCTGAGCGCCCAGCCGAGCAGCGCCATCTCCAGTCCCGCGAACGGCAGGATGGGCCAGAAGCCCTTGCACGCGAGGAACGCGCCGACCCCGCACGGGACCACGCAGGCGGCGGCAAAAAACACCTGCGCACCGCGAACGCTCAGCGAGCAGTTCGGGCAGATCTCGATGCGCAGTGGTTCGCTGTCCACGTACCGCCCCGATGGTAACGCGCAGCGGCCCTTATTCAAGGCGCCCGAAGCTTATGGCCTTGCGCGCGAGCCGCGCCGCCGCTTCCTCGAGCGTGAGCGATGAAGCGGCCGCGGGCTCACAGGGCGCGATGCCGAGGGCGGGCTCACCGAGGAGCCGCTCGAGCGAGGCGAGATTCTCAGCGGTGCGCGCCATGGCGGGGTCGACAGCGCTCGCGATCCAGCCGGCGAAGCTCACGCCCCGCGCCTCGATCGCCAGCCGCGTGAGCTGCGCGTGATTCAGGCACCCGAGCTTCACGCCCACGACCATGAGGGTCGGCACCGCGAGCGCCCAGGCCACATCCGCCATGGTCTGCCGGTCGCTGATCGGTGCGAACCAGCCCCCGGCGCCCTCGACCACGACCCAGTCCGCCTGCGCCGCCAGGACCTCGAAGTTTCGGCGGATCATGGCGATATCAACCTCGATCTGGGCCTCTTTTGCGGCGATATGCGGTGAAATGGGCGGCTCAAAGCAATAGGGGTTCACCACGGCGTAGGCCGTCGTGGCCTGCGCCGCCTCGATGAGGGCCAGGGCATCGGCGTTGCGTAGGCCCTCGGGTGTGCGGGTGGCCCCCGAGGCCACCGGTTTCATGACCGCCACCCGGGCACCCTGGGCCCGAAGTCCACGCGCCAGCCCGCACGCCACGACCGTCTTGCCCACGGCGGTGTCCGTGCCGGTGACGAAGATCCCCCTGGCGGTCATGGCCGTGCCGCCCGCCGGATCGACCCCGGCGCGATGCGCGCTTCGCCGGCCAGGGCCGGCGTGGCGCGGCGCCCGGCCGCTCCCCAGCTCGCGCCATAGATGACTTCGTAGGTGGCCGGCAGTCGATCATCGCGGCGAAAGGCCTCGTACGCGTCCTGCATGCGCTTCAGACGCGAGCGGCCCACGAGCGCGCGCGGTCGCCCGGCCGTGACATTGTGTGCGCCGATGGTCTTCAGATCGCGCATCAGCGACAGGGCATCGGGGTAGCCGACCGCGATGCGATCAACATCGAGCACCGGCTCCGTGAGACCCGCGCGCACCACAGCATCACCGACCTCGTGCACATCGACGAAGTGATTCACATGATTGTAGCCGTCGGCGCTCGCCCACGCGCCCCGCAGCTCGTGCAGCGTGTCCGGACCCAGGGTGCTGAAGGCGAAGAAACCGTCAGGCTTGAGCACACGGCGACATTCGGCGAGCGCCGTCTCGAGCGGCTCGCACCATTGCAGCATCAGGCTGCTGAACACCACGTCCACGCTGGCGTCGGCGAGTGGCAGGCGCAGCGCGTCCGCGCACACCCGCTCGAAGCGCCGCCACCACTGCTGATGCCGGCGCGCCTCGCGCAGCATCCCGGGGGCGAGGTCGAGGGCAATCACCAGGGCGCGCCGGTAGCGGCGCTTGAGCTCGCGCGTGACGCGGCCGGTACCGGCACCCAGATCGAGCACCACGCGCGGTTCCAGGGCGAACAGCGCGAGCCGCTCGAGCAGCTCCGCGGCCACGCGCGCCTGCAGCCCGGCGGCGGACTCATAGCCGGCGCTGGCGCGATCGAAGGACGCACGCAGCCTCCCGCGGTCGAGGCGATAGGCTTCCGCGGACTTAAGCACGCAGGAACTCCGTCAGCAGCTGCGCGAAGCGCGCCGGGCTCGACAGGAACGGGGCGTGCGCGGCGCGTGCGAATTCGACGTAGCGCGCGCGCGGCAGCGCCGCCGCGAGTGCCCGGGCCGCGGCCGCGCGCGTGATCCGGTCGAGGCGCCCGGCGATCACCAGCGCCGGTGCGCGTACCAGCGGGAGCGCCCTGCGCAGGTCGGCCTCCTTCAGCCGCGCGAGCCCCAGCGCGAGGGCCTCGGGGCGCGCCCCTCCGTGCACCGCCACGGCGTGGCGCAGCCTCTCCAGCACCCGGGCGGCGGTGCGCGGTGCGCTGCCGCGCACCTGCAGGGCGAGGAACCGGCTCACGGTGCGCTCGCAATCCGCCTGCAATTGCCTCTCGAGCCGGCGCAGCAGCGCCGGCGCGGTGCCGCAGCGCCAGCC
>WNFQ01000389.1_pt1 | contig 30395 bp, 26 predicted proteins | sample 5400171 | NCBI WGS metagenome assembly WNFQ01 (sample SAMN13153356, study PRJNA577476) | soil metagenome | isolation source: 20 cm soil under Madrone tree | place: USA:California | collected 2016-06-14
GGGCCCGAATCGCCGCAGGCTTCAGGCCGGTGATCGTTCACTCTGCACCCTCCGGCATCACGGATCGTCTCGAGTCCCTTCTGGCGGCCGCCGCGTCCGGAATCCACACCGGCGTGCTCGAGCAAATCGATGCCAAACACCGTGATCTCGCACACGCCCTCGGCGTCGTACCGAGTCCGGAGTTCGAGCGCTTCATGCACGAACTGCGGCAGATGGCGGATTTGGCCGAGCGCAGCCGCGAACTCAGCGATGGCCTTCGCGCCCGCGTGATGGCGATGGGTGAACTCCTTGCCACCACGCTGGGAGCGACGTTCTTGAACGCGCAGGGGATCGACACCGCGTGGGCGGATGCGCGCCTGGTGCTGCGCGCCGATGCGCGCCCCGGCGCTACCCAAACAGCGCGCCTGTTGTCGGCGACTTGCGATTTCACGCCGGACGCAGCCTTGCAGATGCGCTGGCGGGCGCTCGATCGTGTCGTGATCACTCAGGGCTTCATTGCGGCGAACGAAGCCGGAGAGACGGTGCTGCTGGGACGGGGCGGATCGGATACCTCCGGTTCGTACTTTGCAGCCAAATTGCAGGCGGCGCGCCTGGAGATCTGGACCGACGTGCCGGGCATGTTCAGCGCCAATCCCCGCGCGGTGCCCACCGCGAGGCTGCTGCGCGCCCTGCACTACGACGAAGCCCAGGAAATCGCCAGCAACGGCGCGAAGGTGCTGCATCCGCGCTGCGTCCTGCCGGTCCGGCAATACAAGATTCCGCTGCATGTGTACGCGACGCAGGCGCCGGGACTCGAAGGCACCATCGTGTCCGCGAACGTTGCCGACAGTGCCGCGCAAGTCAAAGCCATCGCGATCAAAAAGGGCATCACCCTGGTCTCCATGGAAAGCCCGGGCATGTGGCATCAGGTAGGCTTCCTGGCGGACGCATTCCAGATCTTCAAGCAAGAAGGCCTGTCGGTCGATCTCGTATCCACTTCGGAGACGAATGTCACCGTATCCTTGGATCCCACCGCCAACACCCTGGACTCGGACGCGCTCGACCGTTTGACATCGGCGCTCGGGAATCTGTGCCGCGTCGAGATTCTGGGGCCGTGCGCTTCCTTGAGTCTGCTGGGCCACAACATTCGCGGCATCCTGCACGAGCTGGGATCGGCCTTCGAGCTGTTCCAGGATCAAAAGATTTACCTGGTGTCCCCGTCTGGTACGGCAGCTGCACGAGCGTCTGATGCAGGGCATCGGCTCGGACAAGGTCCTGGGACCCACCTGGCAGCAGCTGTTCTCCGAGAAAAAGAGCGCCGCGCCGCCGGTGAACTGGTGGGAGGACCCCGAGAAGCGCCGTCGCCTGATCGACATCGCCACGCGCGAGTCGGCGGCATTCGTGTACGACGCTGCGACCTTGGACAAGGCCATCGCGGCGGTGCAGAGCGTGCGGTCGGTGAAGCGCTGGGCCTATGCGATGAAGGCCAATTGGCATCCGGAGATTCTGCGCCGCATATACGCCGCCGGTTTGACCTTGGAGTGCGTATCGCAGGGCGAGCTCGAGCATGCGTTTGCCTCCGTGCCCGATCTGGATCCTGAAAGGGTGCTGTTCACTCCGAATTTCGCCGGGCGCAGTGAGTACGAAGTTGCATTCGCCAAGGGCGTGCGTGTCACCTTGGACAATCTCTACCCGCTCCAAATGTGGCCGGAGATATTTCGCGGCAGGGAGATTTTTCTGCGCATCGATCCGGGATTCGGGCGCGGCCATCACAGCCATGTGCGCACGGGCGGAGTTCACTCGAAATTCGGCGTGGCCTTGAGCTCAGCCGATGAATTGGTGGCGTTGACCAAGGACGCCGGGGTGCGTGTCACCGGGCTGCACGCGCACACCGGCAGCGGCATCTTCGATGTGGCCAATTGGACCGAAACGGGCGCCGTGCTGGCGGATCTGGCCGCGCGATTCCCGGAGGTCACGGTGATCGATCTGGGCGGCGGAATCGGAGTGCCCGAGCAGCTGGGTCACGGCGAAATCGACTTGGAGAAGCTGGATCGAGGAGTCGCCGAGCTCGCCAAGCAGTTTCCGCACATCGAGTTTTGGATGGAGCCCGGCCGGTTCCTGGTGGCCAAGGCGGGCGTGCTGGTGGCCGTCGTGACCCAGCTGAAGGGGAAGGGCGACGTTCAGTATGTGGGCATCGCGACCGGCATGAATTCCTTGATCAGGCCGGCGCTGTACGGGGCGCATCACGATATCCGCAATCTGACGCGCCTCGAGGACCCCATGAGCCATCGGGTCAACGTGGTCGGTCCGATCTGCGAGACCGCGGACCAGTTGGGGTCGGATCGCTGGCTGCCGCAAACCCAGGAAGGAGACGTACTGCTCATCGCGACCTGCGGCGCCTACGGCTATGCCATGGCCTCGCACTATAATCTGCGTCCTCCCGCGGCTGAGTTTATGATCGAGACATGAAACACGTAGGCATCATCGGTTGGCGCGGCATGGTGGGTTCGGTGCTCCTCGACAGAATGCGCGAGGAGAAGGACTTCGAACACGTCGCGCCGGTGTTTTTCAGCACCTCGCAGGCGGGCGTGGCGGCTCCCGACTTAGGCTGCGCGGCGTCGGCGCAGGACGCCAAGTCCGCGCACGCCAAGGTGCACGACGCAAACGACATTGCGGCGCTCGCCAAGCTTCCCATGCTCATCAGCGCCCAGGGCGGCGACTACACCGAGGACATCCATCCTCGCCTGCGCGCCGCGGGCTGGCAGGGCTATTGGATCGACGCCGCGTCCACCCTGCGCATGCGGGAAAACGCCGTCATCGTTCTCGATCCCGTGAACCTGCCCGTGATGCAGTCGGCGCTCGACAACGGCGTGAAGGATTTCATCGGCGGCAATTGCACGGTATCGCTGATGCTGATGGCGGTGGGCGGATTGCTGCGGGCGGGCGCGGTCGATTGGATCACCGCGATGACCTACCAGTCGGCGTCCGGCGCCGGCGCCAAGCACATGCGCGAACTGCTGGAACAGATGGGCGCATTGCATCGCTCGGCCGCGACTCTGTTGCACGATCCCGCTTCCGGAATTCTCGACATCGACCGCGCCGTGAGCGCGGCGTTGGCGGGCCCGGAGTTTCCCCGGACGCAATTCGGCGTGCCGCTTGCGGCCAGCCTGATCTCCTGGATCGACAAGGATTTGGGCAACGGCCAGAGCCGCGAGGAATGGAAGGCGGGCGCCGAGGCGAACAAAATACTGGGAACCGGGGCGCGCCCGATACCGATGGAAGGCATCTGTGTGCGGGTGAGTGCGATGCGCTGCCATTCGCAGGCGCTGACCATCAAGCTGAAGCGGGATTTGCCGCTTCCCGAGATCGAACGGTTGATTGCCGGGGGCAACCCGTGGGTGCGCGTGGTGCCCAATGACCGCGAGTCCTCGATCCGCGAGCTCTCGCCGGCGGCGGTCAGCGGCGGCTTGAACATCCCCATCGGCCGCTTGCGCAAGCTCGCGATGGGCGGGGAATATCTATCCGCCTTTACCGTGGGCGACCAGCTGCTATGGGGCGCGGCGGAGCCGCTGCGCAGGACTATGCGATTCCTGCTTCCGCGTGTGTGAGCAGGTGAATCGGCACGCGCTTGACGCCCCAGATGTCCGCGCAGTATTCGCCAATGGTGCGATCGGATGAGAACGTTCCGCTGCGCGCGGTGTTGAGAATGGACATGCGCGTCCAGCGCTCGGTGTCGTCGTAAGTCTTGGACACCTCGGCCTGGCACTCGAGATAGGATTGAAAATCCGCGAGCACTAGATAGGGATCCTGGTACAGCAAGCCGTCGATCAGGGGGCGAAACAGCTCCGTGTCGCCGCGCGAAAAGAAGCCGCTGCGGATCAGATCGATCACGTCGCGCAATCCCTGATTGGCCTCGTAATAGTCCATCGGCCTGTAGCCCTTCGTCTTCAAGGCATAGACCTCGGGCGCGCTCAATCCGAACAGAAAGAAATTCTCGGCGCCGACTTCCTGGCGGATCTCGATGTTGGCGCCGTCCAGCGTGCCGATGGTGAGTGCGCCGTTCATCGAAAACTTCATATTGCCGGTTCCCGACGCCTCCTTGCCCGCGGTGGAGATCTGCTCCGAGAGATCCGCCGCCGGGTATACCCGCTGTCCGTTGGTGACGTTGAAGTTGGGCAGAAACACCACTTTCAAGCGGCCCCGCACGTCCGGATCTCGATTGACGACGTCGCCGACCGCGGTGATCAGCTTGATCATGAGTTTCGCGAGATGATAGCCGGGGGCCGCCTTGCCGCCGAAAATGAAGGTGCGCGGGTGCACCTCGATTGCCGGATTCGATTTGATGCCGTGGTACAGCGACACGATGTGCAGCACTTTCAAGTGCTGCCGCTTGTATTCGTGGATGCGCTTCACCAAAACGTCGAAAATCGAATCCGGATCGGTGACGATGCCGGTGCGCTCGAGCGCGAGGGCGGCGAATCCCTGCTTGTTGTGGTGCTTGATCTCACGCCATCGGGCGCGAAACTCGGGGTTCTCCGCCAGCGGCTCCAATCTGCGGAGCTGCGCCAGATCCTTGATCCAGTCCGTGCCGATGTGCCCGCAAATGAGATCCGAGAGTTTCGGATTCGACAGCACCATCCAGCGCCGCGGCGTCACGCCATTGGTCTTGTTGCTGAATTTTTGCGGCCACAATTCGTAGAAGTCCTTCAAGACATCGCGTTTGAGCAGTTCCGAATGCAGTTCGGCGACTCCGTTGATGGCATGGCTGCCGACGCAGGCGAGGTGAGCCATGCGTACGTAGCGTTCGCCGGTTTCGTCTATCAGCGACATGCGGGCGATGCGCGCCTCGTCGCCGAGAAAACGCATGCGCACTTCCTCCAGGAATTGCGCGTTGATTTCCTGGATGATCTGCAGGTGCCGCGGCAAGATCCGGCCGAACACCTCCAGCGACCAGCGCTCCAACGCCTCCGGAAGCAGGGTGTGGTTGGTATAGGCAAAAGTCCGGGACGTGACTTGCCACGCATCGCCCCAGGGCATCAGAGCCTCGTCGACCAGAAGGCGCATCAATTCCGCGATGGCGATCGCGGGATGCGTGTCGTTGAGCTGCACGGCAAACTTCTCGTGGAACTGGTCGAGCTGAAGCTTCTGCGTACGCAGGATGCGCAGCATGTCCTGCAAGGAACACGACACGAAGAAATACTGCTGTTCCAGCCGCAGTTCCTTGCCGCGCAGCTGCTCATCGTTCGGATAGAGCACCTTGCTCAGGTTCTCGGACGCGACCTTCTGATTGACCGCGCCGTAGTAGTCGCCCGTGTTGAAGATGGCGAAGTCGAAAGACTCCGGAGCTTCCGACCGCCAAAGCCTGAGGGTGTTGGCGGTATTGGTGTGATAGCCCAGGATGGGGGTGTCGTAGGGCACGCCGATGACGGTCATGTTCGGCACCCAGCGCACGCGCGGGCGATTGCGTTCGTCGACGTATTGTTCCGTCCTGCCGCCGAGCTTCACCTCGACGGCCCACTCGGGGCGCACCAGTTCCCAGGGGTTGCCGAAGCGCAGCCACTTGTCGGTCTTCTCAACTTGCCAGCCGTCCACGATCTCCTGTTGGAAAATGCCGAATTCGTAGCGGATGCCGTAGCCCACGGCCGGCACTTCGAGGGTCGCCAAGGAATCGAGGAAGCACGCGGCCAGCCGTCCGAGTCCGCCGTTGCCGAGCCCGGGTTCTTCTTCCTGTTGCAGCAATTCCTCGAAATTGAGTCCCAGTTCAGTCATGCATTGCTTGGCCGGATCGAAGATTCCGAGATTGATGAGGTTGTTGGCCAGGTGGGGCCCCATCAGGAACTCGGCCGACAGATACGCGACGGTTCGTGATGCCTGCTTGGTGTACACAGCCGCCGTGCTGATCCAGCGTTGCAGCATGCGGTCGCGGACCGCAAAGGCGAGCGCCATGTAATAGTCGTGCTTGGTCGCCAGCGCCGGGAACTTGCCCTGCACGTAGAACAAGTCGTCCAGGAAGCCGTTTTTGAGCGCTTCCTTACTGAGCTCAGTGTGGCCTTCCAGCGGCAGTGAACTCACGGCGATTTCTCTACGGTGACCACAGTACGTCGACCGGTGTGCGCGATTGGCGCAGCACGGCGCGTACCGGCATGTCTTCCACCGGGCCCGCTGCGCAGGCGGCGGCATAGGTGTGCCACTTCGACTCGCCGGTGATCAACACCGCGATGCGCCGCGAATCGAGCAATGCGGTCAAATTCAAGCTGAGACGGGGGTGCGGAGCCACGGGGGACCACATGCCCACGCATCCCGCCGCCGCATTCAAGGCGCTGGGCAGATTCGGCGAGCCCGGGAACAAGGAAGCCGTGTGTCCGTCGTCGCCCATCCCGAGGATCACTGCATCGAATGGCCGCGGCACTCGTGCAAATGTTTCCCACGCGGATACGGCGCCGAGATCCGGGGTGGGCGCACCGTTCTTGAGGCCGAGGAAGCGCGCGGAAGCGGCATGGTCCTTCAAGAGGAAGTCGCGTACCAGCCGCTCGTTGCTCGCGGGATCTTCCGGACTCACCCAGCGCTCGTCGGCGAGGGCGATGCAGACGCGGTCCCAATCGAGCGGCTGCGTGCGCAGGATCTCGAACAGTCTCACCGGCGATCGCCCGCCCGACACCACCAGGCTCGCGAGTCCTCGTGCGCTGATTGCCGCGGCGAGACTTCCGGCAATGAGCGTGGCAAGCTCTCGCGAGAGAGTTTCGATATCGGCGTAGCGCTGCGCTGATAGGTCGGAGTTCATGGCAGATCAGGGTTCATGGTAGTCAGAGTTCGTCGTGCCACGCGAATCCGTCGCGCCCGATCATCGCGCTGGAGGCCGCCGGCCCCCAGCTGCCGGCAATATAGATCTTGGGCCGTTCGTCGTATTGTTCCCAACCGGCGCGAATGGGATCTATCCACGCCCAAGCCGCATCGAGCTCGTCTCTGCGCATGAACAAGGTGAGGTTTCCCTTCACCGTGTCCATCAAAAGCCTTTCATAGGCATCCAGGCTCCGGGTCTTGAATGTCTCGCCTAGGTCGAGAGAGAGACTCACGGGCTTCAAACGCATCCCTTCGCCCGGGTTCTTGGCCAGTATGGTCATCGTGATGCTTTCATCCGGCTGCAGCCGAATCACCAGCTCGTTCGCGGTACGCGAGGTGGGCGGGTTCTCGAAAATCGGATGCGGCACTTCGTCGAAAGTCACCACGAGTTCCGTCAGGCGGTCTTGCAGCCGTTTGCCGGTGCGCAAATAAAACGGCACGCCCGCCCAGCGCCAGGTATCGATCTCAACCTTGAGCGCCGCGAACGTCTCCGTACTGCTGTCCGGCGCGATGTCGGCTTCTTCCAGATAGCCCGGCACGGGCGCGCCTCGGACGGCGCCGGCCTTGTACTGGCCGCGCACCGTCTTCGTGAGAACGTCGCGGTCGCATAACGGGCGCAGTGCCCGCAGCACCTTGAGCTTCTCGTCGCGCACGGCGTCCGGATCGCTGCTGGCCGGCGGTTCCATCGCCATGATGCACAGCAGCTGCAACAAGTGGTTCTGCACCATGTCGCGCAATGCCCCGGTTTTGTCGTAGAACTGGCCGCGGCGTTCCACGCCCAGTTCCTCGGCCACCGTGATCTGCACGTGTTTGATCAATCCGCGCCGCCACAGCGGCTCGAACAATGCATTGCCGAAACGCAGCGCCATGAGATTTTGCACCGCCTCCTTGCCGAGGTAGTGATCGATGCGATAAATCTGTTTCTCGGCGAACACCTCGCCGACCTGGGCGTTGATGAGGTCGGCGGATTGGGTGTCGTGTCCCAGCGGTTTCTCCAGCACCACCCTCGAGAGCGGGGTCACGGCCGCGGCCTTGGCCAGGTTCCTGCATATCACGGTGAACAGGTTCGATGCGGTGGAAAAGAAAAACACGCGGATGGTGTCGTCGCGGCCCTCGAGCAATGATTTGAGCGCCGCGTAGTCCGATTCGGCTGCCGCATCCAGTTTGAGATAGCTGAGCAGGCCGCTGAACGCCGCCCAATGCGGTGCGTCGAATTCCTTGCCGAGAAATTCGCGGCACGCGGATTCCGCTTTCGCCAAGTATTCGGCACGCGACAGCGCCGTGCGGGCGACGCCGTAAATGCGCGATTCCGCGGACACCTGTCCGGCCGCGTAGCGCCGATAGAGCGCGGGTAACAATTTGCGCGTCACCAGATCCCCGGTGCCGCCGAAAAGCAACATGTCGAAAGTCGGAAGTACCGCCACCGTCAAAACCTCATTAAGGCGCTTCGCGCCGAATCTACGGGGTCGAAGCGACCCCGTCTAGTAGGTTTCTGAGATGCGGCACAACCGTCTCTGCGGAATCAAACAAGATTCACGACCGCGAGCGCGAAGTCACAAGGCGCTTCGCGCCGAATCTACGGGGTCGGGACGACCCCGTCTAGTAGGTTACAATGAAGCATGCCCGCCGAATTACAGAAGGTTCATGTTCGCGTGCGCGAAGTTACTGAGCGGATTCGCGAGCGCAGCCGCTCGGGCCGCGCCGACTACCTGGCGCGCATGGACGCGGCGCGGCGGCGCGGCTCCGCGCGCGGGGGGTTGTCGTGCACCAATCTTGCGCACGGCTTTGCCGCCTCGGATGCCACCGATAAGGAGGCGCTCAAGCTCATGCGCTGGCCCAATGTCGCCATCGTGTCGGCGTACAACGATATGCTGTCCGCGCATCAGCCGTTGGAGCGTTATCCGGCGCTGATCAAGCGGGCGGCGCGCGCAGCCGGCGCGGTCGCGCAATTCGCCGGCGGCGTGCCCGCCATGTGCGACGGCGTGACACAGGGTCAGCCCGGAATGGAATTATCTCTGTTCAGCCGCGATGTGATCGCGATGGCCACCGGAGTCGCACTGGCGCACAACATGTTCGACTCGGCGCTGTGCCTCGGGATCTGCGATAAAATCGTTCCCGGCATGCTGATGGGTGCGCTGGCCTTCGGCCATTTGCCCGTGATCTTCGTCCCCGGCGGCCCGATGCCCTCCGGCGTTCCGAACAAGGAAAAGGCGCGGATACGCGAGCTCTACGCCGAGGGAAAAGTCGGCCGCGACGCGCTGCTCGAATCGGAGGCGGGCAGTTATCACACCGCGGGCACCTGCACTTTTTACGGCACGGCCAACAGCAATCAGATGCTGATGGAAGTCATGGGATTGCACATGCCCGGATCCGCGTTCGTGCCGCCCAACACTCCCCTCAGGGATGCATTCACCGAGGCCGCCGCGGGTCGCGCGGCGCGGATAACCGCTCTGGGGGACGAGTATCTGCCGCTCGCGCACATCGTCGATGAAGCGGCCATCGTGAATGCCATCGTCGGCTTGCTGGCGACCGGCGGCTCGACCAACCATACGCTGCACTTGGTGGCGATAGCGCGCTGCGCCGGCATCGCGATCACCTGGGACGATTTCAGCGATCTGTCGGCGGTCGTGCCGCTGCTGACCCGCATCTATCCGAACGGCAGTGCCGACGTCAACCGCTTCCACACGGCGGGAGGCATGGCGTTCCTGATTCGCGAATTGCTCGATGGCGGATTCCTGCACGGCGACACCCTGACCGTCGTGGGAAGGGGCTTGGGCGCCTACGCGATGGAGCCATGGCTCGACGGCGGCCGACTGGCCTGGCGTGCCGCCCCCGCGACGAGCGGCGATCTCCACGTGTTGCGGCCGGTGGCCGATCCCTTCAGCAGTCACGGCGGATTGCGGCTGCTGACCGGCAATCTCGGACGAGCCGTGATCAAGACCTCGGCGATGACGCACGATCACCATGTCGTCGAAGCGCCTGCGTTGGTGTTCAACGATCAAGAGGAAGTCATCGCTGCGTTCAAGGCCGGGAAGCTGGCCCGAGACTTCGTGGCCGTGGTGCGTTTTCAAGGACCGCGCGCCAATGGCATGCCCGAGCTTCACCAGTTGACGCCGTCCCTGGCATCGCTGCAGAGCAAGGGGTTCCACGTGGCCCTGGTCACCGACGGCCGGATGTCGGGCGCATCCGGCAGTGTGCCGGCCGCCATTCACGTCACACCCGAGTGTTTGAACGGCGGTCCGTTGGGCAAGGTGCGGGACGGTGATGTGATCCGATTGGATTGCCACACCGGAGTGCTGGAGGCGAAGGTCCCCGAAAGTATCTGGCAACAGCGAGATCTGCCGGGAATCGATCATGCGCACAATGAGTACGGCTGCGGGCGCGAGCTGTTTGCCAGCCTGCGGCGCGCCGCCGGCGATGCGGAAGCCGGCGCGCTGTCCTTGTTTACGTGAACCTCAAAGGATCATTTCGTGAACATCCGTGAAATCGTGGGACTGGCGCCGGTGATACCGGTGCTGACCGTGACCGAGCTCGATCACGCCGTACCGCTGGCGCGCGCCTTGGCCGCGGGCGGTTTGCGCGTGCTGGAAATCACCTTGCGCACGCCGGTGGCGCTCGCCGCCATCGAGGCCATGCGCAAAGCGGTCCCGGACGCCATCGTCGGAGTGGGCACGCTCACGCGCGCGGTGGACTTTGCCGCGGCCGACCGCGCGGGTGCGCAATTCGGCGTGACGCCGGGACTGACGCCGGAGCTTGCCGCCGCTTCGCGCGGCGCTCGATTTCCGCTGCTGCCGGGCGTCATGACCCCGACCGAACTGATCACGGCGCGCGCGGCCGGTTTCAACGTGCTGAAGCTGTTTCCCGCTCAACAGGCAGGCGGTGTGGCCATGTTGCAGGCGCTGGGTGCGCCGTTTCCCGACGTCCTGTTCTGTCCGACCGGAGGCATCACGCGCGCGACGGCGGCGGACTATCTGGCCCTGCCCAATGTGGTGTGCGTGGGCGGCTCGTGGGTGGCGCCCAAGGCAATGCTCAGCGCCGGCGATTGGGCCGGCATCGAAGCCCTCGCCCGCGATGCTGCGGCACTGAAGAAGACTCACTAGCCGTGCGCGGCGCATATCGGCGGCGCGCGCCGGTCCCCTCGGCCTCTCGCGCATGACGCTCAAGACCTTTATCGACTTATCCGGATGGGTGGCGGCGCTCCTCATCCTCGGCAGTTATAGTCTGTTGTCGTTCGGGAAGATTCAGGCGCGCTCGCCGATTTACCAATGGATGAACATCCTCGGCGCTCTCGGATTCATCATCAATTGCACCTGGAACGGCGCATGGCCGTCGGTGGCTCTCAATGTGGTGTGGGCGGGGATTGGCGTTTACGCGTTGCGGCGCAATAGCCGGCTCGAGGCCGATTAGCCTCCGGCTCATTCGTTGATGCTGACGGCCGTACCGATCGCGACTCGATCGTATACTTGCTGCGCGGATTTTTCGCGCAGATGTAAAAATCTCCGAGGGGAGACGACGATCCGATATTCAGGCGGCGCCGGCACGGGGCTGGGTGTGACGTGTTTCGAGTTCAGCGATGACCTCCGACAGCGACAGACCTTTGACTTTGAGCAACAACAGCATGTGGTAGAGGAGATCCGCGGCTTCGCCGATGATTTCCGGGTCGGACTGTGCGACGGCGGCCAGCGCCAGCTCCAAGCCTTCCTCGCCGACTTTTTGCGCGATCCGCCGGGTGCCTTCCGCGACGAGTTTGGCGGTGTAGCTGCCCGGCGGACGCGTGGCGATTCGCTCGGCGATGACTTGTTCGAGCCGGCCCAGGAACGCGATGCGCTGCGCGCCCGATTGGGGCGGACTCTCGCCCCAACAGGTGGGCGTGCCCTTATGGCAGGCGGGACCTGAGGGTTCGGCCATTATCAACAATGTGTCGCCGTCGCAATCGGCAGCGATCTCTTTGACCTCGAGAAAGTGGCCCGAGGTCTCGCCCTTGGTCCAGAGGCGGCCCTTGCTGCGGCTCCAAAAGGTGACGCGGCCGGACGCCTGCGTCGCGGCGAGCGCCTCCCGATTCATATATCCCAGCATGAGCACCGCGCCGCTGCCGGCATCCTGAACGATCGCCGGCAGCAGGCCGCCGCCCTTGTCCCAATCGAGCTCCATTACCGTCTTCAAAGCGGTACCTCCCGCACTCGACGTGGTATCCGCGGTCAAAGCGATACCTTCCGAACTCGACTTCGTGCCTTCCGCGCTCACAGCCGTACCTCGATGCCCGCGTCGTGCAGGCGGCGCTTCAGATTCGGAATCGCAATCTCGCCCGAATGAAATACGCTGGCGGCGAGCGCCGCATCCACGCGGGCGGTTTGAAAAACTTCGGCAAAATGCTCCACTGCGCCGGCGCCGCCCGAGGCGACCAGCGGCACGCGGCACACGTCGCGTATCGCGCGCAGCTGGGCGATGTCGAAGCCCCGGCGCACGCCGTCGCTCGACATGCAATTGAGCACGATCTCGCCCGCGCCGCGCCGCTGTGCCTCGACTACCCAGTCGACGGTGCTGCGCGAGGTGTCGCGGCTGCGCCCGGCGTCGCCGGTGAATTGCTGCACCCGATAGCCTTGGCCTACGGTCTGGCTGTCGACTCCCACCACCACGCATTGGGCGCCGAAGCGCTGGCTCAGGGCGTCGATCAAGTCCGGGTCGGCCAGCGCAGGCGAATTGACGGAGATTTTTTCGGCCCCGGATGCCAGCACTTCCTCCGCCTGCGTCACGGAGCGGATTCCCCCGGCCACGCAAAACGGTATATCGAGCGTGCGCGCCACGCGGGTGACCCAGGAGCGATCCACCGAACGGCCTTCGGGACTTGCGGAAATATCGTAGAACACGAGCTCATCGGCGCCCTCATCGCGATAACGTGCCGCCAGATCCAGAATGTCGCCGACCACGCGATGGTCGCGAAAACGCACGCCCTTGACCACCTGTCCGTCGCGAACATCCAGGCAGGGGATTATGCGTTTGGCAAGAATGGCTGCAAGTCCTCGATGGGAATGAGTTCTTCGAGCAATGCCTTGCCGCTGATCGCCGCGGCCGCTCCGGCGTCGGAGAGCGCGTGCAGATCGCGCGCGTCGCGGACGCCGCCGGAGGCCTGCCATTGGATCTGCGGATGGCGCCGTGCGGCCTCGCGGTACAGAGCGACATTCGGCCCGGTCAAGGCGCCATCGCGCCCTACATCCGTGCACAGCACATGCTTGAGCTGCGAGCCGGTGAAATTCGCGACGGCGCTCCACAGAGACAGCCCGGACTGGCGCTGCCATCCATGGGTTTGGACCCGCGGAGTGCCGTCATCGTCCAGCCGCACGTCGAATGCCAGCGTCACGCGGTCCGGACCGAAGTGTTCGAGCCAGGTCCGTGCGTTTTCTACCTGAGTCACTGCCGCGCTGCCGATCACGACGCGTGCGGCGCCCAGATCCAGCATCCGGCTCACCGCGGCGGTATTGCGCAATCCGCCGCCCACTTGCAGCTTGACGGTCTTGTGCGCGGCAAGCCGCTCGATGCTCTCGCGATTGCCGAGGCTGCCCTCCTTGGCGCCGTCGAGATCCACGACGTGCAGCCAGTCCGCGCCCATGTCGCGGTATTTTTCGAGCAGCGCCTCGGGGTCCGTGCCGTAGCGCGTCTCCGCGGCGAAATCGCCGTGCAGCAGCCGCACGCAGTGTCCGGCTTTGAGATCGATGGCGGGAATGAGACGGACGTTGTTACGCACGTCGGCGATGCATGTCATGGCGCGGCCGGCGACGCATGGTCAATTGATGGCCAGAAAATTCTCGAGCAGGCGGGCGCCCACGGCGGCGGAGCGCTCGGGGTGGAATTGCGCGCCGTAGAAATTGCGCCACTGCACACAGGCGCTGAAGGGCGCTCCGTAGCCGGTGCTCGCGATGGTGGCGGTGCTCAAGCCGAGCGCATAACTATGCACGAAATACGCATGGTCACCGTCGGCGAGACCCGCCAGCAGCGGGCAGGGGCGCCGTATCTCGAGGGTGTTCCAGCCCATGTGCGGCACCGGTCGATCAGGAGCCTCGGTGAGGCGCGAGGCGCTGCCGGGAATGATTCCGAGACAGCGGGCATCGCCCTCCTGCGACGCCTCGTACAATAGCTGCATCCCCAGACAGATACCGAGCACCGGCTGCTCGAGGGTGGGAATCAGGGTATCCAGGCGGTTTTGCCGCAGCCGCGACATGGCGTCCGCAGCGGCTCCGACCCCGGGGAGTATGACGTGGCTTGCCGCGCGGATCTCTGCCGCGTCCGCGGACACGACCGAATCGACCTCGAGCCGCTGCAACGCGAATTGCAGCGACGCGATGTTCGCGCCGCCGCTGGCCACGATCACGATTTGCCGCTCGCTCACAGAGTGCCCTTGGTGCTCGGCAAGCCGCCGCCTTCGAGCCGAATGGCTTGACGGAGACTCCTGCCCACACCCTTGAAGCAGGACTCGATCATGTGGTGAGTATTCTCGCCGCGCACGCTGATGTGCAGCGCGGCTCCCAGAGTCTCCGCGAGCGAGCGAAAAAAATGCGGCACCAGCTCGGTCGGCAATTCTCCCACCCGTTCGCGATTGAAGCGACCCTCCCAGACGAAGAACGGCCGGCCCGAGAGGTCGAGAGCGACCTGAGCCTCGGCCTCATCCATGGCCAGCAAAAACCCGTAGCGGGCGATGCCGCGCTTGTCGCCGAGCGCCTCGCGCAGGGCGGCGCCCAGAGCCAGGGCGCAATCCTCGATCGTATGATGCTCGTCGATGTGCAGATCGCCGGCGCATCGCAGGTCGAGTGCGAAGCCGCCATGCTTCGCGATCTGTTCCAGCATGTGATCGAAGAATCCCAAGCCGGTGGCGATGGTGCTCGGGCCGTCGCGCGACAAATCGAGATCGATGCGGATGTCGGTTTCCTTCGTTTTGCGATGCACTTGGGCGCGCCGCGCCTGCCCGATGATGCTCCGCGCGATGGCCGGCCAGGTCTCGCGCGCATCGCCGTCCAGGCGTATCCGCAAGCCCTGAATGCCCAGATTCACGGCGAACTCCATGTCCGTGTCGCGATCGCCGATCATGTAGCTGCGCGCCTTGTCGATGGTATGGGCCGCGAGGAATTCGCGCACCATGCCGATCTTGGGTTTGCGGCAGGCACAGTCCTCGCGCTTGAAATGCGGGCAAATACACACCGCTTCGAACTCGATTCCCTGCGAACTGAACAGCTCCAGGATGAATCGATGAGCGAGGTCGAATTTCTCCTGCGGAAAACTCGGGGTCCCGATTCCGTCCTGATTGGTCACCATGACGAGGGCGAAGCCCGCGGCTTTGAGCTCGAGCAAGGCCGGCACCACTCCCGGCATGAGCCGAATTTTCTCCAGGCTGTCTATTTGCTCGTCCGGTGTCTCTTCGTTCAACGTGCCGTCGCGATCCAGGAACAATATTCGCCGCCCGTTCATGCCGATCTCACCGGCGTTCATGTCGACCCCGCCCGCGTTCATGTCGATCCCACGCAGTGAAGCAGCGCATCGTTCTGCTCGCGGGTGCCCACCGAGACGCGCAGCGAGGTGGGCAATGCAGGATGAGCGCGCAGGTCGCGGACGATGAGACCGCCGGCCAAGGTATTCTTGATGAAGTGGCCGGCGTCGCGGCAATCGATGAGCAGGAAATTGGCGTCGCTCGGCCAGACTCTGTCCACCAGCGGCGAAGCCGCGAGTCTCCGGGCCAAGTAGTCGCGCTCCGCCAATAGCCCTTCGAGCCGCGCGTGCGCGGCGGCGAGTTCGGACGGGTCCAACGCGCGCAAGGCAGCCTCCACCGAAGGCGCCGCCAGGGAGTAGGGCGGAATGACCCGCTTCGCCAATTCGATGAGCTCAGGGTTGGCCAACAGTGCGCCGACCCGGGCGCCCGCCAGGGCGTGTGCCTTGGACAGGGTGCGCAAAATCGCCAGCGTCGAGAAGCGATTCAGCCAGCGGGTAAGGCTCAGGGAACGCGACCACTCGATATAGGCCTCGTCGATCACGACGATGGCTTTCCCATCCAGCGCTTTGCAGATCTCCTCCAGGGCCGCCGCGTCGAGCAGGTTCGACGTCGGATTATTCGGGGAACATAGATACACGAGCTTGACGTGCGGCAACCAGGCGGCCAGAAGGCGCTCGGGATCGACGGCCCAGCCTCGCGCCGGGTCGAGTGGAATCTCGACGACCCCGGCGCCCTGGATCCGCGCCGCGACTTGGTACATGCCGAAGGTGGGCGTGCATTGCAGAATCGCATCGGCGCCGGCACGCAAATAGATGCGCGACAAGAGATCGATGCCTTCATCGCTGCCGTGCGTCGCGAGCACGCTCGAGGCAGGTACGCCGTAGAGCTCGCCCAGGCGCTCGATGAGGGCCCGAGGCTGGGGTTCCGGATAACGATTGAGGCCTGCCGTCGTGGTGTCGCCCGCGGGACGCCAAGGCGCCTCGTTGGCATGCAGACGGGTCAGCAACGGACGCCATGCGGCGTGCGCATAGGGTTTGAGCGTGGCGATCTCGGGACGCGCCAGAGACACGGCGGCGTTCATCCTGCCGCTCCCTGAACGCCGGCGTCGCTGGATTGCGAGGCATCGCCCGGCCGCGAGGCAGCGTCGAGCGCTGCAAGACGAACGGTTACCGCCGCGGCGTGGGCGTCGAGTCCCTCGAGACCCGCCAGAATCTCTGCCGTCGGCCCCAAACCGCCGAGACCCGCGGGCGTCAGCTCCTGCACCGTGATGCGCTTTTGAAAATCCTCCACCGATAAGCCGCTGTGGGCCTTGGCGTAGCCATAGGTCGGCAAGGTATGGTTGGGCCCGCTGCAATAGTCGCCCATGGATTCCGGCGACCAGTGTCCCAGGAACACGGCTCCGGCGGCGCTCACCCGGGTCAGCCAGCGGCGCGGGTCGCGCACCTCGAGCAGCAGGTGCTCGGGCGCATACTCATTGGCGATCTCGAGGGCGGCATCGAGAGTGTCCACGATCAACAGCCGCATGTGGTCGATGGACTTCGCCAGTATTCCCGCCCGCGACAAGGGTGCGCTCTGGCGCTGCACCTGCCGCGCCACTTGCTGGGAGAGGGTGACGGAGGTCGTGACCAGCAGCGACTGCGCTTCGGGACCATGCTCCGCCTGGGCGAGCAGATCGGCGGCGACGAAGTCGGCGCGCGCGGTGTCGTCCGCGATCACCATGACCTCGGTGACGCCGGCCGGCAGGTCCGCCGCCGCACCCGCAGGGTCTTGCGCGACCAGGAGCTTCGCGGCCGTGACCCAGGCATTGCCGGGCCCGAACACCTTGTCGCACTTGGGTACGGCCGCCGTCCCGTACGCCATGGCGGCGATGGCTTGCGCGCCGCCCGCCTTGAAAACCTGTTCGACCCCCGACATGCGTGCGGCGACCAGCACCGCTGGATCCGCGCCGCCGTGGCGGGCCGGAGGCGTGCACATCACGCGCACCGGACAGCCGGCGATGGCGGCCGGAACGGCGAGCATGATGGCGGTCGACGGCAGCGGGGCGGATCCGGCGGGAACGTACAGGCCGACCGCGCGGATCGGCACGCTGATTCGCTCGCAGACCACTCCCGGCGCCGTCTCCACGCGCAGCGGCGGCGCTCCTTGCGCGGCATGAAATCGCCGCACATTCGATATGGCGCGCTCGATCGCGCCGATTTGGCTCGCGCTCAAGGCGCTCTCGGCGTCGCTGAACTCCCGCGGCGTCACGCGCATGGAATCCAGCCGAACCTCGTCGAACTTCTCGGTCAGCGCCAATACGGCAGCATCGCCTTCGCGTCTTACCGTGTCGATGATGCCTTGCGCGGCCGCCGCGACATCCGCGGCATCACGCTGCGCCGGTCGCCGTAAGGCGTCGCGTCGCTCCGATGCAGTAAGTGATTTCCAGTCGAGAATACGCACGACGATGAAAGTCAAAGCCTATAGGAGGCTGGATTGGGTGGGCATTTCCCGGAGCGTGAAAAACAGGACGTTTTTCCCGCAGCCTCCATGGGCGCGACGCATGCGTCGCGCGGGTGGCCATGGATGGCCACCCCGGGCTTGCGCGCAGCAGGGACTGCGTAGCGCAATGGATTCACGGCGGTCCGGGAAATGCCCACCCAAGCCGGCCTCCGAGCACGAGAAAATTTTTCCTTCATGCCAGCATCTTCTCGACGGGGAGCACCAGCACCGACGTGGCCCCCGCGCCCTTGAGCTCTTCGAGAGTTTCCCAGAACACGTTTTCGCGGCACACCGCGTGCACCGCCACGCGGTCTCCGCGGCCCTCGAGCGGGATGACGGTCGGCGCCTCGCTGCCCGGCAGGAGTTTGGCGATGGCCGGCAGCGCGGAGCGGGGCGCATGCAGCATGATGTACTTGCTGCCCTTGACCTGCTCGACGCCGTCGATGCGCATCAACAGGCGCCGGGTCCACTCCTGCTTTTCCGGAGCGATCGGCACCGGTGTGCGGATCAGCACGGCCTGGCTTTCGAGCACCGTCTCTGCCTGGCGCAGATGATTCGCCGCCAGCGTCGACCCCGTCGACACGAGATCGCAAATCAAATCCGCTCGCCCAAGCCGCGGCGCAATTTCCACGGAGCCGGAGAGAACCACGACCTCCGCGGCAATGCCGCGGTCCGCCAGAAAACGCTCCAGGATATGGGGATAGGTCGTTGCAATGCGTTTGCCCTGAAGCGATTGCGCGCCTCGATAGTCGAATCCGTCCGGCACCGCGATACACAATTTACAGCGCCCGAAATCGAGCAGCTGCACCGTTTCGAACAGCGGTGCGATGGCGCGCGCGGCGAACGCCAGGCGCTTTTCCTGCACGACATTCAATCCCACCAATCCCAGGTCGCACACGTCCTCCTGCACCAGATCCGGGATGTCGTCGTCGCGCACGAACAGCACGTCGAGCGGCATGTTCTCGCCGTAGCACATCAACTGGTCCTTGCCGCGGCTGTACTTGAGGCCGCAGCGGGACAGGAGATCGAGCGAGCTTTCGGTGAGCCGGCCGCTCTTCTGCACGGCTATTTTCAGGCGCACGGGGTCCGGGGAATTCAATGTGCTAGCCATTGAGCCGCAGCCGTTCGGTGACCGCCCGGTAGCCGCCGTTGCCGGAGGTGAGATAGCGGGCGACGCGGCCGATGGTGGTGACGCTGACCCCGGTTTGCCTGTGGATTTCGCGGTAGGGCAGGCCGCGCTCCAGGAGTTCGACCACGGCCCATCGATCCGCCATCGCCTGCAATTCCGCCGGCGTGCATAGATCGCGGAAAAAGCTCCGGCACTCCTCGACGCTGCGCAGGGCCAGTATGGCCGTGCACAGCGCGCGTTCGTGCTGCTGTTCCTGCCGCAGAGTGACGGGACGATTGGTTTTCATGGGGCCGCAATTCTCGATCGGTCAATGTATTAACGCGCTAGTACATTAATACATTACTCGAGGAGGCGCAAGCGGACTCGAGCGTAAAATGCCTTGACGCAAACTTGGGCAATGCCTAGAATTTACGCAGCTCATCTAGACCGGCTGAGGGAAAGGCCCTTAGAAGCCGGGGCAACCACCACGGGGGTTCATGGAACCTTCTGGAACGGTGCCAACTCCTGCGGAGCCGGGCCAATGCTCGAATCCGGTAGATGGGCGGTCGATTGCGCGGTTTCACACGGCCGTGCAATGGGCTACGAGCGCCGGCGCTACAGGGGTTATGTAAACCTCTATAGGAGCGAGCGGAACGTGGCCGAAAAATCTCCGACCCAAATCGACCAGACCTTACGGCTGACGGAGCCTTTTACCCTGCATTACGGCGATCGATTGCCGGATGCCAAGGTGGCCTTCCGGCTGGCCGGTCCCGAGGACGCTCCCGTGATTGCCGTGCTCGGCGGCATTTCCGCGCACCGCATCGTCGCGGGCTCGGCGGGCGAAGGATGGTGGCCGGAACTCGTCGGTCCCGGTCTCGGCGTGGATACGAGGAGCTACCGGGTTCTGGGCATGGACTATCTGGGCGGCCGCGGCGACAGCTCCACGCCGGAGAAGGGCGGCAAATTCCCGCCGCTCAGTTCCTACGATCAAGCCGATGTCTTGTGCGCCATCGTCCGGCATCTGCGCTTGAAGCCGCTGCACGCCATCGTCGGCGCCTCGTACGGAGGCATGGTGGCGCTGTGTTTCGCGGAGCGATATGCGGAATTGGTGAATCACATCGTGGTGTTGAGCGCCGCCGACAAGTCTCAAGTGCTCTCGACCGCCTGGCGCAGCGTACAGCGCCAGATCGTGCGCGAGGCGATCGCCCGGGGCGACGGCGCGTCGGGACTCAAGCTGGCGCGTGCGCTGGCCATGGCCACTTACCGCAGCGCCGTGGAATTTCAGCTGCGCTTCGGCGCGCCGCCCACGCGCAACGAAGATCGTTTTCGATTCCCGATCGAGGACTACCTGTTCGCCCGCGGCGACGACTACGTGCAGAAATATCGTGCCGAATCGTTCCTCGTGCTGAGCGAATCGATCGACCTGCACCAGATGGATGCGACGCAGGTGCATACGCCGGCGACCCTGATCGCGGTGCGCGAAGACCAACTGGTTCCGTTCAACGACATGCAGGCCCTGTCCGCGCGCCTGAACGGCCCGCGGCAGCTCATCGAAATCAATTCTATTTTCGGGCATGACGCCTTCCTGAAGGAAGGTGCCGCCCTGACCCCCATCATCAAACTCGCACTCGCGGAGCAGCGGACATGAGCAAAGGCAAGACACCCAAGAAGAGCATCGCCACGAGGTCGGTTCGCGCCGGTCTCGAGTCGGATGCGCAGCACGGCTCCGTGGTGCCGCCGATCTACCTGTCGACGAATTTTGCTTTCGAGAAATACCGCACGCCGCGCAAGTACGACTACACACGGTCCGGCAATCCGACCCGCGATCAGTTGGGCGACGCCCTGGCGGATCTCGAGGACGGGGCCGGCGCGGTGGTCACGTGCACCGGGCTGTCGGCCATTACCTTGATCCTGGCGACCCTCCCCAGCGGCGCGCGGGTCATTGCGCCCTACGATTGTTACGGCGGCACGTATCGATTGCTCGCGGCGCTGCATGCGCAGGGCAATCTCGTGGTTGAATTCGTCGATCAGGGCGATCCGACGGCGTTGCGCGCCGCCCTCGACAAGGGGGCCCGCTTGGTTTGGATCGAGACGCCGAGCAACCCGCTCCTCCGCGTGGTCGATATCCGTGCGATCACCGAGGCTGCGCATGCGGCCGATGCGCTGGCGGTGGTCGACAATACGTTCCTCTCGCCGATCTGGCAGCAGCCGCTCAAGCTGGGCGCCGACATGGTCATGCACTCGACCACCAAGTATCTGAACGGGCACAGCGACGTGGTGGGCGGCGCCGTCATCGCCGCAACGAAGGAACTGCACGACAATCTTGCCTGGTGGGCGAACGCCATCGGCGTCACCGGCGCGCCGTTCGACAGCTTCATGACCCTGCGCGGCGTGCGCTCGCTGCATGCGCGCATGCGCGTTCACGCCGAGAACACGGCGGCGGTCGTGGATTGTCTGGCCCGGCATCCCGGCGTCGAGCGGGTGTACTACCCGGGTCTGCCCGACCATCCCGGCCATGACATCGCGCGGCGCCAGCAGAGCGGCTTCGGCGCGATGTTGAGTTTCGAGCTGCATGGCGGCGAGGCGGCGGTCGAAGCCTTTCTCTCCGGACTCGAATGCTTCACCCTCGCCGAGTCGCTGGGCGGAGTAGAGAGCCTCATCTCGCATCCTGCGAGCATGACGCATGCCGGCATGGAAGAATCCGCGCGATTGCGCGCGGGAATCGGAGCGGGGCTATTGCGGGTTTCCGTCGGAATCGAAGATTCCGCGGATCTGGTGGCCGACCTCGCCGCGGGCCTGGAACGCGCCGCTAGCGTCCTGAATCACCAATGCCGTGCTCGATCCGCCGGCGGATAGTCGTGCCGGGCAAGGCGCGCCGACGAGGCATAGTGCGTACTATGGCGAGGAGGCGCAACGCCGCCCGGCGCGACTAGACGCGGCGCAGCGAGTACGGTGTTGGTGATTCAGGACGCTAAAGTCCAGCCAGCACCGCATCTGCGGCGGCACGCGTCGTAACGCTCTTGCCCCCGGCGGCGAGGTCCGCCGGCAGCGCGCCGGATTCGACGGCGCGCGAGACGGCCGCTTCGACGGCGCGTGCCTCAGGTTGCAGTTGCAGCGAATACCGCAGCAACAGGGCGGCGCTCAAAATGGCCGCGTAAGGATTGGCGATGCCGCGCCCGGCGATGTCGGGGGCGGATCCGTGGATGGGTTCGAACAGCCCGCCGCGTGCGCTTAGCCCAAGCGACGCGGACGGCAACAAGCCGAGGGAGCCCGCCAGCATGGAGGCCTCGTCGGTGAGAATATCGCCGAACATATTCTCGGTCACGATCACATCGAAGTCGCGCGGCCGCTTCAGGAGATGCATGGCGGCCGCATCCACCAGCATATGCTCGAAGCTCACCCCGGGAAATTCCTGGGGCATGATCCGCTCGACGACCGAGCGCCACAGCCGCGAGGTTTCGAGCACGTTGGCCTTATCGATCGACGTCAACTTGCGGCGGCGGGTCAGGGCGAGCCGTGCCGCCAGGCGAACGACGCGCTCGATTTCTTCCACCGTGTAGCGGCATACGTCGACCGCTTCGGTCGCCGTGCGCGACTTGTCGCCGAAGTAGATGCCGCCGGTCAGTTCGCGCACCACCATGATGTCCACGCCGGTCAGCAAGTCGGCCTTGATCGGCGAGGCATGAAGCACCGCGGGGTGCGGCACCACGGGCCGCAAATTGGCGAAGAGGCCGAGCGCCTGCCGAAGCTGCAGCAAGCCCTGTTCAGGCCGAACCAAGGCGTCGGGAGCCGACCACTTCGGACCGCCGACGGCACCCAACAAAATCGCATCCGCCCGCCGTGCCAGGGCCAGCGTCGCCGCGGGCAGCGCCTGGCCCGTCGCGTCGATGGCGGCGCCGCCCAGCAATGCCGGCTGGAATTCGAAGGCATGTCCGAAACGCACCGCCACCGCGGTGAGCACGCGCACGGCCTCGTCGGTGACCTCGCCGCCGATGCCATCGCCGGCGAGAACTGCGATCAGTGCCTTCACCAGAGTGTCCTGTCCCACCAATAACTCGCTCGCTGCGCCGCGTCTTTTCGCGCCGGGCGGCGTTGCGCCTCCTCGCCATAGTACCCACTATGCCTCGTCGGCGCGCCTTGCCCGGCACGAAAATCCGCAGGCGGATCGAGCAAGTTATTGGTGGGACAGGACACTAGCGCGCCGCTTCGTAGCGTTCGATATCGCTCAACCGGCTGCGCAGATAGCCGAGTTCATCGATACCGTTCAATAGGCAGTGCCGCGCAAATGCCTCGAGGGGGAAGGAGACCGATGCGCCGGTCGGCAGCGTCAAACGGGTACGCTCGAGGTCGATGTCGACTTCGGCGCCTGGATTGTCGAGCAGCCATCCTGAGGTGGCGTCGTCCACCGTTACGGGCAGCAGTCCATTCTTCAGGGAATTGCCGCGAAAGATGTCGGCGATTTCCGTGCTGATGACCGCGCGAATCCCAAAATCGAGCAGCGCCCAGGGCGCATGTTCGCGCGAGGAGCCGCAACCAAAATTTCGGCCGGCGACCAGCACCTGGGCGCCGCGCGCTTCAGGGCGGTTCAGGATGAAATCCGGATTCGGCGAGCCGTCGGCTCGATAGCGCCAATCGGCAAACAGCTGCCGGCCCAGGCCGTCCTTGGTGGTCGTCGTCAAAAAGCGCGCCGGAATGATTTGATCGGTGTCGATATTGCTCGACGCGATGACCAGCGTTCTGGACCGAACGCGTTTCAAGGGTTCCAAGACAGCTTCTCCGTGGGACAGGCAATGCGATGGTCAATGCGATGATGGGTCCGACGTTTCCGCGGAAACTTTCCGCGTTCCACTACAGCATCTCCCGGGGGTCGGTAATTCTGCCCTTCACGGCGCTCGCGGCCGCGGTGAAAGGACTGACCAACAGAGTTCGCGCCCCCACGCCCTGGCGGCCCTCGAAGTTGCGATTGCTGGTGCTGATCGAATACTGGCCGGCGGCGACGGTGTCGCCGTTCATCCCCAGGCACATCGAGCAGCCGGACTCGCGCCAATCCGCCCCGGCCGCCTTGAAAATGTCGGCGTAGCCCGCGGCTTCGGCTTCGCGCTTGACCTCTTGCGAACCCGGCACGATGAGCAGGCGCACCCCGGGTGCGACTTTGCGGCCTTTGAGTATGTGCGCGGCCGCCTGCAAATCGGCGAGTCGCCCGTTGGTGCAGCTGCCGATGAATACCACGTCGACCGGCTTGCCCAGCATGGCGTCGCCGCCGTGAAACCCCATGTAACGCAGCGCCTTGTCGAAAACCGGGTCCCCGGCCCTGTCGGGGATGGACGCGCCGATGGGAATCACCATGCCGGGGTTCGTGCCGTAGGTGATCATCGGCTCTACGCCCACGGCGTCGATGTCCACCGACGCATCGAAGACGGCACCGGGATCGGTGACGAAGGTTCGCCATCGGGCGAGCGCCGCGTCCCAATCGGAACCTTTGGGCGCGCGCGGCTTGCTCTCGAGGTAGGCGAAGGTGGTGTCGTCGGGCGCGATCATCCCGGCGCGCGCGCCGGCTTCGATGGACATATTGCACACGGTCATCCGTTCATCCATGGACAGGGCGCGGATGGCCGGCCCCCGATATTCGAACACATGGCCGGTGCCGCCGGAGACGCCGATTTTTCCGATGACGGCGAGGATCAGATCCTTCGCAGTCACGCCGGGACGCAGTCGACCCTCGACGTTCACTGCGAACGTTTTGGGCTTGCGCTGCAGCAGCGACTGGGTCGCGAAAACATGTCCGACTTCCGTGGTGCCGATTCCGAAGGCCAGCGCACCGAACGCCCCGTGCGTGCTGGTGTGGCTGTCGCCGCAGACGATGGTCATGCCGGGTTGCGTCGCCCCGATTTCCGGACTGATGACGTGCACGATGCCGCGCCGCGCGTCGCGCATTCCGAACAGCTCGACCCCGAATTCGGCGGCGTTCTGCTCGAGTTGGCGCACCTGTTTCGCCGCGGCATCGACCTTGATCGGCACCTTGCCGAACACCTGGTCGGTGCTGGTCGGCGTCGAATGGTCCATGGTCGCGAGAGTGCGATCGGGACGGCGCACCGGCAGCCCCAGGCTCTTCAGCACGCTGAATGCCTGCGGCGAGGTGACCTCGTGAATGAGATGCAAATCGATGTACAGCACCGCCGGCGTGTCCGGCGTTTCAGCGACGACCTCGTGTGCCGTCCATACCTTGTCGAACAGTGTGCGCATGAATCTGAAACGTCAGGCCTTCGCGGATTCCAGCCAAGGCATGCGGGCGCGCAGTTGCGCTCCGACCTTTTCGATCGAGTGCGTGAGATCGGCCTTCAGCAGCTTGGAGTACTTGCGGCGGCCGTTCTTGTTCTCCGAAATCCATTGGCGTGCAAATTTGCCTTGCTGGATCTCGGACAGAATCTTGCGCATTTCCTTCTTGGTGGCCTTGTTGACGATGCGCGGACCGCGCGTCAGATCGCCGTACTTCGCCGTCTCGCTGATGAAGCGGTGCATTTTCGTGATGCCTCCCTCATGCAGCAAGTCGACGATCAGCTTGAGCTCGTGCAGACATTCGTAATAGGCGACCGCGGGCTGGTAGCCGGCCTCGACCAAGGTCTCGTACCCCTTGACCACGAGCTCGGTCGCGCCGCCGCACAGCACCGCCTGCTCGCCGAACAAGTCGGTCTCGGTCTCCTCGCCGAAGGTGGTTTCCAGCACGCCGCCGCGCGTTCCGCCGATGCCGTCCGCGTAGGCCAGCGCCTTGGCCTTGGCCCGCTTGGAAGGGTTCTGAGCGACGGCGATCAGGCAGGGCACGCCGCGTCCCTGCTGGTACTGACGCCGCACCAAATCTCCCGGGCCTTTCGGCGCGATCAACACCACGTCCAGATCCTTGCGCGGCTTGATTTGCTTGAAGTGAATATTGAAGCCGTGGGCGAACAGCAGTGTCGCGCCTTTTTCGAAGACGTCCTTCAGCTCCGTGTACAGGGACTTTTGGGTGAGATCAGGGACCAGCATCGCCGCCAGCTGCGCGCCCTTGACGGCTGCCGCGGGTTCCATCACTTTCAGGCCGTCCTTCTTGGCCTTGTTCCAGCTGTCGCCCTTCCGGACGCCGACCACCACGTCATATCCGCTGTCGTGCAAATTGAGCGCGTGCGCGCGGCCCTGGCTGCCGTAACCCAGGACGGCGATGCGCGCTCCGCGCAGCGCTTTCTTGTCGACGTCTTTTTGCGAATACAAACGCATGCAATTCTCCTGTAACCAAAATCCGTACCTGTAAAATGCAAGACCCCGCTTTGGAGACTTTCGCCTGAGCGGGGTCCGTCACTTCGCGCTGGTTTAAATTGTGCCGGCGCGTGATCGCGAACCCCGGCAACTAGTTACTATAGGAGCAATGCGGTGGTAATTCAATGTAAGGAGCGGCACTTCCTCCTCGGCCTCAAAGCCCTGGTTTTTGTGGCGAATATCTGATGAACCTCGGTAGTAATGATTCGGTTCCGTTGTGGTTGCTGTACGAGAACGAAATCGACGCGTGGCGCGCGGAGCAAACACCGCTGGTTGCGCGCTGGCTCGCCGAGCAAAATTTCAAAGGGGAAAAACATCGCGTGGTGCTGCTGCCGGATTCCGCCGGCGGGGTCGCGGCCGCGGTGGGCGGCTTGGGTAAACGGCTGGGAGAATTGTCGCTGTGGCATGCCGCGGGCATCGTCGAACGGCTGCCGAGCCGCCGATTCCGTCTGGTCCAGGAGTTCAGCGCCGCAGAGGCCACGCAGCTCTGCCTTGGGTTCGCCTATGGCGGCTATCGCTTCGACCGCTACCGTGCAGCGAGGAACGATGCCGCGAGCGTCGAGGCGCCGCCGAATGCCGACGTGCGGTACGTCGCTCTGGCGACCGAGTCGTTGCGCATGGCGCGCGACTGGATCAATACCCCGGCGTCCGACCTAGGACCCGCGGAACTTGGCGCCGCGGCGCGCCGTCTTGCCGAGCGTCACCAAGCCGCCTACCACGAGTGGGTGGGCGAGGGCTTGCTCGCCGCCAACTTACCCGCCATTCACGCGGTCGGGCGCGCCAGCAGCGAGGCGCCCCGGCTGGTCGAGCTGCGCTGGACACCGCGCGCCGGTGAATCCCTCCCGCGCTTGACCTTGGTGGGCAAAGGCGTCTGCTTCGACAGCGGGGGCCTGGACATCAAAACCGGATCCGGCATGGCCCTCATGAAAAAGGACATGGGCGGTGCCGCCGTGGCGCTGGCGCTTGCGCACCTGCTCATGAGCATGAGGATTCGCGCCGAGCTCCGTGTGTTGGTGCCCGCGGTGGAAAACGCCATCAGCGGCAATGCGTACCGGCCGGGCGATGTGCTGACCACGCGCAAGGGCTTGACGGTCGAAGTCGGCAACACCGACGCGGAGGGCAGGCTGGTGCTTTGCGACGCGCTGGCTCTTGCGGATGCCGAGCATCCGGATTTGATCATCGACTTCGCGACGCTGACGGGGGCGGCGCGGGTCGCGCTGGGCCCGGAATTGCCGGCCTTGTTCGGAAACGACGACGGCATCGTTCAGGAACTCGCGCGAATCTCTGCCGTCGAGCACGACCCCCTGTGGCCCATGCCGCTTTGGGCGGGCTACGAGGATGAGCTCGCCAGCAAGGTTGCGGATCTGAACAATGTGGCTTCCTCCGCGCTTGCGGGAGCGATATTCGGCGCACTGTTCCTGAAGCGCTTCGTGGGCGAGTCGACCCCGTGGGTGCACATTGATTTGTACGGCTGGAATTCGAAGGATCGTCCCGGCCGGTGTATCGGCGCCGAGGCTCAGGCGCTGCGCGCGGTCTATCGATACTTGGTGGCGCGCTACGGCACTGACAACGCTCATGAATAGGCGTTGCGCGGTGGCAACGCGGATGTTTATGCTGCGGACCGCCCGCAGGATCAATCCCCTTCACATTTGAAGCCCGAGCCCATGCCGAAAAAATCCAATTCCGTCGACCCTGCCGACCCTCGGCGTTACTCGCGCGTGGTGGTGGAAGGCGTGCAACAGACACCCAGCCGAGCGATGTTGCGCGCCGTCGGCTTCGCCGACGCCGATTTCGACAAGCCGCAGGTGGGCATCGCGTCCACCTGGAGCAACTTGACGCCCTGCAATATGCACATCGATGAGCTCGCGCGTTTTGCCGCCGGCGGTGTGGAGGCCGCGGGAGCCAGGGCGATTACCTTCAATACCATTACCGTATCCGACGCCATTTCCATGGGTACGCCCGGCATGCGTTATTCGCTGGTATCGCGCGAAGTCATCGCCGATTCCATAGAAACGGTGGTGGGCGCCCAGGGCTTCGACGGCGTGGTGGCGATCGGCGGCTGCGACAAGAACATGCCCGGCTGCATGATGGCGCTGGCGCGCCTCGACCGTCCCGCAGTGTTCGTTTACGGCGGCACCATTCGGCCCGGAACTGATAAGCGGGATATCGTGTCGGTATTTGAAGCGGTGGGTGGATTTGCGCAGGGGACGGTGTCCGAACAGCAGCTCAAATTCGTGGAGCGCACGGCGATTCCGGGGCCCGGGTCCTGTTCCGGGATGTATACGGCCAACACCATGGCGTCCGCCATCGAAGCGCTCGGCATGAGCCTGCCCAACAGCTCGGCCCAGGAGGCGGTTTCCGGGCAGAAGCGGGATGACTGCGCGCGCGCGGGCGCCGCCGCGGTCAATTTGATCCACCTGGGGCTGACCCCGCGGCAGATGCTGACGCGGCGGTCTTTCGAAAACGCCATCACCGTGGTCATTGCGCTCGGCGGTTCGACCAATGCTGTGCTGCACTTGATGGCGATCGCCTCGTCCGCCAACGTCAAGCTTGCGCTGGACGATTTCACCCGCATCGGCAGGCGCGTTCCGGTGTTGGCGGACTTGCGCCCGAGCGGGCGCTATTCGATGTCCGAGCTGGTCGCCATCGGCGGCATTCAACCGCTGATGAAGACTTTGCTGGATGCGGATTTGCTGCACGGCGATTGCCGGACCGTCACCGGCGCCACCTTGGCGGAGAACCTGCGCGACGTCGCGCCCTACGCGGAGGGTCAATCCATCGTGCGCCCGCTCCGCGACCCCATCAAAAAGGACAGCCACTTGGTGGTCTTGTATGGGAACCTCGCCCCGGAAGGGGCCGTTGCAAAAATTACCGGGAAAGAGGGGCTGCACTTCGAAGGAAAGGCGCGGGTGTTCGATTCCGAGGAAGACTCCCTGCAGGGAATTCTAGGGGGGAAGGTCAAGTCCGGCGATGTGGTGGTCATACGCTACGAGGGTCCGAAAGGCGGGCCCGGCATGCGTGAAATGCTGAGCCCGACGGGCGCCATCATGGGCAAGGGGCTGGGCCAGGAAGTCGCGCTGATCACCGACGGACGGTTCTCCGGCGGCAGCCATGGCTTCGTGGTCGGGCATCTGTCGCCGGAGGCCGCGCTCGGCGGCACCCTCGCCTTGGTGAAAAACGGCGATCGAATCACTATTGATGCGGAGCGTCGTGAAATCACCTTGCACGTGAGTTGGGTGCCGCCGAAACCCTATGCGCGTCGCGGTGCGTTAGCAAAGTATGCGAAGCAGGTGAGCAGCGCATCTTTGGGTGCGGTCACCGATCTGGAGCAAGTCGCGTCGCGCGGAGCAAAGACACTGTAATGCCGGTGATTCGCGAGGTCACTCGTAGGCGCAAAGTCGCGCTTGCAGTTCAGGCGCGTTATGTGTCAGTCTCTTTACTCGCTGAAGGGAATGAAGGAACGCGGCAGCGATGCCGTGTGCCTTCCAGTCGTGTAAGGGACGCGCATCGCGAGGCGCTCACGGCGCATCTATGGATTGATTCAGGGGTAGGGTCGCTTTGACTTATGTATAAATACGAAGAGCCATCATTGTTTTCGGGCAGGAGGGGCGCAGCCCTCATTGCCGTCATCATTCTCCACATCGGCATCGTGTGGGCATTTTATACGGGGCTGGCCGGCAAGCTCGTCCAGACGATTATTCCGCCGGTGGAAATTGCGCAGATCGACAAGCCCAAGGACATCGACAAACCACCACCCCCGCCGCCCAAGCTCGAAGAAATCAAACCCTATGTGCCGCCGCCGGAATTCGTCGACGTCCAGGCGCCTTTGGTAGAGACCACCGCGATCACTCAGACGACTCAGGTCAACAGACCTCCGCCGCCGGTCGTCGTGGCGGCGCCGCCCAAGCCGGGCACGCCGCCCAGAATGGATCCGAAGCATCCGTTGAGGATCGGCGAAGACTATTATCCCGATGCCTCGAAACGCGCCAACGAAGAAGGCCGCTGCATCGTGCTCATGACGGTCTCCGTGGACGGAAGGGTCACCAATGAGTCCATTCAGCAGAGCTCGGGCTTTCCGCGCTTGGATGAAGCCTGCTTGAAGGGAGTGCATGGCCAGCGCATGATGCCGGCCACCGAAGACGGCAAGCCGGTCGAGAAGACAGTATCCATTCCAATCGTCTGGAAGCTCACGGGCAAGTAGCACGCCGGATGAAAGGTCAGTTTTTC